>Ga0136639_10000377_pt1 | contig 14563 bp, 9 predicted proteins | sample AntDrymUQ8592106_2_FD_113739 | JGI IMG/M metagenome (GOLD analysis project Ga0136639, IMG submission 113739) | Polar desert sand microbial communities from Dry Valleys, Antarctica - metaG UQ859 (21.06) | ecosystem: Environmental > Terrestrial > Soil > Desert | place: Antarctica: Dry Valley...
CCGTCTGGGGCCAGCCGACCTCACGGAAGTCGTTGCCGAGCGTCCACACGGCGGGCCAGATCCCGGAGCCCTGGGGCACCTGCACGCGTGACTCGATGCGGCCGTACTCGAACTCCTGCTTCTGCTCGGTGATCAGGCGGGCCGACGTGTGCGTGCACGGTCCGTACCAGCAGTCGAGGTCGGTGGCCGCCGGGTCGATTTCGCGAGCCGTGATCACCATGTTGCCGTTGCCGTCATGTGCCGCGTTGTCGGTGCTGTCGGTGTAATACTGCAGCTCGTCGTTGCCCCAGCCCCAGCCACCGGTCTCATAGCTCCAGTTGTCGGGGTTGGCGGGTGTGCCTGCTGCTCCGTCGAACTCGTCGCTCCACACCGGAACCCAGCTGTCTGGCCCAGCGTCGGAGGCCGCGTTGTCGGCCACCGTCACGGTGACCGTGTCGCGATCGCCCTCACCGAGGTACCAGAACGACAGACCCTCATACGCGGACCAGTCCTGACCGGACGCGAAGTCGCGTGAGAGCGTCGACTCGCCGCCCGTCGTCACGTCGAGCACGTTCTCGAAGATGTCCTGTCCGGCGTAGCTGCCGGTCGCGGCCTCGCGCACCGTGAGGTCGATGTCGCCCTCGATGTCGAAGAGCCAGGGGTGGGTCTCGAAGTCGTCGACGATCGTGAAGTCGATCGGGTCGTCGTCCTGGATACTCACAGTGGCGCTGTTCACGAAGCCGAACTCGGCTCCGATCGGGTTCGACAGGTCGACGAGGAAAGTCTCGTCCACTTCGTGCTTGGCGTTCTGCAGGGTGGAGACCGTGATGGTCGCCTCACGCTCCCCGGCGGGGATCGTGACGGTTCCGCTGGCCGCGGTGAAGTCGCGATCGAGCGTCGCGGGCAGGTCTTCGGTGGCGGTGCGTGCAGCGGACTCCGCGGTGGCGAAGTCGACGGTGACGTCCGTGGCGGCGATCCGGTTCAGCCGCACGGTCGCGGTGGCGTCGGAGCCTTCGAGGACCTCGTACCCGGCGCGGTCGAATCCGACCGTCAGGGGCACCTCGGCAGCCTGACCGTAGAGCAGCACGTCGTCGTAGTAGAACGTCTGCGTGCCGGCCGTGGTGAGCGCGCCGAACGCGAAGCCGTGCATGTCGGTGAGTCCAAGGCCATCGTTGGGCGCGTTGTTGTTGATGTTCTTGCGCGCGAAGTCGGCGAAGTCGAACTGCTGGAACTTCCAACCGGTCCAGTTGTCGGTGTACTCGACAACAAAACGCTCGGCGTCGTCGACGGTCGAACCGGGGTTGCGGTTGTCCTGGATGTCGAGGAACAGACGCGTGCCCGATCCGTTGCCGTGCATCCAGAAGCCGATGCCCTCGTAGGTGCTCCAATCCTGGGTGGTCCATGCGTCGACGGCGTCATTCGTGAAGTTGTCCACCACGACTCCGTAGGACGTCACGGTGAACGCCGATGACAGCACGTCGTTGCCGGCAGCCTCACCGGGCACCGGAACGGGAGACGGAACCGTGCCGAAGGCGACGGTGCTGTTGGGGTCCTCGGCGTTGAACCAGCCGACCGGAACGGTTCCCGTGGTGCCCGACGGCAGTGCGGCCTCAAAGTCCTCGACCAGCAGTGTGCGGCCGGTGGGCGGACCGACGATCGGGCCGTCGTTGTCGACAATCGTGATCGTTGCGGCGCTCGGGGTGCCGAGCGCGGCTCCGACAACATTGCTGAGGGTCAACGCGAGGGTCTCGCTCGTCTCCTCGGCGTTGTCGTCGGTCGTGGCGACAGAGATCGTCTTCGTCGTCTGGCCCGCGGCGAAGGTCAGCGTGCCGACTTCGGAGGTGTAGTCGTCGGCGCCGGCCGTGCCGTCGCTTGTCGCATAGTCGACGGTGATGGGAGTGATGGGCGCGACATTGAGGCGCACATCGATGTTCGTCGTGGCGCCCTCGATCACCTCGGCGGATGCTGCGGAGAGGGAGACCGTCGGCGTCACCTCGGCGCCCGCGAATAGTTCGACGTCGTCGATCTGCACGGTGGCGGTGCCACTGACAGCGGGAACCGCGTAGCCCCACATTGTGGTGAGGCCGAGACCGTCGTTCGGTCCGGGGTTGAAGTCGGTGGAGCGGACCAGGGACGACCACGGGATCTCGATGGGGCGCCATCCGGCCACATCATCGGTGAATTGCAGTTCGAACCGCTCCGATGTGTCGGAGTTGGTTCCGCCGTCGAAGACCTCGAACTGGAGGACGGCTCCGGAGCCCGTGCCGTTCAGCATGAACCGCACGCCGTCGAAGTCGCTCCAGTCGGCTGCGGCGCGGAAGTTGTGGCCGAAGCCGGCGTAGGCGCCGGCGGGAACGTCGAACCCGTAGGAGAGAACCTTCGTCGGTTCGGTCTGACCGGGCTTGGCCCCGGCCGTGCCGGGTGCCACGTCGACGATGCCGATGCCGGCCCCGCCGCCGCCTCCGCCGTAAGAGAAGTAGTCGGGGGCCGGGGCACCAGTCTCGAAGTCATCGACAGTGGATACTGTCTCGGCCGCTGAGGCCGAGACACCCCCGACCGCTATCGGAACGATGAGCGCCGGGACGGCAACCACAGCAGCGATTATCCGTGGGAGCGCTCTCAAAGTAATGGACATGTCTTCCCCACCAGCTAGTCGACGACCCCCATTGGCCGCCTCGCCTGACCGTCGTCGGCCAGATTCGGCAAGCCTAGCCATGAAATCGCGTGCGCGGCACAGCTAGTTTTGGTCGACGTCAGAGAAGGACACGAAACCTCCGGCAAGTCACAGGGGTCGCGGCTAGGGTCGGACCATGCGAATTCTGGTCACCGGTGCGACCGGCTACATTGGCGGGCGTCTCGTGCCGAAGCTTCTCGAGGCGGGCCACGAGGTGCGGGTGCTCGTGCGCGACACGGCCAAGATGCGCGACGTGCCGTGGGCCGACCAAGTCGAGATCGTCCAGGGTGACCTCGGCGATCCTGCCTCGCTCGTCGATGCCGTGGACGGCGTCGAGGCGCTCTATTACCTCGTGCACGGAATGGGCGGGTCCGGCGATTTCGAGCAGGCAGAGAGGGAGTCGGCGATGAATGTCGCGCGTGCCGCCCTCGCCGCGGATGTGCGCCGCATTGTGTACCTCGGTGGGCTGCACCCGGACGGCGAGTTGTCGCCGCACCTTCGATCGCGTGCAGAGGTCGGGCGCATCCTCATCCGCTCCGGGGTTCCGACCGTCGCGCTCCAGGCCGGGGTCGTGATCGGATCCGGATCCGCCGCGTTCGAGATGATCCGACATCTCACCGACGTCCTGCCCTACATGCCCGCTCCCAAGTGGGTGCGCAACTTCATCCAGCCCATCGCGGTGCGCGACGTGCTGCACTACCTCGTCGAAGCGGCAGAGCTGCCACCCGAGGTGAACCGCACGTTCGACATCGGCGGACCGGATGTGCTGCGCTACGGCCAGATGATGAACGGCTACGCTCTGGAGGCCGGACTGAAGCAGCGGGCGATCGCGGCGCTGCCGGTGCTCACCCCGTGGCTCGCCTCTCAGTGGGTCAACCTCGTCACACCCATCCCGCGCCGCCTCGCGATTCCCATCATCGCGTCGTTGCAGTACGACTGCGTGATCCACGAGCACGACATCGCCAACTACATCCCCGCTCCGGAGGGCGGGCTCACGCCGTACCGGACAGCGGTACGGCTGGCCCTCGGCCGGATGCGCGACGGCGAGGTCGAGACGAGCTGGCTGAATTCCTCCGTCGAGGGCGCCCCGGCGAACCTTCTGCCCTCCGACCCCGACTGGACCGGCCACACGGTCTATCTCGACCTCAAGGAGAAGCACACGGACGCGTCTCCTGAAGACCTGTGGGCGGTCATCGAGGGAATCGGCGGGGACAACGGCTGGTACTCGCTCCCGGTGGCCTGGGCTGCGAGGGGAGTCTTGGACAAGCTTGTCGGGGGAGTCGGTCTGCGCAGGGGACGGCGCCACGCTGAGACGTTGAACTCGGGTGACGCGCTCGACTTCTGGCGTGTCGAGGAGATCAGGCGGGGGCGCTTCCTGCGACTGCGCGCCGAGATGAAGCTGCCGGGCCGGGCGTGGCTCGAACTCAGCGTGGAACCGGCTCCCGGAGGCGGGTCGGACTACCGCCAGCGCGCAATCTTCTTCCCCCAGGGCCTCGGCGGTCGCCTCTACTGGTTCTCGATCCTCCCGTTCCACGGCATCATCTTCAACTCGATGGCCACAAAGATCACGCAGACTGCCGAGGCGAGAGCTGAGAAGTCGGTGCCGGGCGGGGAAGAGAAGGTCATCGCGGCCTAGGGTGGAGGAAACCACACGCGGCTCCGGCGAGCGTGATAACGGGGAGGTCTTCATGAACGACGCACAACCAGACGGCGCGACGGGCGAGCACGACGACAGCCTCGCGCACGACGCGCGCGACGAGCGCGACGAGCGCGATACTGTCGCATTCCTTGGAGACAGCCTCACCGCCGGCGGTCGCTGGGCCGATTGGTTCCCCGATCTGAACGTCGTGAATCTGGGCGTCGACGGAAGCACGACAGATGACCTGATCGCCCGGGTCGATGACGTCGTGGAGCTGCGGCCGGACGAGATCGTCATGCTCATCGGCACCAACGACCTTGGCACACGCCAGACCGTCGAGCATCTCGTGCGCAACATCGAGTCGGCGTGCGTGAGGCTGCGCAAGGAACTGCCCGGCTCGCGGATGCTCGTGCAGTCGATCCTTCCCCGCGGCCGCGAGTATGCCCGTCGCATCCAGGACGCGAACATCCACCTGCGCCAATTCTCCTCAACCGTGCGCGCCCAATTCCTCGACCTGTGGCCCGCGATGGCGTTCGAGGACGGTGAGCTCAACGCCGAGTTCTCCGATGATCGCCTGCATCTGAACGCCGCGGGCTACGAGGCATGGCTCGGCGAGCTGCGGCCCGCCCTCGTGCGGCTGCGGGAAATGCCGCCGATGACCACTCCGATTCAGATCATCAGGCCCGACCAGTACACCCGCCCGCCCCGCTGACCCCGGCGGCGACCGCTAGCGTTGACGCGTGACCACCTATCCCACCCCCGCCTTCCGTCGCACCGCCCTGGTACCCGCGGTGCTCGCAGCGATCGTGCTCGCGGCGGGCGCCGCGCTTGTCGGCACGGAGGGGTTCACCTGGATCCGCTACGTGACGAGTATCTTGGCGCTCATCATCAGCGTATTCGCCTGGCAGTCCCGCCAGTGGTGGTGGCTCATCGTCCTGCTACCCATCGCGGTCGCCTGGAACCCCGTCATCGTGCTTCCCTTTGACGGCATCGTGTGGCAAGCGGTGCAGTTCGTGGCCGCTCTCGTCTTCGTCGCGGCGGGCCTCCTGATCAAGGTGCCCAACCCCGAGGACCGCAACCGGCGCTGACCAGACTGGCAGGCGGGGAGAACTCGTCCCGGGCGGGGTGATAATGGAAGAAGCTAAGGGCCCGAACCAGAGAAACGGCAGCGGGCCAGGCTCAGACGATTGGGCCCCGAATGACCGACAACCTTGCGCCAGTAGTGGTGCCATCCCTCGCTTCCCCCGGAGTGATCCGGCGTGCCGACGTGGTCGTGCGCAAGGGGATGTTCACACTTGTCAACGGCCATCTCACGCCGCGCGAATCGATGATCGAGGACCTCTTGTTCCTCGGTTCGGTTCTGGATTCAGCTGACATCCCGTTCTTCCTGATCCGAGACGGTGGAGACCGTCCCATTATCGCGGTCGACTTCTCCCTGCGAAAGAAGCTGCGTGCGGCCCTCGCCGAAGCGTGCGCGAACGAGCCGTTCTACTCCAAGCCCGCCGGCGAGCGGAGCCGACCGCCCGTTCTCGTGGCCGAGGGTCGGCTCGCGAGCGACACGAAGGCGCGCGCCTTCACCCTGTACCGCCCGCGCATCGAGCCGCAGGGACGGCTGCGTTACGGCTCCGCGACCGGCGTCAGGGTGGAGCTATGGGAGTGGGTCGGCGGAACGATCATCGCCCCCGCCGAGAACGCCCTCATGCGGAACACATTCCTCGCCAGCGACGCGGTCGAGGGCACCGTCGACCTGTTCGGTGAAACCTGGCCTACTCTTGACGGGATGTTCGCCGAGCACGCGAGCGACATCGGCTTCGACATCGACATCGTCTTCTCCTGGGTCGATGGGGCGTCGATCGACTGGCAGCGCGCGCGGGCGAAGCGCATGGAGAGCTACGTCGTCGGCGAGGGCGACAGTTCCGAGGCGCGCTACCGCCAGATCGACGAGCTCAAGTACGCGCTGCGCTCGGTGCACATGTTCGCGCCCTGGATCAGGCGAATCTTCATCGTGACCGACTCGCCAGTGCCCGCGTGGCTCGACGAGCACGCGGGCGTCACCATCGTGCGCAGCGAGGACTTCTTCGTCGACACCTCGGTGTTGCCGACGCATAACTCGCACGCGATCGAGGCGCAGCTCCAGCACATCCCCGGGCTCTCTGAGCACTTTCTCTACTCGAACGACGACATGTTCTTCGGCCGTCCGATCTCGCCCGACATGTTCTTCTCTCCTGGCGGGGTCACCAAGTTCATCGAAGCGAACACACGCATCGGGCTTGGCGAGACCCACACCGGCCGCAGCGGGTTCGAGAACGGTGCGCGGGTCAACCGTCGCCTGCTGGACGAGCGATTCGGAAAGATCACCACGCGCCATCTCGAACACGCCGCGACCCCGCTCCGCAAGTCGGTGTTGTTCGAGCTCGAGCGCGAGTTCGCCGAGGACTTCACGCGCACAAGCGCGAGCCCGTTCCGTTCGGCGACCGACATCTCGGTCACGAATTCGCTGTATCACTACTATGCGCTCATGACCGGACAGGCCGTCACCCAGACGCAGGCGAGCGTCAAGTACGTCGACACGACCATGCGCGAGGGGCTCCGCGATCTGAAGAGGCTCCTCAAGCGACGCTCGTACGATTTCTTCTGCCTCAACGATGGCAGTTTCCCCGAGATCGACGGGGCGGAACGCGCGACGGCGGTGCTCTCGTTCCTCGATCGCTACTTCTCGATTCCGGCGCCCTGGGAACGGGCGCCGGCGGGTGAACACTCCGGGGCGCTCGGTCGGTCGGATACCGAAGCGGGCTGAGCCCCGCCCTCAGAGAGCGGCGACAGCGGCGACCGCGGCGAGCGGGAGCACGAAGGGCGGTTCCGCGGTGACGTGGGGGTTCACAGCATCCGGGATGACGACGCCGTGCTCGGCGAGAATATCCACGGTCTCCTCCGCTGTGACCCAGTTCGACACCGTCGGGTAGTTGCCCACGGGCACCACCGAGTGGAGCACGGTGTCGTCGTAGACATGCACGAGATTGAACGACTGCGCGCCATCCCGACCGCGTGTCCCGCCGACCGGAACATTGAGGTCCTGGGTGTAGCACGTGGCCGACGCGACCGAGACCGGAACCCCCGCGAACGTTGCTGTCGTCGAGTAGTGAAGGTGCCCGGCGATGATGCTGCGCACATCCGACCCCCTCACCACTTCGGCGAGCCCGTCCTGTTCGCGGAGCTCCACGAGCACGGCGAGGTCGAGAACACTTGGGACCGGCGGGTGGTGCATCGCCAGAATGGTCCCATGCGGCGCCGGCACCGACAGCTCCTCGGCGAGCCAGTCGAGCTGCTCGTCGGAGACGATGCCGTGGTGGTGGCCCGGAACCGTGGAGTCGAGAGCGATAATGCGCAGACCGTTGATGTCGTGCACCCGGTCGACGGGGTTGGAGGTCGGCAGTTGGCCGAGGAGCTCGCGGCGGAAGGTGGGCCGGTCGTCGTGGTTGCCCATCACCCAGACGACTTCGGACCCGAGCCGCTCTGCGACGGGCTCGATCATCTCCCTGAGCTTGGCGTAGGCGCCCGACTCGCCCTTGTCGGCGAGGTCTCCGGTGAAGACGATCGCCTCCGGGCGGGCTCCGGATGCCTCGAGCTCCGCGACGAGCTGCCGCAGCAGCCCCTCGCTGTCGACCGCTCCGTGCAGGTGATCACCGGCCACGAAGTGGGTGTCGCTCAAGTGCAGAATGAAATGGTCTGGCCTCGCGTACTGGGCCCTGTAACCGGACATGACACCCATCACAGCACCTAAACCTTGCCGCGGGGTGAACAAACCACGGAGAGTCTGGCCCCCAAGGAGGGTACACTTGTCTGTCGGTTGCGCGAGTTGCGGAGCGTCGATGTGGAAATGTGGTCCACTATCCGCGTAGTCTGTCAGGAGCGCACGACGAATCCGCTTTCCGTCTCGACCTTGTTCGCAAGTTGCTCGATGCTGGATTCCGCGCCCACCGGTCAGTGATCGTCCTCCACCGGAGGTCGTCCGGGTCGGCACCCCAGCGGTGCACGACTCTCCGGCAGGTAGCGTCAGCGCCGCATTCGTTCAGCTCGCTCAGCTCAGGAGGAACATGGCTCGGTCAGGCCAGTCGAGGACGTCCCAGCGGGGACAATCACCCAAAAGGACAGCATCCGGTCGTCCGTCGCAGCAGCGACGAGCGCACCACGGTGACGAGGTCGGCCTCATCCCGGTACTCGCGCGCGCCGTGCGGGAGATCGAGGCGGCGGCAGAGCGAGGCAAGGTGGGGCCATCGAACCGCACCAAGTTCCAGGTTGTCGCGCTGCTCGTGCGGGAAGAGCGCTCGCGTGCCAAGAAGGACACCGAGGTGACCGACTCCGAGCGGGCCGAGGTGCTCAAACGTCTCGACGGCGTCGCCACGATTCTCGCCAAGACGGCCGCGCGAGACACCTCGCTCATCCAGCTCCTCGCCGAGGACGCGGTGGTGTCGGATGCCGCGAGGGCGCTGCGCCGCGACATGCTGATGGCCTCGGGTGTGCAGATGAGCCCGGACGACCTCGTGATCACGAAGGAGCCGGTCGCGGTCGCGCCGGCCGCCGAGCGTCAGGTGGTTCCGAAGTCCGTCGTCGCGAGGCAGCTGTCCAACCCGTTCCTCGCCCCCGATTTCAGCCAGAGCGTGAGGGCCAAGCCGACGACCAGACGGCTCGCTAACTGGGAGCTGCTCGAACCGCTGTTCCGCGCCTTCGAATACGGCGCCGGCGGTCAGGCCGCAAGCATGGACCTGCCTGACCCGACGTCAGCCGACCGCCGGGTTCCGGGCGGGCGCGAGCTCTTCACCCACCAGGCCGCCTTCGTCGCGAGTGTGCGCGAGGGTCACCGGAGCTACCTGCTCGCCGACGAGCCTGGACTCGGGAAGACCGCCCAGGCGCTCCTTGCCGCCGCCGCATCGAACTCCTACCCCCTGCTCGTCGTCGCGCCGAACGTCGTGAAGATGAACTGGGCGCGGGAGGTCGAACTCTGGACGCCGAACAAGACGGCAACCGTTATCCACGGCTCGGGTGAGACCCTCGATGCCTTCGCCGACATCGTGATCGTCAACTACGACGTTCTCGACCGGCACGTCGGCTGGCTGCGCACCCTCGGGTTCAAGGGCATGGTCGTCGACGAGGCGCACTTCATCAAGAACCGCGAGTCGCAGCGGTCTAAGCACGTTCTCTCGCTTGCCGACAGCATCCGTGCCCGCTCGCCGCGCGCACTCATGATCGCGCTCACGGGCACCCCGCTCATCAACACGATCGAGGATTTTCGGGCTATCTGGCAGTTCCTCGGCTGGATCGACGGCGAGAAGCCCACGGCGACCCTCCTTGACCGGCTCGAGGAGACGGGGCTCACACCCGCCGACTTCGGCTTCTTCGCCGAGGCGCGCCAGACCGTCATCGACATGGGAATCGTGCGGCGCAAGAAGCTCGATGTCGCCGCCGACCTCCCATCCAAGCGGATCGCCGACCTGCCCGTCGAACTCGACGACGAGGTGGGGCGCTCGATCCGGCAGGCTGAGGCGGCTCTGTCGAAGCGCCTGCTCGACCGCTACAACCGCGGTCTCGAGCTCTCGAAGAACCCCGACGAGATCGACAGAGACGCGCTCGTGCGGCTCGTCGCCCAAGCCGAGCTCGAGGAGTCCAAGGCGGCGAAGACGGGCGAGAATGTCTTCACGATGGTGCGCAAGATCGGAACGGCCAAGGCCGTACTCGCCGCCGATTACACGGCGCAGCTCGCCCGGTCAGTGGGCAAGGTCGTCTTCTTCGCGAAGCACATCGACGTCATGGACATCGCAGAGCAGACCCTCGCCAAGCGCGGCCTCAAGACCGTGTCGATCCGAGGCGACCAGACCGCAGCCTTCCGCCAAGCACAGGTGGACGCGTTCAACAACGATCCGGATGTCTCCGTCGTCGTCGCGTCGCTGACTGCGGCCGGCGTGGGCCTCAACCTGCAGGCCGCCTCGAACGTCGTCCTCGCAGAACTCAGTTGGACGAGCGCCGAGCAGACACAGGCGATCGACCGCGTGCACCGCATCGGCCAGGAGGAGCCGGTCACGGCGTGGCGCATCATCGCCGCGCAGACAATCGACGCGAAGATCGCCGAACTCATCGGCAGCAAGGCCGGCCTCGCCGCCCGCGCTCTCGACGGCGACGATTCCGCGGTGATCGGGGAGTCGAGCCTGCAGCTCGACGCGCTCATCCACCTGCTGCGCCAGGCGCTCGAGGTCTCGGGCCAGCGGCACTGAGGTTGGGGGTTCACGCGGCGTCCGAAGCGAACGAGGTTACCCGCAGCGGAGAGCTGGGTCAGGAGGCGGCGCGTTCCACCAGCCGGTCGATCGCGGCGAGCGGTATCGACAGCCAGACGGGTCGGTTGCGCGCCTCGTAGACGGCCTCGTACAGGGCCTTGTCAATCTCGAACGCATCGAGCAGCGAACGGTTCGCCCGGAGGTCCTTGCCGGAGATAGAGATATACCCATCAAGGAATGCGCGCCTCGCGGCGAGTGCCCAGTCGGTCACGGACCGGCCGTGCGATTGGGCGACAGAGCCTGCGACGTAGTCGAACGAGCGCAGCATCCCGGCGACATCCCGAAGCGGGAAGTCCTCCCGCGCGCGCTCGAGCATGGGGCGCATCGGCTCGCCTTCGAAGTCGAGGATGATCCAGCCGCGGCCGGGCACCCAGAGCACCTGTCCGAGGTGAAAGTCGCCATGAATGCGCTGCATGGCGGGCCAGACGGACGTCGCTGCCCGCGTGTAGACGGACTGGAGTGCCGCGCGGTGCTGCTCGATCGCGGGCACCTCCGCGACCGCTTCGTCGAACCGGGCGCGCATGCTTTCGATCGTTGCGGCGATGTCGCGTGGAGCGGCCGCGTGCGTCGGAAGGACGGCGGCGAGGGTCATGTGCACGTGGGCGGTGGCCTCGCCCAGGGTGCGTGCCCGGTCGGTGAAGTCCTCGCCCGCCTCCGCAGCCTCGAGGGCGACGCGCCAGGCATCCTCCACGCCGGGAAAGAACTCCTGCGCGAAGGCAAGGTGGCCGTGGGCGAACCCCGTCGATTCTCCCGTATCGTGCCACTGCCCGTTGATGTGTCCGATGGACTGCGGCACGACGGTCGAGCCGGCGCCGGCGAGAGCGCTGAGGAGCGTCACATCCGGGTTCTCGCCGTGATGCAGCGACCGGAACACTTTGCAGATGATCGGCTCCGCCGGAGTGCCGTCGAGCCCGACCATGTCGTAGATGATCGAGGTGTTCGACTGCTCGCCGGAAAGCACGCGGGCCCCGCGTATGTCTTTCGCGGGCGTCGTCGGGACGCGGTGTCCGCGCGCGGCGATGCCGGGCGCGCCGTCATCTGGGAGCAGGGCACCCTCGTCGAGGATGAGACGAAGGATGGCCTTCGCGCAGGCCTCGTCCCGCGGGCCGTCGTAGACGAACCGGGTGACGCCGTCCTCCTCGTAGCTGCCGATGAGGGCATGCTCGAGCCCCGTGACAGGTGCCGACCTCTCGGTCAGCGGCACCTGGTAGAGCAGGGGCCGCTCGGCCGTGTCGAGGAAGAGGTGCACGGTGACGTGAGCCTGACCGTCAGGGTCGGGCAGGTCAAACCCGCCGAGCCTCTCCCAGACCGGGGCCCGGCCCTTGCCTGCGTACCAGCGCTGCTCGGTAATCCAGGTCGACAAGAATTCGGGCAGGGCGGTCATGGTGCCTCCAGCTGGGTCGGGCGGATCGTGTGGTGTCACGCCGCGAGGCGTGCCGTGACCTCCGCGAGCGAGGGGTTGGTCGCCGACGACCCGTCAGGGAACAGCACGGTCGGCACCGTCTGATTTCCGCCGTTGATCGTCGCGACGAGTTCGGCTGTTCCGGGAACGGCTTCGATGTCGATGTCGCGGTACGCGATGCCCGCTTTGGTCAGCTGCGACTTCAGTCGCGTGCAGTAGCCGCACCACGGGGTGGAGAACATCGTGATGCCGCCGGCGTCGGGGGTGTAGTTCACAGTCATTCCTCGAGCCTACGCGCCGTGCCTGAGACATCGAGAACCCACGCGTACTCGAAGGCGCGCTCACGCCACGCTTCATACCGTCCGCTCACGCCACCGTGGCCCGCGCTGAGCTCCGTCTTGAGCAGTACCGGGGCCCCGACCTCGCGCAGGCGGGCGACCCACTTCGCCGGCTCGACGTACAGCACGCGGGTGTCGTTGAGGCTCGTCACGGCGAGAATCGCGGGGTAGGCCACGTCGTCGCGCACATTCTCATACGGCGAGTAGGACCGCATGTACTCGTAGACCGCCCGCTCGCTCAGCGGGTTTCCCCACTCGTCCCACTCGATCACCGTCAGCGGCAGTTCGGGGTCGAGGATGCTCGTGAGGGCGTCGACGAAGGGAACGCCGGCGAGAATCCCGCAGAACAGGTGCGGGGCCATGTTCGCGACGGCGCCGACGAGCAGCCCGCCAGCGCTGCGCCCCTCCGCCACCAATTGTTCCGGGGTCGTTCGCCCCTCGGCGATCAGATGCTCGGCGACGGCAATGAAGTCGGTGAAGGTGTTTCGCTTGGTGAGGGTCTTGCCGTCCTCGTACCAGCCGCGTCCGAGCTCCCCTCCGCCGCGCACGTGTGCGATCGCGAAGAGCATCCCGCGGTCGAGCAGCGACAGGCGGGCGATCGAAAAACTTGGATCCATGCTCGCCTCGTAGGAGCCGTAGCCGTAGAGCAGGGTCGGCACCGGGCGGGAGGCGTCGACGAGCCCCTTCTTCCAGACGAGCGAGATCGGCACCCTCGTGCCGTCGGATGCCGTCGCCCAGTCCCTCGCCTGCTCGTAGTCCTCGGGGAGGTAGCCGCCGAGCACGCTTTGGCGCTTGAGCAGGCGGAATTCGTTCGCGTCGACGTCGTAGTCGAAGACGGAGGTCGGGGTGACGAACGAGGTGAATGTGAGGCGCAGGGTGGGGGCGCTCCACTCCGGGTTGGCACCGACGCCCACGTCGAAGAGCGTCTCGTCGAATTTGAGCTCGCGCAGGGCGCCGTAGCCCACGAATGCCGCCACGGCGACCCTGGCGCTGAGCGGGATGATTCCCACCTGGGTGAGGGCCTCGCGACGGTAGGACACCACGAGGTGCGAACGGAACGCATCCACTCCCTCGAGGCGGGCCTGAGGCGAATGGGGGATGACGACCATACGGTCGCCCATGGGGTCGGCGGCAGCGACGTCGACAAGTTCGAAGTTCTCCGCGCCGTCGTTGTGGGTGATCAGCAGCCGGTCGTCACCGGCGACGACGGCGTGCTCGACGTCATACTCGACACCCTCCACTCGTGGCCAGACGACGCGGAACTCTCCCGTCGGGTCGGCGGCGTCGACGAGGCGCACCTCGCTCGTGATCTTTGACCCGATGTGGATCATCAGGTACTTGCGGCTGCGGGTGCGGTCGACGCCGACCCAGTACCGATCGTCCGGCTCGGTGAACACGGTGACGTCGTCGGCCGCGGTGGTGCCGACCCGGTGCCGCCACACGGTGTCGGGGCGCCAGGCGTCGTCAACGGTGCAGTAAAAGACATAGGCGCCGTCGAGCGAGAACAGCGCTCCCGCGGCCGTGCCCGGAATCTCATCGATCGAGCTGACTTCGCCGGACGCGATGTCCCGGATCCTCAGGGTGTAGCGCTCGTCTCCGGCGACGTCGACGGCCCACGCGAGCAGGGTGCCGTCGGTGGAGACGTCGAAGCTGCCGAGCGAGAAGAAGTCGTGCCCCTCCGCCTCGGCGTTCGCGTCGAGGAGCACCTCCTCGCCGTCGAGGGGGGAGCCGGCATCCGTCCCCGGTGCGTTCCAGTCGTCCTCGCTGGCGATGGGCGCGCGACAGTAGACGCCGTACGACTTCCCCTCGACGGTGCGGGTGTAGTACCAGTGGCCGCCGCGGCGGGTCGGCACCGAGAGATCGGTCTCCTGGGTCCTCGCCTTGATCTCGCCGTAAATCTCGCCCGTCAGCGACCCGAGGTGGGCGGTCTTCTCAGCCGTCCACTCGTTCTCCGCGGTGAGGTGAGCGATGACGGCCGGGTCGTTCTTGTCGCGCAGCCACTCGTAGTCGTCGGTGAAGTCGTGACCGTGGTGGGTGCGGACGATGGGTAGCCGGCGGGCGGAAGGCGGGTTCGAATTGATCACGCTCCACCGTACCGAGCATTGGTCGCCCGGATCACTCGGCGAGGAGCAGTTTCCAGCGGATGAACGCATCCGGGTCGATCGGCAGCCGGGACCAGACCGAGTGCTGGCGCAGCCCGACGGC
>Ga0136639_10000378_pt1 | contig 14554 bp, 9 predicted proteins | sample AntDrymUQ8592106_2_FD_113739 | JGI IMG/M metagenome (GOLD analysis project Ga0136639, IMG submission 113739) | Polar desert sand microbial communities from Dry Valleys, Antarctica - metaG UQ859 (21.06) | ecosystem: Environmental > Terrestrial > Soil > Desert | place: Antarctica: Dry Valley...
AAATATTGGAATTTTGGGGATAATCCGGAACGCTTTTCTTTGGACTATAATACCAAAGCCTATTGGGGACAATCTTATGCAAGTCTGAATTTTGGAAAAGTGGAGCTTGGATACAGTACTCAAAATATCTGGTGGGGTCCTGGACAATTTTCAGGGCTGATTTTTAGTAATAATGCTCAGGGAATGAAGCATTTTTATCTTAAAACAAAACAACCGGCGGATATTTTTATTGGTAAACTGGAAGGTCAGTTGATTTCTGCCAGAGCAGAAGATTCGGGAGTTTTACCCTCGCAAAATGACAAGCTAAACAGCATTTATTTCAGGCCATTTTCTGGAGATTGGCGATACATAAATGGGTTGTCATTGACCTATCAGCCTGTTTTTTTACCTCAGTTATTTATAGGCTTTAATCGGACTTTTCAGCAATATAATGACGATGTGGCCTCTGGCTTGATGGATAGACTGCCGGTGTTTCAGGCATTTCAAAAAAAAGAATTGTTTGAAGATGGAAACTCGGTGGCATATGACACACTTGCTCAGGATCAACAAGTCTCTGTTTCCTTCAGATATGTCAATGCAAAAGCAAGATTTGAGGTTTATGGGGAATTTGGCAGAAGGGACCATTCCTATAACTGGAGAGAATTTATTCTAAATCCGGAGCATGCCAGAGCATATTTAATGGGTTTTTCAAAGCTTTTTCCAACCGGAGTAAGCGAAAAATTTATCCAAGTACGGGGTGAAGTTATCCATCAGCAAGAATCTGTTAACAGATACATACGTTATCCTGATGAGATGATTACAAGTAGTACAAGCTGGCATACCCATTACCAAGTCCGGGGCTTTACCAATTATGGAGAAGCAATGGGAGTAGGGATAGGGGTAGGGTCAAATGCCCAGATTTTGGAAATTTCTCAAGTAAAAAATCTGAATAAAGTTGGTTTGCTTTTTCAACGATTGGAAAATCATCAGGACTTTTTTTACAGGGCTTTTGGACAAGATTCTGAGAAGCGACCATGGGTTGATTTTAGTGTTGCATTCATTTGGGAACAGCAGTGGGAAAGATTGCTGCTGAGTGCAACTGCCCAAATTACGAATGGAGTTAATTATCAATGGCAATCAAGCTCAACTAGCACAAGTGATTTTGCGTCAGGCAAGAATCAACTATCCTTTGGCAGCAACCTGAATTTGATTTATCAAATTGGAAGATGATCACAACGAAAAAAGTTTGTCTACCTCATTTTCATTTTGTTTTGCCATCACGATCAAATGAGTAACTTTGGTACTCATTCCAAGGAAAAAGTTCGATTAATTTATTTGAGAACTGTTTTTTAGGATTTAGATAAAATTGTTTTTGGAAAAAATAATTCAATCTATCTAAAATCAGAGCCAAATCTTTTCTCAAAAATTAAAAAGCTAGGTTCATGGGACTGAAAGGGCGAAGCTGTAAAAGGTTGGACGAGCTCAAAAAAATTAAAAGAATTGATTATAAAGTAAGTTTTTAGAAAATTCCTAACTATTATTTAATAATGATTACACCGCTTCAAAACGTCAAAATTGCCATAATAGGCCTCGGATACGTAGGATTGCCACTGGCAGTTGAATTTGGAAAAAAATACCCGGTGGTTGGATTTGACATCGACACAAAAAGGGTCAAAGATTTAAACGACGGAAAAGATTTCACTCTGGAGGTTGAAGATGAGCTGTTAAAATCTGTTTTATTATCTTCTAATCCTGCCAAAGCCCAGAAAGGACTTTTCACCACAAATGACTCCGAAGCTTTAGCAAGCTGTCAGATTTATGTGGTTACAGTTCCTACGCCAACTGACAAACACAATCGGCCTGTTCTGACTCCGATGTTAAAAGCTTCAGAGAGCATTGGTAAATACCTGAAAAAAGGGGATGTGGTTATTTACGAATCCACCGTTTATCCTGGAGTGACTGAAGACGAGTGCGTTCCCGTTCTGGAAAGAGTTTCAGGTTTAAAGTTTAACGTGGATTTCTATGCAGGATACTCTCCTGAGCGGATTAATCCCGGAGACAAAGAACATACTGTTGCCAAAATATTAAAAGTTACTTCAGGAAGCACTCCGGAAATTGCTGAGTATGTTGACCAACTTTACAGATCCGTCATTATTGCCGGTACGCATAAAGCTTCCTGTATTAAAGTTGCCGAAGCTGCGAAAGTGATTGAAAATTCTCAGAGAGATATTAACATAGCCTTTGTAAATGAGCTTTCAAAAATCTTTAACCTGATGGGAATTGATACCCATGAGGTTTTGGAAGCAGCCGGGACCAAATGGAATTTCCTGAAGTTCAAGCCTGGTTTGGTTGGCGGGCATTGCATAGGAGTGGATCCATTCTATCTGGCACAGAAAGCACAAGAATTAGGATATCATCCTGAGATTATTTTGGCAGGAAGAAGACTTAATGATAGCATGGGTAAGCATGTCGCCACTGAGGTGATCAAGCTGATGATGCGAAAAGACTTAAAAGTGATTGATGCCAAAGTTTTGATTTTGGGATTCACCTTTAAAGAAGATTGTCCTGATGTGAGGAACACTAGGGTTATTGATATTTACAAGGAATTGCGTTCCTTTGATATGGAAGTTGACGTGTACGATCCCTGGGCAAATTCTAAGGAAGTGATGCATGAATATGGTATCCAAATTCTTTCAGGAGATCAGGCTCCTGAGATAAGTCAATATTCAGCTATTATTCTGGCAGTATCTCACAGAAAATTCCAAGACTTGCCTATTAGAAAATCTTCTAATCAAGTAGTTTATGATGTGAAGGGTATTCTTGATAAAGAATTAGTGGATGCAAGATTGTAAATTCAGCAATTGGCAAATGGATTATGATATTTATAATTTAATGGATATCAGCAAAGGTACCCATAAGGGCAAAAATCCAGCAGATCGTGGGTTAGATCTAAATTTATCGCCGCTTCGGTGCTGGTCCTCATCCCATTTTGAAAAAAACTATTTCTATTGGCCAAAGAGACATAATAATTACTTTTAAAAACTTATTTATCCGAATATATTGGTTTATTTTGCGCCAACGACCCAATAGACCGATTACCATCCAAATATAATAATGAATATCCCATTCAAAACTTCTCTCTCCCAATTTATTTCCCTTTGTTTATTTTCCGCATTGTGTTTTTCATGTATTTCCAACAAAAAATTGACCTACATGCAGGATCTGGGAGATACCAAATCGCTGATTTATTCCAGTGAAAGGATACCTTATAAAATGGAGAATTACCAACTTCAGAATTTTGACATTGTCGAGATCGATATTAAAACCACCAGTCCTGAGCTAAATGTTTTATTCAAAGTAATTGTGGGAGAAAACAACAATGCAGGTATGATGATGGGTGAAAACGGTGGTGATATTTTCTTCATGAACGGATATACCATTGATGAATTTGGGAAGGTAGAACTTCCTTTGATTGGGGAGGTTGAACTAGTTGGTTTGACAGTAAATGAAGGAAAACTTTTGATTGCTTCGAAAGTTAGTAGGTATGTGAATGAAGATGAATATTTTGTAAGAGTGAGATTGGGAGGAATTAGATTCAGTGCCCTTGGTGAGTTTAATATGCCGGGAAAACAAACTGTATTGCAAAACAGGGTGAGTATTTTTGAGGCAATAGCTGTTGCAGGAGATTTGAATATCTTTGCGAAAAGAAATGAGCTTGTCGTTGTGAGGCAGTATCCTGATGGATCTCAAATCCATAAGATAAACTTAAACGACAGAGAACTTTTAAGTTCTGAATTTTATTTTATCAGGCCTAATGATATACTTTATGCAGAACCGCTAAGGGTTAGAGAAGTTGGTTCAGGAGGAAATTTAGTTCAATCTCTCACTTTGGTGACTACAACAATCACAACAATTGCCTTGGTTTTAACATTACTTAGATAATTTAAATTCATGCATTCAGAAGAAGAAGAGTTTATTTCAAAAGAGCAAAACTTATTTGATTACAAGGCATTAATTTCAAAAATAATTAAGATTTGGCCTTTTATTTTAATTTCTGTTTTTATCTTTTCCCTCACAGGATTCCTTTATACCAAGTTTACAATTCCAATGCACAGGGTTTCCGGTTTGTTTTTTATAAAAGAAAAAGAATCCGCATTAGCACTTTTTGAGTCACCTACCATCATGGAAAGCGGAAATCTCGGATTGCAGAATGAGGTGATTATCCTCAAATCAAAACCAATTGCAGAAGCTACTTTAAGACAATTGGATTTTGATGTGGAATATTATTTGAATAATTCTTTTGAGCTGAATTTTGATTTAGGATATTATTTAAATGGAACATTTGTAAATCAGGAACTTTATAGAAATACACCAATACTTGTAGAAGTTGATTGGAAATCACCCCAGGTAATCAATGGACTTTTCAAAATTAATTGGCAGGATGCTGAAAATTTTACCCTGGCTTTTGAAGAGGATAGTTACGATAAATTCCTGCCTGATGGAACATTGATAAAACTGGAAATCATTCCTGAAGATGAAGTTTTTCAATTTGGAGAATGGATAGAAAGAAATCATCTTAGAATTAAAGTTTCTAAAACCAGTACGGAATCAAAAGGTGAAATTTTAGTTAAACTTAGGGATTTTAGCTCATTGTCCTGGTGGTATGCCTCAAATTTGAATATTCAAAGGGTTGAAAGAGCTGCCTCCATTATCAATCTTTCTCTTGTTTCTCCCCATTCGACAAAAGGTCAGATTTATCTGAATACCTTAATGCAGACCTATATTAATCTGGAACTGACCCAGAAAAATGAAATAGCGGCAAATACTGTTTCTTTTATTGATAGTCAGGTAGCAGGTGTAGCGGATTCTTTAAAGTTTTTTGAGGGCCAATTGGAAACTTTTCGATCCACGAATAAGATATATGATTTAAGTTCTGAAAGTACGACTGTGTTTGAAAACCTTACAGCATACGAAAGGCAACTGAAAGAGGAACAATTTAAACGGACGTATTATCAAAACCTGAAAGATTATCTTGTAAGAGAAAATTATAAAGAGTTGGTTGTTCCTTCAGGTTTGGGGATTGAAGATCCAATTTTAAATACATTAATAACCAATTTAATGTCTTTTCAAGTTCAAAAGTCAAGTTTACTGGCTACCCAAACGGAGGTATCTCCGGCGGTGAGAGAAGTAAACCGAAAAATTCAGGATTTAAACAAGTCCATCAGGGAAATCCTAACAAATGTGGATCAAAACTCACTTTTATTGATTCAGGATTTGCAAGGAAGTATTAAAGGAATTGAGCAATCATTCAGGAGTCTTCCCCAGACAGAACAGAATTTGATCAGAATTGAAAGGCAGTTTACCCTTAATGAAAATATTTATACTTTTTTAATGCAAAAAAGAGCAGAAGCTGCCATAACCAAGGCTTCTAATACCGCAAATAATAAAATAATAGAACCGGCTGCAGGAGTGGGGCAGGTAAGTCCACTGGCCCATCGCAATTATTTGTTTTCGTTACTAATGGGTCTGGGTTTACCCATGTTAATCGTGGTGTCGAGGGAATTACTAAGAACCAAAATTGAGGATGTCAAATTCCTGGAACAAAAGCTTAAAGTTCCGGTATTGGCAACCATCCTGCTGAATAAAAAAGAAAGCAATTTAGTGGTTTTTGAACAGGGTAAATCCGGAATTGCCGAGGGGTTTCGTTCACTTAGGGCAAATATTAAGTTTATTCTACCTAAGGAAACCCAATTGACTTTGATGGTGACTTCCACCATTTCAGGAGAAGGGAAAACCTTTTGTTCCATGAACTTAGCTTCTGTCTATTCTTTGACTGGAAAAAGAACGCTTTTGGTTGGTTGTGATATGAGAAAGCCCAAAATTTTTGAAGATTTTGGAATTACAAATGACAACGGGCTTTCTACCCTTCTGAGTGGACAGGAAGAGGATTGGCGAAAAGTGGTCAAAACCACCAAATATGAGAATCTTGATATTTTGGTTTCCGGACCAACTCCACCAAACCCTGCTGAACTTTTGTTTACAGATACTTTTGGAATACTTATCAATCAGCTTAAGCAAAATTATGACATCGTAATCCTGGATACCCCACCTGTGGGATTGGTCAGTGAAACACTTGATCTATTGGATCACGTAGATATGACCCTATTTGTGTTCAGACAAGATTTCAGTCAGAGGACGTTTGTAGAAGCCGTGAATGGGTTGAAAACCAAGAAAGGCATCAAGAACGTGTACGCTGTCTTCAACGGAGTGGACCGGAATAAAGTCACTTATGGGTATGGCTATACTTATGGTTATGGCTATGGTTATTATGAGGATGATAAAAAATAAGTTTTTGCCAAATAATTTAAATCAGATTAAATGAATATTTTTAATAAATTAAAAGAGAAATATAAATTTTTGAATACAAGGGCAGATAAACATGAAGTTGATGCTTTGTATTCTATCCTTTATAAACTGGTACATGACCTTGATAATTCAATTGATTTATCTACTAAACAGACAGAGGACACTTTTTCATTTCAATGGGAAAAACTTTCTCAAGGAGAATATATGTTGACCGATCCATGGTTTAAAGGGGAAGTGGAAAGAATTATCTGTGAAGAAGAAATTCTAGTCAATAAATCTTGGTTTAAAGGGAAAAGAGTTTTGGATGCTGGATGTGGAGGTGGAAGATGGTCTTATGGCTTGGCCAAAATGGGTGCAGAAATTACTGCAGTGGATATTAACACTTCAGCGCTGGAATTGACTAAAGAAGCTTTGTCTGAATTTGGAGACCACCATAGATTTTATCAAACGTCGTTGGAGGAACTTGATAGTAAAATAAAAAATGAAAAATTTGATTTAGTTTGGTCTTGGGGAGTTGTCCATCATTGTCGAAGTTTTAATAAAGCCTTCGTACAAGTTTGTGACAAAGTAAAAGAAGGAGGGTTGATTTACTTCTATCTTTATGGACGGGAGTCTTTGGATATGAATACTGACTTGAACCTTTTTAAAAACAGAATGATATATAATTCTTTAAACTCTTGGGAGGAAAAATATGAATTTTTACTTAATAAAGGGAATGGTGATGAGACCAAAATACATCAGATGCATGATATCTTCGCGCCCTTGTTGAATAGAAGGCTGGAGTTTGATTTTGTAAAAAAGAGGCTTGAAGAATTTGGATTTACAAATGTGGTAAGAACTAATAATTCAACCGAGCTACATATTAGAGCAATAAAAGGAAATCCGGTGGATGAGGTTGACAACTATTTTTTAAAACCTTTTCAAGGGAAGGATCCTTGGATTTCACATCATGAAAAATAATTTAAAGTTTTCCTAAATTTTAGAAGCAAAAATAACTTAATGAGTAAGGAAATAGACAAAAATCTTAGTTGGGACTTTAGAATAGAGGCAAATGAAACCCCTTTTAAGCTGGGATTGATAGATGTTTGGCATTACAGGGATTTACTTTTTTTGTTTGTCAAAAGGGATATTGTTACTGTGTACAAACAAACTATCCTAGGCCCATTATGGTTTTTTATCCAGCCTATTTTGACTACAATCACCTTTATGTTTGTCTTTGGGAACCTTGCCGGGTTAAGTACGGATGGGGTACCTCAGATTCTATTTTATTTAGGAGGTATTACTATTTGGAACTATTTCAATGACCTCTTGACTTCCACCTCCAAAACATTTACTGAAAATGCTCCTATTTTTGGAAAGGTATATTTTCCAAGGCTTATTTTGCCATTAAGTAAAGTGGTCAGTAATCTGCTTAAATTCGGGATTCAATTTGCGTTGTTTTTGATTATATTGGTAGTGTTTCTGATTAGGGGTGCGGACCTTGATCCTAATTTGCATATTACATTTGTTCCCATATTATTATTAATGATGGGTGGCCTAGGCCTTGGATTTGGATTAATTAGTAGCTCGATGACAACTAAATACAGGGACCTTGCTTTCTTAATTACTTTTGGCGTGCAGTTATTGATGTTTGCTTCCCCGGTAATTTACCCGATGAGTTCTATTTCTGAAAAGTATCAGCTATATCTATGGCTCAATCCCTTGACAAGTATCCTTGAGGCATTTAAATATTCATTTTTGGGATCCGGTTACTTTGACTGGTTTTGGTTGGGATACAGCGGGGTTTTTATGTTGATTATTTTAGCCTTTGGAGCCTTTATTTTTAATAAGATTGAAAAATCATTTATTGATACTGTATAATAAAAGTGAAGTATAATAATAGGATTCATGAAAATTTTTTGATGTTATTAATGAGATTAAGAGAATTTGTTTTGGAAGTTTTATTTAAAAGAACAATTGCGTGAGACCTGTAATCAAAGCCGATGGTGTTTCTAAACTTTATAAACTTGGAGAAATAGGAACAGGAACGCTTAGCCATGACCTTCAGAGATGGTTGTCAAAAGTTAGAGGAAAGGAAGATCCGTTTTCTATTATTGGGGCAGTGAATGACAGGACCTCAAAGGAAAATGATGGTTATGCCTGGGCATTGCGTGATATTAGTTTTGAAGTCAATGAAGGAGATGTTCTTGGTATAATTGGTAGAAATGGGGCAGGAAAAAGTACCTTATTAAAGATATTATCCCGTGTCACCCTCCCCACCAAAGGACACGTGGATGTTAAAGGCAGAATAGCATCGTTACTGGAAGTCGGAACCGGGTTTCACCCTGAATTGACCGGCAGAGACAACATTTTTTTGAATGGTGCAATTTTGGGGATGCGAAAAAATGAAATCAAAAGAAAATTTGACGAAATAGTTGATTTTGCAGGGGTGGCAAAATATGTGGACACTCCTGTAAAACGATATAGTAGCGGTATGTATGTTAGACTTGCTTTTGCAGTGGCTGCTCATTTAGAATCAGAAATTTTGATAATTGATGAAGTTTTGGCCGTTGGGGATGCTGAATTCCAAAAAAAATGTCTGGGAAAAATGGGAGATGTGAGCAAAAAAGAGGGGAGAACCATTCTTTTTGTTAGCCATAACATGGCTTCAGTCAAAAGCCTTTGTACTCATGGAATTGTTCTTCATAATGGGATGTATGCTTTTGAAGGTCCAACACATGAAGCGGTAAATTTTTATCAGAAAAATTCTAATCTGAATCAATTTTTGAATTTTGATTTAAATTCAAAAAATATAATTGGAAATGAAAATATCAAAATAATTGAATTTAAAGTTGAGGCCTTGCATGGTGATTATATTTCTGTTTCTTCTGGTATAAGTTTCGAATGTACATTTTTTAATGTAAAAGTTGGAATAAATTTAGACATCACTTTTGAATTGGTTAATTCGGAAGAAGTTAAAATTTTTCACCATGGAGCTTTAATTGCGAAAAGTAGAGATAGTAAAGAAGGTGTTTATAAAATAAAAGGACATCTTCCCGCATACACATTAAACGCTGGGCAGTATAAATTCAACCTTATATTTGGGGAGAACCAACGTTATGTACTATTTAGTGAATCTGAATTAATTGGTTTTGAAGTAGCAAATGAATCTTTGGGATCAAATACTGAAATTCTACCCGGGATTCTCCGCCCCAATATTCCTTATGAAATTGATTTTCAGAAATAGTTTAATTGTAAGTTAGACAATTTCTTGATTCTAAATATAAATTTGATGAATAACAATATTCCTTTGGTTACTATTATCGCACTATGTTATAATCATAGTAAGTACGTTCTGGAAACATTGGAGAGCATCAAAAACCAGACTTACACAAATATCCAATTGATTGTTATTGATAATGCATCAAATGATGAGTCCTCAGAAAAGATAAGCAATTGGATTAAAAATTCAGAATTTCAAGATGTGTTGTTTTTTCCTGAAAAGGCAAATTTAGGAGTTTGTCCTGCATTAAATAAAGCACTTAAATTGACCAAAGGCAAATATTATCAGTTTATTTCCTGTGATGATATTTTATTATGTGATAAAATATTAAAGCAAGTTCAGGTTTTCGAAACGCTACCGGATAGTGTCGCTTTTATTTATGGGAATTTTCAGTACATCGATGAAAAGAGTGAAGTTTTAGATCAAATGAACCAATTTTCTCATAATGGATGGATCTACCAATCCGATCTTCCATCTGGAAGGATTCAATCAATAATAGCGAATAATTATTTTATTTCAGCTCCGACTTTGCTTTACAGAACAAATTGCGTGAAAGAAATTGGTGGTTATGACGAAACAATTTCTTTTGAAGATTTTCAGTTAAATTTGAGGCTATTGGGAAAATTCTCCTGTTATGGTTTGATTGATGTCTTATGTTTGTACCGAGTGCTAACTAATTCGTTTTATCATTCTTCCTCCGAAATCAAAATTGAGAAAAACTACCTTCATGCCTTAAAATACATTTATGGAAATTTCTTTTATGAGAATTGGATGATTCTATTACGATATACACTTTTTAAGAATTCTAATTCCATTAAATTTAAAATTATAAAAAAAATCATTTTTTATTTATTAAATATAGCTGAGGTGTCTTATAAGAAAGAGTATGGGATCAAATCTTAAATCAAGATTTTTTAATCGACATTAATTAACAATATTACATGTGTGGAATAGCAGGTTTCGTAAAAAAAAATCACTTAAAGGATTATAAAACGATTATCGACAAGCTTGTTTCTTCACTGAAACATAGAGGGCCCGATGGTTTTGGGATTTTTGAAAATGAGTCTGTTGCACTCATCCACACAAGATTATCGATCATTGATTTGAGTGAAAAGGGAAACCAACCATTATTTAATGAAGACAAGTCCCTTGTACTGATTTGTAATGGCGAAATCTATAATTTCCAACAAATCCGATCCCAACTTACCCAAAAAGGCCATAATTTCTACTCTTCCTCAGACAGTGAGGTTATTCTTCATTTATACGAGGATTTAGAGGGGAATATTGTGAAGGTATTAAATGCATTGACAGGAATGTTTGCATTTGCACTTTGGGATTGTAAAAAGGAGAAGTTGATCATTGCCAGAGATAGGGTAGGTATCAAGCCCATCTACTATTCTTTGGCAGAGGGAAATTTTGGGTTTGCCTCAGAAGTGGCACCTCTGGCAAATTCCGGCTTGTTTGCCGTTCATCCTGACCCAACTTCTCTTTTCGAATATTTTCTTATGGGGAGTATCCCAGAGCCAAATTCTTGGTATAAAGAAATAAAAGCGCTTCCTCCGGCACATTATGCGATTTGGGAAACAGACGGTTTTCAAATCCATAAATTTTGGAACCTACCCATGGCTCTCAATCACGAATTCAAATCAGCAGCAGAGGTCGCCGAAGAAGCTGAGCAATTATTAAAAAACATCGTTTCTGATCATTTGATCGCAGATGTACCGGTGGGTACCTTTTTGTCTGCAGGCATTGACTCTAGCTTGATCAGCCATTATGCAGGGGAACATCAAAAAGGCATCCATTCTTTTTCAGCGGCATTTCCTGGCGAACCTGAAGATGAATCTAAAATAGCGGCGGAGACCGCGCACAAAATTGGTGCATCCCATGATTCCTTTGTCGTCAAAACTGATTTTTTCAATGACTTTGATCAATATTATGGGGATATGGATCAACCCTTTGGAATTAGCAGTGCGCTTTCCCTTTCCCGAATCAGTTCGCTTGCCAAAACCAAGGTTAAGGTTGTCCTATGTGGTGATGGAGCGGACGAACTTATGGGTGGTTATGGAAGGCATTCATCGTTTTATAACCCCTCTATACTGCAGAGTTTTCCCAAAAATGCACGCGTTTTCATTTTCAAGGGCTTAGGAAAGACTTTTGGTAAGGATTCTCTTGTCAAAGCAGCGGATTATCTTCAGTTGGCAGACAGTGAAAAATATTTAAACAGATATCAAATTCTTCAGGAACAAGAAACACTGGAACTTTTACATCCTGATATTAGAAACCAAGTGGACACTTCCAGGTACAAAAACCGTTTGGAAACCGTCTGGAAGGAATACTCCGGAGAGGAATTGCTCAATAATATGCTTTACCTGGATTTGAAAACAAGTTTGGTGGATGAAATGTTGACCAAAGTCGACCGAATGACCATGAGTCAGGGACTTGAAGCCAGAGTTCCATTTTTGGACCATCGTTTCGTTGAATTTTGCTTTTCTATACCTGAAAAATTCAAAAGAAATGACCAATTTGGAAAACTCCCATTGAGATTACTTGTCCAGAAGCATTTTGGGGATGCACTTGCCTTCAGAAAAAAAACCGGATTCAATTCCCCTTTAAAGAAAATGCTCCAGGAGGATATCCCCACCAAAAATCTCTTTTTGCAAAAGTTAAATTCTTTGGGTAACTCCGGATTGATAGACACCGATACTATTGCCGGAAAATTTTTTGGAAACGATCAAAATCAATTGGATCCTTCCTTGGCATTTGGGTTGGTCACATTAAGCTATTTTCTGGAGAAGAATTGAAAATAATTATACTGACACCAAATTATCCGAGAAAAAATTCCACGATGAATGGTATTTTCATTCATCAACAAATCAAAGCTTTGCAGGATTTGGGATGTGAATGTCATGTTTTGCAAGATTATAATTGGTTTCCAAGAGGAGGATTGCACAAGTCACATATTTATTGGAAAGCTGGGTTCGACGCCTTTCACAACTGCTTGGATTTACTGGAGGGGGTCACCATTCATAAAGTACCATCTTTTGTTAAAATGCCTAATCGACTTTTTCCGGAAAATTATTACGATCGATTGGCAAGATCTTTTGCGCGATATATCCAAAAGTCACCGATTTTGGAAAATGCCGATTGGATTTATGCACATTTTTTGACCGATTTTGGATACATCGGGACCAAAGTCAAAGCCCTGACAGGAATAAAGCTTGCCGCAATAGCCCGTGGTGACGATGTACATGCTTGGCCCAAAGAAAATCCCAAATTGATACACCATATTGAGGAAGTATTCGACCATGCTGATTTGATATTTGCCAATAGCCAGAGGTTAGGTCAGGATGCAAATGATTTGATTGCCAAAAAGCATCAAAAACAAGTACATGTCATTTATAATGGTGTAGATATTGAAAAATTCAGGCCACCAGTAAAAGCTGAAAAAAAATCCCTTCAGGAAAAATTTAACCTTGATGCTTCTAAGAATTATATTCTCTGTGTAGGTACTCCCTTGAAGGAAAAGGGATGGTTAGAACTTTTGGATGCGATGCTGAAATTAAAAAGCCAAATCAAAAATTGGAATTTGCTCTGTGTAGCCATAAACAGAGAAAGTGCGGATGCCCTTGATTTAAAAGAGGAATCCAAAATGAGAGGATTGGAGCGCTATGTGAGCGTAATTGGTCAGCTGTCGCACGATGATTTAGCCGAATTGTATAGAGCGGTGGATGCTTTTGTTCTCCCAAGTTACAACGAAGGGATGGCAAATGCACTTTTGGAAGCAGCCGCATCAAACCTTAAAATCATCGTTTCTGACGTGGGTGGTCACTCCGAAATTTTTATGAATTCTCAAGATTGCTCTTTGATCCAACCACGAAATTTAAATGAATTAGTAGCGGCATTGAAGAAATTAATCAATACAGATGCCGATATCCCTGTCAAAACAAGGGAAAAGGTAATGAAATTGGGGACTTTTTTAGACAATTCGAAAAAACTTCTGGCACATTTCTCAAAACAGCAAAGTCTTGCTTAAAATTACTTTCAGTCAACCAATGTATATCCTATAGAATGATGGTCAGCATTATCATACCGACGTTCAACAGGATAAATCTTTTGCCTTTGACATTGGATTCCATTTTTTTGGATAATGAAATAGAAAAGGAAATTATCGTGATTGATGATGGGTCAACAGATGGTACCGGGGAGTTGATCTGCACCCGATATCCAAGTGTCCGTTTTATTGTGCAAAACCGGCAAGGTGCTCCTGCGGCAAGGAATTTTGGCCTAAAAGAAGCCCAAGGAGAATACATTATTTTCCTCGATTCAGATGATTTGTTTGACGTTGGTTTTATCCAAGCCAAATTGAATTGCTTTAAAAACAAAGCACACATGGATGCCATTTATGGGCCATGGGATTTTTTTAAAAGTGATGGTGTTTTCGATAAAAGTAAAATTGTTCCAAGATTTTCTGAATACCCCATTTATAGTGAAGGGCAAGAGTCCGAAATTATGGGAAACTTACTGGGAGGCTGGTTTATTCCGATTTCGGCAATTATGTGGAAAAAAAGCTTTTTAGACAAAATAGGGGGGTTTAGATCCGACCTCAATATCAATCAAGATGTAGATTTGATTTTTAGGGCAATTGTTGAAAATGGCCAAATCTGTGGAGAAAGGGTACGAAAAACATTGATCCGTGAACATGATAGTGATAGGGTAGGAGTTGTAAAGAATGATACAATCAAATTAAATCAAGTTTTTGAACTTCGTTGCTCTTTTAAAAACAGACTAGAAGTTGCAGGTAAATGGAATGAGAAATACGCTTTTGCTATGGCAGATTATTCATTTGATATGTGGGCTTTGTACAGGAAGGAACTGCCTGTGATATCTAAGAAATTTCTTGATTTAAGCAAGTCTCTCCATCCCAAAATGGGTGTAAAGGGTGGATTT
>Ga0136639_10000379_pt1 | contig 14542 bp, 18 predicted proteins | sample AntDrymUQ8592106_2_FD_113739 | JGI IMG/M metagenome (GOLD analysis project Ga0136639, IMG submission 113739) | Polar desert sand microbial communities from Dry Valleys, Antarctica - metaG UQ859 (21.06) | ecosystem: Environmental > Terrestrial > Soil > Desert | place: Antarctica: Dry Valley...
CCGGGTTCGGCGCGGCACGACCGTGCGACCCGGCCAGTACGCGTTGCCCTGCTGGCGAAGTCGCGTCCCGATGGCGTGGCACACCCGAGCCGCGACCAGGATGCTGCGGTGTGCGCCCACCGGCAGATAGGCAAGGCCCGCTTCGCCGCTGCGGTAGTAACGGTCGGCGGTGTCGAGCAGGTTGTCGATGCAAGCCGGCAATCGGGGCTGCAACGCTGCGACGGAGTCGACCAGCAATTGAGGATTCAGGTTGCCGGTCATCGATGCTGGCAGGTAGCGTCGGCCAGCCGCCGCGTCTTCGGTGATGTCTCGACAGATGTTCGTGAGTTGCATCGCGATCCCCGGGTCGACCGCGTGACGCGGCGCTGCCAGGTCGTCACAGCGCGTTGGCCTGCACATCATCGAGCCCACGGTTCCGGCAGCTTGGTAGCAGCAGTGAAGCAGTGAACCGTGAAGCAGTGAAGCAGTGAAGCAGCGCAGCTTCGTCCGCAAACCGAACGGAGCGACGGCCCGAAATGATCCGGCGATGAAACTCAGGATCAGTGCGGGCAGGATGCTGCACTCGCGGGCCAGCGCGCGAACGTCTGCCACGATCGGGTTCTGCGAGTCGCCGCGGGTAACGTTCTGAGCGATGAGTGCAAAGGGTGACTGGGTGTCTTCGCCATGGGTTCCTTCATCGGCAATGTCGTCGACATAGCGGCAAAAGCCATATAGCCTTGTAGCGCGCGCGGTAGGGTCTGGCGCCATCCAGCGCCGTGCCTAACAAAAGCTCTTGCTCTTGCTCTTGCTCTTGCTCTTGCTCTTGCTCTTGCGCGACAGCGCGACAACATGAGGTCGGCGCTGAGCATACGTGCCCTGCTTTGCCCAGGCACCCACCGTTGAACATCACCAGCGTGCCGATCATCGAGCGCCAGAAGATGTCGGCCCGTACCTTGGTGATCGCAGCCAGGAGCAGATGGAACTCGATCATCAACAGCGGCGCGGTCATCATCCAGTCGATGTAGCGGAACACGGTCGGTGTCGATCCCGTGGTCACCCAGACTTCTCGCATGTAGAACCAGTGCACTGCGGCCACCAGCGTGACGAGCCCCGACACCGTGAGCGAGGTCTTCCATTACGGCGCCACGCGGGCTCGCTCCAGGAAGAAAAAGAGCGTTGCCGCAATCAGCGCCATCGAGATGACCCAGAAGGGGTTTTCGCCAAAGTCGTCTTGCTTCAACGTCGCGCTGGTAGCTGCTTCCGCGGATATCGAGACCGCCGCGAGGGCAGCCCCGATCATGGGGAGGCTTGCAGCCCTTGGCCACTTCTTTACGGCGATCTGCAAGCGATTGGGCGAACGGACGCACCGAACTGAACGCGCCTGAACGCGCGAGTCGAGCGTTGGCAAAGGGTTCGTTGACTTCATTGGCTTAGTTAGCTTCGTTGGCATGGTGTGAAATGGCGCGCGCAGGGCTTGCGCGCAGAAGCGCTGCAGTAGAGACAATTTGTCTCGCATTGCCTTGCGGGTCCAGCGCAATGGCTGGATCTACTTCGGCATCAGTACCGTATCGGTGGCGTGGATGACGCCGTTGTCGGCGACCACGTCAGCGCTCACCATCTTGACTTTGTCGACCTTGATGCCAACCATCGTACTAAGGGTCAGCTTCTCGCCCTCCACTGACATGACCATGTCCGGCTCGGCGTCGGCGGCCATGACCTTGCCTGACACCACGTGGTGGGGCAGAACCAGTTTCAACTTGGCCTTGTTCGCCAGCAGCGCGTCCAGGGCCGCCTTTGGGATCTTCGCAAAAGCCTCATCGGTGGTCGAGAAGACGGTGAAGGGCCCCTTGCCCTTTAAAGCGTCGACCAAGCCCGCTGCCTCAAGTGCCGTCACTCACGTATTGAGGTTGCCTGTCGCCACGGCGGTATCGACGATGTTCGTGGCCTGCGCAGACGGGCCGACCAGCGCCACATCGGCAGCGGCAATTAAATGACTCTGCATGATGTGCATTCGAAAGATCTGCGAGGAACTCCGGCACGCGATAGTGCCGGAGCGGTTGATGAGCTTGACCGTGTCAGGCCGGCGGCATCAGCACAGAGTCGACACAATGGATCACACCGTTGGTGCAGTCGATGTCCGTTTTCGTGACAAGCACGTTGCCATTGAGCTTCACACCACCTTGAGTTCCGATCTTCACCTCGGCGCCGTTGACCGTCTCGGCCGACTTTCCGTCCATCTTCATCACGTCGGCGGCCATGACCTTGCCGCTGACTACATGGTAGGTGAGGATGCCTTTGAGCTTGGGCACGTCTTTGAGCAACGCGTCCAAAGTGCCAGCGGGCAGTTTGGCAAAAGCCTCGTCGGTGGGCGCAAAGACGGTGAAGGGTCCGGGACCCTTGAGCGTCGCTATCAAGCCGGCGGCCGTCAATGCGCTGGCCAAGGTTTTGAAGTTGCCCGCGGCTACGGCTGTATCAATGATGTCGTGCATGTCAGATGACCTAATTTACAAGGGCTACTCAACGGGATGGCGAGCGGGGCCCGATGCCGGTGGGAGACACCAGCAGAGTGCGATCGTGCGCGTAGCGATTCAGTGCGTCGGTACGCTGGCCAACATAGCGATCCGGGGGAATCGATACGAGTTTCGTGGGCATGCGTGCTGGGCTGGGGATGCACGCTCTGGTTCTCCGGGGTATCGGGCATGGACAGCCCGGTGCCGTCCACCAGCTTGACCGTTCGGCCCCGCCACAGCCAGCGCACGTGCGCCTTCTGGCTAAGCAGACGGGCCGTGTGGCGCGCAAGAGCACTGACTATCTCCAGCGGCGAACGATGAGCCGCTCTGCAACTTACGGAGACTAACGGAGACTGACTGAGACTAACGGAGCCACCCCCGCTTGCGGAAATACAGCACCGGAATCAGTGCGCATAACACCATGAGCGCCAGCGCAAACGGGTAGCCCAGCCGCCACTCCAGCTCGGGCATGAAGCGAAAGTTCATGCCGTACAGGCTGGCGACCAGGGTGGGCGGCAGCAGGGCGACGCTGGCCACCGAGAAGATCTTGATGATCTTGTTCTGGTTGATGTTGATGAAACCCACCGTGGCATCCATCAGGAAGTTGATCTTGTCGAACAGGAAGGCGGTGTGACTGTCGAGCGAGTCCAGGTCGCGCAGGATCTGGCGCGCGACTTCAAACTGCTCGGTGTTCAGCAGTCGGCTGCGCATCATGAAGCTCACGGCGCGGCGGGTGTCCATCACGTTGCGCCGGATGCGACCGGACATGTCTTCGTGGCGCGCAATCGCCGACAGCACTTCGCCCGCCTTGTTGTCGGTCACATCGCCAGCAAGCACCTGGCGGCTCACGCTTTCCATGTTGTCGTAGATGTCTTCCAGCGTGTCGGCGCAGTATTCGGCGTCAACGTCGAACAGCATCAGCAGCACGTCCTTGGCGTCTTCAATCAAGCCGGGCATGCGCCGTGCGCGCATGCGCAGGAGGCGAAACACCGGCACGTCTTCGTCGTGAATGGAAAACAGCACGCCGTGGCTCTTCAGCGTGTCGTTGTGCTCGTTGAGGATGAAGGCAACGCGGATCGCGCGCGGGTCGTCGGGGTCGTCGATCAGGAAGTCGCTGCGCACATGCAGTTCGCCGTTGTCCTCTTCAAAGAAGCGCGCCGACTCCTCGATGTCTTCGTCCATCGCGTCTTCCGGTATGGACAGGCCAAAGTGCTGCTTGACCCAGCGGCGCTCTTCCAGCGTGGGCGATTCGAGGTCGACCCAGATCGGCTGAAAGCGCGCGAGTTCTTCCAGCGATTCGATTTCTTCCTGAAACAGGCGGCCGTTGGCCAGGGTGAAGACGTTGAGCATGGCAGCGCTCCCGGTGGACTGAGGAGAACGAGGCCAGTGGCGGCCTCGGGCAGGTTTGGTGCGCTTTCCGCCTGACAGTGCGCCATCTCAGGTGCTGCCAGCGAGATGGCGTTCAGGCCCGTGGTGCGCCGGCCAAAAGCACCCGATTGGCGATGGTGCTTTCCATGGGGATTCCATGCGGATAAAAGCCGTTGATTATTGCATCGTGTCCGGTTTCGGCTTGGTGCGAGAGCCCGTAAAAAACGCCATCAACTCGTCCTTGCGGCGCCGTGCTTCGCTCGCGCCGAGCTCGATCAGCGCCTGCACGAAATCGGGCTCGAACAGCAGATAGCTGGCCAGGGCTGCAGCACGACCGGCGGCGCTGCGGCTCGGGTCCAGGGCGCCCCGGCCCGTCAGGGTGTTGCGGGTGAACGCTGGCAGGCTTTTGATGTGTTTGTGAGCCAGTTCGTCAAGGCAGAGGCTGGGCTGCGGCGCCAGCACATCAACCGGGTGGTGGGGCAGGGCGGCGGCCAGTTCGGGCGGCAGCCTGGCCAGTGTTTCGCCTACATGCTGTGCTGCTCCACATCGGACTGCAAGGTGTCGTGAAACACACTGGCCATGGCGTAGCCGGCGATGGTGCCAGCGGTCGGTTCGTCGGTTTGTCGGTGCTGCGGCCGCCCATGCCAGCGCGTTGCGGCTCGCGGACTTCGATCATCCTGGAAACAGCAGTTGCACCCGTGCAGCGGGTCGGGAAGTCAGCACTGGCGCGGGGAAGGGGTGATTTAGCAGACTCACCGAACGGGTGAATCAAAACGCAAGCAAAGGGTGGCGCTTTCCGAAAGCGCCGACGGCGGCGATACGCTGCAAGTGGTGGACACTTTGGGCCAGCGCATGCACGTGCGCCAAGACCGGGGTGCCGCGGCCACGCCGCACGGCCAGCTGGTCTTCTTCGCGGAGTTCTTGGCTACCACAGGCGCGGAAGCTGTGGCAACCGATGGCACGCCCGACCCCGGCGGCCTGGGCTCGGCGTGCCACCATTCGGTAGACATCAGCCTGCCGCAGCGGCCGCTCCGACAACTGGCCCGTGGCGGCAATGGCCGAACGAAAAAGCCACCCCTTCTTGCTCAGGGTGCCGAGCGCGGCCAGAGCGGCCAGAGCAGCCATGTAGGCAGCGAGGTGCTCGGCCAATTCGTGATGGCACGGCATTTCATGTCGCTTGCCACCCTTCTCATGCAGGCGCACCCAGTGCCGACCGCCCTGCTGGTACAGATCCTCCACGCGCATGCCGATCACCGCCCCCACTCGGGCAAAGGTGTAGGTCATGAGGCTCATCAGCGCGCGGTCGCGCAGGCCGACAAGCGAACTCACGTCGACCGCATCGAGCACGGCGCGCACTTCCGCTCCCTCAAGCACGGGCGTCTTGCCTGTCGTCGCAGAGTGACGCGGCCCCCGCACCGAGGCTGCCGGGTTTGACGGAATGATCTGCCCGGTCACGAGCCAGTCGAAGAGCATCCGAAGCGCGGCCAGGTGCTGCGTCACCGAAGGCGCACTCAGTGGCAGGTCCTCGATGTACGCCGCCACATGCACTGGCTGAACCAGCCGAACATCGGCAATGCCGTGATCAGCGCACCAGCTCGAAAAAACGCTGGCTGCCCGGGCGTAGGCGCGGCGCGTATTGGCATTGCGAATCGTCACGGCAAAGAACTCGAAGGCGCGCCGGGCGGTGTCTTCTTGTGCTGCAAACAAGGTCGGCACTGCCTCCCGGTAGCAGGGCGACATGAGTGCGTCAGCGTTCGCGGGAACGATGCTGGAACCATTTGCAAAACCGTCCGCGGAACCGATGTCAGAACCGATGTCAGAAGCGCTATCCGTCGGGCCCGAGGCCGCGTTCGAAGACACAGACAACACCCTGCCCGCAGCCGGAGCGGCAAGCCGGCGCAGCAAGCCCGTCCCGACCCATCTTTCGCCAGCCCGCCTTGAAACTCACCCCGCCCTGCCCTCCTCGCAACCGGGCCTGCTAAAACGGCGCAAACCAGCTGTGCAATGAATGAATAGGCACTTTATCAGTCATAGCATTCGCAAAGCCTTCCCCCAGCCTCAACCTGTGCCGAAAGCCTTAGAAACCAGACAGGCAGCCCAGCCTCTTCAGCATTACGCTTGACGACATCGATGCGCCCACGCACTTCGCCCACGTATCACTTCCGCTTCGGCCGACTGACCCGCCGATGCCATGGAATATTCGCTACAAGAGTCCGGCATACAAACAGTCCCGCATCGGCCTAGGACGAGTGGCCGGCTAAAACGAGCGCTTTTTGTACAGCCTCATCCAGCGTCACCCAGATCACGGCGCCAAAGGGGTGCCTGTAGGGAATGGGGGTTACCAGCGGGCGCGCATCCTGAAGGATCCAGCCACGATTCCAGTTGTCTTCCACTCCAGAGGCGATGTCGGCAGCATCGATCCGATGGCGCCTTTGCTCATCGAGCATCTGCACGCGAGAAAGCTTTTCTGTGCAGCCGGTAATCTCAACCGTACCAACCACCTGGCCGGACCCTTTGCGAATCAACGCCACACTGCCTCGCTGCTTGGTGGCTGTCGAACGCATCTCCCAGGTCTTTTCGCCCGACATGATGCGTTCGATATGGGGCGTCGCGATGATCAGTCCTTTGGTGATGATCACGGTGAAACTCTCCCTGCCCGATGAAGCTCAATTCGCTGGGTCGGGCCAAAACAAGCCACGGCAGCTTCGGCTCGCTCATCGAACTCGTCCGGTGTCATCGCCTCCAGCCTGGTGTTGACTTCGCGCAGCTGGTTCACCAGCCGCTGCTCATGGCCAGTAAGGAACATGCTTGCCCCGAAAACATCCTTGGCGATGTGCCACAGACCGGGCTCGTACTCGCGCATCGTCAGCTCGAACAAGAACCGGGGATCAATCTTCAGGGCACGTGCCACGCGTCCGATCTTGTCGAGCGGCAGCTTGGTCTTACTTTGCTTGATCATCGTGATGACGTTGGGCCTATCAAAGCCCGCTGCCTTTGCGATGTCGATCTGCTTCACTCCCTCCGCAGCGAGCTCACCAATACGGTGAGTTATGTACTGCGCGACCGTAAATCCACCAGCCAACGCGTTCTCGATGCCGGCGTGATCGGCTGTCTCTGGCGTCGTGCTCATGAGGTCAGATCGGTGCGACCGAAAGGGAGTAGGTACCGGTTCTGGTGACGCTGACTTGATCGCCCGCCTGCAGGTGGTGGCGCTTCATGAAGGCGCTGACGGTCTTGCGATCACGAAGGATCTGCTTTTTGGCGTCAACGTCCGTATGACTGACCAGCCCGCCACCGTAATCCACAGAGATCAGCTTCGGTGCGCACACATTCTTGTTGCTTCCTCCGATCACATCGTCCGGAACGAAGTCAGCGATAGCGGCGGTGCGAAGGTAGGTGTTGTTGATACTGCCCATGGTGAGCGTGATGAGTTTGGTTTGCATAGCAGGCGATCGCCTTGGTTTGCTTGTGGGCGTGTTCAGTGCCTGATTGGCGTCAACTATCTTGGTCGCCGGCCAAGGTAATTGTCGTCAACCAACGCTCGGACTGCCGGTCACATTGGCCTGCATTGGGATGGCCGTGCCATCTCTCACTGGTTCGAAAAGGGTGCACCCCATGCCATGTGAAGTGGCCAGCCGTCGTGCCATGGACACGAACCGGCAAGGGCGGGGCGCCATCGTTCTGGACGAACCCACCGCAAAGCGTAACGGCTCAGGCCAGTCACTGGGCAGCGCGTCACCGGCACCGTTGGGACAGATGAGGCATCCCGCGGGCCGGTACATCGCGGGACGTCCATGAGGGCCGTCCGTACCCACCAAATCACCGTTTTGCAGTGCACACTCCGATCTGGAGAATGTACCCACCAAAATAGATTTTTGCAGGGCAAGAAACGCCGATCATCACGATGACCCGCCCGCAGACGCTTTATCGATTGCACGAGCCAGCCTTCCGTACCCAATACACGGAGGTCAAGGAGCGCAGCTTCGCTGCCGGTCCCCTCCTGCCGGGAACGCCAGGGCAACTGGTCCTCCACGAGCGAGAGGCTCGGCGCTACTGGTACCGGCGCTACTACCCGGTGCCTGGCAGCAAGCCCGTCGATGACTTCATTTGCAAAGAGGAAGACGTGGCAGCTTGGGAAGCTGCCCGAGACGGCATCGAGTTCTCAGAGTGGGTGGTGCGCCAGGTTCGTGCGTTGCGCAAACTGGACTTCCAGGTGGCAGACAAGGCTGCGGCACGGGTGCTGGCGGAGCTGCACAACAGGGGGCTTTTTGCGACCGACCGCACAGGCCCACATGCTGGCGCAGGGCTGGTGGTGGTGGGCACGCTCGCCTTCATGGCGTGGCTCAATGAACTGGGGGCACGTGCCGTGGCCGCGCGCACGCAAGACATCGACCTGGCCCGGCGCCAGCCGCTGAAGCTGGCGGCACCCCTGTCTCCTGCAAACCCTCCAGGCCACGACGTTGAAGTTCTCGGCAATTTCGTCGCTCTCGCCCAGGGTGCCGTCCACGTCGGTCAAGTTGCCTGGCGCAGCAGGCCTTCGGGTGGACTTGCTGGCCGACGGCCCTGAGGTCGGAGCAGTCCTTCCCGTGCCTGAGTTCAACTGGCACGCGCAGACGATCCCCCACTTCAGCTACCTGCTGCAGGACGCTCAGGCAGCCGTGATGCTTGCCGGCGGACACGCCGTTCCTGTCAACCTACCAGCGCCAGAACGGTTTGTCTGGCACAAGCTTTACTCCAGCACTGCGCGGGTGGCGTTCAGGGACAAGGCGTCCAAGGATTTGCTTCAGGCCGCGACGATGGCGGCGGTGCTGGTGGAGCAGGATGACGCGCCGCTGGGGGAAGCGCTGCGGGGCGCGCCAGCGGAATTGTTCGAGGCCGCACGAGCGCGGCTGCCAGCCTTGCATGAACTGCTGGAGCCGCATCCGCAGACTCTGGCGGCGATAAAGAACGCGCTGGGGGTATGAGCGCCGCTGATGACTTCAACTCCCGCCGGGCGTCGCTGGTGGACGAACACACATCCGCCAAGGACCGGTCCGGCACAGCGCGACTGGTGTCCATCGACGCCACACGTATCGCTGATCTGTCGCTGGAGCTACCGAGGCTCAAGGCTTGATCTGTATGGTTTTGAGTTGTGCGAAGGGTGCGCATCTGCGCTCACAGGTTCCGGTGGCGTTGGGACTTCTTTGTTCCGGCTAGGTACCGTCCATGCATCTTCAAATTGCACGGCACAAAGTAGGATGTACGTGTACATCCCAAACTAGGCTTGGAGAGACTGCGATAGCCAAGACCAAATTGTTCAAAAACGGCAACTCCCAGGCCGTACGCATCCCGTACGAGTTGGCATACCCCCGCTGGGACATCGACTTGGTCATCGAGCGTGAGGGCGACGAGTTGCGAATTCGCCCGGCGCAGCGACGCATGGGCGACGTGCTCGGCAAGTTGGCCCGCTTCTCGCCTGACTTCATGGCCGGGGCCGGGGCGAGAACATGGAGGGTGAGCGCGAGGCCCTATGACGCCAAAGCATATGCTCGACACCAACATTTGAATCTACCTCATGAAGCATCAGCCGCCAGAGGTGGCGGCGCGCTTTGCGTAGTTTTTCGTTGGCGAGGTGGTGATCACTGCCATTACGCTGGCCGAGCTCGATTACGGCGTGGCGTGTTCGGGCACGGCCAAAGAGCAAAACCAAGCTGCAATGGCACGAACAATGAAGTGGATTTCTACACTTGCCCAGGGGACTCACTCTCGAAAACTGGGTGGCTGGTCACTGAGTGCTGGTGCTGTGCTGGTGCTGTGCTCGTGCAGGATGCCGCAGACGACGCGCGCACAGTACGCATGCCAAGCTAGGACTTCGCCATGGGAGCCACGGTGACGATCGACGATGAGCTCTATGAGCGAGCCCTCGATCTGGCCGGTCCAACCAAGGACCACGTCGACCTGTATTGCGAGGCGATCATGATCGCGACATTCGCTCGGGGGCACTCAGGCAAGCGACTGGCGGCAATGGGTACCGCCGGGCGCGAAATGTCCGAAGTGCCGCGCCATCTCGCCGAGTCTGTCAAAAGTCGACACGACCAAGTCACGAGCCGCCCAGCAGACTGGGGTGCCGATGCGCTTACCAGACAGCCTGGTTTCAACAAGCCCGCGACTCCGACCGGGAGACTTCACCTTGACCACTGTCGGCATCTTCAAAGTAAAAAATCGCTTAGCTGAACTCGTTTAGCGGGCTGCGCTCGGGGACGAGATCCTCATCACCCGGCGCGGCGTGCCGGTGGCTCGCCTGGTGGCTCAGGCCAGCAACTCACCGGCGCGTGCCGCGGGCATGCGTAGCGTGCGGGCCACGCGTCCAGTGGCTTCGATCAGCGCGCGGTGGTACTCGCTGCGCGCGGCCTCGATCACGGAGGAAAGGTCGATCTTCACCCTGACCACCGGCATCTGGTGCTGGCACCTCAGCGACGACCAGCCCGTGCTGAAGTCGTCCAGCGCCAGGGACCCGCCAAGAGCCTTCAGTGCCCGCAGCCGGCCCAGCGAGGCTGGATCCTGAGTGGCCAGGCTTTCGGTCATCTTCCGCTGCAGGCCGGGCTGACGCAATTGGCGTGCTGACCGCCTGCCCAGACACGTACAATCTAGACAGCTAGCTTCTGATAAAGCCTGCCAGTCCGTTGTTGGAGACCTCACCATGACTACCGTCGGCATCTTTGAAGCCAAGAATCGCTTGTCCGAACTCGTCGAGCGAGCCGCACGGGGGGAGGAGATCGTCATCACACGAAGAGGCGAGCACGTCGCACGTCTGATGCCCCCCCGGGCCTCGGACGCGCTCGGTCAGGCGCACGCCCTGGCAAGCAGAATTCGCCGCAGTCGTAGTGGCCAAGTGCAGCGCCGTGTGGAAGGCGAAGTGCAGGGCGAAGGGCAAGGCGAAGGGCAGGGCGGAGTGCCAGGTCAGTTGCCCGGCAACGAGGCGTCGATACGGGACATGATCGAAGAGGGCCGACGCTGATGCCGCGAGGGTCCCAGGGGTCCCAGGCCCCCCAAGCGGGCCAGGCGCTGCCTTTCGCGCCGGCGTCAGCGGGATGGGTGATCGACGCCTCGGTCACGATGCCATGGTTCTTTGCGGACGAGGCCACACCGTTCACCGAGGGGCTGCTCGACAGACTGGGTGAGCAAGTGATCTGGGCGCCCACGTTGTGGGTTCTCGAGTGCGCCAACGTCCTGCAGAGTGCGCAGCGACGGCGTCGCATCGATGCCCAACGCCGAGCGGAAATCGCCTCTGAACTCAGCGCCTTGACAGTGCGCCTCGATTCAGAGATCCCGGAGTTTGTGAATCTGGACCGGTTAGCTGCTGCGCACGGGCTCAGCGCCTACGACGCAGCCTACCTCGAGCTCGCCCTGCGCCGGTCGCTGCTCCTGGTCAGCCTGGACGCGCGCCTGATCGCTGCCGCCCGCGCTCTCGGCCACCCGGTGTTGAGTGCAGCCTCAGACGTACGCAGCTGAGCCAAAGAAAACCCCCATGGCGCTGAACCCGGAATTCGACGGCGCACTGGCGCGCACCCGCCCGCCTGCTCGCAGCGCCACCCCTGTCAGCGCCACCCCAGTCAGCGCCGCACGGCAACGCAAGCTGCACGTCGGCCACTTCGCCTTCATGCGCTCGGTGGTCCAGGGCCTGGACGCCCGAGAAAGCTGGGACCGCTACTTCCGCGTCGAAGGCGAAGCCACCGACCAACGCACAGTGCGCACCACCATTGCCTGGATTCGCGCCGAGTTCGCAGCCGCAGCAAAACGCCACGACAAGTTCGGTACGGCGCGCCTGGTGCGCATCGACGCCACCCGCATCGCCGATCCGTCGCTGGAGCTGCCAAGCCTGGACGCCTTCGCTGAAGCACATGGCCTGGAGGACGAACGCCAGGCCGACCAGATCGCCGCCTACGAGGCCGAGTATGCAAACGATCACAGCCGGGCGACGCAGCGCCTGCGCCGGCGGGCGCGCCTGATCGCGCGCCAGCTGGAAGCGCTGCGCTGGCCCGAAGGCCTGGTTGCCCAGTCCCCACAACCCGGCGACTCGGTCGCCGCCTGGCTGAACCCGACCCTGGCCGGCCACCTGGAGGCGGCCGACATCTTCACGCTGGCGCAACTGGCTGAGCGCATCAACGGCGTCGGCCTGCGCTGGTACACCGGCATCAAGGCGATGGGGCAGGGCAAAGCACTGCGCGTCGTCGAGTGGCTGAAAGACGTAGCCAACACACACCAGGACAGCGCCGCACTCCAGCCCGGCCGCCACGTGGCATTGGCGCGAAGCAAGCTCTACGCCTATGAACTGAACGCTGTGGTGGCTCCCGCCACCGCCATCCGACCGCTGGAAAAATTCATCGTGCCGCCCGAGCTTGACGGCACGCACGGGCTGTACCGGCGCCCGCAGACCCAGTGCCTGCTCAAAGCGACCAACGACTACCAGGCCATCCTCGCCTGGCTGCGCTCCAAGCACGGCCTGAGCCCTGAACAGAAGGCTCACCTCAAGGCCCGCCGACGCCAGCGCGTTGTCATCAGCGACACAGCCGCCGAGTACGGCCTGGACTGGCTACAGGCGCTGTCGAACACCCAGCGCGCCTACCGCAAGGAAGCCGAGCGCTTCTTGCTCTGGGCGATCATGCACAAGGGCAAAGCGCTGTCCTCGATGAGCAACGAAGACTGCACCCTGTACCGCGATTTCCTGGCCGATCCTCAGCCGCGCAGCCGCTGGTGCGGCGACCGCGGACGGGAACGATGGTCGCCGCTGTGGCGACCGTTCGAGGGGCCGTTGTCGGCGTCCGCGCAGCGGCACGCGGTCACGATCCTGAAGAACCTGTACGGCTTCCTGGTGGACCAGAACTACTTGATGGGCAACCCGTGGTCCGCGGTCGGCGTGCCGCGAACATCGGGGCCGAAGGTGAATGCGGGACGGAGTTTCAGCCTGGCGCAGTGGACGTTCATCGAAGGGCAACTCAAGATGCTGGCCAGCACGTCGGCGAATCGGCGCTTGACCTTCGGGCTGCACCTGCTCTATGCCACAGGGCTGCGGCTGTCGGAAGTCGTGGCGGTCACGGTCGATGACCTGCAATGGGTCTCATACCCCGCTGATGCGTCGGACGCCACTGACACCGCGCCCATGCAGGGTTGGATGCTGCGCGTCATCGGCAAGGGCCAGAAAGAGCGGGAGGTGCCGCTACCGGCCGAGGTGGCAGGCGAGCTGGCCAGCTACCTCGTCTCGCGCGGTCTCAATGCGCACTCAGAAGACATCGGCAACCAGGGAGCGTTCTTGCTGGGCAAGGCCAGCGACGCGGCAGAACGTGCGCCCGGGCTGAGCACCGGGCATGTGTTCGATCCACGGCAGGGCATCGCAGCGACGACGTTCTATGACCAGATCAAGGCATTTTTTGCAGACTGCGCCGGCGTGCTGCGAGGGCAGGATGATGTCAAGGGTGCAGAACGCTTCCAGAAAGCCAGCACGCACTGGATGCGCCACTCGCACGCCAGCCATGCGATTGCCAGCGGCATGCGCATCGAGATCGCGCAGCAGAACCTGGGGCATGCCTCGCTGGCCACTACGACTGTTTACGTCACCACCGAGAAGCGCCGGCGGATGAAGGCCGTGGAGGCCTTCTGGCGAAAGTAGGCGCGCAGTGGTCAAGGGCGCAAAGTGAACAACGCTGATCGCACATTTGACGCTGCGGGATCGGTGTCGGACTCGGGCTCGCTATCACTGGCGCCGGTGTTCACGCCGCACGGCCGTCTCACCTTAAGCCCTGCAGTCGATGCGCCCCTGCTGGATGCCGCCACCGCGGGCCGCCTTCAGCAGGCGTTCACGCACGGCTCGGGCCATGGCCTGCTGCAGCTCGGCGCGGGCGAAGTGTCCACGGCGCTGCCCGCCGTGCTGTCCTACTGGCGTGATTTCGCGGCACGCTACGTGACCGCGCTGTGCACCTTGCCGGACGCCGAGGAGCGCGGCGCCCGGGTTCATGTCGCGCCACCCACCGATGAAGTGTTGGCGTCGCTGGCCGATGCCGCGCCCCCCATGGAGGGCGCCGAGTACCTGACGAGCGCCGGCCTGGCCGGACTCTGGCGCGACCTGGACGCAGCGTTTGCCGCCGAGCTGCTTGAGACGGGCGGCACCGTTCAGGACTTCCTGCGCCGCCACGACCCGGCCTGGAACCTCGTCGGTCGCGTGCACTTCAACCTGGCTGAGAACCGCAAGGACGACGAGGCGCCGTTCGCATTCGTCGCCACCTACACGACCCGGCTGTCCAAGCAGTCCCAAGCCCAGCACACCCCCCTGGGGCGAGCGCTGCGAGGATCCGCCGACTCGTCAAACCAGGAACTGCTGTCGCTGCTGCTGCCGGTGCAGCGGGCGGCACAGCACTGCGCCTGGCTCAAGGCGATGGTGGACAACGGCGAGATCTTCCACCCCTTGCGCTGGACGCCGCAAGACGCTTTCGCGCTGTTGCGCGACGCTGCGGTGCTCGAGACCGCGGGGATCGTCCTGCGCATGCCCGCGCGCTGGCGCGCCGGGCGACCGGCTCGCGCACAGGTGAGTGCCACCGTCGGCGCGGCGCCCCCTTTGAGACTCGGACACGACGCGCTGCTGGATTTTCAGATGGACGTCACGCTCGAGGGCGAACCGCTCAGCGCTGGCGAAATCGAGGCCTTGCTGGCCC
>Ga0136639_10000380_pt1 | contig 14533 bp, 15 predicted proteins | sample AntDrymUQ8592106_2_FD_113739 | JGI IMG/M metagenome (GOLD analysis project Ga0136639, IMG submission 113739) | Polar desert sand microbial communities from Dry Valleys, Antarctica - metaG UQ859 (21.06) | ecosystem: Environmental > Terrestrial > Soil > Desert | place: Antarctica: Dry Valley...
ACCCCAGCCAATACCTCCGGCTCGCGTACCGGGCGATAGATCTCGACGGTGCTGCTTTCAGGGTCGATCAACCAGCCAACTTGCGCGCCGCTGAGGAGCCACTCCCGCATTTTTTCGCTCAGGGGGCGGGTACGATCCGACTTAGATCTCAGTTCGATGACGAAGTCCGGACACAGGTGCCAATAGGTTTCGAAGTGTTTCTGGCTAAGATCTCGGATTTTCGCCTTGAGGACCCAGAAGGCATCGGGCGAGCGGCGAGCCCCGCGGGGAAGAACGTAGCCGGTGGGAGAGTCGTTGGCGATCCCGCGTTTGTCCAACTTTGCCCAACTGCGCAACTGCCAATGAATTTCCGAGTTTTGAGAGCCGGTCAGTGTGGAGCTGGGAGGCGAGACGAAGAGGGTCCCTTCGGCGGTCATTTAACAGAAGTGGTCGGGGTGTTCGGCGCAGAATTCGGCAAATTGCTCGTCGGTCACCGGCGGGACGGTAAGCGTGGCCGGGAGGAAGGCTGCGTCGATCAGGAACGCCATGCGTTTAGTTGATCTCGGTTGGCCTGGGGCCAGAACGACGACATCACGGTGGTTGCGGTGCGGAGGAACTCCTACGTGTAGTGCTTCAGAAATCGTAACGGTTATAGGCCAATCGCCTTCTCTACAAGTGAGGAGCTGGTTTGCGATGCGGTTGCTCCTAAGATTGAACTGACGGCGGAACAGAATACGACTCTGTCGGGCTGGTCGAATGGGCGAAAGACAACGGTTCGGCTTGCCGAGCGCTCGCGTGCGGTATTGCTCGCGTCCGAGGGACGGCAGGGTATCCAGATAGCCGCCGCGTTGTCGATGACGCCAAAGAAGGTGGCGCGTTGGCGGCGGCGTTTTCTGGCCAAAGGCCTTGCTGGATTGGAAGAGGAAGCGAAGCGGCCCGGTCGCGGAAGTGCTGCGACTTACGACGCAGGACGAACCCGTTGATGCCACTCACTGGAGTACCCGATCCATGGCAGCGGCGGTTTGCATCAGCGACTCCAGCGTACTCCGTATCTGACATGCAAATGGTTTGAAACCGCACCGCACCGGCACCTTCAAGGTTAGCAACGACAAGCACTTTGGCGAGAAACTCGATGCAATTGTTGGTCTCTACCTGAACGCGCCAGAACACGCCATCGTACTGTGCCTCGATGAGAAGAGCCAAATTAAGGCCCTGGATCGAACTCTGCCCTCAAAAGCGAGGTCGCGCTCAAACAATGACCCATGACTACAAACGCTACGGGATTAGTGAACTCGAGGCCGCGCGGACCATCCAATGATCTCAGACGCCGCGCGGCCGGATTGCGAATATCACGTCGTAGAAGCCGCCTATCTCCCGGCCCAGGAAGTCGGCGGCGATTTCTATCAGGCGATTGCGCTCGAAGACGGGGACCTGCTGATCGTCACGGGAGACGTCTCCGGCAAAGGGCTCAAGGCGGCCATGATCGTTTCGATGGTGGTGGGCGCGCTGCGTATGATCCCCGATCGCCGCCCGGGTGAGGGGCTGGCCGCTCTGAATGGGCCCGTGGTCGAGGGCCGTTTGGGGTGACCGCGCAAGGGCGCGGGGGAGTGTGACCGGATCGAGGACGTAGCGCCGCCCGAAATCGCCCTTCTCGCCATGATCGGCGATCCAAGCTTGCGCCGAGGTCTGCCAGCCGTTGTCTCTATTTCCCCGTGGTGGCGAGCTCATCAGAAATCAACCTTTGGGAGCAGCGAGACGTGAGCCGACACGATGCGCCAGTCGGCGGGAAAACGAACCCAGACTTGGCTCTGGCGGCCGCGGACGAGACCGTTGGGGGTGTCGCGTTCAAATTCCAGAGTGATGCTGGCGTAGTCTTGGCCGAAGCTGACGATCTCTAACCGCTTCACTGTCCGGGCTAAGTTAGTCGCGGGGCGGCTTTTGCGAAACGCTTCGAGATCCTCGTGGCCATACAGGTTTTCTGCTACGCCGAAGCGCATCACCTCCGGGGCGGCCCAGAACATGGCGACGAGGGTATCCACATCGTTCGTGACCAGGGCTTGCTCGTAGCGGGGGTAGAGTTCTTGTAATTCGGTGATGACTGAGGGCTCGTTGATGATCATGCGGGAAAGAGTTCGCGGGGCGGAAGGATTTTTTTGTTGATGGAGGCGCTGACGGTGTACACAGGTTCGTTGACGACTTGGCTGAGGCGGAGCTTGAGGGCGACGCTGCACAAGACGTAGGCCTGCACGGGTTCAAAGCCCCAGCGGGAGACGAGGAGGTCCACCATGCGGCTAGTGGCGTTGCGGGCGGCGGCGGCGATGTCTTCGCCACATTCGACGACGACCCAGGCATCGCCGTGGAGGTCGGGAGCAACCGATTCGGTGGACTCGACGAGGGGGCCGGAGAGGGGCTGGTGCTTATGGAGACGGAAGCGAAGGGTGACATCAAGGGGGCATTCGATGCCGTTGATGCAGAGCTCGCCGTCGCCCTGGGCGGCGTGGCCGTCGCCGCAACTGAAAAGAGCACCGGGGGTGTAGACGGGCAGATAGAGTTTGGCGCCGGCGCAGAGTTCGCGGACGTCGAGATTGCCGCCGAAGTTGCCGGGGGGGCGCGTGCGGAAAGCACCGTCTTCAGCGCGGGCGACGCCCATGACACCGAGGAAGGGCCGCAGCGGCAGGACGGCGGGGGCGAGGGAGCGGCTGAGGTCGCCATCGAACTTCCACTGGAAGAGATAGGGGTCGGCGAAGCGTTCCTTCAGGAAGCCCAGGCCGGGGACGACGCTGGACCAGCCCCAACCGTGGTGATGGGTAGCGACGACTTCGACCTGAAGGACGTCGCCGGGTTCGGCGTCGTGGACCCAGATGGGTCCGGTGAGGGAATGGATGCGGGTGCGGTCGATGCCCTGATACTCTTCGAGCGTCATGGCGGGGTGGACTTGGCCGCCGCTGGCATCCTTGCAAATGACGTGGACGACGTCGTGGGAGGCGATGCGGAGGCGGGGTTCGAGGGTTCGATCCCAGATGGAATGGGTGGGTTCGGGGGTGAGGATAAACTCGCTCATGCGGCGGCCTCTGGCTTGACGCGGACGAGCATTTGGAGTTCGACGAGGGCGTGGCGCGGGAGGGCGTTGACGCCGACCGAGGCGCGGACGTGTTTGCCTTGGTCGCCGAAGAGCTGAACGAGTAAATCGGAGGCACCGTTGATGACGGCGGGGGGGCCATCGAAGCCGGCGACGCAGTTGACGTAGCCGTTGACGGAGACGACTTCGGCGATGGCATTGAGGGAGCCGAGTTCGCGCTTGAGGACGGCGAGTTGGGTGAGGGCGCAGGCGCGGGCGGCGTTGTAGCCGTCGGTGATGGAACGGTCGTGCCCGACGGTGCCGGTGATGACGCCGGAGGAGTCAGAGGAGATGACGCCAGCGAGATAGACCATGTCGCCGACGCGTTTGGCGGATAGGTAGTTGCCCCCGGGGGCGGGAGGCAGCGGCAGCGTTAGACCGAGCTCGGCCAGATGCTCTTCGGTTGTCATTGCAGACCAAGTTAGCACAGGGTCGGTCGCGATAAGCTGGAACGGTGATTACCCGGATCGTGAAATTATTGCTACTGGCCGCCTTGGCTCTTTTCTATACGTTGGTAGTGTTCAACAACATAACGGACTTCGATTCGAACTACCAGTTTGTGCGGCATGTGCTGATGATGGACACGACGTTTCCGGGCAACAAGGGGGTGTGGCGGGCGCTAAACGAATCCTGGATTCACCTGGGTGGCTACCTGTCGATTATCGCTTGGGAGATGGCGGTGATGGTGCTGAACTGGTGGGGCGTGGCGGTGCTTTATCGCCGGTTACGGAGTTCGGCCGAGGAGTTCAACGGGGCGAAGGGGATTTCGCTTTTGGCGGTGGTGCTGGGAATGTTGTTGTGGATGGGCGCGTTTATCACGGTGGGCGGCGAGTGGTTTTTGATGTGGCAGTCGCGGGCGTGGAACGGGCAGGAGGCTGCGTTTCGGATGTTTGTGATTGCGGCGATTGTGCTGTTTCTGATATTGCAGCCAGAGCGGAACGAACAGCCTTAGGGCAAGTAAGTTGTCGTGTAGGCGGTGGTGGGGTCAATGGGCCGGCGGATGACGCCGAGGGAGTTGAGCTGATCGTTGGTGGCGGCCCAGCGCGCGGGGGTCATTTTGCCGATTTCGGCGCCGGAGGAGTCGGGGCCGGTGATGAAGGCTCCGTCCTTGAGGGCTTCGAGGGTGAACTGCATTTGGGCGGCATTCTGGGCGGGGTTGAGCTTCAGGATGAGGGCATGGGCGGGGGCGGGATCGCGGAGGTATTCCTGCCAACCTTTGAGCGAGGCGCGGACGAACTTGGCGGTGATTTCGGGGTTTTTGTGGCGAAATTCCTGATGGACGAAAAAGACGCGGTAGGGGTCGTAGCCGGCGTCGGAGATGAGCATGGTGCGAAAGGGGACGTTCGAGTTCTTGACGAAGTAGGGTTCGGAGGTGACGAAGATTTGCTGGATGTAATTGGGGTCGGCGAGGAAGTTGGCGATGGAGTGGGTGGCGGGGGTTTCGCGGACGTCTTTGAGGTGGTATTTGCTGACGATGAACTTGAACCAGGTGGAGCCGGGTTGGGCGGCGACGGAGCGGCCTTCGAGGGCGGCGAAATCTTTGACGGGGGAGTTGGCATGGACCATGATGGCTTGGGGGTCGTGCTGCATGAAGGCACCGACGGCGATGACGGGGAGGCCATTGGAGACGGCTTCGAGAATCTGATCGCTGGAGGCGAGACCGAACTCGGCACCGCCGCTGGAGACGACCTTTAGCGAGCTGGAGTATTGGCCGAGGGGGAGGAGGGAGACGTCGAGGCCTTCGGCTTGATAGAAGCCTTTGGTGAGGGCGGTATAGAAGCCGCCGTGCTCGGGTTGGGGGAACCAATCGGTTTGGACGCGGAGGGGGGTGAGGCCGTTGGCGGGGGCGGGGGGAGGGGTGGTTTGGCAGCCGGTGAGGAGGGCGAGGGCGCAGAGAGAGTAGAGGCTTTTCATGAGCTTCTCTTTTGGCCGAGGGCGGCGGCAACGGCGAGCAGGCGGGCGTCGTCTTCACGGGCGGCGGCGAGTTGCATGCCTCCGGCGGGCCGGCCGTTTTCGAGATAGGGAAGCGAGAGGGTCGGCATGCCGGATAGGCTTAAGGGCGTGGTGTAGCGGAGGAGCCGCGGCCGGGTTTCGGAGTGGTCGGCACCGGCTTCGAGGCGGGTGACGGGGGCGGCTGGGAGTAAGAGAAGTTCGTAAGTGGCGAGTAAGTCATCCATGCGGCGGCGGAATTCCGCGTGGCGTTGGCGGCAGTGGGTGACTTCGGCGGCGGATAGGCTGAGGCCATACTCCAGCCGTTGGCGGATGGAGGCTTCGAACTGATCGAAGTGCCCTTCGTGATGGCGGCAGGCTTCGGATGCTTGGATGGGGGCGAAGATTTCGCGAGAGTCGGACCACCAGTCGACACTGATCGTCTTTGCGGTGAGGCCGAGGGCTTCCAGTTCGGCTTGGCAGCGGCGGAGGTTGGCGACGATGAGGGGGTCACAATCGTGGAGGAAGCCGTCGGGGACGACGGCGAAGATGGTGGGGAGTTTCAGGTTTGTCGCGTCGGTGGGGCCAAAGAGGGAGCCGAGGAGGGGAGCGTCGGCGAGATCGCGGAAGAGCCAGCCGAAGGTGTCGAAAGACTCGGCGAGATGGTGGCCGCCGCGCCAGTCGCCGCGGCCGAAGGAGGCGCGGTAACCGACCAGGCCGGAGAGGGCGGCGGGGACTCGCACGGAGCCGCCGGTGTCGGTGCCGATGGCGGCGTGGGCGGAGCCTTCGAGGACGCTGGCGACGGCTCCGCTGGAGGAGCCACCGGTGAGCGCGCCGGGGTTGCCGGGTTGGATACAGTCTCCGAATTCGGCGTTTTCGCCAGTGATTCCGTAGGCGAGGGGGTGGAGATGCGTCTTGCCGATGATGACGGCACCGGAGGCGCGGAGGCGTTCGACGAGCCAGGAGTCTGCGGCGGCGATGCCGTTCTCTTGCTGGTAAAAGTGGGTGCCGAGCGTAGTGGGTGTTCCGGCGAGATCGAAGCAATCCTTGACCGAAACGGTCATGCCGGCGAGGGGCGATTGGGGGGCTGCGTGGCGGGCTTCGGCGAGGGTCCAGGATTCGTCCTGCCAAAGGTAAGTATTGTGACTGGGGCCGCTGTTGGATTTGGCAAAGGCGGCATGGGCGCGGGCGACGATGGGGTCGGGGTGGGTGGCCATATTCGAATTCTCATCAGTATAGAGGACGCATGCTACTTTGCAGTATGGGCGTCATGAGCAAACGGTTGATTTTGGTTGATGAGGAGAGGATGGCGGCGTTGGCGGCGTTTACGGCGCGGTCGATGCGGACCGCACGGCCGGTGCCTTTTGGGGCGGCGATTGTGCATTCGAGCAGCGGGGAGATGCTGCTGAGGGCGCTGAATGCGGTGGCGAAGGAGTTTGACCCGAGTAGCCATGCGGAGGTGCGGGCGATTCGGTTGGCGACGAAGAAGCTAAAAAATACTTCGCTAGCCGGTTACACGCTTTACACGACGTGCGAGCCGTGCCCGATGTGCATGAGCGCGGCACTGTGGGCGGGGATGGACCGGGTGGTTTACGGGGCGACGATTGAGGACGCCAATCGGCATTGCCGGCAGATTCATATTTCGGCGAAGGAGGTGACCGAGCGGAGTGATATGCGCTGCGAGGTGGTGGGGCCGGTGCTGCGGGACCGATGCTATAATCTTTTCACTGACCCGAATATGCTGCGTGTTTTTGCGTTATGGCAGGGCGGGAAGAGTAAGTCCAAAAAGCCCAAGTCGGCTGTGACCGAGTAAATTGAGATTTTGCATCTATGATTAACTCACTAGCGGCCGGTTTGTCCGCACTTGTATCTGATCCGGCGCGGGTGCTTACGGAAGCGGCCGTGGTAGAACGACTGTCAAAGGATTTCTACTGGTATTCGCCGGTGCTGAAGCGGCAGTTGGAAGCGAAGGCGGCGGACATTGCGGTGCAGCCGATTGACGTGGACGAGGTGCTGGGGATTGCCCGGTATGCGGGCCAAAACGGCATTCCGCTGACCGTGCGCGGGGCGGGGACGGGGAATTATGGCCAGTGTATTCCGCTGCGGGGCGGGATTGTGCTGGATTTATCGTTGATGAACAAGCTGGAGGAGATTACGGCGGATGGGGTGGCGGTGTGTCAGCCGGGGTTGCGACTGGCGACGCTGGAGACGGCGGCGCTGCAGCAGGGATGGGAGTTGCGGATGTATCCTTCGACGCTGGCCAGGGCTTCGGTCGGGGGCTTTCTGGGGGGTGGATCGGGGGGGATTGGATCAGTTACGCATGGCGCGCTGCGGGACTTCGATACGGTGCGGGCGTTTGAGGTGGTGACGATGGAAGCCGAGCCGCGGGTGGTGCTGCATGAGGGGCCGGCGGTGCACGAGATTCTGCATGCCTGGGGCACGAACGGAATTATGACGCGGGTTTGGTTAGCGCTGACGCCAGCGGTGGTTTGGAGCCAGTTCACGGCCGCTTTCGATACGTTTGACGAGGCGTTTTTGTTTGCACAGAGGGTGGCGGAGGGCGGCGAGTGGACCAAGCGGCTGGTTACCGTGTTCGAGTGGCCGATTCCAACTTTCTTTACTCCGGTGAAACAGGTGGTGGCGGCGGATAAGTCGCTGGTGTTGATCATGATTGCGACGGAGCAGTTAGAGAGGTTGCGCGGGGCGGCGGAGAGCGCGGCGGGGCAAGTTACTTTTTCGGGAGATTACGTCGGGCCGCGGACGCAGCCGCTGCTGAGCGATTACACGTGGAACCACACGACGCTGTGGGCGATGAAGGCGGACCCGACGTGGACCTACATTCAAGCGGCCTTTTCACCGACCGAGTGTTTGGAGCAGTTTCGATTGCTGCGAGAACGGTATGGAAAAGAGATTTTGTTCCATATCGAGTTTATGAAGAACGGCCAGGGGGTGGTGATTCCCGGGGCGATTCCGCTCGTCTATTTCACGGGCGAAGAACGGCTGAACGAGCTGATCGCTTATTGCGGGGAGATTGGGGTGTCTATTGCCAATCCGCACGTGAATAGCCTGGAAGGAGGAGGCCGTTACCGCGCCGATAACATCCAACTGCAGGCTAAGCATAAGTATGATCCAAAGGGTTTGCTGAACCCGGGAAAGATGGTTGGGTTTGAGTCGGAGGCGTTGGCGAAATGAAGACCTGGATTCCGGATGCGCGCAACTTCGCCTATCTGACGTGGAAACAGGTGGACGCGTTGCCGCGCGAGTCGACGCTGTTGATTCTGCCGACAGCGGCGATTGAACAACACGGGCATCATCTGCCGTTGGCAACGGATACACTGTGCAACAACTTACTCCTGGGTAAGGCACTGGAGTTAGTACCAGACGAATTGCCGATTTTTGCTCTGCCGCCGATTTGCTATGGCAAGAGCAATGAGCACATCGGCTATCCGGGGACGCTATCGGTTTCGGCAACGACATTCATGGCGGTGATTCGGGATTTGGGCGCGAGCATTCACGCGGGCGGGTTCCAGAAGCTGGCGATATACAATTCGCACGGCGGGAACACATCGCTCGTCGACGTGATGACGCGGGATCTGCGAGCCGAGTTTGGGCTGCGGACGTTCTCGCTGTTCGGTTCGCCCGGGGCGAGCTTCGATACGGTTAGCCCGCAGGAGTTGACTTACGGCTTTCATGGGGGCGAGATCGAGACGGCCTATCTGCTCTATGGGACTCCGGAGCTCGTGCATACGGATAAATACACTTCTAACTACATCGCCCGGGTGGACCAGCCGGAGTTACTGAAGCCGGAGGGTTCGCACGCCAATTTTGCGTGGCTGACGCGGGACATTGCTCCGAGCGGAATCATGGGCGACCCGGCGGCGGCAACGGCGGCTAACGGGGAGCGATGGGTGAATGAGGCGGCGGCGCGGATCGCCGAGATTTTGGTTGCGATGTATCATTTTGTGCCCCGCCATGATGCCTAGCCTGACGGACTTAGGGAACGGAGTGCGTTTGGAACGCGGGGTGCGGTGCGTACTCTCCGATGGGGTGACGTTGGTTTCGGACCATTACTACCCGGCGGGGAAGGGGCCGTGGCCGACTCTGCTGATGCGTCAGCCCTACGGCCGGGACATTGCTTCGACGGTGGTTTATGCGCATCCAAGCTGGTTTGCGCGGGAAGGCTATCATGTGGTGATTCAGGACGTGCGGGGGAGGGGCGGATCCGGGGGCGATTTTTATCCGTTTCGGCACGAGGGGAGAGACGGGGCGGAGACGATCGGTTGGCTGCGGGGGCACGCGGCGTGCAACGGGCGAATCGGGATGTATGGCTTCTCTTATCAGGGGTCGACGCAGTTACTGGCGGCAGCGGAGAGGCCGGAGGGGTTAGTGTGCATGGCTCCGCATATGACGGCGGCGGACCTGTATCAAGGGTGGTTTTACCATCAGGGGGCATTGCGGCTGGCTTCGACGTTGGGATGGGGGATTCAGATGCTGAGGGAGGACGCCCGGCGGCGGGGATTGCGGGAGGCGCATGATCGGCTGGAAGCGGCGTGGGCGAACGTACGAAGTCAACCGAACTTTGCGCCGTATGGGAAGCTGCCGGCGATCAGCGATCCGGCGTTGCCAAGTTACGTAAGTGACTGGATTTCGCATCGGGAGCCGGGGGAGTTTTGGAGCGAGTTGGATATCAGCACGCGTTACCACCAGATAGAGATTCCGGCGTTGCATATTTCGGGTTGGTATGACCTTTATGTGGAAGGTTCGATGGCCGGGTATTTGGCGTTGCGGAACGGCGCGGGGACGGCGTTCGCGCGGGATCATCAGTATTTGCTGGCGGGGCCTTGGGTGCATATTCCGTGGGGCGACCGGGTGGGAGAGGTCGAACTGGGTCCGGCGGGAGTCCTGGATACGGATGGCCTGCTGTTACGCTGGTTTAATCATTGGATGAAAGGCACCGAAGAGTTCGCGGCGGAGCCACGGGTGCGGTATTTTACGCTGGGGGCGAACGAGTGGTGCGACGCGAGCGAATGGCCGACGGAAGCGCCGGTGACGCTTTACCTGCATAGCTTGGGTGGGGCCAATTCCCGAATGGGTGACGGTTGCCTGACGGCGAATTCGCCGACCGAGGAGGAGCGTCGCGACGTATTCGTCTATGATCCGGAGGTTCCCGTTTTGGCTCCCGGCGGACCGCAGGCGCTGAGCGGGCCGTTTGACCAACGCACGATGGAGATGGGTAACCACTTACTGGTTTACACGACGGCGGTAGTAAGAGAGACGGCGCATTTGTGTGGGCAGCCGCGGGTAACCCTTTACGCGGTTACTTCGGCGGCTGAGGCTGATTTGACAGCTAAGTTAGTTTGGGTGACGGCGGCCGGCCGGGCGGAGTTTCTCTGTATGGGGATCGCGCGTTCGTCGTGGCTGTTTCGCGACGGAACGTATGCGGCGGATACGATTCATGGCTGGGAGTTCACGCTGGAAGCTACGTCGGTCGTGTTGTCGCCGGGAGATCGGTTGCGATTGGAAGTGGCTAGTTCGGCGTTTCCCCTGTACGATCGAAACCCTTCCACAGGGGTTTCGCCGGAAGCGGCGGACGCATGGAGTTGGGGCCGTTCGACGCAGCAGATCTTACACACGGCCGAATATCCATCGGCGTTGCACTTACCGATGAGGGGGGGATCGCCCTGGTGAACGGGATTCCGGAGATCAGCGTGGACGGGGTGAGCAAACAGTTTCGCAGCGGAGCGTTGGCCTTGCAGAGCGTCAGTTTGCAAGTGGAGAAAGGGGAATTCGTTTCGCTGCTGGGTCCGTCGGGATGCGGCAAGTCAACCCTGCTGCGGCTGGTATCGGGGTTGACCGAGGCGACCGGTGGGACGGTGGCCGTGAATGGGATGCCACCGGCGAATGCGCGGGAGTTGATGAGCTTTATCTTTCAGGACGCGACGTTGCTGCCTTGGCGGACGGTAGCGCAAAACGTGGGATTGGGCCTGGAACTGGAGCACGTCGCGCGATCGACGCGGGAAGACAAAGTGGCGAAGATGCTGGAGGTGGTGGGGCTGACGGCGGTGGCGGATCGCTATCCTCGGCAGCTTTCCGGCGGGATGAAGATGCGGGTTTCGATTGCGCGGGCCCTCGTGAGCCGGCCGCGGATTTTGTTACTGGATGAACCGTTTGCGGCGCTGGACGAGATGAGCCGGGACCGAATGAATGAGGAGTTACTGCGGCTGTATCTGGAGCAGCAATGGACGGTTCTGTTTGTGACTCATTCGGTGGCGGAGGCGGTTTTTCTTTCGACGCGAATCGTGATTTTGGCGCCGCATCCAGGTCGGATTGAGCAGGTGGTGCCGGTGGATTTGCCGTGGCCCCGGACGGCGGAGACGCGGACGACGAAGGCTTACGAAGAGCAGGTGGCGCAGGTTTCGCGATTGTTGCGCGGCGTGAGGGCGCTGTCATGAAGCGGCACCTTTGGTTTTTGCTGAGTAACCTGATAGTGCTGGGTTGTTTGTTGGGTTTGTGGCAGATGGTGGTGTGGCTGCTGCACGTGCCGGCCTATATGCTGCCGGGGCCAATGGTGGTGGGGGCGGCGGTCGAGCACCGCTTCCCTTCCCTGTTGCAATCGTTGCTGCTGACGAGCACAGCGGCGGCGCTGGGGCTGGCGGGTAGCGTCGTGATCGGGGTGGCGATCGCGTTGGTGTTTGCACAATGGGGCTGGCTGCGACGGCTCTTGTTTCCATACACGATACTGCTACAGACAGTTCCGATTGTGGCGATTGCTCCCCTGATTTTGATGTGGGCAGGGAGCGGGGTGACGTCGGTGGCGCTGGTCGCTTTTATCATCTGCCTGCCGCCGATTATTGCGAACACGACGCAGGGATTAATCAGTGTGGAGGAGAACTTAGTCCACTTGTTTCTGATGCATCACGCGACCGCGGCCCAGGTTCTTTTTAAGTTACGGCTGCCGCATGCGCTGCCGAACCTGTTTGTTGGCATGAGGATTTCGGCGGGGATCTCCGTGATTGGCGCGATTACGGGGGAGTTGTTTGCGGGGTCAAGCCGGGTGGGGCAGGGCGGCCTGGGGTATTCGATTTTGTACGCGAGCGGCCAATTAGAGACGGACTATTTGTTTGCTCTGGTTTTGGCGGCGACCGTGCTTGGGTTCGTTTTTTTCTTTGCCGGGATGTTTCTGGAATGGTATTTCCTGCATCATTGGCATGAGTCGAACCGGTCCGATGTGCCGGAATAGATTTCGATTTTGAGGGAGTTAGAAGGACATGCTTCGTTTGGAATCCGCCACTGGCTGGTGGCTTGTTACGCATCCTGATCATGCACGGTTGGCGGGTAGATTTGCGGAGGCGTGGGGCAATGCGCTGTTTCGGAAGCCGGAGCCGCGGGCGAGAGTGCTGCACGGCATTGCATCGCACGATGATGGGTGGGCGACGCGCGACGCGCATCCGAGTATTACGCGGCAGGGGAAGCCTGCGGCGTTTTCGGTGGAGTTGGTGGGTAAGTACTCGGCGTTTGAAGAGATCGACTTAGCCGACTATTTGGCGGTGCGGGAACGGGCGGTACGCATCATTGCGGAAGACGATCCCTACGCCGGATTGCTGATCGCGATGCATACTTACAATTTACTGACGGCGCATGCGGACCGAACGACGATCGCTCCGGCGCAGCTGCCGCTGCTCGATTCGTTTTTGGAGAGTCAGCGGGCGTACCAAGCGGAGCTGCGGGCGCGGATTGGAGCGGACGATTCGTTGACGGCGCTGGAGAAAAGCGAGGCGACGATTGAGGAGCATTTTCGCCTGTTGCAGGCTTGCGACTATTTGTCGCTGCTGACTTGTGTGGCCTACTCGTCGCCGGCTAACCTGCTGCATCCGCTGGCCCTTGCGGCCGGCGGAGAGTCGACGATTGCGGTGGAGGCGGTGACTCCGCGGGAGTTTCGATTGGAGCCGTGGCCGTTTGAGGCGGAGAGTTTGACGTTTGCATTTCCGGCTCGGCACGTGGTGGGGCGGGAGTTTGGGTCGTCGGCCGAGTTGCAGGCGGCGTTTGCGGCTGCCCCGGTGGAAGTGCTGACCGTGACCGTACGGAGTTAGGGATGCGAATTGATGCCCAGCATGGGTTTTTGCCTCCGGCACAGGATGCCGAGTGGCTCGGGACGATCTTACGGCGGAACCGTTTTGAGGGCAGCGTTTGGCTGGCGGATGACTTAGGAGAGGCGCTGCGGATGGCCGTGGATTTTCCGATGATCAAGGCCGTGATTGCGCGGGAGACGGTCGAGCATCCGCTGGTGAAAAGTGCATATGGGGTGTTGGTGGATGGACTGGCGCTGGAGTGGCCGGCAGAGCGCTGGGAAGAGATTCGGACGGTGCGGGACCGGAAGGTGGCTTTGGATGGGGTGCCGGAGACGGAGGCAGAACTGCCGGAGAACTTCTACTTGAAGCTGACGGGATTTGGGTTGCCGGTGACGGACGAACAACGGGAGCGGATGAAGCGAGCGATGCGGATGGCGGGTCCGGAGCGGGTGATGTTTGCGAGCGGGTGGCCGAGCGGAGGGGTGACGTGGAAGGAACGGCTGGCGGCGTTCACCCAGTGCCTGGGCCCGATGCCGATGGCGGTGCGGGAGCAGATACTGGGCGGAACGGCGACGGAGTTCTACGGGTTGTAAGTGGCGAGGAGCGACTCCAAATCGGCCACGGCGCGCCATGCCATTTGGAGGCTATCCATATACTCTTCCTGGAGCATGAAGTAATTGCGCTGGGTTTGTAAGACCGAGGGGTAGGAGCCGGACATGGCTTTGTAATTGGCACGGTAAAGAATAAGTGCTTTTTCCGTGGCGGGGAGCATGTCTTGGCGGTAGCGGAGGGCCGCGGTACGGGCTTGGTCGTATTCGCGCCAAGCGTCAGCGAAGCGGGATTCAAGCGACCGGCGAACGCGCGCGGGTTCCAGAGCGGCACGGGACTGCATGGCCTTGGCGGCGGCGATGCTGCCCTGTTGCCGATTGAAGATGGGCAGTTCGACCGAGATATCGAAGATGCCTTCGGGGCCGACGGAGCCGCGGGTGATTTCGCTGAGTTCGCGATTGTAGCGGACGCCGCCGCGAGCTTGGACATCGGGGATGCGAGCTTTGCGGGCTTGGGCGAGTTGGAGGTCGGCGCGGCGGACGGCAATGCCGGGGAGGGAGAATTCCGGATTTTCGGTTTCGATGCGGGCCCAGACTTTGGCTTTTTCGACCTCGGGGAGGGCGAGGAAATCGCCATCAAGAGGTTGGGGGGCCAAGGGTTGCTGGACGAGAGCAGCAAGTTGTTGCCAGGTGCGAACCTGCGCTTGGCGGACCTGGGTGAGACGGACGGCGGCGCGTTGGGATTCGACGTCGGCGGTAAGGACGTCGGGTTCATCGGCGAGGCCGGTGTTCATCAGTTGGCGAAAGATGCCGGCGGTTTCAGTGGCGGTTTTCGCGAGCTGCTCGCGGACATCGACGAGTTTCTGTTCGCCGAGGGCTTGGTAGTAAAG
>Ga0136639_10000381_pt1 | contig 14501 bp, 11 predicted proteins | sample AntDrymUQ8592106_2_FD_113739 | JGI IMG/M metagenome (GOLD analysis project Ga0136639, IMG submission 113739) | Polar desert sand microbial communities from Dry Valleys, Antarctica - metaG UQ859 (21.06) | ecosystem: Environmental > Terrestrial > Soil > Desert | place: Antarctica: Dry Valley...
AACGCCGACGACATCCAGATCAAGATGGCCCAGGGGGCCAAGCCCGGCGAGGGCGGGCAGCTGCCCGGCAACAAGGTCTACCCCTGGGTGGCCAAGACCCGGTACTCCACGCCGGGCGTGGGCCTGATCAGCCCGCCGCCGCACCACGACATCTACTCCATCGAGGACCTCGCCCAGCTGATCCATGACCTGAAGAACGCCAATCCGGCGGCTCGGGTCCACGTCAAGCTGGTCTCCGAGGTCGGTGTCGGCACGGTGGCCGCGGGAGTCTCCAAGGCCCACGCCGACGTCGTGCTGATCTCTGGCCACGACGGTGGCACCGGCGCCTCGCCCCTGACGTCGCTCAAGCACGCCGGTGGTCCCTGGGAGCTCGGTCTTGCCGAGACCCAGCAGACGCTCCTTCTCAACGGGCTGCGCGACCGCATCGTCGTCCAGGCCGATGGCCAGCTCAAGACCGGCCGTGACGTCGTCATCGCCGCCCTGCTGGGCGCCGAGGAGTTCGGGTTCGCGACCGCCCCGCTGGTGGTCTCGGGCTGCATCCTGATGCGCGTGTGCCACCTCGACACCTGCCCGGTCGGCGTCGCGACGCAGAACCCTGTCCTGCGCGAACGGTTCTCCGGCAAGGCCGAGTACATCGTCAACTTCTTCACCTACATCGCCGAGGAGGTCCGCGAGCTGCTCGCACAGCTCGGGTTCCGTACGGTCGACGAGGCCATCGGCCAGGTAGGGGCGCTGGACGTCGCGCACGCGGTGGAGCACTGGAAGGCCTCCGGCCTCGACGTGACCCCGATCCTGCACGCACCCGACACCAGCGCGTTCCCCGACCAGGACCTGCGGTGCACCACGACCCAGGACCACGGACTGGCGCGCTCGCTCGACGTCACCGAGCTCGTGCCGCTGGCCCAGCCGGCGCTCGAGAGCGGTGAGCCCGTGCGGGCCCAGGTGGCCATCCGCAACGTCAACCGCACCGTCGGCACGATCCTCGGTCACGAGGTCACCAAGAAGTACGGCGGCGAGGGACTGCCCGAGGGAACGATCGACCTGACGTTCCTCGGCTCGGCAGGGCAGTCCTTCGGGGCGTTCCTGCCCCCGGGCATCACCCTGCGTCTCGAGGGCGACGCCAACGACTACGTCGGCAAGGGGCTCTCGGGTGGTCGCATCGTGGTCCGCCCCGACCGGGCGGCGACCTTCAGGAGCAATGAGCAGATCATCGCCGGCAACACGATCGCCTACGGCGCGACCAGCGGGCAGGTCTTCCTGCGTGGTGGCTGCGGCGAGCGCTTCGCCGTACGTAACTCGGGTGCCTGGTTAGTGGCGGAGGGCGTGGGCGACCACGGCTGCGAGTACATGACCGGTGGCCGGGTGGTCGTCCTGGGCAAGACCGGACGCAACTTCGCGGCCGGCATGTCCGGCGGCGTCGCGTGGGTGCTGGACCTCAAGGAGTTCCGCGTCAACCGCGAGCTCGTCGAGCTGGGCCCCGTCACCGGTGACGGGGCCGCCGAGCTCGAGCAGATGGTCCGCGGGCACTTCGAGGAGACCGGCTCACCGGTCGCCGAGGAGCTGCTCGCCGACTGGGACACGGCGCTGACCCGCTTCACCGAGGTCATGCCGCGTGACTACAGGATCGTGCTCGAGGCCAAGGCCAAGGCCGAGGCCGACGGGTGCAACGAGAACGAGATCGCCCACGCGATGATGGAGGCGCTCCATGGCTGACCCGAAGGGATTCCTCAAGGATGGCCGCGAGGTCGCGAAGCGACGTCCGGTCGACGAGCGGGTCCAGGACTGGAACGAGGTCTACCCCGACGGGATCGGGCGTGCCCTCCTGCCGATCATCAGCAAGCAGGCCGGGCGATGCATGGACTGCGGCATCCCGTTCTGCCACCAGGGCTGCCCGCTGGGCAACATCATCCCGGAGTGGAACGACCTGGTCTGGCGCGACGACTGGGAGGGCGCGATCGAGCGGCTCCACGCGACCAACAACTTCCCGGAGTTCACCGGTCGCCTGTGCCCTGCGCCCTGTGAGACCGCGTGCGTGCTGGGCATCAACCAGGACCCCGTGACCATCAAGAATGTCGAGGTCGCGATCATCGACAAGGCCTGGGAGTCCGGCTTCGTCCGTCCCCAGCCTCCCGAGTGGCTCTCGGGTCGCACGGTCGCGGTCATCGGCTCCGGCCCGGCTGGGCTGGCCGCTGCCCAGCAGCTCACCCGCGCAGGCCACACCGTTGCGGTCTACGAGCGGGCCGACAAGGTCGGCGGTCTCCTGCGCTACGGCATCCCCGAGTTCAAGATGGAGAAGAAGCACGTCGAGCGCCGTGTCGAGCAGATGAAGCGTGAGGGCACCGTCTTCCGCACCGGCGTCGACGTCGGCGGTGAGCTCACCGGTGACAAGCTCCGCGAGCGTTACGACGCCGTGGTGATCGCGACCGGCTCCACCGTCGCGCGTGACCTCGACGTCCCCGGACGCGAGCTGGGTGGCATCCACCAGGCGATGGAGTTCCTGCCCCAGGCCAACCGCGTCGCCCTCGGCGAGGAGGTCGACGACCAGATCCGCGCCGACGGCAAGCACGTGGTGATCATCGGCGGCGGTGACACCGGCGCCGACTGCCTCGGCACGTCGACGCGTCAGGGTGCCGCCTCGATCACGCAGCTCGAGATCATGCCCGAGCCGCCCGAGGCGCGTCCTGCCGGCCAGCCCTGGCCCACCTACCCGATGACGTTCCGCGTCTCCTCGGCCCACGAGGAGGCAGGGGAGCGTGTCTACGCGATCTCGACCAAGGAGTTCCTCGGCGACGAGCACGGCAACGTGCGGGCGCTGAGCCTGGTCGAGGTGGTCTTCGAGGGTGGCAGGCTCACCGAGATCGCGGGCAGCGGGCGAGAGATCCCTGCCGAGCTGGTGCTCTTCGCGATGGGCTTCACCGGCCCCGAGACCCCAGGTCTGGTCGAGCAGTTGGGCGTCGACCTGGACGAGCGGGGCAACGTCGCCCGCGACAAGTCCTACATGGCATCGGTGCCGGGCGTCTTCGTGGCTGGTGACGCCGGACGCGGTCAGTCGCTCATCGTGTGGGCGATCGCCGAGGGCCGCGCTGCGGCTGCCGGGGTCGACACGTTCCTCACCGGTTCGACCACGTTGCCCTCGCCCATTCCCCCCACTGCACGTCCCCTCGTCGTCTGAGGGATTGCCGAGTCGGCAATGTGACACCTTTCGCCCGGGTGATGTCCCCGGGTTGTCCCCGTGCGCCGACTCGGCATACGGGGACGCCGTCACCGCGGTCGGCAGGGGATCGTGCTGGTTGGATCGATCAAAGTGCCGCTAGACTGACCCGGTGCGTAGAGCAAAGATCGTTTGCACCCTGGGTCCTGCAACCAATTCCGAACGTCGCATCCGCGAGCTCGTCTATGCCGGGATGGACGTCGCCCGGTTGAACATGAGTCACGGCAGCCACGCGGATCACGCGGAGGCCTATCGTCTGGTCCGGGAGGCTGCTGATGCCATCGGTCACGGGGTGGGGATCTTCGCCGATCTCCAGGGCCCGAAGATCCGGCTGGAGACCTTCGCTGACGGGCCGGTGCTGCTGCGACGCGGGCAGGTCTGGACGATCACGACCCGCGACGTGCCGGGCGACGCGACGAGCTGCGGCACGACGTACAAGGGGCTGCCCGGCGACGTCAACGTCGGCGACCCGATCCTGATCGACGACGGCAAGGTGCGCCTGCGCGTCACGGCCGTCGAGGACACCGACGTGACGTGCGAGGTGCTGGTCGGGGGCAAGGTCAGCAACAACAAGGGCATCAACCTGCCCGGTGTCGCAGTCTCGGTGCCGGCGCTGTCGGAGAAGGACATCGAGGACCTGCGCTTCGCGCTGGGCCTGTCGGTCGACTTCATCGCGCTGAGCTTCGTGCGCAGCGCTGCCGACGTCGAGGACGTACGGCGCATCATGGACGAGGTGGGCGTCCGCCTACCGGTGATCGCGAAGATCGAGAAGCCGCAGGCCATCGAGAACCTCGACGAGATCGTGGAGGCCTTCGACGGCTTCATGGTGGCTCGCGGAGACCTCGGAGTGGAGTGTCCGCTGGAGGACGTGCCGTTCCTGCAGAAGCAGATCATCGAGAAGGCCCGTCTCAACGCCAAGCCGGTGATCGTGGCGACCCAGATGCTGGAGTCGATGATCACCAGCCCCTCGCCGACGCGGGCCGAGACCAGTGACGTGGCCAACGCGGTGCTCGACGGTGCCGACGCGGTGATGCTCTCCGGCGAGACGAGCGTGGGGGAGCACCCGATCCACGTCGTGGAGACGATGGCGCGCATCATCATCGCCACGGAGCGCCACGCGTTGGAGCCGCGGGAGTTCGGTCAGTTCGAGACCATCGACTGGGACCCCCACACGCGGGGTGGGGTGATCGCCAAGGCGGCCGACGAGGTCGCGACCCGTGTCGGGGCGTCCTACGTCGTCGCTTTCACGCAGAGTGGCGACTCGGCCCGGCGTATGTCGCGGTTGCGTGGTCCGATCCCCGTGCTCGCGTTCACGCCGGAGGCGCGGGTGCGTTCGCAGCTCTCCATGACGTGGGGCGTGGAGACGTTCAAGACCAGCGCGGTCGACCACACCGACGACATGGTGCGTCAGGTGGACGAGCAGCTGCTGCAGATCGGTCGGGTCGAGGAGGGTGACCTTGTCGTCATCATCGCGGGCAGCCCTCCGGGGATCCCGGGTTCGACGAACGCGCTGCGCATCCACCGGATGGGTGACGCCATCAACGAGGTGGCTCCGGCCTACAAGCGTCAGGGCTGAGCCGGGTGAGGGTTTGATCGATGGCGAAACGAGATGGTGGAGCCGACGAGTCGACAGGCGAGCTCCGTCTGAGGTGGTTCGCCACCTTGCTGGCGCGCTTCCCCGTGGGAACGATGGTCGACCTGGGCTCCGGGCACGGTCTCTTCGCCCAGCTCGCCGCGGACCGCGGGTGGCGGGTGACCGCCCAGGACGCCCGCGGTGACCGATTTCCCGATGACGACCGCATCGGCTGGGAGGTCTCCGACGTCCGCGACCTTGATCTCTCCGGCTTCGACCTGATCTCGTGCCTGGGCCTCTTCTACCACCTGACGCTCGAGGACCAGCTGTCCCTGCTGGACCGCTCGAGCGGTGTGCCGATCATCCTCGACACCCACGTTGTCAACGACCGTCCGGCCCCGATGACGCTCTCGGACCCGGTCTCGCCCCAGGGCTACCACGGTCGCTTCTACCGCGAGCCGGACCAGGCCACCCACTCGACGGCGTCGTGGGGCAACTCCGACTCCTTCTGGCCACGACCGCAGGCGCTCTACCGGATGCTCGACGAGCGCGGCTACGACGTGCTGGCGTCGATGCCGTTCTACCTCCCGACGAGGACGTTCTTCCTCTGCCTGCCCCGGGCAGGAGAGGCCGTCACTGCTTGAGCCCGATCAGGGCGTCGAGCCGGGCAACTCCCGCGCGGGTCGACACGCTGATGTGATGACGGTTGGACTGTCGCCACGGGACCTCGACGAGGTCGAGCGCCCAGCAGCACAGCTCGCGGATGTCGGCGGAGAAGTTGGTGAACTGCCAGCGCGGGTAGACGTAGTACTTCATCTCCCCGGCGACCATCCGTCGTACGCGGTTGCGGACGCGCGAGCCGTCCGAGTGGAAGAGACCGCGCAAGAAGGACGCGGGGTGCGCCTCGACGATCGAGCGCTGCCAGTCCTCGAGAACGATCGGGCGGCTGTGCTTGGGTCCAGGTCCGTGCTGGGGGAAGAGGCACGGCCAGTGCGTCCAGCCCTTCTGGACGACGACGCAACCGGGTGCTGGGACCAGGTGGGTGGCTGCTGCCGGGTGAACCCGGCACACCAGGCGTCGTACGTCCTCGAGGATCCCTGGGTAAGCCTCGTCGCAGGTGATCCGGAGGTTGAAGCAGCGTCGCGCCGAGGACAGGCAGCCGTCCCCGAGGTAGAAGCCCAATAGCGCGGCATAGTCCGAGTCGCACGAAGGCACACCATCGCAACGCGGACACTCGTGAGCCCGGGGGATGAAGTCTCGGTCGCGCCAGGTGCGCAAGGTGGACCGGGAGATGCCGGTGAGTCGGGCGCACGCCGCGAGTGTCAGGCCGGAGTCGAGCAGGTGCTGTGCCTCGAGGTGTCGTGACGTGGGGTGCACGGTAGGAGTAGAACCGCCGGCACCGACAGTGCTGAGCTGTGCCCCGGGTGGGATTCGAACCCACACTGAATGCTGTTTGAGAGCATCGACTCTGCCGTTGGTCTACCGGGGCTGATCGGCCGAAACCCTAGCCGATGAACGACGGCGCAGCGCCGTGGGGCGCGGCCTCCGGCGTGAGTGCGGCACTCGGACCGTCCGAGGGGGCGGGCGGGGGAGACGCGGATATCCTGTCGTCGTGACCCAGGACGCCGCTGCCGCCGACACTGCCTCCCGCACCGTGGTGATCGCCGAGGACGAGACCCTCATCCGCATGGACCTCGCCGAGATGCTCACCGAGGAAGGCTTCCGCGTGGTCGGGGAGGCTGGGGACGGTGCGAAGGCGATCGAGCTGGCCGAGGAGCTGAAGCCGGACCTGGTCATCCTGGACGTGAAGATGCCGGTCCTGGACGGCATCGCGGCCGCGGAGGCCATCGCAGGCAGGCGCATCGCCCCCGTCGTCATCCTCACCGCCTTCTCCCAGCGTGACCTGGTCGAGCGAGCCCGTGACGCGGGCGCGATGGCCTACCTGGTCAAGCCGTTCTCCAAGACCGACCTGCTGCCGGCGATCGAGATGGCCATGAGTCGCTTCGCCGAGCTCAGCATGCTCGAGGCAGAGGTCGCTGATCTCTCCGAGCGGTTGGAGACGCGCAAGGCCGTCGACCGGGCCAAGGGGATCCTGCAGGAGCAGCTCCACCTCTCCGAACCACAGGCCTTCCGGTGGATCCAGAAGACGGCGATGGACCTGCGCCTGTCCACGCGTCAGGTGGCCGACGGCGTGGTGGAGCACGGGCCGATGCGCACAGGAGACTGAACCGTTACGCAGAGAGCGGGCCCAACTACCCCCCACGAGGGTCCTCAGGTGGTTATGCTGCCGCTCTGGACGGGCGTCGCCGGACGCTCTACTGACGGGAGTCCTGCGTGCTACAGCGCCTGCTGACCTTGCTCGCCCTGCTCATGGTGCTGTTGATGCCCGTGGCGGCTGCTCACGCGGGCGACGAGACCGAGAGTCCGGCTCCCAGCCCCAGCAGCGAGCCTGCTCCTCGGCCCGACGGCCCCTACGTCACGGTGCGACTGGTCGACAAGGACAACGGCGACGCGCCCGTCGCGGGCGTGACGTTGACCGTCGTCAGCGAGGCAGGGGAGGAGATCGCGTCTGCCGCGACCGACGCGGACGGGCGCATCATCGTCCCCATCCCCGCGCTGGGGATCTACACCGTGTCGCTCGACGAGACGACCCTCCCGGACGGCATCAAGCTGTCGGCCTCGGTCGCCTCTGAGATCGAGGTGCGGGCGATCCTGGACGGCGCCAACGGCGGGCTCTTCCCGATCGGGACGCAGGAGGTCACGACCGTCACCTTCGGAGAACGGTTCATCACCGCGCTCACCTCGGGCGTGAAGTTCGGCCTCATCGTCGCCCTGGCGGCTCTCGGACTCTCCCTTATCTTCGGCACCACGGGGCTGACCAACTTCGCGCACGGCGAGCTGATCACCTTCGGGGCGATCATGACCTACGTCTTCAACCGCGGCATGGGGATGCCGGTGATCGTGGCCGGGGTGGGTGCCGTCCTGCTGTCCGCGCTCTTCGGCTGGGTCCAGGAACGCGGGCTCTGGAGACCGCTGCGCAAACGAGGCACCGGTCTGGTGGCGATGATGATCGTCTCGATCGGGTTCGCGCTCCTGCTGCGCAACGTCTACCAGTACACGATCGGCAGCTCGCGCAAGTCGCTGAGCCAGTACGTCAGCCAGTCCCGCCGGGACTACGGTCCGATCAGCCTGGCAGACAAGGAGCTGTCGATCATCGTGATCGCGCTCGTCACGATCATCATCGCCTGCATCCTCCTGATGAAGACCCGTCTTGGAAAGGCGATGCGTGCGGTGTCTGACAACCCCGCACTGTCCGCCTCCTCGGGCATGCGAGTCGACGGGGTCATCGCCTCGGTCTGGATCCTCGGGACCGCCCTGACGGGGTTGTCGGGGGTCCTCCTGGCCATCAACAGCCAGGTCAACTTCTTGATGGGCTTCAAGCTCCTCCTCCTGGTGTTCGCGGCCGTGACACTAGGAGGCCTGGGCACCATCTGGGGTGCCCTGTTCGGGTCCATGGTGATCGGCATCATGGTCGAGGTCGGCCCGCTGTTCGGTGTGCCCTCCTCGATCAAGGAGGTCGGTGCCCTGGTCGTCCTCATCCTGGTCCTGCTGATCCGGCCGCAGGGGATCCTGGGACGACGCGAGCGGATCGGATGACGATGACTGCCGCACCCCGCCCAGAGCCTGCTTCTCGCGAACGGAGCACCACACGATGACCACCACGCCACAGCAGAGGACCGCCCCCGTTGTCCGTGCCGCGCGACCCCACCCGCAGGCGATCACCTCGCTCGTCCTGGGCGTCGCTGGTCTGACGCTGACCGCCGGGATCACGTCGCCCTTCGCCTGGCGAAAGGCACAGCAGGCGCTCGCCGCGATCGATGCCGCACCCCAGGAGCACCGCGGGCGCGGGCTCGCGCAGATCGGTCGCGTGCTCGGCATCCTCGGGACGGTCCTGCTGGTCGTGTGGCTGGTGCTGGGCTTCGCGACCGACGCCCTGCCGGTCGACATCGGCGACGTGTTCAAGACCGCGCTGAACCAGGCGCTCGGTCCCAACGCGATCGTCTACGCGCTGGCTGCGATCGGTCTCAACATCCACTTCGGCTACACCGGGCTGCTCAACTTCGGCCAGGCCGGCTTCATGGCGGTCGGCGCCTACGGTCTGGCGGTCTCCATCGTGATCCTGGAGCTGCCGTTCTGGGGCGGCGTCATCATCGCCCTGCTCGCGCCGGTCGCCCTCGCTCTGGTCCTGGGTTTCCCGACCTTGCGGCTCCGCGCTGACTACCTCGCAATCGCCACCATCGCCGCGGCTGAGATCCTTCGGTTGGCCTTCGGCTCGGTGGAGCTGAAGGATGCCTTCGGAGGCTCCAACGGGCTCACGGGCTATGCCAGCAGCTACCAGGCCATGAACCCCTACGCCGACGGGCTGAACCTCGGCTTCGTCGAGTTCAGCCGACGCGACCTGTGGTCGATCACGGTGGGCTGGACGCTCGTGGCGCTCTCGCTGCTGCTGGTGTGGGGTCTGATGCGGAGTCCCTGGGGACGGGTGCTGCGCTCGATCCGCGAGGACGAGGACGCTGTGCGCTCCCTGGGCAAGAACGTCTTCGCCTACAAGATGCAGGCGCTGATCCTCGGCGGAGTCTTCGGCGGACTGGCCGGCCTCTTCCTGGCGCTGAAGCAGGCTTCCGTGGTGCCGGCCGACTACTCGACCAACATCACCTTCTTCGCCTACACCGCCCTGCTCATCGGCGGAGCTGCACGAGTCCTGGGCCCCCTCGCGGGTGCGGTGATCTTCTGGTTCCTCATCGCAGGGCTCGGTTCGTTCTTCGGCCAGGCCACCTCCGGCCCTGACCCGCTCATGCCGACGTTCATCATGGACGACACCCAGGCGAGCCTCGTGCGCTTCATCGTCACCGGGCTCGGCCTCATGCTGCTGATGATCTTCCGACCACAGGGGATATTCGGCGACCGAAGGGAGATCGCGATCGATGGACGCTGACGCGCAGTCGACGAGCCAGAGCACGACCACCACGGGGTCACGGGTCGATCTCACCTCCGTGCCGGCCGTTCCAGGGGCGACCAAGCCCGACCCGATCGTCGTCGGGGACAAGATCACCCGCAAGTTCGGTGGTCTCACCGCTGTCGACGTGGACCACATCGAGATCCAGCGTGGTGTCATCACGGCGCTGATCGGACCCAACGGTGCCGGCAAGACCACGCTCTTCAACCTCTTGACGGGTTTCGACAATCCAGACTCCGGTTCCTGGAGCCTCAACGGGGGCTCCCTGCAAGGGGTGGCCTCCTACAAGGTCGCCCGCCGAGGCATGGTGCGCACCTTCCAACTGACCAAGGTCCTGGCCAAGCTCACGGTCCTGGACAACATGCTCCTGGGAGCGACCGGTCAGCGCGGCGAGAAGCTCCTCTCCGCCCTGTTCGCCTTCCGCTGGCGCGGGCAGGAAGAGGAGAACGCAGCGCGCGCCCACCAGCTGCTCGAACGCTTCAAGCTCGACGCCAAGCGTGACGACTTCGCAGGCTCCCTGTCCGGAGGCCAGCGCAAGCTCCTCGAGATGGCGCGTGCGCTGATGGTCGACCCGGAGCTGATCATGCTCGACGAGCCGATGGCGGGGGTCAACCCGGCACTCAAGCAGTCGTTGCTGGGCCACGTGAAGTCCCTGCGCGACGAGGGACGCACCGTGCTGTTCGTCGAGCACGACATGGACATGGTCCGCGACATCTCCGACTGGGTCATCGTGATGGCCCAGGGCAAGATCGTGGCCGAGGGCACCCCCCAGACCGTTATGCAGGACCCTGCGGTCATCGACGCCTACCTGGGGGCGCACCACGACACCGACCTGCGCGACATGGACGAGGACGCGCTGGAGGCCGAGGCCGAGGCAGAGCTCGGAGCCGAGAACCACCGAGAGGCGACGCCATGAGCGAGTCCACCACCACGACGACCCCGGAGCGGGAAGCCCACCTCGACGCCGCTGGTGATGCCATCTTGCGTGCCGACGCACTCATCGGTGGCTATCTTCCAGGCGTCGACATCCTCAACGGGGCCGACCTCTACTGCAACAAGGGGGAGCTGGTCGGCATCATCGGCCCCAACGGGGCCGGCAAGTCGACCCTGCTCAAGGCTCTCTTCGGCCTGGTCAAGGTGCGCACCGGCACGGTCGTGCTGGACGGTGAGGACATCACCAACATGCGCGCTGACCAGCTGGTGACCAAGGGCATCGGCTTCGTCCCGCAGAGCAACAACGTCTTCCCGAGCCTGACCATCGAGGAGAACCTCGAGATGGGGTGCTACCAGACTCCCCACAAGTTCACCGAGCGGTTCGACTTCGTGACCGACATCTTCCCGAGGCTGGGTGAGCGCCGCAAGCAGCGTGCGGGCTCCCTGTCGGGTGGCGAGCGGCAGATGGTGGCGATGGGACGCGCCCTGATGATGGCTCCCTCGGTGCTGCTGCTCGACGAGCCGTCGGCCGGCCTCTCACCCGTGCTGCAGGACGAGGTCTTCGTCCAGACGCGCAACATCAACCGCGCTGGCGTCTCGGTCATCATGGTCGAGCAGAACGCGCGCCGGTGCCTGCAGATCTGCGACCGCGGCTACGTGCTCGACCACGGGCGCAACGCCTACACCGGCACCGGTCGGTCGCTCGGGAGCGACCCGAAGGTCATCCAGCTCTACCTCGGCACGCTGGGCGCCAGCTAGGCGACACAGCGCTTGAACGACGGGCCCGGGACCACCATGGTCCCGGGCCCGTCGTCTGTCGACCGGACAGGGAGGGGGTGGGCGGGTCGGCCCGTCCGGGGTCGTACCACCTCCGCGAGCACCACCCAAAGACCACCGGGCCCGAGACCTTGCGGTCTCGGGCCCGGTGGGTCCTGCAGGTGGGGCGTGGCCCCGTCAGCGCTGGATCAGATCTGGCCGCTGATGTAGTCGACAGCCTTGATGGTGTTGTCGGCCTGGTACTCGTAGATGCCGATCGAGGCAGCGGTCGGGCTGCCCGTCTCACCGAGCTCGATGGGACCCGAAGCACCGTCGTAGTCGATGTCGGCGCCTTCGTCCAGGAGTGCGACGCAGTCGGCGAACGTCGTGCACTTCTCGCCACCGATGGTGACGTCCACGATCGCGGCACCGACGGCCTTGCCGTCGTCGGACCCGGCAGCCACGGCCGCGAGGGCCGCGACGATCACGGCGTCGTAGGACTCAGCCGCGTAGGCGAAGGAGTCCAGGTCGGCCTGCTGGTCCAGCAGTCGCTTCTGGAACTCGCCGGCCGTGTCGGCACCCGGGATGGTGCCCTTGGTGCCCTCGAGGATGCCGTCGGGCAGCGGCGTGCTGCCACCCGCGCTGTAGTCGGCGGTGTTGCCATCCACGAAGTAGGTCGGGAGGTCCTGCGGGCCGGCGCCGGCGGTGATGAGCTGCGGCACGATGGTCGCGGTCTCCTCGAAGCCGATGAGGACGAGGGAGTCGCCACCTGCGGCGGCGATCTCGTCGACCTGGGAGTCGAAGGACTGGGCGTTCTCGCCGTAGAACACGGTGGCGGCGACGCTCGAGCCGGCGTTTTCCAGGTTGGTGGCGATCTCCGTGGCCAACGTCTCGCCGTAGGCGTCCTGGCGGGCCAGGATCGCGACGTTGGAGCGGCCGTCCTCGATGAGGAGGTTGGCCATGACCGCACCCTGGAGGATGTCGGAGGGGGCCGTGCGGAAGTACTGGTCGGGCTTGTCGTACGGCGCCTCGTCGAAGGCCGTCGAGGTGTTGGCCGGGGAGAACATCACGGCACCGGCGGCCTGGATGGCGTCGATGACGGTCAGCGAGACGCCCGAGGACGCAGCACCGATGATGACGTCGGAGTCGGCAGCGAGAAGCTTGTCGGTCTCGGCGGGCGCGATGCCCGAGTCGGCGTCACCGGAGTCGCCGCGGACGTGGACGACGTCTGCGCCGTTCACTCCACCGGCCTCGTTGATCTCGGTGACGGCAAGGTCGACGCCCGCGAACTCCGGGGGGCCGAGGAAGGCGAGGCTGCCGGTCTCGGGCAGCAGGGAGCCGAAGGTCAGGACGCCGTCACCAGCCTCGGCGGGAGGGCTGGACTCCGACGTGTCGGTAGACGGGTCGGCGCTGGGCTCCGTGGTGTCGCCGTCGCCGCCACAGGCGGAGAGAGCCAACATGCCGGTCACCGCAACTACTGCCAGTCGGGTACGTGTGGTTCTGAGGTTCATGCGTCCTCCGTGTCTTACCGGCGCCATCGTGGAGCCAGGGGATTTGGAGCAACGTAGTGCCCACAGAGGCGTCAGAAATCGGAATGAGGAATCGTGCACGGTTTGTGGCCGATTCGTTATCTGGGCTGACACGCTCAGGACAGGTGGGCGACTGCCCAGACCAGGCCGGGCGCGACCAGCAGGGCAGGCAGCAGGTCGGCGACCGGGATCTCACGGAGCTTGAGCAGTCGCAGCGCAACGCCGACGAGGAGCAGACCACCTGTCGCGGTGATGGCAGCCAGCTCGGCGTCCGGGAGCACGTCACCGAGACCCAGCCCCAGCAGGGTCAGGCTGCCCTGGACGACCACGATCGTCAGCACCGAGGCAGCGACGCCCCAGCCGAACGAGGCCGCGAAGGCGATGGCGGCGAAGCCGTCCAGGGTGGCCTTGAGGAACAGCTGGTCAGCGCCGTTGCCGAGCCCGTCGTTGAGCGAGCCGAGGATCGTCAGCGGACCGGTGCAGAAGATCAGCGACGACACGACGAAGCCTTCGATGAATCGCTGCCGCTCGACTGAGTCGCTCGAGGTCGACCAGCGACGCTGCAGCCACCCGCCCAGGGACTCCACCCGCTGCTCGAGCTTGAGCAGGGAGCCGACGATGCCACCGAGCAGCAGGGAGCCCAGCACGATCAGCAGGGGAGCGCTGTCACCCACGCGGGCCGCCAGGTCGGCGTCCAGCACGGCGAGCGCGGAGGTGGCCGCGATCAGCAGCGTGACGAGCCCGAGAGCATCCGTGACGAGGTCGCGGGTCCGGACCGGGAGCCGGTTCCCGAGCAGTCGGCCCAGGACAGCACCGACCAGGACGGTGGCGACATTGACGGCGGTGCCAATTCCGGGGAACACGGGACTCCTCTGTCGCGTCGGGCGGGCTGAGCGTAGTCTTCTCGATGGTCGTGCGCGTGGTGGGCATGCAGCGCGGCCGGACCGGTGAGGAAGCTCTGGAAGGCGGGGGACGCGTGAGCCGTTCGATGGTGACGTTGCGATGTGCTGAGATCGTCGATGCGCCCGTGCTGGCCGAGTTGTGGGCTGATGCCGTGCGCCGCGCCGATCACCAGGACCAGGTCGCCGACCTCGAGCTGGTGATCAAGGCTGCCGCGAGCTCGCCCGAACAACGTCTGGTCGTGGCCGACTACGACGGCGCCCTCGCCGGTGCGGTGTTCCTGCGGGTGTGCACGCTGACCCCGATCAATCTCGAGCAGACCGTGCAGGCCATCTCGCCGCACGTCTTCTCGCAGTTCCGCAGGCACGGCATCGGCCGTCTGCTCATGGACAGCGCGGTCGCCTTCGCCGAGGAGCTCGGCGTCGGTCACGTCGCGACCGCCGCCAGCGCGGGCTCACGCGACGCCAACCGGTTCATGGCGCGACTGGCGCTCGGCCCCCATGCCACCTTGAGGATCGCCCCTACCCAGGTGGTGCGTGCCAAGCTGACGGCCCAGCGCCCGGCACTGCCGACGACCAGTGG
>Ga0136639_10000382_pt1 | contig 14496 bp, 16 predicted proteins | sample AntDrymUQ8592106_2_FD_113739 | JGI IMG/M metagenome (GOLD analysis project Ga0136639, IMG submission 113739) | Polar desert sand microbial communities from Dry Valleys, Antarctica - metaG UQ859 (21.06) | ecosystem: Environmental > Terrestrial > Soil > Desert | place: Antarctica: Dry Valley...
GTTTCTGAAATCCTCGCCGAAAACTAAATTTGTTAGCTCACTAGATCGGCCTGATCACAAGATGCAGCATCAGGACAACAACCGACCACAATCTGTCGTCTCTTCTAAGTCCGACAGGCTGCTGGCGTGGCAGTGGTGTGGAGCCAAGTGGTAAACTGGATGATTTTGAGAGGCTTAGAGGTTGTCCAAGGGGCTGGGTGCGCCAGCACCTGGGCGTTTCATGACGTGGAAGTAGATCATGGTGGTGGAGACATCGGCGTGACCGAGGAGGTTCTGGACGGTGCGGATGTCGGTGCCTGATTCGAGGAGGTGGGTGGCGAAGGAATACCTGAGGGTGTGGGAGGTGATGCGTTTGGGTCTGCCAGCCTTGGGGACGGCGTTGCGGAGTTGGCGGGCCATGGAATCGTCGTGGAGGTGATGGCGTGCGAGCTTGTGGGTGCGGGGGTGCGGACAAAGAGTGGCGGAGGGGAAGAGCCATTGCCAGCACCACTGACGGGGGACATTCGGCCATTTGCGCAGGAGGGCCTCGGGCATATGGGCATGGGCGGCACCGACTTCTAGGTTTTGGAGGTGAATCTCGTGCAAGTGGGCGAGATGGGCGTTGAGTCGGTCCTCGAGGGAACGTGGAAGGGTAACGACCCGGTGTCGTCCGCCTTTGCCATTGTGGATGGTGATGGTTCCTTGGCCGAAATCGAGGTCTTGGACGCGAAGGCGCATGGCTTCCATGAGCCGAAGGCCGCTGCCATACATGACTTGGGCGATGAGTTTCCATGGGGCCTCGAGAGAGGCGAAACCCAAACGAACTGCGTCGCGGGTCATCACCACAGGCGGGCGACGGCCACCAAGTGCAGGGGTGATGTGGTCGAGGGGGAAGTCCTCAATGCCAAAGACCTGTTTGGTGAGGAAGGCCAGAGCGTTAAGAGCTCGCCTCTGAGTGGCCGGGGAGACGTTGCGTTCCAAAGCGAGGAAATCGAGGTAGGAAGTGATAGCGGGAGGTCCGGCAAGCCGGGGAGATTGGGCGAGGCGTTGGAAGCAGAAGCGGATAAAGCGGCGGGATTCGGCCGGGTGACAGACTCGGGGTTCTGAGCCCGCTGCTGGGAATTGATGATTGGCGAGTGTTGAGTTTTGATTGTTGAGGTGAAGACCAAATACCCGGCTATGCCATCGCCCGAGACTGCGTGATTCACTTGGGGGCAGCGGATCGGGCGAAGGGGCGGGTGCTTAACTGCCAGGGGCGGTTGTGCGCCCGGCAGGGCGATGAGTCGGTCACGGGGACGTGCCGGCGGTTTCGTTCGTCGGTTCAGTTGCCGGGGACGTGGCAACGTCATTGGCGGCTCAGCGCGGGGCGCTGCGAGGCGCATCGCCCTACCCGGGACCGGGCGGTTTTCATTGGCGATTCAATTGCCTGACGTGGCGGCGTTTCATTGGCGGTTCTGCGCGGGGCGCTGCGAGGCGCATCGCCCTACCGGCGGACCGGCGTTCCGGCGGGTTCATTGGCGATTCAATTGCCGGGACGTGGCGGCGTTTCATTGGCGGTTCTGCGCGGGGCGCTGCGAGGCGCATCGCCCTACCGGCGGACCGGCGGTTTCATCGGCGATTCAATTGCCTGACGTACCGGCGTTTTATTGGCGGTGCGGCGCGGGGCGCTACCGGGCGTCTGGGGATCGAGTGATGATTGTCGAGTGTTGAGTTTTGATTGTTGAGGTGAAGACAAGATACCGGGACAAGTTTCGAGCCCGCTGCTGGGGATCGATTGATGATTGCTGAGTGTTGAGTTTTGATTGTTGAGGTGAAGACAAAAAACCTGAACAAGCCATCAGGCTATTTGGGGGTGAGGGGGGAGTGGCGGGCTTGGAGGGATTGGGAGTGGGCGCGGAGATTGGCGAGCGTGAGGGCGTGGGAGTGGAGGGAGGATTGGAGGTCGCGGGAAGGCGGAGATTCCAGCCCGGGGTTGAGGTACTCCGAGATGCCCTGGGACTGGTTTAGGTTGCCATTGCGGCCTGAAGGGCCGCTCTTCCGGGGTTTCCTCGCTTGTGAGTTGTCGCGGGAACGTCCATGGTGGCCTTTAGTGGGTGAGGATGACCACCATTTCCGGCGCGAGGACCGGGGAGCGCATTGGCGGCGCATCGCCGAGCACATCAAGGTGCATCCACATGATCTGGCGACGGCTTTGGAAAACTTGGATCGCTGGCAGGCGCTTGGACGGGTGCACCCCGGGCCGATCCATGAGTGGCGGCGGCGCATCGGTGCCGCCCAGACTTCCCCGGAGGGGATGCAGGACCTATTGGAATTCATGAAGGAGCCGAACCACGACGCGGAGCCGATCAAGTCCTGCTCGCCATTTGTCGGGCTACCCATGGGAGTTGGATTATGACGCTCGCCGCGCTCCAGCACCTATTGCGTTCTGCCAGTGCCTTGGCGGATGATCGGCACTTTTTGGTTCTTGGCTCGGCCTCGCTGCTTGCCACGTTTCCTGAGCTTGGGGATGCGGATTCGATGCTTGCCACCACCTATGATGCGGATCTGTGTCCGGAACCCTTCGATGAGCTCCCCGGGGTGATATTGGATGAGGCTCTGGTGGCATGGTAACCGTGCCTGCGGAAATAGGTCCGTCCTCGAAACCGTGCCGGCCGGATGGCGGGAGCGGCTCATCGCCATGCCCGGTTGCCCTGATGCTCATGCGCTCGAGGCAAATGATCTGGCCGCCGTGAAGCTTGCCGTTGGCCCGCCCAAGGACCTCTCTCTCGTGCGGATGCTGCATGATTCCGGGAGAATCTCGGCGGGGACGGTTCGGGAGCGCATCGATGCCCTGACCACCGCGGTGGAGTTGAAGCCACGGCTCGCGGGTGAGGCAATCGAACCGCGGGCACAAGTCGTTGGCGGCCTGCGGAGCGTCAAGGTTGAGGAGATCCATTGATACGGCCCTGTGTGGAGTGCGGTGGGTTGAATGGCTGGTGGGGGCGTTGCGCGGCAAGGCGGTGAATGGCCGTTGGATGCGTTGGGGTTGAGCCAAAGCGGTGTGGCGGGGAGTACCCCTTCCCACCGCACTCCACACAGGTGCTTTGCCAATGACCAAGCAGTGGGTTGAATGGCTGGTGGGGGGGGTGCGCGGCAAGGCGGGGAATGGCCGTTGGATGCGTTGGGGTTGAGCCAAAGCGGTGTGGCGGGGAGTGCCCCTTCCCACCGCACTCCACACAGGTCCTTTGCCAATGACCAAGCAGTGGGTTGAATGGCTGGTGGGGGGGGGCGCGGCAAGGCGGGGAATGGCCGTTGGATGCGTGGGGTTGAGTTAAAGCGGTGTGGCGGGGAGTGCCCCTTCCCACCGCACTCCAAAACGCTGCACTTGCCGGGGTGGCGTCGGTGGCGTTTGTTGGCTGGCGCGGTGTGAGTGGACCATTGGACATAGCGGGATTCTTGGCGGAGGGGGGCTGGACGGTCCGCTTTGACGAGGACGTGCTTGGGCATGGCCGCCAGCTCCTGCGCAAGCAGCCGCTCAGCGCGATCCGCGCGCTCTCGCAGGATGCCCAGAGCCTCACGCTTAAGGCGCTTACTGCCGAGGGCGACGCGCTTGAGGTGACTCTCTGGCCTGACGAGGGAAGCTGGGAGCTGGAAACCTCCTGCCACTGCGACTACGGTCCGCAATGTGCCCATGCCGCGGCCCTTCTGATGGAGGTTTCCAAGGCCGGACGGCTCGAGCGCTTGTTGGATGGCGGCACGCTTGGCCCGCGGCCGCTCCCGGCGGCGTTGAAGATGCCCGCGGAAGTCGTGGCAACCCGGGTCGTTGGCGGGCTGCCGCGGTTCTTGTTGGAGGTCCGGCGCGAACCCACCGACTCGAAGATCGTCCGCCTGCTGCTCCAGGCACTCAAGCTGCCCGACTCTGGCGACTGGATCGCCCTGCGCCCCTGGGCGATCTACGAGGGCGAGCGGGTCGCCATCGACGGTCGTCCGGGGAATCCGCAGGTGCTCTTAGCCGGGGCGCCGCTCGGCCCGGTGCTCGTCAAGCGCGACGCCGCGCGCGAGCACGAGCGGACCGGCGCGCTCCAACAGATTGGGCTAACCAGCGTGGCGTCCCACGCGCAGTTCCGTTTCCTGTTAGCCGCCGGCGCGCGCCGCAGCGCCGGCTCCAACGATGGCGCGCTGTGGTTTCCCAACCCCGGGCATGGGCCGGTCAACGAGTACTGGGCATGGCTGCGCACCCGCGGCTGCGAAGTCTTACAAGCCGCCGGCTGGGAGGTCGAGTTTGGCGACGATGTTGGCCACGAGGTCATCGACGTGGATCCCGCGGACTGGAAATGCGCACTTAGTGACGAGAGCGGCGGCAGTTGGTTCCACCTCTCGGTTGGTTTCGAGGTTGGCGGCAAGAAGCTCGACCTGCTGCCGATCCTCGCGGACCTGTTAGCCAAGGGGGTGCTGGAGGTTTCCCTGGAATACCCTCCCGGCGGCCAGTTGCTCTATCACCTTCCGGATGGCGCGGCGCTGCGGCTGCCCGTCGACCGGGTGCGCAAGATCCTCCAGACGCTTGCCGCCTTCATTGACCCGCGCCGCTTCCATGGCGGGCGGATGCAGATCCACCCGCTTGACGCCGCCGCCATCGCCGCCCTGGGCGAGCTTGGCGTGGCCGCCCCGGCGGCCCTGCAGGAGCTAACTGAAAAGTTGCGCGGCGGCGCGGTGGTTGCCGCGGCACCGCTGCCCGCGGGCCTGCGCGCCGAGCTGCGCAGCTACCAGTTAGATGGCTACCGCTGGATGCGCTTCCTCGGCGAGCACGGGCTGCACGGGATATTGGCGGACGATATGGGTTTGGGGAAAACCCTGCAGACCATCGCCTGGCTGCTAGACGAGAAACAAAGCGGGCGCAGCCAAGGCCGGCCGTCGTTGGTGGTGGCGCCGACAAGCGTGGTGCCTAACTGGGCGGCGGAGATCCGGCGCTTTGCCCCGGACCTCAGAGTGCTGGTGTTGGACGGCCCGCAGCGTGCCAGCTACTTTTGCTCGATTCCGCACGCGGACATTGTGCTCACGTCGTACGCCTTGCTGCAGCGCGACATTGGCAAGCTGCGCGAGGTCGAGTTCCACGCCGCGGTGTTGGATGAGGCGCAGTACATCAAGAACCCGTCGGCCAAGGTGGCGCAGGCGGCGTGCCGGCTGCAGAGCCGCCACCGGCTGTGTTTGTCGGGCACGCCGATCGAGAACCACCTTGGCGAGCTGTGGAGTCTGATGAAGTTTTTGATGCCCGGCTTCCTTGGCAGCGCGGAGGACTTCGGCAAGCGCTTCCGCACACCGATTGAAAAAGATGGCGATGCTGAACGCCAAGCCGCCCTGAAGGCGCGGGTGGCGCCGGTGATCTTGCGCCGGACCAAGGACCAGGTGGCCACCGAGCTGCCGCCAAAAACCATTCTTGTCCATGCCGTTGAGCTGACGACCGCGCAGAAGGACCTGTATGAAACCGTGCGCGCCAGCATGGACAAGCGGGTCCGCCAGGCAATCGCCGCGCGCGGGCTTGCCGAGTCCCGCATGGTCTTCCTTGAGGCCCTCTTGAAGCTTCGCCAGATCTGCTGCCACCCGCAGCTCCTCAAGATGGCCGACAGCCATCCGCTGCCCGCAGAGTCTGCCAAGTTAGACTACCTGGCCGATTTGTTGGACACGCTGGTCGAGGAGGGCCGCCGCGTCCTGGTCTTCTCACAGTTCACCTCGATGTTGGCCATCATCGAGGCCCACCTGGTCACGCGCAAAATTTCGTTCCTTAAGCTAACCGGCGAGTCGAAGGACCGCGGCGCGCTGGTGGAGAAGTTCCAGACCGGCGCGGTTGCCGTGTTTTTGATCTCGCTCAAGGCGGGCGGGACCGGGCTCAACCTAACAGCCGCGGACACCGTCATCCACTACGACCCCTGGTGGAACCCGGCGGCCGAGGCGCAGGCGACCGACCGGGCCTACCGGATCGGCCAGGACAAGCCGGTGTTTGTCCACAAGCTGCTGTGCGCCGGCACCGTGGAGGACCGGATCCACCAGCTCCAACAGAAGAAGTCGCTGCTCGCCGACGCCCTGTTAGCCGAGCGCGCCACCCCGGCGGTGATGGACGAGGCGGCGGTGGCGGCGCTGCTCGCGCCGCTGGACTGAGTGCTGGCGTAGCGAAGCTCGTGAGAGCTTCGGCGGGGGGAGGCGGGAGGTTCTTTGCGCGTTCGTGCGTTCTGGCGGCAGGTGGTTTACCCCGCCGAACTTTTCACAGAGTTCGCTACGGGTGTGCTCGCATTGACGTAGCGAAGCTCGTGAAAGCTTCGGCGGGGGGGTGTGGGAGTCGCCGAGGTTCGAACTTCGGGGAGGATGATATTTCACAAACTCCCCTACGCGCTTGGGACGCGCTGCGCGCATGCCTTGCCGCGGGGCATGCTTGCTGTTAGGCAGTGGCATATGAGAAAGCTGAGCGAGTCGGTGGGTGTGAGGATGCGGGGCTGGCTGGTGCTGGGGATGCTGGGGTGGGGATTGGCGATGAATGGGTTGGGGTCGCCGGCGACGGAGAGTCGGACGTGGAGCGCGACGGCGGGAAGCTCCCTGGAGGCGGTGGTGACCGATGTTGAGGGCGGCAAGGTGCTGATGGTGCGCAAGGATGGGTCGAAGCTGCAGGTTCCGATGGAGAGCTTGGTGGCGGCGGACCAGGAGTTTTTGACCCAGCATTTCAAGCTCAACGAGCGGTCGCCGTCGGGGCTAGCGCCGCTCACGGGGCTGGCCGTGGAGATGGGGAAAGTCATCGACTCGGTGCAAACGCCGACGGGATCAAAGTATCGCTTGTATGTGCCAAAGAGTTTGAAGGCCGGGCGGCCGGCGCCGGTGTTGATGTTCACCCATGCGGGTGGGGGCAAGCCGCCTGGGCCGATGGAGTCGATGCTGGAAGGGGCTGAGCTGTGCGGGTGGATCGTGGCCGTCTCGCTCGACTCGCGCAACGGCACGGGCGGTGACTTCAATCTCAATCATGTCATGGCCTGCCTTGACCATATGAAAGCCACCCTGCCGGTGGACGCCTCGCGGCTCTACTTCACGGGCAACTCGGGCGGAGGGATTTCGGCCTGCGGGAATGCCGCGAAAATTCCCGGCGCCCTTGGCGTCATTCCCATCATTGCCTATTACTCGGAAGACTTCGGGTTCAGCAAAGAGGTGGATTATTACTGGCTCAATGGGGCCACCGACTACAACCGGACGGCCGCCGCGTTTGGGCGCAAGACGATGGGCAAAAAGGGCTTTCACCGGTTCTTCGCGGGCGGTCACACATCGCCGCCCAACTCGATGATGACCGATGCGATGCTGTGGCTTAACGCCCGCTTCCTGGCTGGCGCGGGCGCCCCCCAGGCGGGTGCCAAACTGGATTTTGAAGGCTCGCTCATCAAGTGGCTCAATGGTCTGAAAGCCTCCGAGCCGGCCCGGGCCCTCTATTGGGCGTCCGCCTTGCAAACCGATTACAAGGTTGAGCCGGTCCACCGCGCCCATGTGGACGCCTTGGTCACCGAGCTCGGCCGCAACCCGGCCAACAAATTGTTCGGCGAGTTTCTAGCCGATGCCGACAATTTCTCCCAGGACGTCTTCGCCCCCTTCGGCCCGGGCTCTCGCAGCGAGCATGCCACCGATGCCATCACCCGCGCGGCTAACAAGATTGCCGCCAAGTACGCCGCCCACCCCGACCTGCAGCAAATCGCCACCGCCCTCGGAGAACCGTCCCAAAAAATCAAAAAGTAGCCCCCATCCGCAGTTGCTGCCACGCACCGCCGACCCCGGCTTCCCGCCGCTGCCCGCGCTGCCCGACTGGCATCCATCGCTCTATCAGCAAGTTGGCTGCTGGTTAACCGCTAGTTTGGCTGCTCGCATGCTTGCAATTTCCGTCGATTGGTTCAGCTAGGGGCCATGGGCGCAGACGAACTGGCACGGTTAGAGCAGACTCCCGGCGTGGCGCAGTGGCGCCTGCGGCTGGGCAGGTTGGTGGAGTCCGCCCTGGTGCAGCGGCTGGTGGTGGCCGTGATCTTGGTCAACGCGGTGGTGCTGGGCCTGGAGAGCGACCGCAGTTTCATGGCGTCCTTTGGCGGCCTGCTGGTGTCGCTTGACCGGCTTTGCCTCGGGGTGTTCATCGTCGAGCTGGCGGTGAAGTTGTTAGCCTTCCGCGGCGGGTTTTGGCGCAGCGGCTGGAATGTTTTTGATTTTTTGGTGGTGGCCGTGGCGCTGGTCCCCGGGATCGGGCCCTGGGCGGTGCTGCGCGTCTTGCGGGTGCTGCGGGTGCTGCGATTGCTCACGGTGGTGCCCTCGTTGCGGCGGGTCGTGGCGGCCTTCCTGCATGCCATCCCGGGACTGCTCGGCGTCATTGCGGTCATGGCAATCTTCTTCTACACCGCCGCGGTGCTGGCCACGGGACTGTTCGGTGAGCGCTTCCCTGACTGGTTTGGCGGCATCGGCCGGAGCCTCTACACGCTTTTCCAGATCATGACCCTGGAGAGCTGGTCAATGGGCATCGTCCGACCTGTCATGGAGGTCTTTCCGGCAGCATGGGCATTCTTTGTCCCCTTCATCGTCATTGCCACCTTCACCATCCTCAACCTGTTCATCGGCATCATCGTCTCCACCATGCAGGAACTCGCCCTCGCGCCCGAGCCGGGCACCGACCCGCACGTCATCGAGCTGCTCACCCGCATCGATGCCGACCTGCGCGCCCTGCGCGACAAGGTCGGGAAAAACAACCCCAAGGCGGATTCCTCGAACTAACTCGCCGCCGCTGCGATGCGTTGCAAGCGGGTTTGAGCTCGCCTAGTGGGAATCGCTTCAAGATTGGATCGGACGGATCTGTCGGATCCGACCGATCCCTCTGGATTGGGAAACTCACCATCAAGCCGTAGCGAAGCTCGTGAGAGCTTCGGCGGGGTGGGTGCGGGGGGGGGCGGGGTTCGATCCTTGGGGCGGATGGTGGTTCTCCCCGCCGAATTTCTCAGCAAACTCGCTCTAATTTGTTGAAGAAGCCCGCCCCCCCAATGCAATCCGCAGTCCGCAATCCGCCATTCACCGCCCCTGCAGCCACAGCAGGGCGACGACATACACGCCGATGGCGATCCACTGCCAAGACTCGAGTTTGCGGTGGCTGACGACAAACCCGCCGGCCCGGTCCCAGTGGGTGGCACCGCGGTTGCTGAGCTGGTTGTCGCTCCAGATGAAGGTAAAGAACGCCAGCGGCGGAATTCCCAGCGCCAAGCCGAAGAGCCAGACCCTGAGGGATCGGACCATGGCCTGCAGCCAGCTCAAGTGGCCGCCGTCGGACGTGCGCAGGCGGATCCCAAAACAAACCCGCCCCAAGGTGGTGCCAAACCCGGCCAGGCAGGCGGTCTCGAATGCCACGCACGCCAGCGTGCGCGCCGCCCAGCCAAGCAAATCGCTCTCGCTGACGAGCTCGACGCCAGCGACCCCGAGCGCCGTCGCCATCCCGAGAGCCACATCCAGCAGCAGCATCGCGCAGCCAAAATCTGCCATCCGAGCCCAAAACCGCATCCATGGGCGGATTTGCGGGCCGGATGCCCAGCCGTCCGCCTGCTCCATCGCCCCGCTTGCTGGCGGCGCATACGGATTGGCACCCCCCTTGCCAACCACCTCGTGTGCCTGCTGCCACTCCGCCATCCCCTGACTCCAAACCAACGTCTCCGCGCCCAACTCACCGCGCTCAAGCATCGCCTCGAGCTCACCCTCGCTCACCGGCCCCTCCTGCACCCCGTTCTTGCCATGATACCACTGCCTCATCTTCTGACCCGAGGGTGGGTCGATGAATTCTCCGCTGCAAACTCATTCCCGCCTCGATTGCGGATTGCGGATGGTTGAGGCGAAGAAGCGCCTTTGATTCCCGCCCCCGGGACGCAGCAAGCAACATTGGGCGGAGCTTCGCGCTCACTCAAGGAGCGGCGATCTCGCCCATGAAATGACGATGATAAGCGGTTCCCACCTCCCATCGGCCCCAAGGAGCGGCGATCTCTGAATCGCCGTCAAGGAGCGGCGATCTCTGAATCGCCGTCAAGGAGCGGCGATCTCCGAATCGCCAGCCCATGAGATGACGATGGAAAGCGGGAACCTCCCCCCATCGGCCTCCCATGGGCCGGCGGATCGGAGTCCGCGGCATGCACTTCTAGAACCCGCACCCCCGCCCCTTGCGGGGTGAGCGCAGCTCTGGTAATCTCTCCCCACGACGGTCGAGCGATTGATTGAAGCCGCGCGCTTGCTTCCACCCGACCAACTGCGCCAGTTGGCCGAGGCCCTTGCCGAGGAACTCGAACTTGCCACCGACCGGCTTTTCCAAAGCGCTATCTGCACGCCATCCCATGGCTTTGCAAGCCAGCATAGCGCGGGAGGATCGGGGGCGGGGGGGCGGAGTCAAAAGTCTAAAGGTGGAAGCTCAGAAGTCGGAGACGCGATGAAGAAGCGCATTTTCCCTCCCGACCTTCGACCTTCGGCCTTCGGCCTTCGGCCTTCGACTTTCGACTTTCGATTTTCGACTTTCCGATCCGTCCCGTTCGAGTCCACCCATCCGGCCTTCACCGCCGCCTACGCCGCCGCTCGCAAGATCGTCAACGCTGGTTCGTCAACATCGATCACCACATTCCCGACGACGTGGTGGCCGCCATGCCCGTGCCTGAGGCGGAGCGGGAGCGCTATTTGCTGCTGGAACTGGCATGCTCATTTTACGCTCGTGATGTGCTGAGTTTGGGCCGCGCGGCCGAACTCGCCGGTCTGTCGAAGGCCGAGTTTGGCAAGGTGACCGGCGCGCGTGGCATCGCGATTTCCCCACGCCCGCCTGGCACGCTGAAGTCTTGGCCCAGCGCCGCGCCCTGGCTGATTCTCCCGCTGCCGAGTGGCTCACCATCGAGCAACATAAAGCGCGCCTTGGTTAAGCGTGAAAATTCCGTTCCGCGTAATTACGCTCGACGTAATTGCCGGCGGTGGTAGCTTTACGCGGTGATCGAAAGCTTCGGCGATTCAGCGACTGAGAGCATCTACCTCGGCTTGCGGGTGGCAGGCTTGCCGGGGGACATCCAGCAACGAGCTCGGCGCAAGTTGCGCATGATCAACCAAGCCCGAATCGTTGAGGATCTGAAGGTTCCGCCGGGAAATCGACTTGAACTCTTGCACGGGAAACTCGCTGGGTTCTGGAGCATTCGAATCAACCAACAATGGAGAGTTGTCTTCCGCTGGGAAAATGGCTCGAAACACGATGTGAAAATTATCGATTACCATTAAGCTCATGAGCGCATCCAAGTACCTACCCCTCATTCACCCCGGAGAGATCCTTTTGGAGGAATTTATCAAGCCGATGGCACTGAGTCTTGCATCGGTGTCCCGCGCCACTGGCATTGCTTCTTCGCGACTTACTGAGATCACCAAGTGCAGGCGTAGTGTGACGGCCGAAACCGCATTGCGCCTCGCGATGTTCTTCGGCACCTCGGCGGCATTCTGGATCGGGCTCCAATCCGAGCATGATCTGGAAGTCGCCGAACGAGCCATGGGTGCGAGGATCAAGCACGAAGTCATCCCGCTCACTTTGTCCTAAGCGAGAACAATACCCCCGAGGGACTGATCCCAGTGCATCACCCCTTGCGGCTTGAGCACCATGTGGTCTGCCCGCGTGGATCGCAGCCATCGTGCCTTGGCCGACCTTCGACCTTCGACCTCCTACTTCCGAATTCGGGTCGATGGTCGAAAGTCGGAAGTCGAAAGTCGCGACAAGCCGATCGCCTGCGGCGAGTCGAAGTTCCTCCCCGACCTTCGACCTTCAGACTTTCGACCCGCAGTCGCCCGACCCCGCCCGCTCCCCCCAGCGGGGCAGGGGACGGATGGCGGGACTGCCTTCCCCAACGGGCGTCCCTGTTCGACGGACCTTCGACTTTGAGACTTCCGACCCGAAGTCAGCGGTCAGAAGCCACTCCGATGCCGGATGTCCCAAATCAAATATCCAAAATCAACAATCAACAATCGTCAATCAAACCGAAGTCCCCCGCGACTGATCCCAGGGCCTCACCCCTTGCGGCTTGAACGAAAGTCTGGTAGCTTCCTGCCATGACCGTCGAGCGATTGATTGAAGCGGCGCGTATGCTTCCGCCCGACCAACTGCGCCAGTTGGCCGAGGCACTTGCCGAGGAGCTTGAACTCGCCACGGAGCGGCTTTTTGAAAGCGCGATAGCCAACGGTAAGTTCGACGATTTGGCGCGGGCCGCGATGGCGGAACATCAGGCGGGGAAGACCACGCCCCTCGATGAAATCTTCGACCACCACTGAGTTCCGCAGGCTGCTCGCCGAGTTGCCTGCCGAGGTCCGCAGGGCTGCTTACAAGCAGTTCAGGCTGTGGAAGCATGACCCCCATCACCGGTCCGTTCGCTTCAAAAAGGTGGGCAGCAAGTGGTCTGCCCGCGTGGATCGCAGCCATCGTGCCTTGGCCATTGAACTTCAGGGGACCATGGTCTGGTTTTACGTTGGCACGCACGACGGCTATCAGCGCAGAATCTAAGCGAAACGGGGGGGCGAAGGTCGGGAAGTCGGAGATCAGAGATCGGAGATCGGAGGTCAGAGGTCACGCGGGACATGACATTCGGCTTCCAACGTCCAACATTGAACATCGAACGTCGAAGTGACTTCTGCCAAACTCCGACTTCCGGCTTCCGACTTCGGGTCGAAAGTCTGAAGGTCGCAGGACGACAAGCCGACAAGCCGATCGCCTGCGGCGACTCCCGGAGCATCTCCCCGACCTTGGACCTTCGACTTTAAGACTTTCGACCCGCAGTCGCCCGTCCCCGTCTCGTCCCCCCTGAAAACTGAAAACTAGCAAACTTCTTCCTCCCCCCCAGTTCAAGCTCGTCCTCCTCGGCCGAGTTCGGTTGCGGATCGAGCCGCATCAGCTCATCCAGACGTTCGAGAGCTGCCGCATGGTCTTGCGCGGTCTTGAGCAGCTTGTGAGGTTTCATGGCAATAGTTGGATCTAGGGCGCTCTCAGCGGCGTCCCAGACCGTAGCCAGGTGCCCGCTTTACATGCTTGAGGACCATGATCTTCAGCGCTCCGTTCGACTCACTGAAGAGGATCAGGTGGGGGAATGTTGAGAGCTTGCAACGACGGTAACGACGCTGCTGCAGGTAAAACGGATGGCTCCGTGGATTCCGCGTGATGGCCGCCAACGCTTCACGAACCTCCAGCTCAAAATGCTCTGCCACCGCTCTGCCGGCATGATCTTGGTAATATCCCAAGGTCTCATTCATATCTCGCTGAACCAGCGGGTGGAACCACAGCTCATCACTCATGGATGCCCGCGGCGCTCAATCCCGCTCCAAAACTCATTTTCGCTCAATGGCGCAATGGTCCCCGCTTGCCACTCCTCGTCGCGCCGCGCCGCTTCGATGAGTACCTCCTGAACCTCAATCGCCGGGGTTGAAGTTCGGAGTAACTCCGCTGCGAGCTTAAGTTGCTCCCTCGCGGGCAACCCAAGCGCCATGCTTTGAATCTCCGGAATCGTCGCCATGCCATCATCCTACAGCCTTCGCGGAAAGTGTGCTAGTTTTCAGTGTTCAGTCTTCAGGTAGACTTGGCCGATGGTTCCGCATCTCGGAAAGCAGCCTGATCAACCTGCGCGACTCACTCCTCGGGATTTTTTTGCCCACAGGCAAAGCCCAAGGCGAGGAAGCGGCCACTCAGAGCGGCCCATGAGCTGAAGAACCAATCCGCAATCCACAATCGTCAATTCCCGTTGTCGGGTGTCAGAAGCGGGAAGCGGCAAGAGGCAAGAGGCAAGAGGCAAGAGGCAAGAGGGAATGCCGCTTCATCCGTTCCGCCCGATAAAACTGATGCTCCGGTAGATCGCTTCTTATCGTTTCACTTTTCGATCGAGCGGTAGAATCTCTGCGCCGGGAGTGGGGACTGGTCAATGGCTTCATGCTGGCCCTGAGGTCCTGCAATCGTGTTGAGGGGTAGCCAATCGGCGAGAGCGAGGCTGTCGGTGTATTCGACCCTATACGTGAGACCGGGGGTGCCGACGAAGTACAGGTGCACCTGATTTCCACCCGCCTCTGCCTGGTGAAGTTCGATATTTGAGAACGTCGGTGCATCATTCACCGGAATGCCGATAAAGGTCTTCGTCCCGGTGACCGGCGCCGCATCGCCATCGCTAACGCTCGTCGCGAGGGTGAAATCCCCGTTGAAGTTCAACGCGGGATAGAAGATCACGAATGACAATATGGAGTTCACTCTCCCCATTGGCCCCACTACCTTCCAAACTCCAGTGCTTGCATTGAATGTAGATGCTACTGTTCCCGCGCGTGATGTGTTCAGGCGTCCGGCACCGGGATTCGAAAGCGTCAGCGTTACGGCTAGAATGCTGGTGTCTATGTCACTCACCACGATATCGACCAAATCAAGCGGCGTGTCTTCGGTGTAGGTTTCCGCGGCAGACAGATTGGTTGCCAAAGGAGCATCGTTTACCGGCATTCCGGTGAAGTTCTTCGTCCCGGTTA
>Ga0136639_10000383_pt1 | contig 14482 bp, 12 predicted proteins | sample AntDrymUQ8592106_2_FD_113739 | JGI IMG/M metagenome (GOLD analysis project Ga0136639, IMG submission 113739) | Polar desert sand microbial communities from Dry Valleys, Antarctica - metaG UQ859 (21.06) | ecosystem: Environmental > Terrestrial > Soil > Desert | place: Antarctica: Dry Valley...
CATCCGGACGGGGCCGGCCTCGAGGATCGAGGTGTCGCCCGCGGCCTCGGTCACACCCCGGCGCAGCACCGCCCGGATCCGCGCGACCAGCTCACGGGGGGAGTACGGCTTGGTGACGTAGTCGTCGGCGCCGAGCTCGAGCCCGACCACCTTGTCGACCTCGTCGTCCTTGGCGCTGACCATGATCACCGGGACATTGGAGGTCTGCCGGATGGTGCGGCAGACCTCGGTGCCGGGGATGCCGGGCAGCATCAGGTCGAGCAGCACGATGTCGGCACCGTTGCGGTCGAACTCCACGAGCGCCGCGTTGCCGTCGGCCGCGATCGCGACCTCGAAGCCTTCCTTGCGGAGCATGTAGGCGAGGGCGTCGCTGTAGCTCTCTTCGTCCTCGACGACGAGTACTCGCGTCACGGTCTGTCCTCCTGGTCGATCCTGCTCGTGGCCCCGAACGAATAGTGGGGCAGGGTGAGGGTGAACGTCGAGCCCTGGCCCTCGGCGGACCACACCCGGATGTCGCCGCCGTGGGTGGCGGCGACGTGCTTGACGATGGAGAGACCCAGACCGGTGCCGCCGGTGGAGCGGTGGCGGGCGGGGTCGACGCGGTAGAAGCGCTCGAAGATCCGGTCGATCTCCTGGTGGGGGATGCCGATGCCCTGGTCGACGACCGAGATCTCGACCTGGCCTTCGCTCTCCCGGGTCGTGACGAGCACCGTCGAGTCGGGCTCGGAGTAGGAGACGGCGTTGGCGACCAGGTTCGCGACGGCGGCGGTGATCTGCTCCTCGCTGCCCAGGACCCTCAGCCCCGGCGTGCCGCTGGAGACGATGGTGATCCGTTTGGAGCCGGCATCGATGGCGCTGGTGTCCGTCGCGATCGCGATGACCCCGTCGAGCTCGACCGGGGTGGGGGAGTCGGGCGGGTCGTCGGCCTGGAGCCGCGAGAGCTCGATCACCTGCTGCACCAGACGCGAGAGTCGGTCGCTCTCGTGCAACATCCGGTCGGCGAAGCGCTTGACGGCCACCGGGTCGTCGGCCGCCTCATGCGTCGCCTCGGCAAGCAGCCGGATCGCGCCCACCGGGGTCTTGAGCTCGTGGCTGACGTTGGCGACGAAGTCACGTCGTACGGCCTCGACGCGTCGTTCGCGGGTGCGGTCCTCGACCAGGGCGAGCACCAGGCGCGAGCCGAGTGGGGCGACGCGGGCCGTGACGTGCCGGGCCGGGCCGGAGCTGCGCGCCATGACGAGCTCGGTCTCGCGGATCTGTCCGTCCCTCCGCACCTGGCTGACCAGCTCGGCCAGCTCCTCGGAGGCCAGCTGGGTGCCGCGGACCAGGCCGAAGGCGTAGGCCGGCGCCGAGGCCTTCAGCACGCCGTCGGACTCATCGACGACGACGGCGCTGCTGCGCAGCACCGAGAGGACGGCTGCCACGCCGAGGGGGACGACGGGCTCCTCCACCTCGGGTCGTCGATGCTGCTGACGGTCGCTGATGGCCCAGGCGAACACAGCGCTGGCGGCGACGGCCGCGCCGAGCAGGGAGGCGAGAAACGCCTGCGTCGTCGGGTCCACGTGTCGAAGCGTACGGCCGCGTTCACCTCGAATTGGCCAAGGTGAGCGTGGCTTCGCAGTGTTCACCCCGCGTTCACGAGTCCACCCCGGCCGGTCACCTCGGCCTCCTAGACTCCTCTTCATGCGTGAGCTCTTCCATGACCAGCTGGATGCGATGTTCGTCGACCTCGCCGGCATCTGCCGCCAGGTCGAGACGGCTGTCGGTCTGGCGACCGAGGCCCTGATGACCGGCGATGCGGCGATCGCCGAGCGGGTGATCAGCGGTGACATCGAGATCGACCGTGCCCGCGAGCAGGTCGAGGAGACCGCGTTCTCCCTGCTCTCCCTGCAGCAGCCGGTCGCGGGCGACCTGCGCACGGTCGTGTCGGCGCTGCGGATGGTCAGTGAGCTCGAGCGGATGGGTGACCTCTCGGTGCACGTCGCCAAGATCGCACGCCTGCGGGTGCCCCAGATCGCCGTACCCGTCGAGGTGCAGCCCACCGTCAGCCGCATGGGTGCGGTCGCCGAGGACATGGTGCGTCGGGTCTCCCAGATCATCACCGGCCGCGACGTCGAGGCCGCGATCGCCCTGGGTCGCGACGACGAGATCATGGACCAGCTGCGTCGGCTCAGCTTCACCGAGCTGCTCTCCGAGGACTGGGCGCACGGTGTCGAGGCGGCCGTCGACATCGCCCTGCTCGGTCGCTACTACGAGCGGATCGCCGACCACGCCGTCTCGGTCGCCAACCGGATCGTCTTCGTCGTCACCGGGCACAACCCGAGCGCCGTCGACAGCTGAGCCTGCCGCCGTCCGGCTCGGTCAACGACCCTGGTTGGCTACGGCGGCCGCGGCAGCCGCGGCGGCCTCGGGGTCGAGGTAGGTGCCCCCGGGGGTGGTCGGGCGGAAGGCGTCGTCGAGCTCGTAGACCAGCGGCATGCCGGTGGGGATGTTGAGGCCGGCGATGTCCTCGTCGCTGATGGCGTCGAGGTGCTTGACGATGCCACGCAGGCTGTTGCCGTGGGCGGCGACCAGGACCGTGCGACCGGCCGTGAGGTCGGCGGTCACCTCGGATTCCCAGTAGGGCAGCATCCGCGCGATGACGTCCTTGAGGCACTCGGTGCGCGGCAGGTCCTCACCGAGGTCGGCGTACTGCGGGAGGTGGGCCTGGGAGAACTCGGAGTCGTCGGCCAACGGCGGGGGAGGCGTGTCGAAGCTGCGTCGCCAGAGCATGAACTGCTCCTCGCCGTACTCCTCGAGCGTCTGCTTCTTGTCCTTGCCCTGGAGGGCGCCGTAGTGGCGCTCGTTGAGCCGCCAGGAGCGCTGCACCGGGATCCAGTGGCGGTCGGCAGCATCGAGGGCCAGGGCTGCGGTGTTGATCGCGCGGCGCTGCAGCGAGGTGTGGACGACGTCGGGCAGGACGCCAGCGTCCTTCATCAGCTCACCACCGCGGACGGCCTCGCGGCGGCCCTTGTCGGTCAGAGCGACGTCGACCCAGCCGGTGAAGAGATTCTTGGCGTTCCACTCGCTCTCGCCGTGGCGGAGCAGCACCAGCGTGTAGGTCATCGGTTCACTCCGAGGGGGCTTCGGCAGCTTCGCACGAGTAGGCCTCTGCCTCGGTCTCGGCCGCAGCCCCACCGGACGCGGCAGAGTCGCCGGCCTCGATGGCCGGAGCGGTGTCGAGGCCCTCGAAGAAGTCGCACGCTCGCACGATCGGGACGTCGAGGACGACCTCGATGCCGTTGGAGAAGGTGAGGGTCACCGGGATCGAGCCGCCGGCGACGAAGTCTCCCTCGACCCGCACGCCCGGACCGATGTTCTCCACGTTGACGGCGTCGCGCACACCGATCTCGAAGGGCTCGACCGCGCTCGAGGTGAGCACGACGTCACCAGCGCCGGCCACCGAGACCAGTTCGGTCGGCGCGTCGGCGTGGTTGATCAGGCGCGCGTGCAGCGAGCCGGAGCCCGGCGCCTCGGCGATGACCTGTGCGCCGATGACGTCAACCGCCTTGTCGCGGTTGAACGTGGCGTTGGTGGTGGTGTTGACGCGGTCGGTGGCGTAGTTGAAGCCACAGCCCGTCAGAACGGGAGCGGTCAGCAACAGCGCGCCTACCGTGAGCGCGAGCCTGCGGTGGTGATGCATCGTCAGTGCCTTCGGGTCGGACGGGCGCCGGGGCGGCGATGAACAGTGCCAGCCTAGCGTCAGGCCGCGGCGCTCATTGGCCCAGCCCGACGTACGTCGCCGCGAACGCGATGAGCACCAGCACGACCGAGGTGTAGACCCCCGCCAGCGCCAGCAACCGGGTCGCGCCGAGCCGGAGCCCGAGGGTCAGTGGCAGGTAGGTCCACCCGTCCTCGTTGTCCGCCACGAGCCCCCACAGCGCGCGCAGCACGTGGATGCCGACACCCAGCAACGCGAAGAGGACCGTCATCTGCCAGGTGGGGGGAGTGCCCTCGAACGCGCCACCCCAGCCGCCGTAGGAGAGGTAGGCGGGGAACAGGCCGAAGGAGACCGCCCAGGGCAGCCACGAGAGGCGGCCCTTGCGCAGCACCACATTGCCCAGCAGCCCGACGCCGAGCGAGAGCAGGTAGGCACTGCCGGCGGTGATCCCCGAGGTGATGGAGAGGGGGACCAGGAGCAACACCGCGCAGGTCAGCGCGAACCACGCCGTGCCGGGATCGAGCCGCCCGGTGGCCAGGGGCTTGCCCGGCTGGTCGTGACGGGCGTCGCGGCGCCGGTCGACCAGGTCGTTGTGCCACCCCAGGATCACCTGCCCCACGAGCACGGTCGCGAGCACCACCGCGACCTCACGGGTGGGGCGCCCCGAGATCGCCGCGGCCGCAGCGAGGCCGGCGGCGGTCAGGACCGCCTGACGCGGGTGCGCCGCCTGCATCAGCAGGACCGGCAGCCGATCGCGCAGGCGGCGTCGTCCGGACGTGCGGAGTGGGGCATCGGGGGCGTCGGGGTCGGCCGGCACCGAGGTGGTCAGGGTCTCGTCGTCCGGCGGCGCCTCGGTGAGGACCGTGTCCCTTCCCTGGGACACCTCCTCGGTGGCACTGCCGGTCTCCGGGACCGCACCCTCCCCGGTGGAGCCGCCTCGCTTCCAGCGCTGCGTCTTCACCATGCGTGCAGTATCGCCTCAGGTGGTGGCGCGCGCGAGGGGAACGGGTGCGAAGACCAGATCCGATTTCTCGCGTCCCGCCGGGTCCCCCGAGGTGCGCCACCATAGGAACATGGTGTCTGTCAAGCCCAGAACAGGGCTCTGACCTGCAGAAACGCTGACCAGGTCGATCAAAACCCGTGTTAGAATGGTCACCTACGAAGGGGTCTACTACATATGACTTTCACCGTCGGCGAAACGGTTGTTTACCCAAATCACGGGGCCGCCATCATCGAGGACATCGAGATGCGGACGATCAAGGGGGAGGACCGGGAATACCTCGTTCTCCGGATCGTTGCCCAGCAAGATCTTGTCGTGCGCGTTCCTGCGTGCAACCTGGACCTGGTCGGAGTGCGCGACGTGGTCGACAAGGAGGGCCTCGAGCGTGTCTTCGACGTCCTTCGTGCCGAGCACGTCGAGGAGCCGACCAACTGGTCGCGACGCTACAAGGCCAACTTGGAGAAGCTGCACAGCGGCGACGTCATGAAGGTCGCCGAGGTCGTGCGGGACCTGTGGCGCCGCGAGCGTGACCGTGGCCTCTCCGCCGGTGAGAAGCGGATGCTGGCCAAGGCGCGTCAGATCCTGGTCTCCGAGCTGGCCCTGGCCGAGCAGACCAACGAGGACAAGGCCGAGGCCATCCTCGACGAGGTCCTGGCTTCCTGAGCCACCTCATCACCTCATCGACGAAGGCCCCCGGCACCATCCCGGGGGCCTTCGTCGTCCCCGGGGGTGCGAGGCTCCGGCGGGTCTAGAGTGACGCCACCATGAGCATGTACGACGACGAGCCCACGCCGGCCCTCGGAGCGGTGATCGAGCAGGCCCGGGGCTCGCTGCCCTTCGCACTGATCCACGGCGAGGCGCTCGTGACCTGCGCGGCCTGGGCGCTCGGCGAGTCCGGGGTGACCCCGGTCGACCTGGGCACCGAGTGGGCGGGCCTGGTGGATGCAGCCGAGCCGTTCGTCCTGCACGACAGTCTCTGCCCGATGACGCCGGGCTCCTTCATCACCGAGTGCCTCGAGCGAGCAGTGGCGAGCGCGACCGTGGTCGTAGGGATGCGTCCCGTGACCGACACCGTCAAGAGCGTCGTGGACGGCATCGTGGGCGAGACCGTCGACCGCGAGGGCCTGCTGACGATCTGCTCGCCGGTCGTGCTGCCCGCCGGGGTCGTCGCGGCGCTGACCGAGCTGCCCAGCCTCGACTTCACCGAGCTGGTGGCGGTATTGGCGGCCCGCTTCCCGGTGGACTACGTCGAGGCGCCGCCGCAGGCGCGGCGCGTCGGCTCGCTCGACGACCTCGCGCTGCTGGCTGCGCTCACCGGCCCGGTGTGAGGCCCTCGGTGAGCGCCTCCGCCACTGCGAGGTCCTCGGGGAAGGTGATCTTGAGGTTGCGCGCCGAGCTGGGGATCGCCTGGATGGTGAGCGAGCCGAAGTGCTCGAGGCAGCTGGCGGTGTCGGTGCCGTGGAAGTCGGCACGCGCCGCCTGCTCGTAGGCGCTCAGCAGCGCCGGCGCGGCGAAGGCCTGCGGAGTCTGCACGCCCGAGGGCTGTCCGGCCGGCAGCGGTGCGCCCGTCCGCGCGACGACCCCGGCCAGCGCCACCACCGGGATCGCTGCGCCGTGCTCGCCCGCAGCCGCCAGGACGGCGCCGAGCAGTGCCGATCCAGCCAGTGGCCGGGCGCCGTCGTGGATCGCCACGACATCCACGGCTCCGGAGGTGATGTCGGGTGCGAGCGCCTGGAGCGCCGCCCACTCGGAGTCGTGGCGAGACGCGCCCCCGACGACCAGCCCGACCTCGGCCCGGTCCTGGTCGGCGTCGAGGAACGGCTCGAGGGCCGCAGCCACGTCGTCCTGCTCGCCCTCGCGCACGACCAGCAGCACCCGTCGTACGTCGGGGGTGGCGAGGGCGTCGCGGAGCGACCAGGCGAGGACCGGACGGTCGAGGAGGGGAAGGAGGACCTTGTTGGCCCCGGCGCCGACGCGGGTGCCCGACCCGGCGGCGAGGATCACGACGGCAGCAGGCACGGGCTCAGCCTAGGAGACGCTCACACCGAGCGGGGCGCATACATGATCACGGCGACGCCGACCAGGCAGACCAGGGCCCCGATGACGTCGAACCGGTCGGGACGGAAGCCGTCGACGAGCATGCCCCAGGCCAGCGAACCGACGACGAAGACCCCGCCGTACGCCGCGAGGATGCGACCGAACTCGGCGCCCGGCTGGAGTGTGGCGACGAAGCCGTAGAGACCCAGCGCGATGACACCGGCGCCGATCCAGACCCAGCCGCGATGCTCACGCACGCCCTGCCAGACCAGCCAGGCGCCACCGATCTCCGCGAGCGCCGCGAGGGCGAAGAGGAGCAGGGACCGCGTCACCGTCATGGGTCCGATCCTCGCAGGTGGAGGCGCCGACGAGGGCTGTCAGGGTTTCGTTTCACGGCTGTTACACGACGAAACAGGGCCCACACACGCGCCGCCTAGGTTCCAGATCAGGAAAGGAGGGCGCGATGGTGCCCCGCTCCCCTGGTGCAGAGGTATGGCAGCCGGTCTGCCGTGTGGCCGAGCTCGAGGTCGAGCGCGGCGTGACCGCGCTAGTGCACGGCCAGGCCATCGCGATCTTCCGCACGGGCGACGAGCAGGTCTATGCGTTGGGCAACCACGACCCCTTCGCCAAGGCGTCGGTGCTCGCTCGCGGCATCGTGGGCACCCGCGGCGACGTGCCGTTCGTCGCCTCGCCCGCGCACCGGCACGCCTTCGACCTGCGCACCGGCACGTGCCTGGACGACGCCCACGTCTCGGTGCCGGCCTACGACGTCAAGGTCGTCGAGGGTGTCGTGCTCGTCGGTCACCGCAAGGTGGCCGCGGCCTGAGGGGTGTCCTGCGGGTGCTGGGCGTCGTCCGGCTCCTCCAGCAGGTCGTCGGCGCGCGGCACCAGCTGGCGCCCCAGCAACCAGGCGGCGATCGGGATGCCGAGGTAGTAGAACGCGGCGCTGAGCTGGGCGTCGGGGGTCTGCCCGTGGCTCGCGGCGTCCCAGTGCAGGATCGTGACCGAGAACAGCAGGTAGCCGATGAACAGCAGCACCCGTGAGTCCTGGGGCAGCCGCCTGCTGCTGGTGGCGGTGAACCCTGCGTCGCTGGCGACGACGTAGGCGATGCCGAAGACGGTCACCACGATCGCCGGCAGGCCCAGGATCGAGCCCAGGAAGGCGATGTAGTCACCCCGGCTCATCACCAGCCATGCGAAGACCGTGATCGCGGCCAGCGACACCAGGCCCGGGCCCTCCCAGCGCCGCCACCACACCAGCAGCACGCCGAGCACCAGCAGGGTGATGGCCACGTCGAAGAGCTGGTCCTGGAAGCCGGCCGTCAGGCCGACCTGGGCGATCAGCAGGGACGGCAGGGCCCAGACCGCGACCACGACGAGGCCGGAGCCGAGCTCCGCTCCCATCGTCGTACGACGGGCACGGCGCAGCAGCCAGGTCCCCACCGCGAGCGCGGCGACCGCGACCGCGATCGTGCCGCCGTCGACGAGCCAGTCCCCGGTGAACCACCCGACGAAGTCCGGGACACCCTCGGTGCGGACGACGGTGACCGCGAAGATGCCCGCGGTTGAGGCGGTGACGACGACCAGGAAGGTCAACGCGAAGCCGACGCTGGAGCCGTAGATGAGCCGCTCACGGGCCGCACCGAAGTCGGGGGTGGGCGTGAAGCGCGTGACCAGCCAGACGACCAGCGCCAGCAGCGCCAGCGACACCAGCGTGCGCACGAGCGAGGGGGCGCGGTGCGAGGCGTAGGTGACCCAGAAGTCCCAGCGCGAGACGAGCACGAACCACAGCTTGATGAGCACCAGCGCCAGCACGACCCAGCGCATGGCCCGCACCGTGAGCTCGTCGAGACCGCTGGTGATGCTGGTCGAGACGTCCAGCCCGAACTTCACGACCGCGACCGCTGCGGCGTAGACGAGCGGCAATAGGAACGAGTCGATCTCGTCGATCGCGCCGCCCACCAGTGACTGCGTGGTGGAGTCGAAGCCCTGGCCGACGTAGGCGACGTGGACCGCGAGGTCGCCGAGGAAGAAGGCCGCGACGGAGATGAGCGAGACCGTCTGCAGGACGTAGGTCATCCAGCGGCGCAGCCGGGTCAGCGGGTGCACGAGCGCCGAGAGCACGACGCAACCCAGGACGGTGTAGTAGCCGACCTTCACAATCATCGGCCCGTGCTCGAGGATCCAGGAGTCGTTGGTGTTGATCGAGTTCGGCGCGAGGAAGAGAGCCCCGGTCAGCCCGAACATCGCGCCGACGAAGACCTTCACCAACGGGGAGGCCGACAGGGCGCCCCAGAGCAGCAGCGACCAGGCGATCGTCATCGTCACGAGCGTCACCGGCATGAGGCCGACCGGCACGAACGTCGGGGTCAACTCGAAGTAGAGGTGCAGCAGGTCGCCACGGCGCCACACGTCGCTGAAGAGCACCGAGACGAGCAGCAGCCCCGTCGCCACGATCCCGACCTTGGCGAGCTGGCGCTGCAGCCCGGTCAGGCCGTCCAGGCGCAGGTGTCCGTCGCGCACGGGGTCGCGCAGCGTGGTCTCCCACAGCGGTCGGGCGACGACGCGCGCGCGGCCGGCGATCCGTCGTGGTCGGCTCATGACCGGGGCTCCATCACCAGCAGCGCCCCGAAGTCGGTGCCGTTGGGGACCACGATGCGTCCGTCGGGGGTGGCGGTCAGGACCGGCAGGTTCACGAAGGGCGTCGTCGCCGGCTCGTAGGCGCCGAGGAACCGCCCGGTCCGCAGGTCGTGGACGCTCAGGCGGAAGTCACGGCTGAAAAGGTCCTCGGTGCGCCCGAGCTGCAGCAGGAAGACGCGGCCGTCGATGACCACGGGTCGGCCGCCGGCCACCGTCTGCAGCTGTAGTCCCCACAGCTGGCTACCGTCCTCGACATCGACGGCCAGGACACGGCCAGCGGCGTCGACGTCGACCACCACGCCGTCGGCGATGGCCGGTCCACCGCCGAAGAGCGGGTTGTCGCCCTCGACGGTCCAGAGCTGCCGCCCGGTCAGCGCGTCGTAGGCCACGAGGCCGCTGGTCCCGCCGAAGCGCAGGACGTCGGCGACCACCACCCCGTCGTCGTACGCCGGGTGGCCGGGGAGCTGCGCGTCGGGGTCGGTCCACAGGGCCTCACCCGTGGCGCCCGCGAAGCGGCTGAGCCCACCGGCGCCGTAGAGGACGTCTCCGCCGGGCAGAGTGACCGGGCTGGTCGGGGCGAAGGCGTTGGGGATCGTGAGGTCCCAGCGGGGCGTGCCGTCCAGCTCGACGGCGGCCAACCCCTCGTTGTAGCGCGGGAGGAACACCGCGTCCTCCCCGATCGCGGGGCTGACGCCGGGTGAGGCGTCGGTGGCGGGTGCGGTCCACACTGGGTCGCCACCGACGTCGTCGCTCGCGTAGGCCACGAAGCGGTCGTCGAGCTGGGCCACGACCAGGCCCTGGCCGGCGGCCGGGGCCGGCTGGTAGCCGGAGGTGGTGTGGGCCTTGGTGAGCTCTCCGGAAGCGGAGACCGCGTAGAGGGCCGAGTCGAGCCCGCCGACGAACGCGCGCCCCCCGTCGAGGGCTGGCGGGCCGGAGGGGCTGGCGCCCACGGAGCGGACGTCGTCGGTGGTCAGGAAGACGCCGGGGGTCGCGGGGACGTCGCCGAAGGGGTAGGCGTAGAGCGCGGCTGAGCTCTCCGCGGCGGTGACCGCCGCGCCGAGGACGAGGGTGTCGCCGACCACGGACGGGTCGATGTCGGCGTAGAGGACCGCCTCCCGGGTGACGTGCGGTAGCGACCAGCGCTCGACCACGTCGCCGGTCGCGATCGCGCGGACCACCACCTCACCGGGGGTGTCGACCGTGACGACCTCCTCACCCACGACGACGGGTGCGCCGTTGAGCCGCGAGCCCGTGCGGCTCCATCTCGTCGAGCCGTCCTCGAGGTCGAAGGCCTCGATGCGCTCGGCGTCCTCCACCGCCACGACAACACCGTCCGCGATCGCGAAGGCCTCGCTCGGGAAGCCGCGCGGCGTCGACTCCCACGCCAGCTCCCCGTCCTTGACCTCGTAGGCGTAGAGCACCCCGCCGAGGTCAGCCAGCAGCACGCGGTCGCCCCCGGCCGCGGGGCCGATCGCGGGGCCAACGGCCAGGCCCTCCTCCAGCGACGTGGACCAGAGGTCCTCGCCGGCCTCGGAGTAGGCCGTGACGGCGCCCGACTCGTCGGCGACCAGCCAGCGATCCGCGGCGGCCGCGGGAGGCCGTCGTACGGGTGCGGACCGGAGGTCGCTCCAGACCGGCGAGCCGTCTGCCAGCGCGAGCGCAGTCACCCGGCCGTCGTCGGTCGGCACGAGCACGCTCTGCCCGAGGGCGGTCGGCGCAGTGGAGACCACGTCGTCGAAGTGCCGGATCCAGCGGGCGTCGCCGGTGGCGGTGGAGAGGGCCAGCAGGTTCTTGTCGGCATCGGCGACGAGCACCACGTCGCCGACGATGACAGGGGGAGCGACGAGGGGACCCGGCACGGCAAGCCGCCAGCGCACGGCGCCCGTGTCGACCTCCGTGGCCGCGATGTCGCCGACCTGGTCACCCATCACCATCACCTCGCCGTCGGAGGCCGGCCCGAAGATGAACCGCTGGTCGCGCGCGTCGCTCCACGCCAGCTGCGAGGACAACTCCCCGTCGGGCACTGCGTTGGTGCGCGCCGTGGTGAGGAGCGCCGTCGCGCCGAGGGGTACGACGGAGGGTTGCGCCACGCTCCCGGCACCGTCTGCGCGCCACGTGCGGTCCACGCCGTGGAACTCGACGAGCTCCTCGGTCACCACCCGGTCCTGGGCGCCGATCGTCGAGATGACCCGCACCGGACCGAAGCCGGGGCAGGTCCACTCCTCGATGACCTCGTGGTCCGCGCTGCTGCCGTCGGAGAGCACCAGGTCGAGCTCGTTGACGAAGTAGGCACAGTCGGTGAAGGTGCGACCACCGAGCTCGATGTCCTCGACCCGCTCGAGGGTGACGTCGAACGTGATCGCGGTGTCGCCGAGCAGGCCGTCGTAGGACCAGGAAGCGCCTGCCTCGAGGGGCAGCCGGTAGGCAGGCGCCGGTGGGTACAGCGGGGTGTCGACCAGTTCCTGCCTCAGCGACAGCTGGACGATCGCCTCGTCACGCAGCCCGAGGTAGATCAGCGAGGAGGACGCGCCGGAGCCGGGGTAGTCGGTGTAGTAGCTCGAGAGCTGCACGGCGTCGACCAGCCCGTTCTCGTCGATCAGGCCGGCGTTGCCACGCACCGCGCGGGTGCGAGTTCCCGATGGCTCGCCGTTGGCTGACACCGCGTACACCCAGGTCGTGCCCGGCTCGAGGGGGTGCAGCCGGGACAGCTCGGGGAAGCGCTCCTCGGGCTGGGAGACGACGAACGCGCCCGCCATGGCCAGCGGGACCACGACCAGCGCCGGCACCCAGGAGGCGGCCCGACGCAGTCGCGCGGCCATGGCCTCAGAGGCCGGACGGGACGGTCGCGGTCAGGATGTCGTCGCCCCCGAAGGCGGCGTCCTGCCAGACGATGCGGTCACCCGACATGGTCGGGAAGCCCTGCTGGCCCGTCAGGTCCATCAGGTTGTAGATCGCACCGGTCGCGAACGAGTAGAGGAACAGGTCGGTGTCGGGGTAGGGCGTGGCCCCGCCGAAGATCGCCGACTCGACGCCGCCGACGGCCTCGGTCCAGATCGCGTAGTCGTCGTTCATCGCCGCTCCGAACGGTGCAGCGGAGGTGCTCACGTCGGTCTGGTTGCCGGCCGCGTCGAAGACGGCGGCGTTGCCGTCGTAGTCGACGGCGATCACGCGGTCGCCGTAGGAGGCGATGGACAGCACCGCGTTGGAGAGGCTGCCGATGCGCTGCATCTGGCCGCCGGGCGTCCATGCCAGCACCTCGCCGCCGTCGGTGCCCAGCGCGACCGTGCCGCCGCCGGTGCCCAACGCGGTCACCGAGGCGTTCGCGCCCGAGAGCGCAGCGCTGGTGACCTCACCCTCGGCGTCCACGTAGTTGACGGTGCTGTCCGATCCCGAGATCCAGGCGGCGCCCTGGTCGGAGCCGACCAGCCCGGCAGCGGCCGCGGGCTCGAACTGGACCCGGGTCAGCTGCTCCCCGGTCGCGCCGTCGTAGCGGGTGATGGTGCCGAAGGTGTCCAGCGTCAGCAGGGCGTCGCCGGCGTAGGCCACCTGCACGGTGTCGCGGGTGGAGCCGACGGTGCTGGGGGTCCCGCCGACCCGTGTCGAGGACGGCAGCCCGAAGAGCGGGTCGGCCGCGCTCAGGTCGAGCCAGGCGATCTGGTCGCCCGAGACGACGGGGGAGAGCTGGGTCTGCGAGGCGGTCGTGACCTCGTCGCCGGCGACCACGCCGATGTCCGAGCACCCCGGGCAGATGTTGAGCTGGTCGAAGATCTCACGGGCGGTGCGCAGCACCAGCGGGTCAGCGCCGGACGCCGTGATCGTCTGCTCGATCGCCTCGCGGGCGTCGAAGAAGCCCGAGGTCGGGGTGAGCTGCGTGGTCAGCGCGGCGTAGACGATCTTGTCGAAGTCGCCGGCCAGCTGCGAGCTGTTGCCGTCGGTGCCCTCGATCTGGGCCAGCCGGGTGCGGATCGACCAGAGCGCGTTGTTCCAGATGGCGGAGTTGGAGTGCACGCCGCCGTGGTCCTGGGTGTCGATGCCGAGCACGTAGAAGCGGTAGCCCACGTCGAGGATGCGTAGGTAGTCGTCGAAGCCCGTGCCGTTGAGCATGTAGCGCAGCGAGAAACTCCCGTCGGGGTTCTCGGTGCACAGCACGGTCTCGGTGGTGATGCCGGCACAGCTGCCCTCGAACACCGACGCGGTGTCGATGTCCTTGAGCTGGTTGCCGATCACGTTGCCGAAGTAGTCGGCGAAGGACTCGTTGAGCGCGCCGGACTGGCCTGAGTAGGTCAGGTCGGCGGAGGTGTCGATGACGCCGTGCGTGATCTCGTGACCGGCGGTGTCGATCTCGGCCTCGGTGGTCTCCTGCTGCCCGTCCGAGGTCGTGCACGGGTTGCCGTAGACCATCTGCGGCGGGGTCAGGCTGGAGGAGAAGAAGGAGTTGCAGAAGTCGGAGGGCCCGTAGTTGACCGAGGAAACCAGCGAAGCGCCCTGGCCGTCCCACGACGCGCGACCGAGCGACGCGTAGTAGTCGTAGACAGCGCGACTGGCGGCGTGCGCACCGAGGGCCTCGGAGTCGGCGATCGTGGTGCTGCCACTGACGTAGAGCTCGCCGGGCAGCTGGCTGTCGTCGCTCACCCGGGTGGCGTCGTAGGTGAAGATGCCGCCCTCCCGGGTCTGGTCGTCCCAGGTCGGGACCGTCGTGTCGACCAGCTCCACCCCCTGCGCGGTCCGCAGGCCCACCGCCGTGAGCGGACCACCGATCGGGTTGGTGCCCGTCACCTCGACGGCCGCGTCGGCCGGGGCGGAACGCAGCCTTGCGAGCCGGCCGACGAGCGGGCGCTGGGGGCGTGGGCGCTGGAGGAACTCCGCGACCCGGTTGGCGCCGGGCACCAGCAGTCGGCCTTCCGCCGAGGCGGGCCGGAAGCTGACCAGGTCGCCGGTGACGGCGTCGATGAAGTAGAGCCCGTCGGCCAGCGTGGCCCCCTGCGGCGTCGTCGCGGCACCGACGACGGTGATCTGCCAGGCCAGCTGTCCCTCACCGGTCGGTACGACGACCAGCTCGGGTCGACCTGACGTCTGCCCGCCCGCGAGCCGCGCGGCGATGCGGG
>Ga0136639_10000384_pt1 | contig 14455 bp, 11 predicted proteins | sample AntDrymUQ8592106_2_FD_113739 | JGI IMG/M metagenome (GOLD analysis project Ga0136639, IMG submission 113739) | Polar desert sand microbial communities from Dry Valleys, Antarctica - metaG UQ859 (21.06) | ecosystem: Environmental > Terrestrial > Soil > Desert | place: Antarctica: Dry Valley...
CCCTTCAGTTCGCCCTGCTGCGACAGCGCAATGGCTTCACTTCCGACCGGCGACAGGGAGTTCTTCTTCGGTTCGAATCCCCAGCGGGCGTCGTGGTCGATGTCATCGGCAGTGAAGGCCAGCTTGACGATCCAGCCGGCACCGGGCTCTTTCCAGCTGGCCCAGCGCTCGTTCGTGGCGCCGAGCGAAGCCAGGCGCTCACGGATGACGGTGCCGAAGTTGGCTCCGCCCTCGATCGGGTCAGGGTCGATGGCGGTGTGCACGGGCACGCTCAGTGCGCAGGAGACCATGTAGTCGCGTTCGGCGACGACCGGGCCCTCGAAGCGGCGCACGAAATCAAGGGGCGCGCCCGTGACCGCGGCGACGTCTTCGGCGGACATGCCGGCCCGGATGTGCGCCTGTACTTCCCTGGGGCTCAGCTTGGGCCCCGACGTTGGTTCCGCCTGGGTTTGGCGAAGCCGGGACTGAAGAACTTCGTCGATGGGGATCCTGAATCGATCTCCCTCCTCCGACGCTGCGAGCAGCGCACCATTCTCGACTCCAATAACTTTCAATTCCTGCATGTTGAAAGCCCTCTCGCCATCACTCGTGCGATCAAGACTGCCATGTAAATGGCGAATCTTCGGGGAATACGACGGGCGTGCCGCAAGTTGATGACTGTGCCGAGCAAATGGCGCGGCGTGTAGTTTGCTATTCCGCCCGGATTGTTGGAAACTATGGCCGCCGAAATCGTTTCTCGGCGCAACTGAATGGATGGGTATGGCAACCGATTACGACGCACCACGGAAGACCGAAGACGACTCGGAGTCGATTGAGGCCCTCAAGGAGCGCGTACCTGACAAAATGTCCGGTGTCGTAGATGTGGACGACTCTGACAACCCCGGTGGTTTCGACCTTCCCGGCGCCGATCTGTCCGACCTCGACCTCGATGTCGTCGTTCTGCCACCGCAGGCTGACGAGTTCACCTGCGTGGAGTGTTTCCTGGTGAAGCACCGCTCGCAGATGTCGCACGAGACCAAGCTCGGCCCGGTTTGCCTGGAGTGCGGCTCCTAAACGCGCTTAATCATGTGATGCTGGCCGTCGCGATCCATTGATCGCGGCGGCCAATTTCTGTGGGTGCCGCGTCGACACGAGCCAATACGGTGCCGGGTCGGTCGCATCCACGATCGGGATCCGCACGACGGGCCGAATCCAGCCGCGGATGAGCAGCCAGGCTCGTGCATCGAGCCGTTGGCCGCGTTCCAGGGCTGCCTCGTCTCCGTCGAAGGGCTGAACCTCGCCGACCAGCTCGGTCGAAATGCTCGCGCGCCCGGCGATGAGCTCACCGTCCTGCACCTGCACCACCGGGGCTGATAGCAGCAGCGCCAGAACGCAGGCGGTGTAGAGGCCGGCGGCTGTCAGTACGCCGGCCAGCATCGAGATCGGTGCAAATACAAGGATGCTGGCAGGAATGATGAGGGCAGTGGCAACGTAGGGTGCGGGAGAGGCCCAGAGTTTTTCGCGATATTTAGGCATGGGTCTATTCGATCAGACTTCTGCACTAGCCTCGACACGTGGCAGAAAGAGTCGAAGTCCTGATTACCGCGTCCATCCTCCCGAGCTACGCGCACCCAGGTGATGCGGGAGCGGACCTTCATTCCGCCCAAGCTCTGGTCCTGGCCCCCGGTGAACGCGCACTGGTCGGCACGGGGGTGTCGATCGCCCTCCCCGACGGTTTCGCGGCCTTCGTCGTGCCGCGCAGCGGTCTCGCGTTCAAGCACGGCATCACGATTGTGAACGCGCCCGGCACCGTCGACGCCGGGTACCGCGGCGAGATCAAGGTCACGCTTCTCAACACCGACCAGACAGCGCCCTATGCGATCGCGGTCGGTGACCGCATCGCCCAGATCATCATCATGCCCGTCAGCCGGGCCACGTTCATTCCCGTGGATCGCCTGCCTGGCAGCCAGCGAGGGGAAAGCGGGTTCGGCTCCACGGGCCACAGTCGGCACATCAGCACGGACACCCCAACGTCAGGAGACAACCAGTGAGCGACACCGTGAACCCGGAGGAGATCCCGGACGAGACGGCCAAGTCGGCGCCGGACGATCGAGCGACCGAGGGTCCCCTCGACGAAGCCGAAGCTAACCCGGTTCGACCCTACGTCGACCTCGGCGGGGTCAGGATCCTTCCGCGTGAGGGACTCCATTTGCGCTTGGAGATCGAAGAGGGCAGCAAGCGGGTCGTGGCCATCGGACTCGACTACGCCGGCTCGACCCTCCAGGTGCAGCCGTTCGCCGCGCCACGTTCGAGTGGCCTCTGGCATGAAATCCGTTCCCAGATCGCCGACCAGATCGGCAAGCAGGGCGGAACGACGACTCTCCGCGAGGGCCCGTTCGGCCCCGAATTGGTGGCGGAGATCCCCGTCGCGGCCGGCCAGGGAGCAGATGGTACGAGCCGGCTGGCCCGGTTCATCGGAGTCGACGGCCCGCGCTGGTTCCTGCGCGGAGTGATCGCCGGCGAAGGTGCCATCAATGCCGGTGCCGCGACGGAGATCGAAGACCTCTTCCGCAGCATCGTCGTGGTGCGTGGATCGGCCCCGATGCCGCCGCGTGACCTCATTCCGCTCCGGATGCCGGCCACCCCCGCCAGTGCGGCCGAGCCGGGCCAGGCCTAAGAGGCCTGAATGACGGACTCACCGCTGCCTGACGGGGCCCGCGAGCCCGACGCTTCACACAACACGTCTGACTCGCCCGTGCCCGCCGCTTTCGCCGACGGCATGGCGGCCGCGGCCCGGCGGGCCGGCTTCACACCGGCCGCCGAGGGTGAGTCGATCAGCGGTCGTGCCGTACTGACCGCGGTGGGTGGCATCCGTGGTCTGTTCGAGGCCGTGCTGCCCGGACTCGTGTTCCTGATCACCTACACCTTCACCCGTCAGCTCTTCCCCGAGCAGTCGCTGGTGCTGTCGCTGGTCGTGCCGGTGCTGATCGGCGCCGTCTTCATTGTGCTGCGCCGGGTCAGTCGTCAAACGGTGACGCCCGCCGTCGGTGGGCTGGTGGCACTGATCCTCAGCGCGGTGCTCGCCCTGTTCACCGGCCGTGCCGAAGACTTCTTCCTGCCCGGATTCTGGACCAACGGCCTCTACGGAGGAGCCCTCTTCATCTCGGCGGTCGTTGGCTGGCCGCTCATCGGGCTGGCCGTCGGATTCCTGATGGGCGACGGAATCGCCTGGCGGTTGAACCCGTCACGGCGCCGGGTCCTGACTGTGCTCACGCTCTGCTGGGCGGGCCTGTTCGGGCTTCGGCTTGCCGTTCAGCTTCCCCTGTACTACTCCGGAAACGTGGAATGGCTCGGTGCCGCCAAGCTCCTGATGGGGATCCCGCTCTACGCACCGCTCCTGGTGATCTCGTGGCTGGTGGTCAGGGCGGTCTACCGGACCGATGACCGTGGGACCGACGTCGCCGCGGCTCGCCAGCCCGAGTAAATTCCGCAAGATTCGGCGACACTCGCCAGAAGAGCGCGGGAATCGTGGGGGCACCGCTAGAGTTATCTCTACGTCAAGATAGTTTGGCGGTGAACATCGTCCGCACGTGGCCTCCGCCGGTTAGGTTACCCTTGCTGGCAGGGGCAGGCGTCCGGTCGTCAGGATTGAGGATTGCGGACGGTTTTGCCGTCGGTTTCCACGAAGGAGAGGGCATCGTGTCGGCGCTTAATAATGCGGTCGTAAACAGTTTTGGAGCCAAGGACACCCTGCGGGTCGGGTCGACAGACTATGAGGTCTTTCGTCTCGACGCGGTCAAGGGCTACGAGAAGCTCCCGTTCAGCCTGAAGGTGCTGCTGGAGAATCTCCTCCGCACCGAAGACGGAGCCAACATCACCGAGGCCCACATTCGTGCGCTGGGCGAGTGGGTTCCGACGGCGGAACCCGACACCGAGATCCAGTTCACGCCCGGACGCGTGGTCATGCAGGACTTCACCGGCGTGCCGTGCATCGTCGACCTCGCCACCATGCGCGAGGCCGTCGCCGAGCTCGGCGGCGACCCGAAGAAGATCAACCCGCTGGCCCCGGCCGAGCTGGTCATCGACCACTCCGTCATCGCCGATCTGTTCGGCACCGCGGACGCCCTCGAACGCAACGTGGAGATCGAGTACGAGCGCAACGGCGAGCGTTACCAGTTCCTGCGCTGGGGCCAGACCGCGTTCAACGATTTCAAGGTCGTACCGCCCGGAACCGGCATCGTGCACCAGGTCAACCTGGAGTATCTGGCCCGCGTCACTATGACCCGCACTGTGCGCGGTGCTGACGGCACTGACGTGCTCCAGGCCTACCCCGACACCTGTGTGGGAACCGACTCGCACACGACCATGGTCAACGGCCTGGGCGTGCTCGCCTGGGGCGTGGGCGGCATCGAAGCCGAGGCAGCCATGCTCGGCCAGTCCATCTCGATGCTCATTCCCAAGGTGGTCGGCTTCAAGCTCAACGGCTCCATCCCGACCGGCGTCACCGCGACGGATGTCGTGCTCACCATCACCCAGATCCTGCGCAAGCACGGCGTGGTCGGCAAGTTCGTCGAGTTCTACGGCGCCGGCGTCTCGCAGGTTCCGCTGGCCAACCGGGCCACGATCGGCAACATGAGCCCGGAGTTCGGCTCCACGGCCGCCATGTTCCCGATCGACGACGTCACCCTCGACTACCTGCGTCTGACCGGTCGCACCGACGAGCAGGTCGCGCTTGTCGAGGCCTACTCGAAGCTGCAGGGTCTCTGGCACGACGCCGACAAGGAGCCCGACTTCAGCGAGTACCTCGAGCTCGACCTCGGCACCGTCGTCCCGTCTATCGCCGGCCCGAAGCGTCCGCAGGACCGTGTCATTCTCACCGAGGCGAAGTCGCAGTTCGAGCTGGACCTCCAGAGCTACGCGACGCAGGATCTGACTCTGGTGGACGCGGCGGTTGAGGCTTCCTTCCCAGCCTCAGATCCGATCGGCTTCACCGCCGAGGACGAGAAGTTCGCCCACAAGATCTCGCACAGCCACGTGAGCCACGCTCCGATCAGTGTGTCGCGACCCGTCGCGATCACCACGCAGGCCGGTGCGAGCTATACGCTCGACCACGGAGCGGTCGCCGTCGCGGCCATCACCTCGTGCACGAACACGTCCAACCCGAGCGTCATGCTCGCCGCAGGTCTGCTCGCCCGCAACGCCGTGAAGAAGGGCCTCACGTCCAAGCCGTGGGTCAAGACCACCCTGGCTCCGGGGTCGAAGGTCGTCACCGACTACTACGAGAAGGCCGGCCTGACCGACGATCTGGAGGCTCTCGGCTTCTACACCGTCGGCTACGGCTGCACGGTCTGTATCGGCAACACCGGTCCGCTCATCGACGAGGTCACGGCCGCCATCAATGACAACGACCTGGCCGTCACCGCGGTGCTCTCGGGCAACCGTAACTTCGAGGGTCGGATCAGTCCCGACGTCAAGATGAACTACCTGGCCAGCCCGCCACTGGTCATCGCCTACGCCCTTGCCGGCTCGATGAACTTCGACTTCGAGACGGATTCGCTTGGCATCGGCAGCGACGGCAACGATGTGTTTCTCAAGGACATCTGGCCTGACTCCGCCGAGGTGCAGGCCACCATCGACAGCTCCATCGACACCGGCATGTTCACGAAGCAGTACGGCCATGTCTTCGAGGGCGACGAGCGCTGGCGCGGCCTGCCGACGCCGGACAGCGAGGTCTTCGAATGGGACCCCGAGTCGACGTATGTTCGGAAGCCCCCGTACTTCGACGGGATGACCATGGAGACCACCCCGGTGGGCGACATCGTCGGTGCCCGTGTGCTGGCCAAACTGGGCGACTCGGTCACGACCGACCACATCAGTCCTGCCGGTTCGATCAAGGCCGACAGCCCGGCCGGCGCCTACCTGCTGGAGCACGGCGTCGAACGCGGTGACTTCAACTCCTACGGTTCGCGCCGCGGCAACCACGAGATCATGATTCGCGGAACATTCGCGAACATCCGTCTCCGCAACCAGCTGCTGGACGGTGTCGAGGGTGGCTACACCCGTGATTTCACCGTCGACGGGGCTCCGCAGGCGTTCATCTACGACGCGTCGCAGAACTATCAGGCTGCCGGCACGCCGCTGGTCATCTTCGGTGGCAAGGAATACGGTTCAGGTTCGTCCCGTGACTGGGCCGCGAAGGGCACCAGTCTCCTCGGGGTGAAAGCCGTCATCACGGAAAGCTTCGAGCGCATCCACCGCTCGAACCTGATCGGGATGGGCGTCGTACCGCTACAGTTCCCGGCTGGGGAGAGCTGGGCGTCGCTCGGATTGGACGGCACGGAGGTCGTCACGATCGAGGGTCTCGTTGAGCTGAACAATGGAGTCACCCCGAAGACCGTGCGCGTCACTGCGGCGCCCAGTGCGCAGTCCGCGCCCGGGAAGGCCACGGTCGAATTCGACGCGGTCGTTCGCATTGACACTCCAGGTGAGGCCGACTACTACCGCAACGGCGGTATCCTGCAGTACGTCCTGCGTTCACTGGTTGCCTAGCGGCATCCAGCAGCCTTTCGGCTAGCGACCGAAGCCGGCGCGTAGACTCGGTCTGACCGAATCTATGCGCCGGTTTTTTGGTGGCGGATAGCGCAACGTGAAAGGTGTTATCGATGGCGCTACTGGACACGATCTCCGGGCCGAGAGATCTTGATCGCCTCTCGATGGAACAGCTCGACCTGCTTGCTGCTGAGATACGGGCATTCCTGGTGCGGGAGATCTCCAAGACCGGCGGACACCTCGGGCCCAACCTCGGCGTGGTCGAGCTGACCATCGCGATGCACCGGGTTTTCGAGTCGCCTCGCGACGCCATCGTCTTCGACACCGGGCACCAGTCCTACGTGCACAAGCTGCTCACTGGTCGCCAGGACTTCAGCCGCCTGCGCCAGACCGGCGGTCTCGCCGGCTATCCGCAGCGCCGGGAGTCGGAGCACGACATCGTGGAGAGCTCCCACGCCTCCAGCTCGTTGTCCTGGGCTGACGGCATCTCGCGAGCCTTCGAGATGACCGGCCAGAGCGACCGCCATGTGATCGCGGTCGTCGGCGACGGTTCGCTGACCGGTGGCATGACCTGGGAAGCCCTCAACAACATCAGCGACGACAACACCCGACGCCTGATCATCATCGTGAACGACAACGGGCGCTCCTATGCGCCCACCATCGGTGGCATGGCCCGCTTTCTCAACACCGTGCGCACCCGCCAGGCGTACCACAGCGCCTATCTCACCAGCCGTCAGGCCTTCGAACGGATGGGTGCGCCCGCCCGCGCATTCTTCCGCGGTGTGCGCGGCGGTATGCACGGCTTCCTCGCCCGGTTCTCCAACAACGAGGCGCTGTACTCCAACCTCGACATCAAGTACATCGGCCCGGTCGACGGCCACGACATGGCTGCGATGGTCGAGGCTCTCCGGCAGGCCAAGGGCTATGGTGCGCCGGTGATCGTGCACGCGATCACCCAGAAGGGCAAGGGTTACGATCCAGCCGTTCAGGACACCGCCGACCAGTTTCATGCGGTCGGCCAAATCGTCCCGGAAACGGGGGAGTCCATCGAATCCGCCGGCGCGCCCTCCTGGACGTCGGTGTTCGCCGACGAACTGCTGCGACTCGCCACGATCGAGCCGAGGATCGTTGGAATCACCGCGGCAATGCTCCGCCCCACCGGCCTGCACAAGATGGCCGAGAGGTTCCCTGACCGGGTGCACGACGTGGGCATCGCTGAGCAGCACGCCGTCGCCAGCGCCGCCGGCCTCGCGTTCGGCGGCCTGCACCCGGTTGTCGCGCTCTATGCGACCTTCATCAACCGGGCGTTCGACCAGGTCCTGATGGATGTCGCCCTGCACAAGGCGGGCGTCACGTTCGTTCTCGACCGGGCCGGGGTGACCGGGCCCGACGGCCCCAGCCACCACGGTATTTGGGACCTGGCGATCCTGCAGGTCGTTCCCGGGATCCGCCTCGCGGCACCTCGGGACTCGGTGCGGCTGTGCGAGGAGCTCGAGGAGGCCGTCGCCGTCGACGACGGACCCACCGTGGTGCGCTTCCCCAAGGGCAGCGTGAGCGCCCCCATCGACGCCGTGCGGCGTCTGGACGATGGGGTCGACGTGCTCCTGGAGTCGGCCCAGAAGGACGTGCTCATCGTCACCGTCGGGCCGATGGCCTCGATCGGTCTCGATGTGGCAGATCGGCTTTCGGCCCAGGGCATCGGAGCCACCGTCGTTGACCCTCGTTGGGTTGTTCCGGTTCCGCAGAGCATCGTGTCCCTGGCCGCGGAGCACCGCATCGTCGTGACCATTGAAGACGGCATTCGGGTGGGCGGTATCGGTACCCGCATTCGTCAGGACCTGCGCGAAGCCGGTGTGGACACGGCGGTCACCGAACTGGGCCTGCCCGACGAATTCCTCGACCACGGCACCCGCGCTGAGATCCTCGAACGCGTGGGACTGACCCCGCAGCGTATCGCCCGGGATGTCGTCGCGATGGTGCTCGGTAGCAAGATCCCGCACGCGCGGCCACTGCCGGAGGATCGCGCCGTTACCGGAACCATCCCGGCCAGCCGCCAGCAGGACTAGCAACACCAGAGCCGTGACTCCGGCTCCCCTATTCTCAGAAAAGGGGAGCCGAAGTCACGGCTCGGCGAACGGGATGCGCGTTACTCGGCGACGGTCGTGCGGGCGGCAGGCTGGGAGACCACGCCCACGCCCCTGATCGGCGGGGTGTGGAACGTGCCGTGGAAGACCCGTTCGCTCGCGCCGACGCGGTCGAGGTAGGGCGTGACCCCGCCCATCTGGAAGGGCCAGTTGGCCCCGAGGATCATGCACAGGTCGATGTCCTCCGCGGCGTGCACGACACCGTCGTCCAGCATCCGCTTGATTTCATCGGCGAGGCCGTCCTCAACGCGGCGCAGGATCTGCTCAGCCGTCATGGGTGTCTGTCCACCCGCGACGATCTTGACGGCGCCCTTGTCGAAGCCCTTGATCTTGCCCTTGGCGTCGCGCTCCAGAATCGTTCCGTGCTCGGCCAGACGGTGCAGGTTCGCACTGTCATAGAAGCGGTCCGGGAACGCGGCGTGGTGGGTATCCAGAACGTGCGCACCGACCTTGAGGCCCACCAGCTCGAGCAGCTCAAACGGCGTCATCGGCATCCCGAACGGAGCCAGGGACCCATCCACGACCTCGAACGGGGTGCCCGTGTCGACGGCGTGCATGGCCTCGCCCAGCAGCTTCGCCAGGAGACGGTTCACCACGAATCCGGGGGTGTCCCGGGTGATGACGGCGTTCTTCCGCAGCTTCGCGGCCACGACCATTGCCGTGGAGAGGGTGACGTCGTTGGTCTGGGGGGTGTTCACGACCTCGATCAGCGGCATGACGGCCACCGGGTTGAAGAAGTGGAAACCGACCAGGCGTTCGGGGTGCGCCAGCTTCGCACCGATCTGCTCGACCGACAGTGACGAGGTGTTGGTGGCGAGGATGGCTTCGGGTGAGATGTGCTTCTCGATCTCGGCGAAGACATCCTGCTTGACCCCGAGCTCTTCGAAGACAGCCTCGATCACCCAGTCGGCGTCGGCGAACTGCGCCTTGTCGGTGGTCCCCGTCACCAGGGCGCGGAGCCGGTTGGCCTCATCGGGCGAGATGCGGTGCTTGGTCTCCAGAGAGAGGATTTCGCCGTGGATGTAGGCCACACCCTTGTCGACCCGGGCCTGATCGAGGTCGGTGATGACCACAGGCACGCGCAGGCGCCGCACGAAGAGCAGGGCGAACTGGCTGGCCATCAGGCCGGCACCGATGACGCCCACCTTCTTGATCGGGCGGGCCAGGGCCTTGTCCGGCGCTCCTGCCGGCCGTTTGGCGCGCTTCTGCACGAGATTGAAGGCATAGATGCTTGCCTGCAGCTGGTCGCCGGAGATGAGTTCGGCCAGGGAATCGTCTTCCCGTTCGAATCCTTCCTGGCGGGTGCCACTCTTGGCCGCCTTGATGAGGTCAAGAGCGACATAGGGGGAGCGGGCCACAGTGCCAATGCGGCCTTCGAGCATCTTGCGGGCGATGCCGACGGCGACGTCCCACTTGACGAGCCGCTCGACCTTGTTCGGGGCATGGGGACGGGTCACCTTGGTCGTGCCCGCGATCACGCCGTCCGCCCACTGAATGGACTGTTCGAGGAACATGGCCGAGGCGAATTGCACGTCGGCGATTCCCAGCTCGAGTGCATCCGCAGCCTTGAGCGTGCGGTGCTTGAGCGGGTTCTCGATGATCACCTTGAGGGCGTTCTCGATACCGATCAGGTTGGGCAGCAGGTAGGAGCCGCCCCATCCCGGGATCAGCCCGAGGGAGACCTCGGGCAGCGCGAGCGCGGGAACGGTCGCGTCGACCGTGCGGTAGTCGGCATTGAGGGCGATCTCGAGTCCGCCTCCCAGCGCGAGCCCGTTGATGAAGACGAAGGAGGGGACGCCCAGTTCGGCCTGCTTGCCGAGGGCGTAATGGCCCAGCTGGGCCAGCAGCTTGCCCGTCGCGAGCGACGGGATCTCGCTGACCTTGCTCAGGTCGGCGCCGGCGGCGAGGATGAAGGGCTTGCCGGTGACGGCGACGCCGTGGATGTCGCCGAGGGCGGCACGCTCCCGGAGGAGGTCCATCGTCGTGGCGAACTCAAGTAGGGTGATCGGGCCGAGCGTGTTCGGCCGGGTATGGTCCCGGCCGTTGTCGAGCGTCACGAGCGCCAGAGTTCTTCCCTCTGACAGAGGCACGTCGCGCACGTAGGCGTGGGTGACGACCTCGTCGGCCGACAGCTCGACCAGCGGCGTGAAATCGAGTTCGGAATAGTTGCTCATCGCTTGCTTGCCTTCCGGTTGAAGTTCGGGTTCTCCCAAATCACAGTGCCGCCCTGGCCGAGGCCGATGCACATGGCAGTGAGGCCATAGCGGACCTCCGGGTGTTCGCTGAACTGGCGTGCGAGCTGGTTCATCAGGCGCACGCCGGAGGAGGCGAGCGGATGTCCGATAGCGATTGCGCCGCCATATTCGTTGACCCGCGGATCCTCGTCGTCGATACCGAAGTGGTCGAGGAACGAGATGACCTGCACGGCGAAGGCCTCATTGAGTTCGAACAGGCCGATGTCAGTGATGCTGAGGCCCGCCTTGCGCAGGGCCTTCTCGGTGGAGGGGACCGGGCCAAGGCCCATGACCTCAGGCTCAACGCCGGCGAAGGCGAAGCTGACCATTTTCATCTTTACGGTCAGACCGAGGTCTTTAGCGGCCTTGCCGCTGGCGAGGAGGCAGGCGCTGGCACCGTCGTTGAGTCCCGACGCGTTGCCGGCAGTGACCCGACCGTGTGGACGGAACGGGGTCTTGAGGGACGCGAGGCCCTCCATCGTGGTTTCGGGGCGGGGAGCCTCGTCGCGGGTAGCCAGACCCCAGCCGGCTTCGCTTCGGATCGCAACCGACACCAGGTCAGGCTGGATCTGGTCAGCGGCATAGGCTGCGGCGACCTTCTGCTGACTGCGCAGGGCGAACCGGTCGGACCGCTCCTTGGTGTACGCGGGGAACCGGTCGTGGATGCGCTCGGCCGTGGCGCCCATATTGAGGGCGTCCTCGCTGACGAGGCGCTCGGACAGGAAGCGCGGGTTCGGGTCGACGCCGGAACCCATCGGGTGGCGTCCCATGTGCTCGACGCCACCGGCAATGGCCAGGTCGTAGGAGCCGAAGCCGATTCCCGCGCCGAGAGTGGTGACGGCGGTCATGGCGCCGGCGCACATCCGGTCGATGGCGAAGCCGGGCACAGACTTCGGCAGCCCCGCGAGCAGTGCCGCCGTGCGACCGAGGGTGAGGCCCTGGTCGCCGGTCTGGGTCGTGGCGGCAATCGCCACCTCGTCAATCCGATCTCCGGGGACCGACGGGTTGCGTTCCAGCAGCCCGATCATGGCCTTGACCACCAGATCATCCGCCCGGGTGTTCCAGTACATTCCCTTTTCGCCAGCGCGTCCGAACGGGGTACGAACCCCGTCCACAAACACGACTTCTGCTCTATCGGCCACTTTGCCTCCATCAATCGATCAGGTGTCGGTCGATCCTAAAGGGGCACACTTGGCGGGTCGAATCCTTGGACGGTTCCTACGAATCCGATTCCGAGGAGAGCTCGATCGTTTGGTGAACACCCACAAAGGCATCGGCGATCCGTTGTGCGGTCACTTCAATTTGCCAGGTGCGCGCTCCCAGGTGCGCGAGCGCCTGGCCAACGGATGAAGGGTCGAGATTCTCCGGCGGCGTCCACGCCACTCGGCGAACATAGTCCGGGGTGACCAGGTTTTCGAGCGGGATGGCGAGCTCTTCGGAGATCTCGGTCAGCGCGGCGCGAGCCGCCTTGTAACGCAGGTCAGCCTCGGGATTTCGGTCAGACCAGGCGCGTGGGGGTGGGAGCAGATCGCCAATTCCCCGGAGCGACGGCAGGTCGGTCGACGTCAGCCCTCTCTGGATGGCACCCCACCAGCGGTCGAGTTCGGTGCGACTCGCCCGCCCGCTGAACTCCCTGAGGTCAGCCAGGGCCTGCCGGGTCGGCGGCATGGACCGTGCCGCCGCCGTCAGCGAAGCGTCGGGCACGAGGCGGCCGGGGGACACGTCCAACTCCTGCGCCAGCCGGTCGCGGGCCAGCCACAGCTCCCGCGCCACAGCCAGGCCACGCTGACCGCGGATGGAGTGCACTCCGGATAGTCGGCGCCAGGGCTCGGGGCCCACGGGCTTGGCCTCCCGGGCAAGCACCGCGGCGAATTCCTGGGCGGCGATCTCGGTCTTGGAATCGGTGGCGAGCATGTCAACCATGCGGTCGCGCAGGTCAGGGAGCAGCTCCACGTCGAGGGCGCCGTAGACCAGCCAGGCCTCCGGCAGAGGGCGGGTCGACCAGTTCGCGGCAGAGTGTTCCTTGGCCAGATGGATGCCCAGCAGCTCTTCCACCACTGTGCCGAGGCCAACGCGGGGGATCCCGAGTAGGCGAGCGGCCAGTTCCGTGTCGAAAATGTGTCGGGGGTCAAGTCCGACCTCGCGCAGGCAGGCCAAGTCCTGGCTGGCGGCGTGGAAGATCCACTCGTGGTCGCGCAGAGCCTCGTTGAGCTCGTAGAAGTCACCGATCGCGGGTGGGTCGAACAGGAACGTGCCGGCGTCGCGTCGATAGATCTGGATCAGGTAGGCGCGCTGGGAGTAGGTGAAGCCGGAGGCTCGTTCCGCATCGATACCGATCGGGCCGGTGCCCGCCCTGATGGCGGAGGTCGCCGCGAGGTAGGCGTCCCGGGTATCGATGACCTGGTGATCAAGCACGGCCGTTTCGGCGTGTGGACAACATGCTGACTCCTTCGCCAGTGGGTGGAAGGCCTGCGAGCATGCAGAGCAGCTCGCCCCATCCTTCGACGTGGGCGGCGAGATTGTGGTCCAGCGGCGTCCACGAGGCTCGCAGTTCAATCTGCGCGCCATCGCCCTGCCTGGCAAGTTCGCCAAAGCCGGACGAGATTATCTTAGTCGCGGTCCCCGAAGCCGCGGTATACCGTGCCCCGTGGGCATCGAGCGCATCGACCAGCCACGACCAGGCCACTCCGGCGACGAACGGGTCCAGGCCGATGTCGGTCTCCAGGGGTGCCTGTGCGAAGCAGACGACGCGGAAGGATCCGCCCCACTCCTCGGGCTCTGTCGGGTCGTGCAGCAGAATGAAGCGTCCCGTGCCCAGATCGGAGTCGCTCCCCGGACGAACCGGGGTGACGTCGGCCGAGAAGGCGACGGCGTGCGGGGCGAGGTTTCCGGGGGCGGAAATCTCGTTGACCACAAGCTCCGCACGGATGCGGGCGCGGGCGAAGGATGCGCGGGCGGCGGCGAACTCCGGTGGGATCGGTTCTTGTGTTTCGGGCACGTGTGCAGACTAGAGTTTTTTTCGGGCGGTGTCGGTCAGGCACGCCGGACAGGGGGAGGTAGTCATGCGTGACGGTGCGAGTTCAGTGCGGCACCCGCGGCGTTTTCTGGCGGTGACCGGAATCGCGGCGTTCGGCGCCGCGGTGCTACTCGGGGTCGCGGGCGGTGTGCTGGCGGCGGTGATGGCCCGTCGGATCGTGACGCCCTCGGTCACGCGCGCCGACGACGTGCGGATCTACTCGGTCGACCTCGCGGCGGGACGGATCATTCTGCAGTCGACGGCTGATTCCGTTCTGGCCGGCGACTACAGTTTCTGGTTTTCGGCCGATCGGGGGCACGCTCACCTCGGTGAGATCCTGCGCCTCACGCCCTCGACGGTGACCCGGCGCATCCTGCGCGTCGACCACGGGGATCTGGCGCGGGCCGAGCGCGGCCGGCTCGGCGGCTACTCGTACCTCGGGCCCTGGGACCTCGGTCTCGCCTTCGAGGACGTGCTCATTCCGACCGGCGCGGGCGACGCTCCGGCCTGGCTGATTCCGGCCGCAGAGCCGC
>Ga0136639_10000385_pt1 | contig 14421 bp, 13 predicted proteins | sample AntDrymUQ8592106_2_FD_113739 | JGI IMG/M metagenome (GOLD analysis project Ga0136639, IMG submission 113739) | Polar desert sand microbial communities from Dry Valleys, Antarctica - metaG UQ859 (21.06) | ecosystem: Environmental > Terrestrial > Soil > Desert | place: Antarctica: Dry Valley...
CCGTTGCAGGCGGTTTTTTGGCACGCGGCGGCGCGGCTGCGCTGCTGAAGGGCGGGTAGTTGAGCGGCGAGGGCGAGGGGGGAAAAGCCGGAGGGGTCCGGCGGGCCGAGCCGTCGCCGGGAGGGGTCATTTACGAGCGATTAGAGCCTTGCCACGGGATTGCCGGGATGGGGGACCCGCTCGGGTTCGGCGAAAAACGGACGACTTTTTTCAATTCCGGGGAAAAGAGGTCGAAGCGGTGCTTTTTGGGGTAAAGCTGGATGCTGGTGAGAAATCGCGGCTAGCCCGTCGGGCCGAGCCCAACTCGGCCCCGCAAAGCCCCACCAAACCCGGTCGCCACCGTCTCCCTCGCATCTGGCTATCTACCCCCCGCCGCGCGATGAACATTGAGCCGCTCAACGCTCTACGCTACGAGTTAGCCCGTCGGGCCGAGCCCAACTCGGCCCAGCAAACCGCCCTCGAACCCCGCCCCACCAAAGCAACGCTAAACCAACCACCGCTCCCGCCAACGTTTTTCCCGCCAGCGCATTGGGCGGCATCACCAACACCCCGCAAATGAAAACTGTATAACCGATCGCCAACAAATTCACCCACCACCCCGCCCGGCCCAATGTCCATTCGGCCTCCCCGATCCACTCCTGCCGCTTTCGCCAACCCAACCACACCGGAATCACATACGCCCAATACAACGCTACCGTGCTCATCGACGTCACCACCGGCACCGCCTCCCCCCACGCCATCAAGCCGATCGCGCACGCCGCCATCGCCACTACCGCCGCCCGCGGCACCCCATTCCCATCCACTTTCCGGAAATGCTCCGACCCCGGCAATCCCCCGTCCCGCGCAAACGAATACACCGTCCGCGACGCCGACACCAGCGTCGACAAACCGCAAAACCACATCGCCAGCGAGACCCCCAAGCTCATCAACATCCCCGCCCGCTCCCCCAACGCCCCCGTAAATATGGCAATCGCCATCGGTGTGCTCGTACCCGTCGGCACCTGCTGAATCGCCAGGGTCAGCATCAGCAACAAGGCATAACCGAACACCCCCGCCACGGCCACCGAAAGCACCATCCCCCAGGGCGCCTTGGTCCGCGGGTTCTCCGTCTCCTCGGCCATATGCGCCGAGGCGTCAAATCCTGTAAACGTCCAGTGCGCCTGCAAAAGACCGAGCAAAAAGACCCAAGCGTAGGGCGTCCCAGTTGAACGCTCCCAAAGGTAGGCGACCGGACGCAGCGGCGCCCCCCACCACAAAGCCCCCAAAATCAACAAAACCCCTGCCATATGCACCGCCACACTCGCATCGTTCATCCACGAAACCCATTGCACCCGCAACAGGTTGAACAGTGCCTGCCCGACCGTCAGGAGCATAAACAGCAGGAATACCCGCTCCCCCGGCCATCCGATCACCGGCCCCAAAAACTGCGCGCAGCTATAGTTGATCCCCGCCAGCATCCCCATCAATCCCACCAGGTTCATCCACGAAACAAACCACGCCATCCCCGGCGTTCCCAACGCTGCCGTCCAGTGGTACATCGCCCCGGAAGTCGGAAATGCTGAACACAACTCCGCCATACTCGCCGCCAACAGCAACGAAAAGACAGTCGCCAGAGGCCATCCCACCGTCATCTCGAACGGCCCCCCCATCTCAAATCCATATCCGTAGAGCGTCACCGCTCCGGTCAGGATCGAAATGATCGAAAACGAAATGGCGAAATTCGAAAACCCGCCCATGCTCCGCCATAACTCTTGCGCGTAGCCGTATTTAGATAGTCCTGCTTCATCGGGTTGAGACACGGTCCTGCCATCATCGCGCATTCGTCGGCCTGACGTATTGCCATAATCAATGCGAGTGGGTTATCATTCTCATAAATGGGCCTCACCACCAAGCTTCCTGTTACCGTCCTATCCGGCTTCCTCGGTGCCGGTAAGACCACCGTCCTGAATCAAGTCCTCAACAACCGGCAGGGCCTCCGGGTCGCCGTCATCGTCAACGACATGAGCGAAATCAATGTCGATGCGCGGCTCGTCGCGCAAGGGGCCAGCCTCAGCCGTGTCGACGAGCAACTCGTCGAAATGTCCAATGGGTGCATCTGCTGTACGCTCCGCGACGACCTCCTCAAGGAAGTCCGTCAACTCGCCGAGCAAAATCGCTTTGACTATCTCCTCATTGAGTCCACCGGTATCTCCGAACCGATGCCTGTCGCCGCCACCTTCACCTTTGTCGACGAAGCCGGCGCCTCCCTCTCTGACGTCGCCCGTCTCGACACTATGGTTACCGTTGTTGACGGTGAAAAGTTCCTCGAAGACTACCTCTCATTCGACGAACTTCACGATCGTAGTCTCCAACTCAACGACGACGACGAACGGAACATCGCAGACCTGCTCATCGATCAAATCGAATTTGCCAATGTTTTGATCGTCAACAAGATCGATCGGATGACGACCCTCGAAGTGGATCAACTACAAGCCATCCTCCAATCGCTCAATCCCGACGCGACCATCCTACCCGTGGAACGAGGCCGCGTCGAGCCCCGCGCGATCCTAGCCACCGGAAAGTTCAACGTAGAACAGGCCTCCGAATCAGCCGGTTGGCTCAAGGAATTACAGGGGTTTCATCACACCCCGGAGTCCGAGGAGTACGGCATATCCAGCTTCGTTTACCGCGCTCGCCGACCCTTTCATCCCGAACGGCTCAACGATGCCCTTGACGAAGGTTGGGCCAACGTCCTGCGAGCCAAAGGCATGATGTGGCTCGCTTCAAAGAACGACATCATTGGCGTCTACTCCCAAGCCGGAAACTGCGTCGGCGTCGAACCAGTCCGTCGTTGGTACGCCGCCAGCCCGAAAGAGGATTGGCCAGAAGACGAAGAAACCTTGCAGGCTCTCGGCAAGGATTGGCATCCTGAGTTTGGGGACCGCATGCAGGAAGTGGTCTTCATCGGAGCTGGAATGGACCAATCTGCGATTGAAGGCACGCTGAATCGGTGCCTACTCACCGACCAGGAGATGGCCAGCGGTCCAGTCGTTTGGGCTGGTTACCGCGATCCTTTTGGTCCGTGGGAGGAGTCTGAGGAAACATAGGCGGGTGCGAATCCCCTCGTGTTGCGGCTCTGCCACAGCATCACGGCTGCGGCGATTGCGGTAAGGATTCCCAATCCAAGCAAGACTTGGCCGCCCCTTTCGTACAATGTAGCCTCTTCGCCCGCCGAAGCCTGCATCGATTCGAATCGCGAGACGGTGGATTGTAGTTCCAAGCGCAATCGATGCTGCGTCTGACTCAAAGCGGAGAGCTTAGCCACGCTTTCTGCCACCTCCTCGCTGCCCCGCAACGACTGCGACCACTGGATTAAGTTCTCAATCCGCGTCAACCGGTCAATCAATGCCGCCTGCGGGTTTCCTTTTAGAATTCGTCGCGTTTTGGCCGCCACCCGGACCGACAAAGCATCCCGCTCAGCCGGAATGGCGCTCCGACTCCACTGTCCCAACAACCCCTGCAACTGGTCCAATTCCTGCAGTTCCAAGCCCAATTGCTGAAAGACGACCTGACGCCCACCGGTCACCCGATCCAGCCCCGCCGATGCCGCCAACGAAAATACGGATAGAACAAGGAGCACTTGGGCGAAGCGGGAAGCTGACCTGTTTAATAATTTCGACGCCATCTATGTGGTTTATCGGCAGAATAGGACTATTCCTTTACTTCGTAGCGACGGATTCTCACCGCTTTTCCCGTTTCGGGATCCGCCGTCACAATCGTCGCATGCAACTCCACCATTCCCTTCGCCGCTTCCATCCGCATTGGCAAAGCGGTCTGAAACTTCCGAATGATCGGCCCCTTCTCGACGCCAATCACCCCCGCATAAGACCCCGTCATCCCCACGTCCGTCTGGTAGGCCGTACCCCCTGGCAGCACCCGTTCATCCGCTGTTGGAATGTGCGTATGCGTCCCCACCACCGCCGTCACCCGCCCATCCAAGTGCCATCCAAACGCCACCTTCTCGCTCGTCGCTTCAGCGTGAAAATCGATGAAGCGAACCTTGATCCGGTCCGGGATCTGAGCCAACAGCTCTTCCACTTTCCGAAACGGATCGTCCAGAGTCGCCATAAACGTCCTGCCCTGCAGATTCATCACCGCGTACTCGGCCCCATTCCGCGCCTTGCCCATATACAAGCCCGTTCCGGCCAGCAACGGAGAATAGTTCGCGGGACGCAACAGCCGCGGTTGACGCGGCAAATACTCATGAATCTCCGTCTTGTCCCAGACGTGATTTCCCGTCGTCATCACCTCGACACCCAACGAGATGAACTCCTCGGCGATCGCCCCCGTCACCCCAAATCCCCCAGCCGAGTTTTCTACGTTAGCTATGATTAAGTCGATCCGCTCCTCAGTTACGATCTGATGGAGCATATTGGCGACGATCCTGCGCCCAGGCGAGGCGAACACATCGCCAATAAAGAGAATATTCATGCAAGCAGAGGTTTGGAGCGCCTCCGGGAATCCATGAAACCTCCGTCATTGACCCGTCTTTTGGAACGGGGGAGCCCTCCGCGCGCCTTAAGGCTTCTCCCTGGAACTTGCGTTCAGGAGCCTGCTCACCGGCACATTTGTGCGAGACGAACTCCATGACATTGATTATCGGATCAAATTTAGAAGGCCCCACCTGACCCCCGGAAACACTCCAAAAGTCAGGATAGCACGGGCCGAGCTTACGAGGCCAGACGGCCGGTCTTCTTCCACTCCGCAATCCGGGCGAAATGATATTGGAAGTAGTAGATGTTGAAGAAGAAGGTCATCACCGGGCTAAGCTTCAAACCGATGTTTTCCACCGTGTTGTAATGCCGTTCGATCGAGGTCCGCATGTTGAAAATGCCCAAAATCACCAAAATGATCCCGCCCAGGTAGCAAACCATGCCCACCAGAATAGGAATAATTGCGAGCGACGAATTCACCGCGGCACCCAGAATCGCGGCGACAATCATCCCTCCAAACAGCAGCCCCCAGCCGCCCAGAATCATCTTCATCGCCTTGCTTTGCGGGTCAATCTTCTTAACGAAGACCAACTGCGTATAAAACCAATACAGCACGAAGAATCCGCAGAAAACTCCGATCAAGAGCACCAGCCACCACTGCATCTCAGGAGGAGTCGGCCAAGCACCCGAGGCCGCCGGATTCGGAGCAAAACCTCCGCCTGCCGGAGGACCGCCAAACCCCTGCTGTGGAGGACCGCCAAAGCCCGGTTGCCCCGCCGGAGGCGCTCCGAATCCGCCCTGCGCCGGAGGCGCTCCAAACGGATTCGCCGCCGCGCCCGGCGCCGCAAACGGATTCGCCTTCATCGGTTGCTGCTGCGGAGGCGTCGGCGGATTCCAAACCGGATTGGCGTCCGTCGGCGAGGCAAACGGATTCGGTGCTTGCGTCGGCGCCGCCGGAGGTATAAACACAGGAGCCGGAGCTACCTTCGGCATAGGCGCTGGCGGGTTGAAAAACACCGTCTGCGCCACCCATTGCTCGGAATCCTCCGCTCGGATGGTGTCGTCCGGGCCAATCCGCCCTTCGCTCTGATAGCGTTTCAGATCATCAAAGGAGTAAGGTCCGAAACTCCGGCCTTCTCGCTGCAAGAAATACTTCATATGTGCCTCACGCTTGCCGCAAGACTTCTGCGAGTTCTTTTTCGGGGACCGCGCCCTCTTTGATCACACGCCAATAGGGTTCGGTAATATCAATGGTGGTCGGCCCCATCCCTGGACAGGTTCCCCCATCCAAAACAAGGTCCAGACGACCGTCCATCGTACCAAAGACTTCGATGCCGCTGGTACATGTCGGTTGACCGCTTATATTAGCACTGGTAGCAATTAACGGTTGGTTCAATTGCCGCAACAACGCTTGGGCTACCTTCGACCGCGAATGCCGCAGGCCCAATCGACCCGTATTTCCCGTCGCCCGCAGGGGCACTTTCGGTGCCGCCGGCACGATCACCGTCAACGGACCCGGCCAAAACATCCGCGCCAATAGGCGGAACCGGGCCGACACCTCCGCGCATAATTCCTCTGCCATGGCCACGTCACTAACCAGCAACGGCAAACTGCGCGCCGTCTCCCGGCCCTTCGCGGCAAAAACCCGGCCCACCGCCTGCAGGCTGAACGGATCCGCCACCAGCGAATACAATCCGTCCGTTGGAATCGCGACCACTTGACCGCGCAGAATTGCCGCCGCCGCTTTGGCGATCACTGCCTCGTCCGGCTCGGCTTGATCAATTTCGAGTAAGTCTGTAGCCACTGTAAGTTAGCGTTTCTCAATTATGGCGGCGACGTCGAGTGCCATCTGGTAACGCCCAAACGGCGCGCTCAATTGAATCCCTTCCACCATCCATTGCACTTCGCGCGACATCTCCTGCGCAATCGCAATGCCCTCCTGACGGGCCGTCTCGGGATCGGTCAACCGCTGCATCCGCTGCATGAACGGCTCGGGCACCGGCACCCGCAACTCGTCCACCATAAACTGCGCATTCCGGTAACTCGTCAAGGGCCAAATCCCGCAGATCACGGGAATCCGGCAATGCTCGGTTCGCTTCAAAAACTCTTCCAGCAAACGAATATCGAACACCGGCTGAGTCACCACATACTCCGCCCCGGCCGCCACCTTGCGCTCAAATCGCCTTACTTCCTCGTCAATGTTCAGCGCCCCGGGATTAGCGCCGACGCCCAACAACAGCGCCGTCTGCGAGCCCATCGCGTTGCCGCCAATGTCGAGGCCAGAGTTCAACTTCGTCACGATATCGGTCAAGCCAATCGCGTCGACATCAAACACCGCCGTCGCATGCTGGTGGGCACCCATCCGCGGCGGGTCGCCCGTTATGCAAATCAAATTCCGCACGCCCAGCGCATGCGCGCCCAGCAGATCCGACTGCATCCCCAAAATGTTCCGGTCCCGGCAGCAGAAGTGCAGCACGGCCTCAATCCCGGCCTGCTCCTGGAAGATCTTACACGTAATCGCCGCCGATAGCCGGGCGCTCGCCCGCGGCCCATCCGGCACGTTAATCACGTCGATCCCTGCTTCTTTACACAACTTCGCTCCCGCCACTTCGCGGGACGGATCCACCCCGCGCGGCGGCAGAATTTCGACAAACGTCACAAACTGCTTGGCCGCCAACTTGGCACCCAACTTACTCTTCTCCGCCACCGGTACGAGTGGCATCTTCACAACCGGCGGCTTCGATTCGTCCACCGTAATCGGCAACGATTTATGCCCCGGCTGCAAACTCCGCGCCTCGCTCCGGACTAGCTTTATATGATCCGGCGTCGTCCCGCAGCACCCGCCGACAATCTTAACGCCCGCCCACAAAAACCGCCGCGCGTACTGCGACATGTATTCCGGAGAACACAAATAAATCTTGCGCCCTTCCACGTCCGCCGGATGCCCCGCGTTCGGCATCGCCGACACCGGCTTCCCGGTGCATTTCATGATCCGCTCAATCGTCTCCAGCGTCGCCTTCGGCCCCACGGAGCAGTTCAGTCCGATCACATCCACCGGCCATTGATCCAACAGCGCCGTGAAGTCTTCCGTACTCGTGCCGTCCAGCATCGCCCCGTCGTCATTGATCGTCACCTGCGCGATGATCGCCAACTCCGGACCCGCCGCCTCCCGCACCACCTGCACCACTTCCCGCAACTCGTCGATCTGGTAGAAGGTTTCGAGCACGATCAAGTCGACGCCCGCCTCCACTAACACCGCCGCCTGCTCGGCGAAAATCGCTCTGATCTCCTCCGCCGTCGTGTGTCCCGCCGAACCCATCCGCAATCCGCTCGGACCAATCGAACCCGCCACAAACGCCGCCTCGCCCGCCGCTTCCCGCGCCAGTCGTACGCCCGCCTGGTTGATCGCCACCAGCTTCTCACCCAAGCTGAAGGTCGCCAGCCGGGCCCGATTCGCCCCAAACGTATTGGCTTCCAGAATCTGCGCTCCGGCCTTCACATAGGCCTCGTGAACTTCCTTCACTAAGTGCGGGGCCGACAAGTTCAATTCATCGTAACAACGGTTGATGAACACCCCTTTCTCATACAACATAGTGCCCATCGCCCCATCGGCGACTAACACCCCTTGGGCGAGCGCCTCTCGAAACTCTTTCGCGCGGGTCTTCGGTAACGTAGCTGTACTCATAACAATCTTAAAGTTTACCAGCCAGTCACATCCACCGGGGCACCGCTCGTCACCCCCAGTCGTTTGGCCGCCGACCCCTCCCGCAACACAATCTCCAAATATCCCGCCGATCCCACCACCGCGTACAACTCGCCGTATTCACACTCGGCATAATGCGTCGCCCGCTTGGCCACCTTCTCAAATCCCACCACCAACTCGAACGGCCGATCCGCCAACCAACCGAACTCCGCCAGCGTCAGACTCGTCACCAGGTTCCCAAACCGATCCACCCGCAGCACCGACCCGCTCCACTGCCGCTTCGAAATCCGCTGATTTGTCCCCAAGTTCAACCGCAACGCGTCCTTGACTAACTTCCCAAACTTCGCCGGCGCTAAGCCCCCCGCCAAGTGAGCCGCGCAGGCCGCAAACACGTCCCGGCCATGGAAGGTCGCGCTTACCGGCTTCAAAAACAATTTTTCATTCGTAATCGCCCGCGCCTTTGCCCCCGGCTTGCCCAGCGCCGTCGAAAAGATGCCGTTGTCCGGCCCAATCATGTATTGCCCGTCCACTTCCACGAGCAACGGCCGCCGCGAACTCCCCACCCCCGGGTCCACCACCGCCACGTGAATCGTCTTCTTTGCAAACCATCGCCGCGCTTGTTCGAACACAAACGCCGCCTCGCCCACCTCGTATGCCGGCAACTCATGCGTCAAATCCACCACCGTCGCCTTCGGGCAAATCGAAAGGATCACGCCCTTCATTGCCCCCACGAAATAGTCGGCGTTCCCGAAGTCGGTCGTCAGCGTTACGATCGGCACTTAGAGCACCAACTCGCGGGCACACCCGCGCACGTCCATTTCAAACTCAATCGTCTCAATCGGCGGTCGCGAATAGTGCCACGTCACCCCGTGCGCCGCGCCCTGGCCCATCTTCCGCACCACATCTTCCGCCAACAGGTGCCATACCGGATGCACCGTGTACATCTCCGCCACCGTCACCAGATCCCACCCCACCCCCAGGCCCACCAGCCGTCCGGTCATCAGCCCCATCACGTACTGCGCCTTCACCCGCAACGCCTCCGCCGAACTCTCCCCGCGCCGAATCACGTCGTGCGGGTCGAGCGACCCCTCCGGCAACTCGCCCGCGCCGGCCACGATAAACGTCTTCCGGCCAATCTTCGACGGGGTCGTATAACCAAACCCATACAGGCTCGGCTCCGTCGGCGCCCCGATCTCCGGAGCAATGTTCGTCCGGGCCACCGGGTTCATCGTGTCCAGAAACAGCCCCCACTGCTGCAGCACCTTCACGTAGCCCGCGTTGAAGTCGTTGAACCCTTGAAAGGTGAACGGTCGCGGCGACCGCAACTCCATCGAACAAAGCGCCGCCAACGGTCGACCCTCCGCTTCCAAGTGCGCCTTGACGCGTTCAAAACCAGCGGCCAACGGCACCGGCTGGCCGAACCTCGCGTGGACAACCTCAAATCCCTCGGCGGCCACGGCTCCGCCCGAATACGGCGCGATTCCGCGCACAAAAGAATAGTTGCCCTTAGGGTTGGCGACAAGCATGAACCCTATTCTAGCCCTATCGATTCGGCTACCATCAAGAGTGGCTTACTTCGACCATAACGCGACCACTCCAATCGCCCCCGACGTCCTCGCCGCACTCCTTCCCGTGTTGGCGGAATCCTATGGCAACGCCTCCAGCATCCATCAGCATGGCCAGCGCGCCAAGCAACTCCTCGAAACCGCCCGCCGCCAACTCGCCGCCCGCCTCGGCTGCTCCCCCAAAGAAATCGTTTTTACCAGCGGCGGAACCGAGTCCAACAACCTCGCCCTCGCCGGCTCCTACCGCCATATCATCACCTCCTCGCTCGAACATCCCGCCGTCGCCCAACCCCTTGCCCGCCACCCGAACCTAACCGTCCTGAAGCCTAACGCCGACGGCCTCATCACCCCCGCGGCCCTGCAAGCCGCCCTCCGCCCAGAGACCGACCTCGTCTCCATCATGCACGCCAACAACGAGCTCGGCACCCTCCAACCGATCGCCGAACTCGCCGCCCTCGCCCACGACGCCGGAGCCCTCTTCCACTCCGATGGCGTCCAGGTCCCCGGCCGCCTACACCTGAATCTCACCGCTCTCGGCGTCGACCTCTACTCCCTCAGCGGTCACAAAATGTACGCTCCGAAAGGCATCGGTGCCCTCTACGTCCGTCTCGGCGTCGACCTCCATCCCCAACTCTTCGGCGGTCGCCACGAATCCGGCCGTCGCGCCGGCACCGAAAATATCCCCGGCATCGTCGCTCTCGGAGCTGCCGCCGCCCGGCCCCTCACTAGTCTCAGGGCCCTCCGCGATCGCCTGGAATCCGGCCTCCTCGCCGCCATTCCCGACGCCATCGTCAACTGCTACGCCGCCCCCCGCCTGCCGAATACCACCAACATTCGCTTTGCCGGCCTTGAAGGCGAAGCGCTCGTCATCGGCCTCGACCTCCGCGGATTCTCCGTCTCCTCCGGAGCCGCCTGCTCCTCGGGCGCCGTCGAACCATCGCCAGCCCTCCTAGCCATCGGCCTAAGTCGTGAGCAAGCTAAGAGTTGCATCCGTTTCTCTCTAGGAGAATCGAATACCTTAGTTGAGGTAGATTCCCTCATCGCCGCCGTCGCCGCCTCCGTCGCCCATCTCCGTAAACTCTCTCCTACTTATGCCTAATGGACTCATTGCCGTCGCCATGTCCGGTGGTGTCGATTCATCCGCCGTCGCCGCCCTCCTGAAAAAGGAAGGCCAGCCCATCGTCGGAATGACGATGCAGCTTTGGAATCAAAGCCGTCTGCCGGAACTCTCAACCGAAACTTCAAGCGGCCGCTGCTGCTCCATTGACGACGTCTACGACGCCCGCTACGTCTCCGAATTTCTCGGCATCCCCTACTACGTCGTCAACTTCGAAGATCAATTCGAGCAACACGTTGTGCGTCCTTTCGTCAACGATTACTTGAATGGCCGCACCCCCATCCCCTGCACCCTCTGCAACAATTTCATCAAGTTTGAAACCTTCCTTGAGATGGCCTCCGGCATCGGCGCTGAAAAGATCGCCACCGGTCACTACGCCCGCGTCTCCTTCGACGAACCCGCCGGCCGCTACCAACTACGCCGCGCCGTCGACGCAACCAAGGACCAAACCTATTTCCTCCTCGGACTAACCCAAGCCCAGCTTTCAAAAACACTTTTTCCCCTCGGCCACATGCTCAAAACCGAGACCCGCGAACTCGCCCGCGAAGCCGGTCTCCCCGTCTCCGAGAAGCAGGATTCCCAGGAAATCTGCTTCGTCCCTAATGGCGACTACGCCGCCTTTATCGCCGCCTACGCCGCCGAACAGGGCATCGCCCTCCCGGAGTCCGGCGGCGACATCGTCTCCCAGGCTGGCGAGGTCCTTGGCCGTCACGCCGGCTTCCACAACTACACCGTCGGCCAACGTCGCGGCCTCGGCGTTGCCGCCCCGGAACCGCTCTACGTCATCGCCACCGAACCCGCCTCCAACCGGGTCACCGTCGGCAGTCCCGCCGATCTCCTGACGACGCGCCTCTCGATCCGCGACATGAACTGGATCTCCATCGCCGCGCCCTCCGAACCCATCCGCGCCCAGGTTCGCATCCGCAACCGCCACATCCCAGCCCCCGCGACGCTCACTCTGAAGGACGGCCTCGTTGAAGTCGAGTTCGACCAGCCTCAGCGTGCCGTCACCCCCGGCCAAGGCGCGGCCGTCTACGATGGCGACCTCGTCCTCGGAGGCGGGTGGATTGCGTAGTCACCGGCGCAACCTCGCCGAGTATTGGCTGGTACGAATTCTGCTCGCCACGGTCGCCTTCGGACCCACCCGTTTCCTCGGCACCCTCTACGCCAAAATCCTCGATCGCGTCGTCCCCAAACTGCGCCGCGCCGCCCTTCGGAACTGCGCAATCACCGGCGTCAACCCCTGCGTAGTCGATGGCGTCTTCCGCTCCATCGGCCGCATCCTCGTCTGCTTCGCCCGCTTCCCGAGCATCAATAAGTCGAATGTTCACAATTGGATCCGCTATGAAGGCTTCGAACATTATCAAACCGCCAAAGCCCGCGGCAAAGGGGTACTCTTCGCCACCCTCCACCTCGGCAACTGGGAACTCTCCGCGTTCGCTCATGCCCTCATGACCGAACCCATGCACATCGTCGTTCGCCCCCTCGACAACCCGCTTCTGGACGCCTTCGTCCACGCCCGCCGCGCTGGCAGTGGCAACGTCGTGATTGGCAAAGCCGACGGCATCCGGCCCATCTTCCGTGCCCTGGCCGCCAACCAACCTGTTGGCATCCTCGTCGATCAGAACGTCGGACTCGATGAAGGGCTCTTCGTCAATTTCTTCGGCCGCAAGGCCTGCGTCAGTCCCGCCTTCGCCAAACTCGCCGCCCGCACCGGGGCCACCGTCCTCCCCGGCTACGCCGTCTGGGCGCCCGGGGAAGGGAAGTACATCCTGAAGTTCGATGCTCCCGTCGGCATTACCGGCAACACCCTCATTGATACGCAGCGGATTCAGAACGCGCTCGAAACCGCCATCCGCGCCTACCCCGACCAATGGCTCTGGATCCACCGCCGCTGGAAAACTCGTCCCCACGGCGAACCCCCTCTTTATGATTAACGTGAACTAGATGAAATACGTGAAGGTTGGATTAGTCGGCCTTGTCAGCGTAGCGTTGGTCGCCGGGTATTTTGTATTGCGTCCCCCGCATTCAGCGCCGCCGCGCGAACTGCGGGTCTTGATGACCCCAGAAGCGATCGCCCGCGGTAACTTTGTTTATAACGTCGTCGGCGATTGTGATTCCTGCCATGGCGAAAGGGATTTCAGCAAATTCGGCGCACCGGTGCTCCGTAGCGGAGCCGGCTTCCTCTTCCCGCCGGAACTCGGCCTGCCCGGCAAAGTGGTGGCGTCCAACATCACGATGGACGTGGAAACGGGCATCGGGGCCTGGACCGATGGCGAAAAACTGCGCGCCATTCGCGAAGGCATCGGCCGCGACGGCCGGGCCCTCTTCCCGATGATGCCTTATGAAAGTTTCCGCCACATGAGTGACCCCGACGCCGAAGCCCTCGTCGCCTATCTCAACACCTTACCGGCCGTGGCCTCCAAGCGCCCCCCCACCGAACTCGATTTTCCGGTTTCCATCTTGATCAAAAGCGCTCCCCAGCCAGTCACCGGAACCGTGACCGCTCCCCCGGATTTGGGCGAGTATCTCGTGACCCTTGGGGGCTGTATGAAATGCCATTCCCACGAAGATCGCGGGGCGATCGTAGCCGGAACGGAATACGCCGGCGGCCGCGTCTTTGCGATCGGAGCGCACAAAGTCGTCTCTGCCAACATCACCCCGGACCCGGAAACAGGCATCGGTCGCTGGACCGAGGCTGCCTTCGTCAAGCGGTTTCACGACTACCGCGAATACGAAGCCACCCCCCTGCCCGCCGCCACGCAGAAGAACTTCACCTTAATGCCTTGGTTGAACTTTTCAAAGTATTCGCCTGAAGAATTAGGCGCTATCTATCGCTATCTTCGCCATCAAAAACCGATCCAAAACAAGGTCACGGCCCACGCGGAATCTTAACGCCCACCCGCAACGTCCAAAATGCTGCCCGTCGTGTAGGATGCCTCTGCCGACAAAAGCCACAGAATGGCCGCGGCCACCTCTTCGGCCTCTCCTCCGCGCTGCATCGGTACCAGCGTCTTCACCCGGTCCACCCGTCCGGCCTCGCCGCCCTTGGCGTGGAACCCGGTGTAGATGAAACCCGGCCGCACGGCATTCACCCGAATGCCTTCCTCGGCCACCTCTTTCGCCAGTCCGATCGTGAACGTCTCCAATGCCCCCTTGCTCGCCGCGTAGTCCACGTACTCGCCCGGCGATCCGTACTTGGCCGCTCCAGATGACAGGTTCACAATCGCCCCGCCCCGGCCCCCCAGGCGCGTCGACATCCGCTTCACCGCCTCCCGCGCACACACCATCGGCCCCACCACATTCACCGCCATCATCCGCCCCATCCGCGCCGCTCCCATCGCCTCCAACCGCAGCTGGCTTTCGAGCGTCGCCGCGTTGTTCACAAGCGCCGCCACCGCACCCAACTCGCTATCGACCCGCCGAAACAGCGCTTCCACCTCCCCCTCCACGCTTACGTCCGCCTGCATCGCCACCGCTCGCCCGCCCCCGCTTGTGATCTCCCCCACCACCTCGGCCGCGGCCTCCCGCCCCTGTCGATAATTCACGCAAACCCAATACCCA
>Ga0136639_10000386_pt1 | contig 14384 bp, 12 predicted proteins | sample AntDrymUQ8592106_2_FD_113739 | JGI IMG/M metagenome (GOLD analysis project Ga0136639, IMG submission 113739) | Polar desert sand microbial communities from Dry Valleys, Antarctica - metaG UQ859 (21.06) | ecosystem: Environmental > Terrestrial > Soil > Desert | place: Antarctica: Dry Valley...
CGCCATCCCCTTCCGTTCTGAAATCGGATCCCGGTCTCGCTGCGGCCCTCGTTGACGAGGTGCTGACACGCCCTCCGTTCCGCGCCTGCACGACCACGATGGCAGCGGTCCACGCTCCTGATCCAGAAAGCACTCCGTGACCGCACCGCTCACTTCACCGGGCCTCCCCGACGCAGGGCGCCCAGACCATTCCCGCCACCGCACCCGCGGCAGGATCGTGCCGGCACCGCGGGTATTCTTCCCGGCCCTCATCATCATCCTGCTCGTTGTCGTGGTTGCCATCGCCTTCCCCACCCGAACCGGAGTCACCCTCGCCCTGTTGCAGGGCTGGGTCGTCGCCGGCTTGGGCCCGTACTACATGTTGATCGTCGCCGCGTTCGTGGTCTTCGCCACGTGGATGGGCATGAGCCGGTTCGGTGATATCAAGCTCGGCCAGGACGATGACGTGCCCGAGTTCGGGCTGATGTCGTGGTTCTCGATGCTCTTCGCTGCCGGCATGGGCATCGGCCTCGTGTTCTGGGGCACGGCCGAACCGCTCACCCACTTCACCAGCCCGAAGCCCGGCGTCACGGGCAGCAGCCAGGAGCTGGCTGCGGCGGCCATGTCGCAGACGTTCCTGCACTGGGGCTTCCACGCCTGGGCCATCTACGCCGTCGTCGGCCTGTCGCTCGCGTACGCCATCCACCGCAAGGGACGCCCCGTCTCGATCCGCTGGGCCCTGGAACCGCTCCTCGGCGACCGGGTGCGCGGACGTCTCGGCGACGCCATCGACGTGATCGCGATCGTCGGCACGCTCTTCGGCGTGGCAACCTCCCTGGGCCTGGGCGTCAAGCAGATCGCGGCGGGTCTGCGCCACTTGGGCGTCGTGGGTGAGGTCAACAACACCCTGCTCGTGGTGCTCATCGTCATCATCACGATGATCGCCACGGTATCCGTGGTGAGTGGTGTGGGCAGAGGCATCAAATGGCTCTCGAACATCAACCTCGGCGTGGCCGGCCTTCTTCTGGTTGCGGTGCTGCTCCTCGGCCCGACGCTCTACCTGTTCCGCGTCTTCGTCGAGTCGATCGGCGGCTATCTGCAGGGCGTCGTCGGACTCACCTTCGACGCCGGCTCCTTCACCGGCCAGGCCGGACTCGACTGGCAGGGTGCCTGGACCGTCTTCTACTGGGGCTGGTGGATCTCGTGGGCGCCGTTCGTCGGCGTCTTCATTGCCCGGATCTCCCGTGGGCGCACGGTGCGTGAGTTCGTGGCCGGCGTGCTGCTGGTGCCGACCCTGGTCACCTTCGCCTGGTTCGCGGTCATGGGCGGCAGCGCCATCAAGCAGGCTTTTGGCGGCGACGGTGGCGGACTGTTCGACCCGGCAGAAGGCATCATCGCTGAGAATGTGCTCTTCGACTTTCTCTCCGGCCTGCCGTTCGGTGGTGTGTTGTCGGTGATCGCCGTGATCGTGGTGGCCATCTTCTTCATCACCTCGGCCGACTCCGGTTCGCTCGTCATCGACATGCTCGCCTCCGGCGGCGACACCAACCCGCCGAAGTGGAGCCGCATCCTCTGGGCCGGTCTCAGCGGACTCGTCGCGATCGCGCTGCTGTTGGCCGGCGGGCTCGCGGCCCTCCAGACCGGAGCCATCCTGACGGCCATCCCCGTCAGCGTGGTGATGATCGGCATGTGTGTGGCCACCTACAAGGCGTTCCAGGAGGAGCATCAGGTGCTGGTGCGACTCGAACGGCGTCAACGCCGGGAGGAGCTGTCTCGGCGGATCCGGAAGAATGTCACCGCCCACCTGGAGGAGAACTTCGACGATCACTTCGGCGACCAGATGGACGAGCGGATCACCGCCGCCCTCTCCGAGGGAGAGCAGCGCCGGTGGAAGCTGTGGCGTCGCAAGCATCCGGTGGAGCACGCCCGCGCGGAGTCGGACGACGCCGCACAGGCGGAGCAGGCGGCGCAGATCGAAGCGGTCACGGCCGCAGAGGAGGCCGAGGCTGCACTGGTCGCCGTGTCAGAGACGACGGATGACCTGACGGATCAGACGCAGGGCAAGCAGGCGACTGACGAGCCTGCGGCGCGGTAACGCTCAGTCGGCTGCACGGGCCGGATCGTGGAGGTCATCGAGCGGTTCTCCTCGTAGGCGGCCCATTTACCTGTGCCGCACTGATGCCTATGGTGTTGGCATGCGCGCCGATGACGATTTACACCTGTCCCTGCAGACTCTGCTCACCGACCGGCTCGGCCGGTGGGCCATACGCTGCACCCAGATCATTGTCGTGGTCGTGCTGGCCGCCGGTGCCGTCTACGCCCTGGTGCAGGTGAAGCTCGTGGTGATCCCCGTGCTCGTGGCGCTCATCCTGGCATCCGCTCTGGCGCCGCTGGTCGGCTGGCTGCGGAGGCGCGGCCTCCGGGCCATCCTCGCGACCTGGATCACCCTCTTGGCGGGGGCGCTCATCCTCGGCGGCATCGTCACGCTCATCGTCTTCGCGGTGCGCAACCAGTGGGGTGCGCTGGCGGTGGCAGCCACCGAAGGGCTGGACGAACTGCAGGGTCTGCTGGTTGAGGGACCGCTCGCGCTGGACTCGGAGCAGTTCAACGCTGTGCGTGATGCGATCGTTGGCTTCGTCACGAGCGCGCAGTTCGGCACGGGAGCGCTCGCCGGCGTGTCCGCCGTGGTCGAGCTGGTCACCGGAACCCTGCTCGTGCTCGTGATTCTGTTCTTTTTCTTGAAGGACGGTGGCCAGATCTGGAATTTCTTCCTGCGCTTCCTGCACGGGGAGCGCCTCGAACGGGCCCACCGCATTGGCGACGTCACCCCGGAGGTCCTCGGCCAGTACGTGCGCGGAACGGCGGTCATCGCCCTGTTCGACGCCATTCTGATCGGCATCGGGCTGGCCATCCTGCAGGTTCCGTTGGCGCTGCCGCTGGCCGTGATCGTGTTCCTCACCGCGTTCATCCCGCTGATCGGTGCCACGATCGCCGGCATCCTGGCTGCCCTCGTGGCGCTGGTGGCCAACGGACCGCTCGTGGCGCTGATCGTCGTGGCCATCGTGATCGTGGTCAACCAGCTCGAGGGTGACCTGCTCAACCCGGTGGTGATGGCGGGGGCGCTCAGATTGCATCCGCTGGTGATCCTGGTCGCGCTGACCGTGGGCACCATCCTCGGCGGCATCGCCGGGGCCGTGCTTTCCGTTCCGCTCGTGGCCGTGGGCTGGGCGATGATCAAGGTCTGGGACAGACCGGACCAGTCGATCACCCAGCGGGCGAAATTCTCCTTGCGGCACCGGCCGAAGCCCGCGAAGCCGGCGTAGGCCGCACCTCGCCGATCCTCGTGCGTGCCGGCGTGCAACCTGATCATGCGAGCCGACAGCCGCTCTTTCTGACCGCCCCGACTCTGCTAAACTCGGACGGTTGCCGTTTAACGGCCGCGGATCAAGAGAGCCCAGGCATTCGGCCCCGGGCACCGCGCAGTGAGAGAAAGGGGATCCCATCTATGGCACTCGAAGCTAATGCAAAGAAGGCGATCATCGAAAAGTACGCTACCCACCCAGGCGACACAGGGTCCCCCGAAGTTCAGATTGCCATGCTCACGCAGCGCATCCTGGACCTCACGGAGCACCTGAAAGAGCACAAGCACGACCACCACTCGCGTCGTGGTCTGCTTCTCATGGTTGGTCAGCGCCGTCGTCTGCTCGGTTACCTGTCGGATATCGACATCACTCGGTACCGCACGCTGATCGGCAGCCTCGGACTGCGCCGCTAAGGCACTTTTTCGAAGACACCGCGATCTTCTTACAAACGGGTCGTCACCTTTCAGGTGGCGGCCCGTTTCGTATGTCCGGGGCAGGCACCCGGGAATATCCCCGGGTCCCGCGCGGTTTTCTCCAGCGATGTCTACCTCCGCACTGAGCCTGTCCGTGCTCGATCTGATCCCCGTCCGCACGCCCCAGAGCTCCGCTCAGGCGATCGCGGCAGCCGTGCACCTCGCCCAGAGCGCGGACCGGCTCGGTTACACCCGATACTGGGTCGCGGAGCACCACAACATGCAGGCGGTGGCGTCGACGAACCCGCCGGTGCTGATCGGAATTATCGCTGCGCAGACCGAACGCATCCGGGTCGGCTCCGGGGGAGTCATGCTGCCCAACCACTCGCCGCTCGTGATCGCCGAGCAGTTCGGAATTCTTGAGGCCGCCTTCCCCGGCCGCATCGACCTGGGGCTGGGCCGGGCGCCCGGCAGCGACCCGATGATCACCGCGCTGCTGCGCTCAAGCGGGGCCGTGAGTGAGGTCGACGCGTTCCCGCGAAATATCGCCGACATTGCTGCTCTGCTGCACCCCGACGGTGCGTCACTCAGCCTCACCTCGGGCCAGGAATACACCCTGCGCGCGACACCGGCCGCCGCCGGGATGCCCGAAATCTGGCTCCTGGGCTCCAGCGAATACTCAGCCAGGCTCGCCGCCCGGCAGGGCATGCCGTATGTGTTCGCCAACCACTTCGCCGGCGACGGCACCACACAGGCGCTCGAGTTGTACCGCCGCGGGTTCACGCCCAGTGAAACCCTCGACGAACCCCGTACGATCCTCACCCTGAACGTATCGGTCGCCGACACCAAGGCCGAGGCGCTCGTCCTCGCACTGCCGCAGATGCAGCAGATGGCGCGCCTGCGCTCGGGCCAGCCGCTCGGCCTGCTTGCGACGGTCGAAGAGGCCGCGGCCACACCACTGGCGCCGGCGCTGCTCGAGATGATCGAACGGATGGCGGCCGCCTGGATCATCGACGAACCCGTCGCAGCTGCCTTGCGCATCCGTGCTCTCGCGGAGCAGTTCGGGGTAGACGAGGTCATGCTGCAACCGATCGCCTCCGCTCACACGGGCGCCGACGCGTCGACCTCGCCTGGTCGTGAGCGCACGTTGGAACTGCTCGCCGCCGAATTGCTTGCCGTGGAACTGCTCGCGGCAAGCTAGGTGCACTGAGTCATGACGTTTATGTGCGCCGGATCACCGCCCGGAAAGTCCCGAAGGAGCCGCTCCCCGACGACCCACCCTTCTGATCGGTGCTGCCTCCCGGTTCAGTACTGCCGCCCGGTTGGGCGTGCCTGCCCCGGATGAGCTCGGCTCAGGAGGCAGGTTCCGTCAGATCCACCACGTGGGCCTTGACGTGGGTGCGCAGAGCCTCGATGCCTTTGAGAGCCTCCGCCTTGGTGTGGTAGCTCTCCGAGGTGGCGATCACTTCGCCGTTGTTGGCCTTGAGCCGGAACTGAAAACCGCCGGATCGTGCCGCGTAAACCTCATATTTTCCGGACATCACACACTCTCTTTTCTTCAACATTGAAAAACGTCGACGGCAGCATTGCCAGTGAAAAAACACTACCGTGCCAACCGACACGGGCGGCAACCCGACGGGGGCCTACCATTGACCGGTACCCAACGAAACGGAAGCACCCAGCTATGAGCCTCTGGCGCACCAAGAGTATTGAGGCCTCCATGGCCGACTCCCTCGAGAAGGGCCACAGCCTCAAACGCACGCTGGGCACATGGGACCTCATGATCATGGGGGTCGCGGTTGCCGTCGGCGCCGGGATCTTCTCGGTCGGCGCCAAGGCGGCCGGAAGCTACGCCGGGCCATCCGTCACCCTGGCGTTCCTGCTCGCCGCGGTCACCTGCGCGCTCGCCATCATGTGTTACGCAGAGTTCGCATCGGCAGTTCCCGTGGCCGGCTCGGCCTACACCTTCACCTACGCGACCCTCGGCGAACTGCTCGCCTGGATCATCGGCTGGGACCTTATCCTCGAGATGCTGACCGCCGCCGCCGTGATCGCCAAATACTGGGGCATCTACCTCAGCGAGGTCTTCGAACTCTGGAACTGGGATGTCCCGGCCACGATCTCCGTGTTCGGCCTGCAGGTCAGCTGGGGCGCATTCGTCATCGTCGCCATCTTCACCACCCTCCTCGTGCTGGGCACCAAGCTCTCCGCGCGCGTCGCCAGCATCTTCACCATCCTCAAGGTCGCGATCGTGCTATTCGTGATCGTCGTGGGTGCCTTCTTCATCAACCCGGAGAACTACACGCCCTTCATCCCCGAGGCGGTGCCCTCCACGGGCGGTGACGGCGACGTGTGGATGCAGTCGCTCTTCTCGTTCATGACCGGCGCCCAGCCCGCCCAGTACGGCCTCTTCGGTCTGCTCGCCGGCGCCTCGCTCGTCTTCTTCGCGTTCATCGGCTTCGACGTGGTCGCCACCAGCGCCGAAGAGGTCAAGGATCCGCAGAAGACCCTGCCGCGCGGCATCTTCGCCGGCCTGGCCATCGTCACGGTGCTCTACCTGGGCGTCAGCCTCGTTCTCACCGGCATGGTGCCGTACACCGTGCTCGCCGGAGACCCCAACGCGTCGCTCGCGACGGCGTTCATCTCGGTCGGCGCCGGCTGGGCTGCCCAGGTGATCTCGGTTGGCATCCTGGTGGGGCTCACCACCGTGATCATGGTGCTGCTCCTCGGCCTCTCGCGCGTGCTCTTCGCCATGAGCCGCGACGGCCTGCTGCCCCGCGGCCTGAGCGTCACCTCCGCCAAGCGCGGCACCCCCGCCCGGGTACAGATCATTTCCGGCGCCGCCGTGGCACTGATCGCCGGTTTCACCGATGTGGGCGTGCTCGAGGAAATGATCAACATCGGCACCCTGTCGGCATTCGTGCTGGTGAGCATCGCCGTGGTTGTGCTTCGCAAGAAGCGGCCCGACCTGCCCCGGGCCTTCAAAGTGCCCTTCTCGCCGTACCTGCCGATCCTGTCGGCGGCGCTCTGCTTCTGGCTGATGCTCAACCTCACGACGCTCACCTGGGTGCGCTTCGCGGTCTGGCTCGCGATCGGCATCGCCGTGTACTTCCTCTACGGACGTCGCCACTCGCTGGTGGGCATCGAGGCCAAGCGCGTCTTCGACGCCACCTTCCGCGAAGAGGTCATCGCCGAAGAGCAGGCCGCCCTGGGCAAGTAACCCCACTCTGCGCCTGCGTGGTCGGGGGACAGGCACTGGGGTGACCCCCAGCATCGATCGGGGAAGATGGAGCCATGCTGCACCGCCATCCGGTCCTGTCCCTTGTCACGCTCGCCTATCTGGCGTTCGTGGGCTGGGTGACCCTTGGGCCACAGCCGTTCGACAGCGGGAACAACGAGTTGCTGCTTCGGGCGCTCCGCGTGTTCTCCCGGCATGACGCCACCGACTGGATCACCTACGGACGGGTCGAATTCGCGGCCAACATTGCCATGTTCATCCCGATCGGGGTGTTCCTGCTGCTTCTGTTCGGGCGCAGGTTCTGGTGGCTGGCGATCGTCGTGGCCGTCTCACTCACCGGCTCGATCGAGTTCACCCAGCAGTTCCTGCCGACCCGGGTCCCGGATGTGCGCGATCTGGTTGCGAACGGGAGCGGCGCCGTGGTCGGGGTCATCGTCGGCCTCGTCCTCACGGCGTTCAAGCTGGTGCGCCGTGAGGACCCCCGGCCGAGGCAAGCCGCGGCCACCTACAGCCGATAGAGGCGGGCCTCCCAGGGGCGCAGCACCGCGTTCGAGGGCTGGGCGGCGGTATCCGTCTCGACCGGGTAGTTGGTCAGAACGAGTTCCGCACCGGAGACCTCCAGCGGCAGAGAATCGGTCAATGGGGCATCCGACGCGTTGGCGACGACGAGCAGCGTCTCGTCACCCTGGGTGCGCGTGAACGCGTAGAGCGCCTCGTGGTCGGGTTCGAGCAGGACGAAGTCGCCGAGGGCGACCACCTCGTTCTCGTGTCGCAGCGCGATCAGCCGCTGGTAGAAGCGGAACACGCTCTGCTCGCTCGCGAGGTCGGCTGCGACGTTGACGTCGACGCTGTTCGGGTTCACGGCCAGCCAGGGCGTTCCGGTCGTGAAGCCGGCCTGGGGCGAGGCATCCCACTGCATCGGCGTGCGCGCGTTGTCGCGGCCCATGGTCTGCACGCCGGCGAGCACGGTGCCTGGGTCCAGGTCGAAGTCCAGAACCGCCTCGCGGTAGTGGTTGAGTGACTCGAGGTCGCGATAGTCGTCGATGGAGTCGAAGCGTACGTTGGTCATGCCGATCTCTTCGCCCTGGTAGATGTAGGGCGTGCCGCGGTGCAGGTGCAGCACCAGCGCCCACAGCGTCGCCGACTGATAGCGAAAATCGGTGTCGTTGCCGAAGCGCGACACCAGCCGAGGCTGGTCGTGATTGTTCAGGTAGAGGCTGTTCCAGCCGATCTTGGCCAGACCCTCCTGCCAACGGGACAGGCTCTTTTTCAACGCCGGCAGGCTGCGGGGAAGCACATCAAACTTGTGCTTGCCCTGATCGAGGCCGACATGCTCGAACTGGAATATCATGTCCACTTCGCGCCGGGCCGGGTCGGTGAACAGCAGGGCGTCGTCGGTGCTGACGCCCGGCATCTCACCGACGGTGAGGTGCTGGCCCTCGCGGCCGTCGAAGACTTCGCGGTGCATCTCCTGCAGGAAGTCGTGGATCTGCGAACCCATCGGGGAGCCGCCGCCGGTCGCTGCGGCCGGTCCGTCGACCAGCTCGAGCTGTTTGGCGATGAAGTTGATCACGTCCATCCGAAAGCCGTCGACGCCGCGGTCCAGCCACCAGTTCATCATTGTGTACACGGCCTGGCGCACCTCGGGGTTCTCCCAGTTGAGGTCAGGCTGCTGCGTGGCGAACAGGTGCAGGTAGTACTCGCCGGTCGTCGGATCGAGGGTCCAGGCCGGGCCGCTAAAGGCGCTGCCCCAACCGTTCGGCGGGCCGCCATCGGCCCGCGGCTGGCGCCACCAGTACCAGTCACGCTTCGGGTTCGTCAGCGACGAACGTGATTCCTGGAACCAGGCGTGCTCGTCGCTGGTGTGGTTCACGACCAGGTCCATCACGATCTTGATGCCGCGCTCGTGGGCCTCGGCCAGCAGCAGGTCGAACTCTGCCAGGCTTCCGAAGACCGGTTCGATGCTCTGGTAGTCGCTGATGTCATAGCCGTTGTCGTGCTGCGGCGACGGGTAGACGGGGGAAAGCCAGACCGCGTCCACGCCGAGCTCGGCGAGGTAATCGAGCTTCGAACGGATGCCGCCGAGGTCGCCGATCCCGTCGCCATCGGAGTCCGCGAAGCTACGTGGATACACCTGGTAGACGACGGCGCTGGTCCACCACGGGGCCACGGTCTCGGGGGTGGTGTCGGACGCGGCCGTTTGGGTCTTCGGTGCGGTGGGTGTCATTTGATCGATCCTCTCATCACGCCGGAGATAACCCAGCGCTGGGCAAAAATGTACACAATCAGGAGCGGCGCCATGGCCATCAGGTACGAGGCGAACGCGGCCGAGTAGTTGGTGTTGAACTGGCCCTGGAACACGAACTGCGAGAGCTGCAGGGTTCGCGCAGCCGGGTCGGAGAGCACGACGAGCGGAAGGATGAAATCGTTCCACGCCCAGACGCAGGTCAGGATGCCGACGGTCGCGTTCATCGGGGTGAGCAACGGGAAAATGATCTGCCAGTACACCCGCCAGGTGGTCGCCCCGTCGGTGTAGGCCGCTTCCTCAAGCTCGATCGGAATCGACTTGATGAACGCGACGTAGATGAACACGTTGAGCGAGAGCCCGAACACCGCGTAGAGCAGGATCAGCCCGACCTGGTTGTCCAGGCCGAAGAGCGCGGTCTCCTTCACGACCGGGAGCATGATGATCGGGAACGGGATGAAGATCGCGGACAGCAGGTAGAAGTAGACGCCCTTGAAGAACGGCTTGTGCAGGTTTCGGGCTATCGCATACGCCACCAGTGAGTTCGTCAGCAGAGTGAGCACGACGGCGCCGACGGTGATCAGTGCCGTATTCATCAGCGCCTGCGGAAACCTGGTCAACGTCCAGGCGTCGACGAAGTTCTGCCAGTGGAAGCTGTTGGGCAGCTCGAAGCCCGTGCCTCCGAGCTGGTCGGGGGTCTTCAGCGCGGTGATCACAGCAAAGTAGAGAGGAACCAGCACGGTGAACGCGCAGACCGCGATCAGCGCGGTGGCCCACCAGTTGATCCGGGTGCGATTGGCGTTGATGCGCCGCACGGCCCGGGGATCGCGCGGTACCCGGATGGACGGTTCGACCGCGGCCGGGGCGTCGATGATGATAGCCATTAGAAGTCAGCCTCCTTGCGCTGAAGAACTCGGAACTGCAAGAACGAGACGAGCATGATCACGATGACGAAGAGCACCGCGTTGGCGGACTGGTAGGCGAACTCGCCGCCCTGGAAGCCGCCGCGGAAGATCAGCAGAGTGATGGATTCGGTTGAGGTTCCCGGCCCTCCGGCAGTCAGGGCGATGATGTGGTCGAAGGTCTGCAGGAATCCCTTCAGGCTCAGCACCATGTTGATGGTGAAGAAGGCACTGATCATCGGAAAGGTGATCGACCGGAACTGCCGCCGGGGTGTGGCGCCGTCGATCGCGGATGCCTCGTACAGTTCCTGGGGGATTGTCTGCAGCCCGGCGAGGTAGAGGATGATCGCGAACGCGCAGGACTGCCAGACCGCGAGGGCCACGATGGCCGTCCACGCCCAGTCCGGGTTGGTCAGGATGTTGTCGCGCAGCACCGGCACGCCGGAGAGGATCCGGGGGAGGGAATTGGCGAAGAAATACTGGAAGACGTAGCCGACGACCAGGATTGCGAGCACGTACGGGATGAAGAAAATGCCGCGGAAGGTGGACTGGAAGGCGATCTTCGCGTTTAGTCCGACCGCGACGGCCAGAGAGATCACATTGGTGAGGATTGTGGCGACGATGGCGAAACCGAAGGTGAAACCGTAGGCCTTGAGCACCCGGTCATCCTGGAACAGGGCGATGAAGTTACCGAAACCGACGAAGCTCCACGAGCCGAAGCCTGCGTAGTTGGTGAAGCTGAAGAAGACGCCGATGAGAACCGGGACGGTGTGCAGCAGCGCGAAGACGGTGACCGCGGGGACCACCATCCAATAGAACGCGCGGGGGGTGGCACCGACGCGACGCCGCGTGGTGCTCGGCCTCGATGCGCGGGGCGTATGTTCCGGTCTGGGCCGGGTTAGGACGGGAGTAGCCATCGTTAGTCTCCGCTTCGTGTCGAGGTGGTGCGCGAGGCGACCTTGCGCCACTCGTTGTCCAGGGTGGTGAGCGCTTTCTCACTGTTCTTGTCGGTCAGGAACTGCTGCACGATCGGGCCGAGCGGGATGCTCGCCGGGATCTGGTGATCGATGAAGCCGGTGATCCGGCCGGCCTGGAAGTAGGGCTGCAGCTCTGCCAGGGCCGGGTTGGTGTTTTTCGCTGCGTCCCGGGCCGTCGAGAACATGTTCTGGGAGGCCGCGAAGGATTCGAGCACCTCCTTCTGGAAGAGGAAGTCCACGAACAGCCGAGCCTCGGCAAGGTGCGGAGTGTCGCGGCCGATGGTGATGGCCACGTCGACACCGGAGACGAGCTCGATGTCGGCCGGGTCGTCGGTCACGGGGTAGGGGAAGCCGCCGACACTGATATCGGGGTTGCTGGCCAGGATCGGGCTGAGGGCCCAGATCCCTTGCATCAGCATGGCTGATTCACCGTTGGCGAAGGCCTGGTTGCCGTCTTCGTAGGTGCGACCGAGGTAGCCGGCCTGAGTGTAGGAATACAGCGTCTGTAGCTTCTCGAACGTCTCCTCGTAGTTCTTCGAGAAGGAGGCGGATGACTCGCGGCTCACTTCCGCGCCCTCCGCGCGCAGGTCAGGGAAGAAATCATCACCGCCCAACTGGGCGGCGATGCCGTTCAGGGAGGACTGCGTCGTCCAGGCGTCGGCCCCTGTGCCGTAGAACGGGGCGATCCCGGCCGCGCGCAGGGTGTCGCAGGCGACGATCAGCTCGTCCCAGGTGGTGGGTATCTGAATGCCCTGTGCGGCAAAGATGTCTCGGTTGTAGAGAACGCCGTTTCCGTTGTTGACGAAGCCGAGGGCGTTGACCTCGTTCTCGTGGGAGCCGAGGGCGCCGACGATGTCCTGAACGGCCGGGTTGATCTCGTCGAGAATGGGGTCCCCAGCGAAGTCGTGGAAGACACCGGCCCCGGCCAGCTGGCCGAAGTTTCCCGAGCCGTTCAGACTGATTACATCGGGCACCTTGTTCTTGACCAGCAGGGTGCGAATGGCGGTGTCTGCGTCGGGGACGGCGTTTTGTACTACGCGGATGCCGGGGTTCTCGACCTCAAAATCGGCGATGATGCCGTCGAAGTCCGCAATGGCCTCTGACTTGAACTGAAAGAAATCGAGCGTGACGACGTCACCGTCGGCCGGAGCGCAGCCGCTGAGGGCGCCGAGGCTCAGCGTGCCGGCCAGGAGGAGTGTCACTGATCGCCGCAGCGGCCTCGACTTCCCCGGCTGATGCCGTAGCCGGGCGGGTGTCTGGCACGTCGTCGTATCCGTCATTGCGGGGCTCCTTAGGCCGTGATGTCACTGCTTAAATCGTTCTACGCCAAAAAGAATAGGACGTCAAGTTTCGTATTCAGAGGCATTTAGAGGATGAATTACCTTCGGAATTGAATTATTCATGCCACGATGGAATAAATATCCGACTTTCCAGGGAGCCGAAATGACCACGGATGCACAGTCGACGGTGAGCGAGACCTCCCGGGAGCTTGCGCGGGCCGTGCTTATCCACGGCCCGATCTCCCGCGCCGACCTGGGCCGCCGCCTGGGGTTGTCGCCGGCCAGCCTCACCCGGCTGAGCAAGCCGTTCCTTGATCGCGGCCTGTTCGTCGAGGGCGTTGAAGACCACGACGGAACCGTCGGGCGCCCGGCCCGGCCCCTGGATGTGCGGGTGGATGCCAGCCGGTTCGTCGGGGTGAAGCTCACGGGTGACGACGTCTGCGGGGTGCTCACCGATTTGCGGGCCAATGAATTGGGCTCGGCCCGGAGGATGCTCGCCGACCACACGGCCCCTCACGTCGTGGCTCAAATCGGGGAGGTCGTTCGGGAGCTCGGCGGCCCGCGGGGTCTGGCGGCGCTCGGCGTATGCGTGGGTGGGCATGTCGCCGACGCCCGAGTCGTCACCCGGGCGCCCTTCCTGGGCTGGCACGACGTTGACCTGGCCACGCAGCTCGAGCAGCGGCTGGGAATTCCGGTCACGATCGAGAACGACGTCGTAGCGCTCACCTCCGCCGAACAGTGGTTCGGTATGGTCCGGGGCATCCCGTCCTTCGCGGTGCTGACAATCGGTGCTGGCGTCGGCTACGGGCTGGTCGTCAATGACCAGGTGATCGTGACGGCCGACAGCGGTCTGGGCCTCGGCGGGCACATCCCGCTCGACCCGAACGGGCCGCTCTGTCCCGAGGGGCACCGTGGCTGCTCGAGGGCCATGCTCACGAGCCAGAGCGTTTCTGCCCAGGTCAGCGTGGCTCTCGGCCGCGAGGTCGACTACGACGAGGTGCTCCGGCTCGCGGCGGAGGGGAACCGGGCAGCGGCATCCGTCGTCACCGCCACCGGCCGCGCGCTGGGACGGTTAATCGCGGTGATTGCCAATATCGGGATGCTTGACACGATCGTGCTTTCCGGCGAGGGGATCGGACTCTGGGCGTTGGCCTCCGCGGAGGTCCTCGCCGCCGCCCGAGCTGACCGCGACCTGGCGGCGACGCCGCTGTCGATCGTCGTCGACGACACTGGGGTCTCCTCGTGGGCGCGCGGCGCCGCGGCGGTTGCGATCCAGCACTCACTCGGCCGTCTGGCCGGCCCGCGCTGAGGTCACCCGCCGCGATCGGGGGCTGCCCGGCCCAGCGAATAGACTCGTTCATGCGCGCCGCGCGAGTGGGAGGGTGCACATGCAATTTGGAATCTTCACCGTCGGTGACCTCACGGCCAACCCCACGACCGGCCACACCCCCACCGAGCACGAGCGCATCACGGCCATGGTCGCCATCGCCGAGAAGGCCGAAGAGGTCGGACTCGATGTCTTTGCCGCCGGTGAGCACCACAATCCGCCGTTTGTGCCCTCCTCGCCCGCGGCGTTGCTCGGCTATATCGCAGCAAAGACCGAACGCATCCTGCTATCCACGGCGACGACACTGATCACGACGAACGATCCGGTCAAGATCGCCGAAGACTTCGCCATGCTGCAGCATCTCTCCGGTGGGCGGGTCGATCTGATGCTCGGCCGCGGCAACACCGGCCCGGTCTACCCGTGGTTCGGCCAAGATGTCCGCCAGGGCATCCCGTTGGCGCTGGAGAACTACGCGCTGTTGCGCCGGCTGTGGCGTGAGGACGTCGTGGATTGGGAGGGCCAGTTCCGCACGCCGCTGCAGGGGTTCCAATCGACGCCGCGCCCGCTCGACGGGGTGCCGCCCTTCGTCTGGCACGCCAGCATCCGTAGCCCGGAGATCGCCGAGCAGGCAGCGTTCTACGGCGATGGCTTCTTCGCCAAC
>Ga0136639_10000387_pt1 | contig 14373 bp, 14 predicted proteins | sample AntDrymUQ8592106_2_FD_113739 | JGI IMG/M metagenome (GOLD analysis project Ga0136639, IMG submission 113739) | Polar desert sand microbial communities from Dry Valleys, Antarctica - metaG UQ859 (21.06) | ecosystem: Environmental > Terrestrial > Soil > Desert | place: Antarctica: Dry Valley...
AAGAAGACGCGCCGTCACGCCAGCAATCGAGACAGCCAGCAGCGACAGCACGACCAGCATGGCCAGTACCAGGACCAATACGAAACCTTGCGCATCGCGATGTGCAGGTCGAATTCGGCTCATTGCAGCTGCTCATAGCCGTAGACGCGAGCGGGAGGCACCAGCGGCCCCAATATGGCTGCAGCCAACGGTTGTGCCTGACCTTGCCCCCCGCGTACAAGCATGATCATGGCCGGCAGTTCGCCCCGTGTACGCTTGCCCAGCTTGGGCGGCCAAACATCGTGCGATTTGTCTTCAACATCCACATATAAGAAATGGGCATCGTCACTGCCTTCCAGCGCTTGCTGCCAGCGCTGGGTACCGTTCTCCAGATAGACGATATCCGTCTTCGAATCAGTGCGCAGCAAGCGCCATTCGATGACAGTAGGTGCACCTTCAGAGGCATAGAGCGGGTTCAAGGTCGTGCCGTCGAAGCGGCTCGCAGCGCCAATGAACTCCAGGTCCTTGGCTGCAAATAATCCGTTCACGCTGTCGCGGAACCAGTCCTGGAACAAGGCGCGCCTGTCGATCAGGCCGGACTGCGCCTGCACACGCTGATTCGCGATCTTGTAACTGCCCAGCATCTGGAACATCAGCATGGTGGTGAAAGCCACCAGGATCAGTGTCACCAGCATTTCCATCAGGGTGAATCCGGCACTGCGCACAGCGATGCGTCGGTTGCAGCGTTGCTGCCCTTGGCAACTCACAGTTCGACCTGCTTGACTTGCTTCCATCCGATCTGGCGCACGCGGAAATTGCCGATAACGCGCTCGCCCCGGCTGACCCGCACATACACCGTGTACAGGCCGACCAAGTAAATGCCGTCCGATCCGGATTGGTCGACATTGGGCTTTGGATCCTCGACCGAGTAGCTGCGCCACAGCACGGTCATGTCGCCGATGTCGCGCTTGCCTGCCGGCAACTGCATCGGATTGCTGCGCCGGACCAGATCCAGTGCGGAGGCGTAAGCGACTTCCTGTTCCTGGCGCTTACCGATGCGGTCCAGAGTGATGACGTTCGCCGACAGCCAGCCAAACAGCGCGAACGCGCCCAGGCTGAATACCACCATCGCCACGATGGCTTCCAGCAGCGTGAAGCCCCGCGCCGTGCGCGATGAAACGAAATGAAGTGGGCGACGTTGGAGACTCAAGGCTGCACGACCGGATCGCAGAAGGGTGATGCCACCTTGATCATCCGGGTGCCATACGCATTGCCGATCTCAACCTCGCCGCCTTCGCATACGCCATTGGCGTTGACGCGCCAAGGTGCAGGTACGCGTAGCGTCCAGTCCGCATCAACGTGCAGCGGCGGCTTGGCGGCGGTCAATGCCTCATCGCTGATCATGACGGGACGGCCCGTTGCACGAGCATTGCCTGGAAGCGCGCGGATCTGGTCCAGCAGACTGTCCTGCTCCGCTTGCCGGCGCCACGTGTCGATGCTGCGCAACGCCGAAGGCGCGACCATGGCAGTGGCCAGCCCCAGGATCGCCAGCACCACGATCATTTCAAGCAAGGTAAAGCCCCGCTGTTGCATGCCTGTACCAATCAATTGACGGGGGGCGTACCCGGCAGGCTGCCGATGTCAGCGTCCTGACCCTCACCGCCCGCTTGGCCGTCCGCACCAAACGAAAACAAGGTGTAGGGCTGGATGCCGCTGGGTACCGGGGCGTATTGGTAGGGATGACCCCATGGATCCATCGGCACGGCCTCGTTGATGTAAGGGCCGGCCCACCCATTGGCTGCAGTCACATCGCCAGGCTTGTTGGTCAGCAGCCCCAGGCCTTCCTGTTGGGTCGGCCAGCGGCTGATATCCAGGCGCATCGTCTGCAGCGCGCCGCCCAGCATCTTGACTTGGGTGCCAGCGGTCTGGACCTTGGCCTTGTCGGCTTGGCCAAACAGGCGCGGCCCGACCAGACCCATGATCAAGCCGATGATCACCAGAACCACGATCATTTCCAGCAATGTGAAACCCTGCTGCCGGGCGGGCATGGAACGAGCGTGGTGGCGCATTGGAATACCTCGGTTCATCGGTCGGGTCGTGGGTCGGTACTGTGGGTGGTGACGGTCAGACCGCCAGGTCGTTGGCGCTGGTGATGGCCAGGATCACGCCAAGGATAATGGTGCCGATCATGCTGCCGATGATCAGGATCGCGATGGGCTCCAACAGGATCAGCACACGCTTCATGCGGTTGCGCCCCGCTTCTTCATACAGCTTGGCCAATGAATCCAGCATGGACGCGAGCTTTCCGGAGCGTTCGCCCACGCGAACCAGGTTGTAACCGGTCGCGGTCAGCGCATCGTGGTCCTCCAGTGCATCGGCCAAGGTCGCACCGCCGCGTACGGCGCGGGTGACCTCACCCATGCGCGCGCGCCGTTGCGGCAGCTGCAGGCCTGACTGTGCAAGCTCCAGGCCACGCATCAGCGGCACCCGGTTGCCCAGCAACGCCCCCAGCACCTTGGCCCAGCGCGCGGTATCGGACTCGACCAGCCATGGCCCAACCACTGGCCAGCGCGAAAGCGCATCCAGCGCTCGCGCGCGCAACTCAGGCTTGCGCACCGCCCATGTCCCACCAGCAGCGGTGGCAGCCACGATCAGCATCAACAACCAGAAGTTCTCGCGGGTCCAGGTACCGAATGCCAGCACGATCCACGCCAGCAGCGGCAGGTCATCGGCCTGCTCCAGCAAGGATGCAAATTTCGGCACCACGAAGATGAACATGATGGCGACCGCCGTAACGCCCGCCATCACCAGCACCGCCGGATAGATCAACGCATTGCGCATTTCGTTGCGTAGCTGCTGTTCGTATTCAAGTTGGGTGCTGGCATCACGCAGCGCCTTGCCCAGCTCACCAGTCAGTTCGCCCGCACGGGCCAGTTGCACCACGTATTCCGGCAAGGGCAGGCCGCATTTCGCCAGCGTCGCGGAGAATGACTGACCACGCTGCAAATCGCGCGACATCCCGGCGAACGCCTGCACGATCCTTGGATGGTGCGCACCCAGCGCCTGGCTGCCAACGGCATCGGCAATACTCACGCCCGAGGTCAGCATCGTTGCCAGCTCCTGCAGCGCCAGGATCACATCCCCATGACGAAGACGGCCCTGGCGTGCCTTGCCGGGACCGGATTCACCCGACCGCACCTCAATCACCGAAAGCCCACGCCGCTCCAGTTGACGTGCGGCGTCGCGCTCGCTGTCGGCGCGCAGCATGCCCTCCAGGCTTACGCCGGCGTTGTTCAGGGCTTGGTAGTGATAGCGCGGCATCGTCGCTAGCTACCCGTCACACGCAGGACTTCCTCGACCGTGGTCAGGCCCTGCCATGCCTTGAGCAATCCGTCATCGCGCAGGAAGCGGTGACCTTCCTCGCGCGCGAGCTTCTTCATGTCATTGACGGAGGCGCCACTGACAATCAAATGCTGCATCGCCTCCGACACCGGCACCATCTCGTAGATGCCAAGACGGCCCCGGTAGCCGGTATTCAGGCAGTTCGGGCAACCCACCGCTTCCATCCACTGCGGCGCCATGCCGGGCAGGACCGCATCGGCGAAACGCTTGGTCTCGGCTTCGATCTTTTCCGGCACACGGGTTGGCCGTGCACAACTGCACAACCGGCGAACCAACCGCTGCGCCTGTACGGCGCGGATCGGAGTGGCAACCAGGAAAGGCTCCACGCCCATATCAATAAGACGGGTGAACGCGCTGATCGCATCGTTGGTATGCAATGTGCTCAACACCAGATGCCCGGTCAACGCTGCCTGCACCGCGATCTGTGCGGTTTCCAGGTCGCGGATTTCGCCGATCATGATGACGTCCGGATCCTGGCGCAGGATCGAACGCAGCACATTGGCGAAGGTCAGACCGATTTCCGGATGCGCCTGGATCTGGGTGATCGCCGGCAACTGGAACTCGACCGGATCTTCGACCGTGATGATTTTCTTCAGGCCGTCATTGGCCGCCGCCAGCGATGCATAGAGTGTCGTCGACTTGCCCGACCCGGTCGGACCAGTGACCAGCACGATGCCATTGGCTTCGGCCGTCCACGCCTTCATCAAGGCCAGGTGATCGGCCTCGAAACCCAGCCGTTCCAGCCCGAGTTCCTTGCGCTCCTTCGGCAGCAGGCGCATCACGATCGATTCGCCATGCACGCCGGGCAGCGCCGACACACGAATGTCCATTTCCTGGCCACCGGCGCGGATCGACATGCGGCCATCCTGCGGCAGGCGGCGTTCGGCAATGTCCATGCCGGAGATCAGCTTGAGCCGCGAGGCAACCGCATCGAAGCGATCACGCGGCAACTGCAGGCGGGTATGCAGCACGCCATCGATGCGGAAGCGCACCGCGAAGATGCGCTCCTCCGGCTCCAGATGGATGTCCGATGCGCGCTGCTCGACCGCCTGCGCCATCAGATTGCTGACCAGCTCGACGACCGGCGCTTCTTCGGCCATCGCGCGGAGCTGCTGTTCGTCGCCGCCTTCAAAGCCGTCAGCGCGCGCATGGTGGGACAGGCTATCCAGCATCCGCTCAAGATCCTGCGCGCGGCACAGGCACCAGTGAATGTGCCGACCGGGAAACGCGTGCTGCATCGATTCACGCAGCGCAGGCTGCAGCGGATCACGGGCCGCGCACAGCAGGTCGCTGCCTTCGCCAGGCCATACCAGCACCTGCTGGTCCAGCAACCAATCAATCCCGGCCGGAGCCAAGGCTGCGGTCAGCCGCACCATATCCTCGTCCGGCACCGGTACCTGGGCGCCCATCACCGGCAAGCCAAGCTGGCGGCCGAGCACTTGCAACAGGTTGTCCTCGCTGACTGCACCGATGCGCATCAACACGCTGCCGATGCGTCCGCCGAGCTTTTCCTGCAGGGCCAGGCCACGCTCGAGGTCGGCTTGGCCCACCAGATCGGCATCAAGCAGCAGCTCGCCCAGCAAGCGGTCGCGCGGAGCAAGCCGCAGCGCAGGTTCAGAGGACATCGGCGAATCCCTTCTTTAACTTGGTGAAGACCCACAGGCCGAACAGATATATCGCCGCCGCGATCATCGAATACTGCGCTAGCACGTCCCATTGCGGCCATTGCGCTTCGAACAGCACCCGCCGCAATTGTTCCGTAGGCACTGTGATCGGATTCAGGGCAAGCCAGGGCTGCACGGCAGCAGGCATCGCCGATCGCGGATAGAAAACCGGACCCAGGAACATGCTCATCATGATCAACGGGCCAATAATCTGGTTGATGTCACGCAAGTACACGCCCAATGCGGCAATCAACCAGATCAAACCCATCAGCAGCACCGCAAAAGGCAGCACGATGACCGGCAGGGCCAACAACGTCCAGTACAAGCCAGTCCCCAGCATCACGTTAAGTATGACCAGCACCAGCAGCGCCATCAGCGAATGGAACAACGCCGTCAACAGATTGACCCAGGCCAGTGTCTCCAACGGAAACACGACCTTGTTGACATAGTTCGGCTGGGACGTCACCAACACCGGGGCACGGCTCAGAGTCTCCGACAACAGGCCGTGAATGACCATGCCCGCCAGCAAGCGCAGGGCGAACATGCCGATGCCCTGATCTTCCGCACCAGGCCAACGGGTCGGGGCAATTACGCCAAATACCAAGGTATAAACGCCGAGCAGGAGCAAAGGCGTGAGCAGCGACCACAAGGAACCGAGCAGTGAGCCCCGATAGCGCCCGCTAACCTCACGCCAGGTCAGGATGCGGATCAGCGCCTGGTGGTGCCAAGGATGGGCAAGATGATTAAGCACGCGACGGTTTGGGATAAACGGCCATGATCCAGCGACAAACGGCAAAAACCATTCGCAGCTGTCAGAAAGTGAGGCCGCAAGTCTAACCTCAGCCCCTCGCTCGGATGGTCGATATAGGCTGAATGGCCGGCAACCTGCCCCATAGTGTCAAGTTCTGACGCCAAGGACAGTAGGATTGCACGCTCAACCGGTCGGCCTTGCAACACATTCAGATCAAAAAGATTGACGATTCCTTAACCCTGGGTTAGCGTCCGCGTTGCAACTTGATCAACCAGGGGAATGGGGGACCGCGTTTGGCCGCTGGCCATCGCGTTTCGCGTAATACAAAAATCGAACGCCCTGGTTAAAACCGGTTGTCGGAGGCCCTGCCTCCTGGTACCGGGCAAGGGCCGCTCAATCGGGAACTAAGTTGCATCATTCCGTTTTACCAACTGACAGGAGTTAGTTTAGACATGTCTAATATCAAGAAGAACATCCTCGCCGTAGCCCTCGTGGCCGGCCTGGGAATGGCCGGCACCGCTGCGGCCTATAACTACGGCACCGCGCCGTTCGGCAATGGCAACACCAACATCCCAATGACTAACGTGGGTGGCGGACTAGTTGACACTACGCCTTGCAGCGGCACCACCGGTGAGCTTTGCAAGCCGGAAGACGTTGCCTTCCAGCAGCTGTTTGCGCCCCAGTTCAACTACACGATGAATGAAGACCTGGTGTTCGACATCCAGGTTCCGGATAACGCGACGCAAATCACCACCGGCTTCACCGTCCGCGTCAGGCTGAATCGCAATAGCTGCGTGGCTTCGGGCGCGCCGTTCCCGGCGTCAGACACCACCTGCGCAGACACTGCAGATGGCGCGCTGTTCAACACCACCAACGTTCCTACGGGCGGTACCGGTCCTGGTCAGCTTGAACTGGACGCCACCCTGCTCGCTGCCGGCTGGCAGGTTCAGTTCGATGGTTACTACGATGGCGGCCGTACGGCCTCGATCCGTATCATCCCGTCCAATGCCGTCGGCAACGCCGCCAACCCGGGTCCGAATACGATGCTGCGCTGGCACAATCCGCAGCTGACCAGCCTCAATGAGTTCGCTGTCGGTACCACCACCAAGGTCGATGCCGAGTTCTGGATGGTCAATTCCAGCAATGACTCGCGCTTCCAGGGTTCCACCCTGTCACGCACCATCCTCCGTCGCGTCTCCGGCGTCGGTGCCTGCGCGAACCGCGTTGGTGCAGACACCGACAAGTACATCGACGTGGCCGACAGCTGGACCACCGACATGATGCCGAAGTCGCGCTTCAGCTTTGACGGCCGCTTGGGTTCCGCTGAAAACGACGAAGGTTTCAACGAGCAGTTCATCGACCTGGGCGACGTCACCATCACCAACAACGGTGCTGGCAGCTTCGCATTCGCAGCTGGTGACCTGTTCCACACCGAAATCGTTGCTGGTGCCACTGACAACTGGCTGGCGTTCGATAATGGCGATCCGGCCATTTACAACGATGACGTCTTCCTGTTTGCCGGCAACTGCGCCACGGGTACTCAGGTTTCAAGGGGTGAAGTCAACGGCAACGTCGTGTTCTTCGACTACACCGGTGCCCAGGCTGGTCTTGCGTTCGTTCCCGGTACCTCGACCACGAACCTGACGGTTTGCGGCTTCGTTGACTCCGACACCGTGATCGATGACCACAACAACGTCGTCACCACCTCGTTCACGCGTGTTGGCAATGCGGTCCCGACGCCGATCTTCAATGATGCGTCCTGCACCCTGTTGCCGCTGCGCTACAACGGTTCGACGATGGAGATCTTCACCATCAACCCGGCCAGCAACGACACGCAGCGCAGCTTCGTCCGCCTGACCAACCGTAGCGCGACTGACGGTTACGTTTCGCTGGTCGGTATCAACAACGCTGGTGATGAAGGCACTTCGCAGGTCCGCGTGCTGGTTCCGGCCGGTGCTTCGGTGCAGCTGGATGCCGCTGATCTCGAGAACGGCACCAACGGCGCCATCGGTGCATGGGGCGCGATGGCTGCGGGCGGCGGTAAGTGGCGCGCAATCGTCACTGCCGAGTTCCCGGGTCTGGTCGCTACCAGCCTGGTCAACAGCGCATTGCCGCGCGTCCTGACCAACATCACCGACAGCGACACCCGTGGTGAGCAGTACGACCGTGACTACAACGAAGGCAACTTCGCCAATGCAGTTGGCGAGCGTCCGTCTGACTTCGCTCAGGAAACCACGCCGGACTTCCGTGGCAACGGCCGTTCAGACGGTCAGCCTGGCGGCCCGAATGGTAACGACGGCCCCGCCGGCGGCACCACCAACCCGTGTGGTAACCCGGGCTACGGCACTGGCCTTGGCCACGGCACGAGCACCGACACCAACGACTTCAGCAATGAAGATGGTGGTGACGGTTCGTCCACGCCTTGCGCGGTGGGTCAGTCGGCTCCGTAATACGTAGTTGAATTAGCGATCCTCGGATCGTGCAAGACCTACGGGCGGCCTTCGGGCCGCCCGTTTTTTTTGGATCTTTTTCCGGACCAGGAATTCCGGAGCGGAAATCCAAACTGGCCGCGCCGACAACGACGGGTCACAATATGCGGCTCATGTCGTCCTCTTCCATGCCGCCCTTTTCCAGGACCCCGCCCACGCCCGACGCGACCCCGTTCGCCATCCGGGTGCAGGGTGTCAGCAAGGTATTCCGGACGTGGGCCAGCCCGGCTCAACGACTGATCGTGCCCCTGCTGCACCGTTGCGGCAGCCTGTTGCATCACGCAGCACCATCTTTGGCAGCGCGGCTGCACGCGTCTGCGCACTCCCGCATCCACATTCACCAGGCGTTGCAAGACATCAGTTTTGAACTGCAACGCGGCGAGGCGTTGGGTATTGTCGGACTCAACGGCAGCGGCAAGAGCACCCTGTTGCAGATCATCGCGGGCGTGTTACCGGCCACCAGAGGCACGGTGGAGACCCATGGGCGCGTCGCGGCCCTGCTGGAACTCGGCTCTGGTTTCAATCCGGAACTGACCGGCCGAGAGAATATCTACATCAATGGCGCCATCCTGGGGTTGAGCCGCGCGCGCATCGATGCATTGATCGGCAAGATCATCGCCTTCGCAGACATCGGTGACTACATCGACCAGCCGGTCAAGACCTACAGCTCGGGCATGGCGCTGCGCCTAGCGTTTTCCGTGCAGGTTCACATCGACCCGGACGTCCTGATCGTGGATGAGGCGTTGGCGGTCGGCGATGCCGCCTTCCAGGCCAAGGCCATGACCCGCATCCAGGAAATACTGGCGCGCGGCACCACGCTGCTCTTTGTTGGCCATGATCTCAATGCACTGCGCGCATTCTGCCAGCGGGCGATCCTGCTCGAGAATGGTCGCATGCAGATGCTGGGCTCGCCGGAAGAAGTAATCGAGGAATACCTGTTCCGCGTCCACGCCAAGGCAACCCCTACCGGACAACCCAAGCCCATCCGCATCACGGAGGGTTTCCGCAGCGAAGACGGCGGCATACTTTCCCTGGCGCTGCAGGACGGTGCCCGCCACCTTGCGCTGGGTTTTGGCCACCCCCTGACTATCACTGCTGAGCTCCAACTAGCAGGCGGCCTGAGCGATCTCGCCTGCATCATCGACGTCCTCGATCAGCGTGGCGTTCCGCTCACCGGCCGGCGCATCCGGCTACCGGACGGGCCCGATGGCCCCCGCCACGTTCAATTGCAGGTCGAATTCCGTGCCGAACTGGCCCACGGCATCTACCGTCTGCGCGCACGCCTGGTGCAGGCACCTGCGCGACACCAGCACCATATGCGCGTCTTGTGCCGCTACGAATCGGATCTGTCATTCGAGGTCATCGACAATTCGATCGAACGCTTCAGCGGGCTGTTTGCCCTGCCCGCCGAGATCAGCATCCTCGATGCGCCGGACCATGGCATCCAAGCCGTCTGAGCCGCTGTTGCGCTTCGTGATTGGTGGCGTGCAGAAAGCCGGCACCACCGCGCTGGGCCGCTATCTTGGCGCACATCCAATGCTGCAGTTGCCGCGTGGCAAGGAGGCGCATGTATTCGATGCACCGGATTTCGATGACGCCGCAACGCCATTACAGGTCGATACCCGCTACAGCTTACTGTTCGATGCCGCGTCCGATGAGACGACCGATGACACGCTCCATGGCGATGCCACGCCGTTCTATCTGGTCCGCGCAGAGGTCATCGCCCGCATTGCCCGTTACAACCCGGCAATGCGCTGGATCGTGTTGTTGCGCGATCCGGTAGAGCGTGCAATCTCCCAACACCACATGGAACGCCAGCGCAGAAAGGAGCGCTGGCCGTTGCCACTGGCCCTGCTGCTGGAGCGCGGGCGCCTGCGCCGGGACGCCGGCAACCTGACAGGTGGCTCATCACTGCGCCGCCATAGTTATCTTGCACGCGGTGATTACGCATCCCAACTGGACGCCCTTTACGCCCACTTCCCCCGCGAACAGGTGCTATTGCTGCGCAGTGACGAATTACGCGTGACGCCGGCGCTGGTTGTTGCGCGCGCCTGCGCTTTCCTGGGCGTGCGGGCACCCAGCGCCGATACCACCTACGCGCCCGTGTTCACCGGCGACTATCCACGCATTCCACGCGGCAGCCTGCGCTGGCATTTACTGCGCTGGTGGTTCAGGCATGAATTACGCACGATGAGGGAACGCTACGAGCTGCGTTTCGACTAACTCGTTTCGACTCTCCGGCTTCAACCAAGTTCGATCAACGCAACGCGTTGTCCAGATCCGCACGCAAGTCAGCAATATCTTCGATGCCAACACTGAGCCGCACCAGCTCGTCGCCGATGCCCAGTGCGGCACGGCGGTCTGGCGGTATCGAGGCATGCGTCATCACCGCCGGATGATTGACCAGTGACTCAACCCCGCCGAGTGATTCGGCAAGGGTGAACAGTTCCAGCCGCTCACAAAAGCGCTTGGCGGCTTCAAAGCCACCGTTCAGGCGAATGGACAGCATGCCGCCGAAACCATCCATCTGCCGCGCGGCAAGCGCGTGATGCGGGTGCGAGGGCAATCCCGGATAGATCACTTCGCTGACGGCGTCGTGCGTCTGCAGCCACTGCGCCAACGCCAGCGCGTTCTCGCAATGCGCGCGCATGCGCAGATGCAGGGTTTTGAGCCCGCGCAATGCCAGGAAGCTGTCGAACGGACCCTGCACGGCGCCTACCGAGTTCTGCAGAAACGCCAGTTGTTCGCCAAGCTCGGCGTTGTCGCCAACCACCAGCATGCCGCCGACCATGTCGGAATGGCCGTTGAGGTACTTGGTAGCCGAATGCATGACGATGTCGGCACCGTGCTCCAGCGGGCGCTGCAAGATTGGCGAGGCGAATGTGTTGTCGACCGCAACCAGCAAACCGTGCTTCTTTGCAATCGTGGCAATCGCGGTGATGTCGACGATCTTCAGTAGCGGATTGGTCGGTGTTTCGATCCAGACCAGTTTCGTTTTCGGCGTGATCGCGGCTTCGAACGCAGCCACATTGGTCAGGTCGACGAAACTGAAATCCAGCCCCGCACTGCGGCGGCGCACGCCCTCGAACAGCCGATAACTGCCGCCGTAGATGTCGTCCATTGCGATGACGTGGTCGCCGCTGTCGAGCAGCTCCAGCAGGGTCGATGTGGACGCCAGGCCCGATGCGAACGCAAAGCCGCGGCTACCGCCTTCCAGCGATGCCGCGCAACGCTCATACGCGAACCGGGTCGGGTTGTGGGTGCGCGAGTACTCGAAGCCCTGGTGCACGCCAGGACTGGACTGTGCGTAGGTGCTGGTCGCGTAGATCGGTGGCATCACCGCACCGGTGCTCGGATCCGGCGATTGCCCGCCATGGATGGCGCGCGTGGCCAGCGCCAGATGCTTGTCGTCATTCATCGTGGTTATCCCTTTCTGGAACTTCGATGGAGGTGCAGCCGACGACTATTGAACGCGCCGGCGCAGGAAATTAAGCAGGTCGATGCGGGTAATCAGGCCCAGGAAACGCTCACCGTCCATCACGATGGCAACATGCCCACGGTCGAATACCGGCAACAACGATTCGATCGGCGCCCGCACCGCGACCTTGTCCAGCTTGCTGACCATCGCCGTGGATACGGGTTCCCGGAAGCGCGATTCATCGCCATACACATGCAGCAACACATCGGATTCGTCGACCATGCCGACGATGTTGTCGCCATCCATCACCGGCAGTTGGCTGACGTCGTAGAGCTTCATGCGCTGCCATGCGGTGATCAACAGGTCAGTGGGACCAACCACCACCGTGTCGCGCGCAGCGAACGGACGCAGTATGAGATCGCGCAAGTCGCCAACTTGTTCGCGTTCCAGAAATCCGTTGTCCAGCATCCAGAAATCGTTGTACATCTTTGAGAGATATTTGTTGCCGGTGTCGCAAACGAACGTGAGCACGTTCTTCGGCGTGGTCTGTTCACGGCAATATTTCAGTGCCGTCGCCAGCAGCGTGCCGGTAGATGAGCCACCAAGGATGCCTTCGGTCTCCAGCAATTCGCGCGCGGTCAGGAAGCTTTCCTTGTCGCTGATCGCATACGCTTTCTTGACCCGGGTGAAGTCGGAGATAGGGGGCAGGAAATCTTCGCCGATGCCCTCAACCATCCAGCTGGCGGATTTCTCGACGATGTCGCCACGGTTGATGTAGTCCTCCAGGATCGAACCAACCGGGTCAGCCAGGATCAATTCGGTGTGCGGTGACTGCGTGGCGAAACAGCGCGACAGGCCAGTCATCGTTCCCGAGCTGCCGCAGCCGAACACGATGGCATCCAGACCGCCGACTTCGGCCATCTGCCGCAGGATTTCCGGGCCGGTGCCGAATTCATGCGCGGCGGGGTTGTCGGGATTGCCGAACTGGTTGATGAAATACGCACCCGGAGTTTCACGGGCGATGCGCTCTGCCATGTCCTGGTAGTAGTCCGGGTGGCCCTTGGCCACGTCCGAACGGGTCAGCATCACCCGCGCGCCCATCGCCTTGAGATTGAAGATCTTCTCGCGGCTCATCTTGTCGGGCACGATCAGAATCAGCTTGTAGCCCTTCTGCTGTGCGACCAACGCCAGGCCAATGCCTGTATTGCCGGCGGTGCCTTCGACCAGGGTGTCGCCCGGCTTGATGTCGCCGCGCTTCTCGGCGGCTTCGATCATCGACATGCCGATGCGGTCCTTGATCGAACCGCCGGGGTTCTGGCTTTCCAGCTTCAGGTAGAGCGTGCACAGGCCGGTATCGAGTCGGCGGGCACGGATAATCGGTGTGTCACCGACAAGTTCTAGGACGGAGTCGTGGATCGCCATGCTCTGTACACGCGTTGCGGCAAGCCGGCAATTCTAACAGTGGCAAGACAATGGCTCTGCACGAAAAGGCGGGCGGCAACGGCCGACGAGGAGGCCGTTGCCGCCGCATGCGGGTCAATGGCTGTCGTACATCCGGATCAGGCGTTCCTTTGCGGCGAGCTTCTCGCGCTTCATCTGGCCCAGCGTCATGTCATCCAGCGGAAGTACGCCAAGTTCGGCGTCCATCACCTGTTTGTCGAGTTCGCGGTGCCGGTAATACAGCTGCCGGAACTCAGTGTTCGCTTTCATCTTTGCTTCAAGTTCCGCCTGCGGCTGTGCTTCGAACATGGAAACCTCCTTTCAGGTCGCTACTACGGTGCGGCACCCGGCAACGTTGGCCGGAGGCTCGCGGGGGATGGCAGGGGAACCTGCCGTGAAAACACACCCACCAAACTGGAAGGTGTGGAATTGTCGGATTTGGGGAATTTTTCCGAAGAACGATTGGTTTTGAAGTGCTGCACCCAGAAACATGAACGCCCCGGCTGGCTGCAGCGCGGGGCGTTCTGGATTCGAGCTGAAACGACGCGAACTAGGTTGAGCTGGGTACGATCGCCTGGCCCCGCACGGCCACCACCTTCCCTGCTGGCGGCGGCGATCTTCGGGTTGTCCAACGGATCAAGCATCAACCGGTCTCCGGCCACATGGGACAAGGAGTTCAAACCATCTGGCTATCTCGACCCTACTCTTGTCGCCTGCCTGCCGCAAGCTGTGGTGACCAAGCCTTTAGAGGCATTCGACACATAGAACATTTCTTTCAAGTGGTTGTTTAATCAACGATTATCTGCAATCAGGATCTCCACCCGACGATTCCGGGCACGGCCCGCGGCCGTCGTGTTGTCGGCGATGGGTTCAGCTTCGCCCTGACCCTGCGCGCCGACCCGGCCAGCTGCCAGTCCGGCACCCACCAACCCCGCCTTCACCGCATCGGCGCGACGCAGTGAGAGTGCCTGGTTGGCGTCGGCCTCGCCCTGGCTGTCGGTATGTCCGATCACCTGGACGTTGCCAACCTTTAATGCTGACAGGTACACACCCAAGGCCCGCACGCTGGCAGCCGCGTTTGCCGTGAGGCGCGTCTGGCCTGAACCAAACGCATCGCCGGCAAGCGTGAAGACCTCACCCCGCGCATCCTGGCGTGATGCCGGCAGCTTGACGCCTGCTACCAACTCAGCTTCCTGGCGAGCCAAGGAAGCTTGCTTTTCCCGAGCAGCA
>Ga0136639_10000389_pt1 | contig 14324 bp, 17 predicted proteins | sample AntDrymUQ8592106_2_FD_113739 | JGI IMG/M metagenome (GOLD analysis project Ga0136639, IMG submission 113739) | Polar desert sand microbial communities from Dry Valleys, Antarctica - metaG UQ859 (21.06) | ecosystem: Environmental > Terrestrial > Soil > Desert | place: Antarctica: Dry Valley...
CTGCCAGAGGACTAGGCGATTTGAGTGCCTACCTGACTGGAATCCACGGCGTTCGTCCCGCCCATGTCGGCAAAAAAGATATTCGGACCTATTTTATCCCCCCGATGCTCGATACCTATCTAGCGACGATCCCACCTACTGCCAAAGGTTTGGTATTGTGGTTGATCGACGGGCAAGTACTGTCCAATCAGGAATTGGCCTATTTAGCCAAGTTCCCGACGATCGATTCTCGCGTCAAGATCGTCATCGAACTCGGTGGCGATCGTCAATTCCGGTGGGTAAAGCTGGCAGAGTTAGTCAACGCCTAAATTACAGCGCGATCGATTCAGTTATAATCAATACATCTCACCGACTTTTAGCATGAGCGCGATTTCTCCCAGTCAAGTCAAAGCCTCCATCGAAGCAGGTCTGCCCGAAGCCATCGTCCAAATCACCGATCTTACTGGTGGTGGCGATCATTATCAAGCTGTGGTCGTATCCGCCCAATTTGAAGGTAAGTCCCGAATCCAGCAACACCAGTTGGTTTATGGTACCGTGCGCGAAGCGATGGCTAGCGGGGCAATTCATGCCCTGGCACTCAAGACTTATACCCCTGCCACCTGGCAAGCCGAAAACTAGGATCGCCATTGGTCGATCTGTCACAATCTGCTCTTAACTCCGCTCTCAAATCACCTATTCTGGAGCCTCTGATGACGACCCCAACTACAGCAAAGATCGATAAACTACTCTCAGATAACAAAATCATGGTCTTCATGAAGGGCGACAAGTTGATGCCCCAATGTGGCTTTTCCAACCAAGTCGTCCAGATCTTAAATATTCTTGGCGTGCCTTATGAAACCATGGATGTACTTGCCGACCAAGATATCCGTCAAGGCATCAAAGAATACTCGAATTGGCCGACGATTCCCCAAGTCTATATCAATGGTGAATTTGTTGGTGGCTCGGATGTGTTGACCGAAATGTATCAAAAAGGTGAATTACAACAGTTAGTTGAAGTTGCTTTAGCCAGTTAGATTAATCAATAATTGAGTTTTCAGGGTAGGAGTCAAATCCCAACCTGAAAACAACCCACCTTTTAAGTCGGAGATTTAAGCCGCTATTATTTGTTAAATTAGTTGAGAGTTATCGATCGCTAGATTGCGAGATTATTAATAATAATCTGTTTCCCTCTGAGGCTCTGGTAATTCAAAGTTAGAAGGATCGTAAACATAACGCATCGCTTCTTCTTCTAGTCGATTGATTTGATAAGTTTCTAGAGCATTAGTGCTACGCAATGCTGCCAAATAACCATCAAGATACAGTCGTAAATCATCGAAGCGATAGCCTCGATGCCACATCTCGACTAATGCATCAGTAATCTTTTGGTAGTGCCCGATCGTTTCTATAGTTTGCAGCATGGCTAAATCCTCAGACGTATTAAATAGGATGTATCAAAAATGCTTGACTGGGCATAACTATACTGTACTCTAAATTGTGGCTGGTGGCAGTGTTGAAAGTACCCAGCGACCGATCTGGCGCAGACTACTTGCTACTATTTAGACATCTGGCGATCGCTAAATGTTCCAAATTCAGCCATCATTATCGACAAGTTTAGTGGGACTACGATTTGCTGTAACTGATTTGGGCAATCGCACTTTAGCTCGAAATTGTCGAGACGGTCGAGTGTTCGATTGTAAGTAAAAGTTGGTAGTTGTATTCTCAAAAAAGTGTGCAGATTCACGTTATTGAAGGCAATCATAACTTAAGGTCGCTCCTAGCTTGGCATCTTCAGCAAGCTGGTTACCCCGTGCAACAATCGGGTACTTTAGCACAAGCTTATCAATATTGTGAGATCGATTTACCGACACTGGCAATCGTCGATTCAGATTTACCAGATGGCGAAGGCATCGAGTTTTGTCAGTGGTTGTATCCCCAAGGTAACTCACTAATGTTGATGCTATCGGCGCGAATCCGCGAGATCGATTTGGTAACCGCGCTGGAGACTGGTGTCGATGATTATCTCAAAAAACCGTTTGGGATGCCAGAATTTTTGGCACGAGTGACAGCTCTGTTGCGTCGCAATCGCCTTGCGAACGCCGTCCAATTCGATCTCACCTATGGAGATCTCCGCATCGATTTGGTACGGCGGTGTGTGTATCTACAAAATCTCTCTACTCTTGCCGAGTCAGCCACTCAGAGTAAGTTGGTAACTAGCCACCCGATCTCATCAGAAACCAGAATCGATCTCAGTCCCCAGGAATTTAGTCTCCTCATCGTCCTCGCCCAAGCCAATGGGCGACCAGTTCATCGCCATGAACTCCTCAAACGCGCCTGGGATGTCGATATTGATAATCCACGCACCATCGATACCCACGTCCTCACACTTCGCAAAAAGCTCGGCAATGCCAATTGGATCGAGACTGTGCGACGGATCGGTTATCGATTAAATTATTAGAATAGCGACGAAATTATTAAGATCGCTACACATTTGTTTACGATCGGGAGATAATAGTAATAGCCACAGTGAGTAATCTAAAGATGATTAGCCGTCAAGCAGTATTAGAATATCTCAGCAAGCATCCCAACCACTCTACCTGGCAGATGCGGTTACATTTCTTGCAAGCTAGCCGTCAGCTTGAGAGTCAATCACCAATCTCGATCGGTTCGATCGCCAACCAGCTCAATTATATCCTGCGCGACCTCGAAGCGATCGGTACGATTTCTCCCCGCCCAGAATTTGTCCAACTGGATGGAAATAGTCAGGTCGAACATCACACTCAATCTTTTGACGTAACTGCACACGATCGTCACAACTAGAGCATAACTGCCGAGATGAAGTTAACGATCGGCAATTTCCACTCAAACCCTACTTTTTAGTAGTCCACACATTACTAAACATCATTAACATTGCACCGATTGAAATAGCGATCGCCAGTCCGCCAGCGATCGCATTTTGCATAGTTTCATCTAAAATCATTTCACATTACTCGCTACAATAAAGTATCAATTTAAACCGTTTGGTGCGTTTGACCCAAGAACTGGGTCAAAACCTTGGTGTCACTAGCTTTCAGATTGGGTGACCCGCCGAATATTTAGCACATCACTCATCTGCTTGATTTGGGAAAAGCAACGTTCTAGCTGGGCTTTGTCGCTAACTTCGATCGAGAGATCGATGATGGCTGGTCGAGCATAATGGGTAATCACATTAGCCGATCGAACATTAATTTTATTATCCATCAAGCGAGACAATACATCTTTGAGTACGCCCACTCGATCGAGTACTTCCAATTGTACGCTAACTGGATAGGTGCGGGGCTTCTCTTTGGCAATTTGGGTATTCCAGCTCACGGGTAACAATCGATTACCATCCATTTGTTCGACATTGACACAGCCTTGGCGGTGAATCGAAATCCCACTATTGCGCGTCACGATTCCAATGATTGGTTCGCCCGGAATCGGACTACAACAACCGGCAATATAATGCAATAATCCCTCAATGCCCAAGATGGGAAAGTTACTACTTGGAGGCGTTGTTTGTTTGGGGGCGATGGTTGGGGGTAGTTCTACCGTAGGAGTTTCCCGATCTTTGATCGTCTCGCGCAGCCGGTTGACTACCGTCTTTTGGGTAATCTCACCATAGCCTAAACCGGCGAGCAAATCCTCAACAGTGATGTAGTTACACCGTTGAGCGACTGTCAGCATCGGTTCGGATTTTAAGAGGGCTTCTAGCCCATTTTTGCCGAGTTCCCGTTCGAGCAATTCACGTCCTCTGGCGACATTTTCATCGCGATGCGATCGTTTGTACCATTGAGTAATCCGATTGCGCGCGCCGGGACTGACGACAAAGTTGAGCCAGTCGAGACTGGGACGACTATTTTCCCGCGTGATAATTTCCACAATATCCCCATTTAGCAGTGTCCGCGAGAGCGGGACGATCCGATCGTTGACTTTAGCACCCGCACAGTGGTTACCGACTTCGGTATGAATCCGGTAGGCAAAATCGACAGCGGTGGAACCTTGGCGGAGGGAGACGACTTCACCTTTGGGGGTGAACACATACACGTCGCGTTCGATTAGATGATCTTTGAGATGATCGTCAAATTCGATCGCATCTTTAACATCGTTTTGCCATTCCAATAGTTGTCGCAACCAGGAAAATTTTTCATCTACTTCCGTGCGTCTAGTCGGTGTCGGTTTACTAGCTTCGGGATTTTCAGCGTCTGATTTATCTGTTTTAGAATTTTCCTTGTATTTCCAGTGAGCAGCAATTCCAAATTCAGCCACATTGTGCATTTCCAAAGTCCGAATTTGGACTTCTAACGGCGTGCCCGTGAAGCCGACGACAGTAGTATGTAAGGATTGATAGCGATTATTTTTGGGCAACCCGATATAGTCTTTGAATCTGCCAGGAATGGGCTTGAATATATCATGAATTTCGGCTAAAGCTAGATAACACTCATGATTTGATTCGACAATAATTCTGATTGCTGTGAGATCGTAAATTTCGCTAAATTCTTTTTTCTGATACCGCATCTTTTGATAGATACTGTACAAATGTTTGGGTCTACCACTAATATCGATATATTTAATCTTGGCTCGATCGAGTCGATGGCGGATCATCTCCGTAACGTTGGCGATCCGTCCCTCTCTGGCAGTTCGCTTCTCGGCAACCAAATCTTGGATGCGGCGATAATCTTCAGCCTCGATGTATTTAAATGAAAGATCTTCTAGTTCCCACTTAATTCGTCCTAAGCCTAACCTGTCGGCCAAAGGTGCAAAAATATCGCGGGTTTCTTGGGAGATTGCTTGCTGTCGCTCCAGGCGCAAATGATCGAGCGTTCGCATGTTGTGTAGTCTGTCTGCTAACTTCACCACAATCACCCGAATATCTTGAGCCATCGCAATAAACATCCGCCGAAAGTTTTCAGCTTGCTGCTCTTTCTTACTCGAAAATTCAAATTTTGAGAGCTTCGTTACCCCTTCGACTAAATTGGCTGTTTCCTGACCAAATCGCGTTTCGATCTCCTGAATCTCGATCTCCGTATCTTCAACGACATCATGCAAAAATCCCGCTGCAATCATTGCCGCCCCGCCACCTAAATCGCGCAACAATCCCGCCACAGCGATCGGATGACAAATATACGGTTCTCCCGATTTGCGCTTTTGTTCGCCATGTAATTCATAAGCAAATTGAAAAGCGTTGGCGATCAACTGTCGATCGCGGTTTGTCTCTGGAAGAGGATCGACGGCTAGGGTGTCAGAACTGGGGTCGCCAACTAGACACTGTTGCAACCATTCGGGAATATCACAGCTATAAGTTATCACTGGGGGCACAATCGCGATCGCATTAGCACTGAGATCTTCAACAGAAATAGAGGTAGGAGTAGTCATGGCTCAAGGGGGAAGAATAAAGGGAATACCAACTAACTGGACTAGAGCTAATGCGAACACTCAGGTGCTGACTCGCCAGCCACTCTGGTAAGTTGAGGGGTGGTAAATACATCAAATCTGCCCGCTGGTATGGAGCTAAGTGCAGTGGGGTCAGACTTTGAGGATGTACTCAGTGCTTCAGGGCAGCAGCTACTTGGGCTACTGGCGTTGGCGTAATCGCTCCATTCCCGTAGCGTCCCGCAGCAAAGGAGATCGTAGACCAATGATTTAGAGCTAGCCAACTACAACTTTGTAGATCTAAAAGTAGTCTCAGATCGATTGGGTTGGAACAGCTTGGAATGTAGCGTCCGACGGGCAATCTCAAGTGTAAAATTGTTTACATAACATTCTATTCTAACTAAGTTATTTATGTTGCCAACAGAACAGATTTTAAGCTGGCAACAATTATTTAGCCTGCTTACCAACTTGCCGGCTGACTCTACCTCCGACCTAAAAGTAAGTCTGGGTAAAGCGATCGAGTTATATGAATCCAAAATCATCACCCAGAATCTCGATGAGCTACCCGATCCTATCGCTGGTAAAATGCGATCTTATGTAACCGAAAGCCATCGGCTACTGCGGCTATTATCGATCGATGTCATGCTCATGGCTACCGCTCGTAGCCCCGCCACCAGTTCACAACGCCGTCAAGCCTATCAGGATAAACTCAATCTATTGCTTCAATATTGCCAAGCCGTCTTGAATGACCGATCGTTCGATCTCGATCGATGATTTTATCCGCTCCGCATTCATCCGAATCTCGCCTAGCTCAGTTTAGAGGGAACTTCAGTCAGCACAGATCTCGCTGTCAACTGTCAACTGTCAACTATCAACTGTCAACTGTCAACTGAATTAACAATGCAGTGCCCTAAATGTCGATCTGAGCTAGTCAATGGAATTCTTAGTGACATGTTGCTCACCAAACATTGTCCAGAGTGTGCGGGTGAATGGATTCCCGGACATAACTATCAAACTTGGCGATCCGCACACCCCTTCATACCGCCCAACCGCGATGTCTTGGCTCAACATTATCACCTGCCATATACTCCCAGCCCCCTAGATATCAGAGCAGCACCCTGTCCAGAATGTGGTCCAATGATGGCTAGAGGTAAAATCGCGCTCAAGCAGCCATTTTATCTCGAACATTGTCTCGCGTGTGGTGGTGTGTGGTGCGATCGTGGTGAATGGGAAGTCCTCGAACAATTGCAGCTCGATAAAAATATCGCCCAGATTTTTTCTAGTGCTTGGCAAGCTCAAGTGCGTGCCAATCATCTCCACGAACTCGAACGTCAAGCTGTCATCGATAAAGTCGGTGTAGAAATGGCCCAGCGAGTATTCGATCTCGCCGAGATCCTCGCCAAACATCCCAATGGCGACTTTGCCGCTGCTTATCTGATGCGTAGATTTGAGCGGGGTGGGGTGATGGGTGATGGGTGATGGGTGATGGGTAATGGGTAATGGGTAATGAATGAAGTCTCCCCTAGTCCCTAGTCCCTAGTCCCTATTCCCTATTCCCTATTCCCTAGCCCCTAGCCCCTAGTCCCTATTCCCTAGTCCCTATTCCCTATTCCCTATTCCCTATTCCCTAGCCCATGAAATTACTAAGCGTTCAAAATCTCTGGGTAACTTATCCCCAATCCACATCGAGTCATGCAGTAGCACACGCGATCGAGGATGTCTCGTTTGAGTTGGCTGCGGGTGAAAAAATTGGCTTTGTGGGGGAATCAGGATGCGGTAAATCCACCCTGGGTAAGGCAATTATGCGCCTGTTACCGGCTAATTCGCAGATCCAGGGCAAAATCTTATTTGAGGGGCAATCAATCCCAGACATGGATGCTGAAGCTCTACGTCACTTTCGGGGGGAAGTTGTCGGCTTGATCTTCCAAGATCCGATGACGCGGCTCGATCCGCTCATGACGATCGGCAACCACTGTCTCGAAACCCTCCAAGCTCACGAACTAAACCTGTCCAAACAACAAGCCAAACAACGCGCTCTAGACACCCTAGCAGCCGTGAAAATACCTGAAGACAGGTGGAACCAGTATCCCCATGAATTCAGCGGTGGAATGCGCCAGCGGGTGGCGATCGCGCTAGCTTTATTGCTCGATCCCAAGTTGATTATTGCTGATGAGCCGACGACGAGTTTGGATGTGCGGGTATCAGCGGAAATCCTACAAGAATTGACGCGGTTGTGCAAGGAACGCCAGATGGGATTATTATTGATTTCCCACGATCTAGCGACGATCGCGACTTATTGCGATCGGATTGTCGTGATGAATAAAGGACGCAAGGAAGAAGAAGGCTCCGTCGAGCAGATCTTTGGCAATCCCCAAGCTGAATACACCCAAATTTTACTAAAATCTGCCCTGCACGTTCAGGCAAACGAGCGCATTGAAGATCTGACAGCCACCGCACTGATAGCCAAGAAACCGATCCTCACCCTCGACAAACTCCAAAAACATTACACGATCGAAACAAGTTTCCTCCAGCGGTTGATGACTAACGCTAAAACCACGATTACTAAAGCTGTCGATAATATCCAGCTCGAACTCTATGAAGGCGAAATTTTTGGACTCGTCGGTGAATCTGGCTGTGGCAAAAGTACCCTGTCCCGAACAATTCTTCAACTAATTCCAGCCACTGGCGGGACGGTGACATTTTGTGGTGAAGAACTCACCCGGTTATCACCTGCGGCGATCCGCGCCAAACGGCGGGAGATGCAGATGATCTTCCAAGATCCCAGCGCATCCCTCAACCCGATGATGACGATTGGCGCAAGTATTGCCGATCCTCTGATTATTCACGAGCTGACTACTACGCCAGAGCAGACGCGATCGCAAGTCCTGGCGATGCTGGAGCGTGTGGGCTTGACACCTGCGACTGAATACTACGATCGGTATCCCAACCAGCTCTCTGGCGGACAACAGCAGCGCGTGGGGATTGCCCGCGCCTTGATTACCAAGCCCAAATTAGTAATTTGTGATGAGCCAGTGAGTATGCTGGATGCGACGATTCAAGCCGAAGTACTCAATCTGATGCTCGAACTCAAGCGCGAACATCAGCTCACCTATTTATTTATCACCCACGATCTATGGCTGGCAAGATTTTTGTGCGATCGGATTGCCGTGATGAATCAAGGTCAAATCGTGGAAATGGGCGAGACTCAGCAGATTTTTAGCAATCCGCAACAACCATATACCCAGGAACTTTTGGCGGCTGCACCATTACTGGCAAAACAAGGCTAAAAAATTAAATATTCTGGCAGCAAATTTATCCCAATGCATGTTAATATGACTCGCGATATCGATCGCTTTAATGTTAACTGTCGATCGTTAATCGATCGTTAACGAAAACTGGGATGCACAACATGACTATCTGGACACTCGCTGCCAGTATTGCCAGTATTATGTCACTAATCTTTCATCTCAGTGGCAAAGGCTCTACTCTCCGGCAATTTACATTACCTACTACTACTGCACTGGTTGGATACACGATTGGTACGCATACATCGGCTTTCGAGCAGTCATCTAATTCGTTACTGCAAGATCCCCATTTATTATTTATGATCGTTGTCATGGTGCTATTATTTGCACTGGCAATGTATTTAGTCGAATCACTCAAGCCAGATGCCAAAATATCATTTATATTTCTAGTTTTCTTGTCAACTATTGCTGTCCCACAACTGATTAAAAGTTACAATGACATCGCTCCAATGGTTTCCACCCAAGACTATCTCGTACTCGCTAGAGTCAAAGAGAGTGATGGCAATATGGAAGATGCAATTAAGTATCTCAAAATTTATAGCAAGCGAGTCGATCGAGTAGAGTTACAAAAACAAGTTAACGAGCGGATTGATACTCTCCGCCGGCAGGAATTCAAACGAGAGTCTACGGCTAAGACTAAACTTAAGGATAATTAAATTAATTGATAATTGGGTTGTCAGGATGGTGATGCAAACGGATGTATTTGCGGCTATTTTCACCACTGAGTGAGGGATCCGCCTAGCAATGTGACTGATACTGGATTAGATCGGGCTATTTATTCTGCTGCTACCAATCGCCAATCGATCTGCATGGACATCCCGCGATCTCCAATTTGCCAATTAGCCGTCGCAATCCGCGTCATCCGATCCAGATTGTCCCTCAATTGTGCTTGAGTGTGAAATCCTTCTAACCGATCCAAGACCCGACCGTGGGCAAATAGAATCAAGGTAGGCAGAGTTCTTAGCTTGTATGTACTAGCTGCTCTAAAATTCTCGTCAGCATTGATATTAACTAACTTAATCTGCTCATCCCAGCGATCGTGGAACTGGATCAGTGTTGGTTGAATAACCTTACACAATCCACACCAAGGTGCACCAAAGTTGACTAGGACGGGAATCGAAGAGGTCAGAACCCGTTCATTGAAATTCAAATCTGTTACAAAATGGATCATACAACACGGTTAATTAAATCTTAAATCTTTTCTTATATAACTAGGGATTATAACGCTAATCACACCGATTTGGATACGGGGATCGGCGAATAAGGATGAGGGATCGAGACAATGTGGCAAATATCGCTACCGCTCGGTTGGTCAACGATTGCCTAAAAGGGTACCCGCGCAGTCATCTGAATCAACCACGGGTGTCCCCACGAAAATAATAGTACAAATGCAACTACGCCAATATACGCAGGGCGGAGAAACTCTGAGAGCTTGAGAGTCTGTCTGCCATCTAAAATCGCCAGGAACGGCACGATCGATGTTCTGGCTTTAACTAGTTCAAATTCTTTGCCATAGCGTTTCCCCAGCCGATAATCGCCATGCCAGACTGCAAATAGATGGTGCAACATCAACCCGATCGAAGTTACCAACGTAAAACTAGTACCAAGCCAGATCGTATGCGCGACACACCAAATTAGTTGTCCGACCATCTGCGGATGACGCGTAATCCGCATGATGCCAGTCTCATAGATCCGCACCTGCGGTTTGAGGACGGCGGCAACTTCGAGCAGATTGAAGGTAGCTGGATATAGGAACAAAAATGAAATAAATGACAAAATCCAGACCAAGGGTTCTACCCAAGGCGTACCTTGTACCTGCCACAATTGCCAACCATCATAACGATGATTGAAAAAATAAATAATTAGAATCGTCGCAAATGGAATACTCACTAATGCAAATATCACGCGATATAAGCGTGCGCCGATCTTCTGCTCTGCCCACGGGCGCAGGGCGGCTAACCCACTGTGAGCGATCGCAAAACCAAGTAGTAGTCCCAGGATAATTCCGTGGCTGGGTGTGAGTGAGTCTAGAGGCATTAGTTGAGACGGGGGATGGGGACAGGGGAACTGGGGGACTGGGGGACTGGGAAAATTTAAGTTTCTTACCTATTCTCACTGACATCTTAAGTCTGGAGGCTGGCAACATCGGGCTGAGTGGGAATCGATCGAAAAATCATCGCTAGTTAGATTTGTACTAGTAACAGGGCATCCTAGATAGATATAGATGTCGATCGAGTCGATTACATTTATTACAAAAGTTTGACTTATTTACTTTCAAAACCTAGACCCAATTACGACAGCTTGGTAACTGCGGTCTCGGACAGCGGTGTCTCCTCAAGACTTTCATCGAAATTACTTCATACACCTAATTATCCTAAATTTATGTTAGAGGAAGCGGCTTCTGCCCTAAATCGTCAGGACTATCAGACTGCCGCCAAGCTGATCGCTGTCCTCATCGTCGAGCGACCGAACGACTACCAAGTCCAATTGTATGCAGCACAATTGGATGAAGCAACAGAGCAACTCGATCGGGCAGTCGAAATTTATCGATCGTTACTTCAATCTGCTGTCAATCTTAAAATCACTGCCGAGGCTCGTCAAGGCATTCAACGGATCGAGCAACTCCAATCCCAAGCCCAAGCAGATGCACTAAGACGAGCGCGACTAGGCTATGGAGACAACCCCGAGCCGGGATTTTTGGTACTCGAATCGATGTCTGCCGAACACAAGCAAGCCGTTTTCAAAAAATTTGCGGCAATTATGGAGATCGATCTTTACAGTGCGAAACTCCAGCTACCCAGTCGCGGCTGGCGACTGTATCGCTTGGGACAAATGGGAGAGTTACAATTTTATCGCGATCGACTACTTGAAGCCGAAATTCCCTGTTTTTGTGTATCTCGACATGACACACAACAAATGTTTGTGTTTCAAGTCGGACATTTGCAGGCTTTTCAGCCCAAAGGTGAAATCGTTTGTACTGACGATCGCGGCGAATTTCGCACATTTAATTTTAATTGGTCGGAAGTCACTCAAGTCGTGACGGGAATGCTACCGATCTTTGAAGAAGTGATGGAACTAGATGCTCACAACCGGACATTCCGCAAACCAAAGATCCTCGATTATGTCAATATCTGCGATTTACAGTTACGCAATCGGCGGAGTATCTTCAGACTATGTTCGCAAACCTATAACTTTTGTGAGTACAAACAGTCACTGTCTCGACATCGCCATGAGCATGGCGACTTCAGTAATCAGTTGAGTACCGATCTGGTGCTACCAACCGCTCAACGCCTACCGGCTACCAGTCGTGACAACTGGAAAAATCTGATGTCCCAAATTAACGAACAAGTCGCCCATCTCCACACTCAGCACAATTTTACACCTTTCGCCGAAACCGCGATCGGCTACCCAGAGTTGATGGGGCACATCGATCCACACCTAGAATTATTACGTCGTGCTGATAGTCTCTGGGATCGAGCTTTTCATCTCTACAGTACGCTCTCGATGTGTCGGGAGCAGAGCTAGTAGACAAACTTAGCCAGACTGCAAGGAGGGTTTGCATCGCCCCAACCCTCCCCAAATATGCACGGAGGGTTGGGGCGATGCACCAAGCACTTTGGCAAAGCTTCAGTGCGGTGAATCGCTGTCTGCTTGGTGCAACGCACGCTGAGGAGACCTCAGCGCGATTGCATCCGCAACTGTCAACTGTCAACTGTCAACTGTTTACTTAGCACCACTTTTCCGATCTGCGGCATTAGGCTTAAAGGCTTTGGGCTTCTCAACCTGACGTGCCAAATCCAGAAATCCGCGCATGTTTGCACCGGGCATCCGACGACCACTATTAGAAGAAGGTTTCATCAGGTATTCAGAGGCAAAGCTGGTTATGGGGGGAGCCGGAGCCGTAACTACAGGTGCTGGAGCTACTTTGGGAGCTTCGACTTTCTTATCAGCCTTTTTGTCAACTTTACCGGTAGCAGGTGCGGGTGCTGAGGCAGTGGTTGCGACAGCTTCAGTGGTAGTTGGTGGGGCAACTGGGATTGTCTCTTTGACGACAGCGACAGGTGCAGTTGGGGCAGACTCAGGTTTGGCTTTAGCTTCCGGTATTGAGGAAGCAGCTTCATCTTTTAGTTGCATGAAGAAGCCATCATTTTTTTTGCCAAAAAACTTTTTAAACACGGTAAATTATCTCTCTCATTACATAGAACGAATTATCAATTTTGACCACTAACATGTGCAAGATAAGCTGAGAAAGATTAACAAATGTTTACAGGCTGCTGCCCTTCAGCCACTCACTAAACTGTCATAGATCGATCGCTGCACCATCACTAGCCAGCCTAAACTAAAAACTGACATCTATATTATCGCTCGATCGTGAATACCCAACTACCACCCCAGTCACATCCACACCAACAAGATCCATCCCGCCGCAACCCAGTCATACTCGTACATGGATTGCGGGACACTAGTCGCGACATGCGAAAGATCGCTGGCTACCTCCGCGATTTGGGCTGGCAAATCCTCAATATCGATCTGACTCCGAATACTGGTGATGCGCGGCTAGAAATCCTCGCCAAACAAGTCGCAGATCTAGTCACGCGCACTTTTGCACCACATCAGCAAATCGATCTAATTGGTTATAGTATGGGCGGGCTGGTAGCGCGTTATTATCTACAACGATTGAGTGGGATCGCACGAGTCGATCGGTTTATTTCAATTTCTGCTCCCCATCGTGGCACGATCGCGGCCAATTTTTCTACGCGTGCGGGTTGTATGCAGATGCGCCCCAATAGCGACTTTATTACCGATCTCGATCGGGATGTGGACAAATTAAAGCAATTGAATTTTACATCAATCTGGACACCATTCGATCTGATGATCTTGCCGCCGAGTAGCTCCAAGCTAGGGTTTGGCACAGAACTTCAAATCCCAGCCCTCGCCCATCCCCTGATGCTATCCGATCGACGGACGTTTAGAGCGATCTCGGATGCGCTAGTTCAGCCAGTTAAGTCGCCGATTTGAGTGAATTCACTAGCTCCAAAGATCGCCTCCTGATGAGTATAATATTTGAACTCCAATAAATTAGTAAAAGGATCTACTAAAAAGAATGTGCGATGTTCGGTAATTGCACCTGAAAATCGATGTTTTGCCGACTGATAAAAAGTTAGTTGTCGATCGATCGCCCGATCGAGTAATGCTTGCCAATCACTTAAATTTGTAAATACAATTCCAAAGTGGCGCGGATAAATTCCCTGCTGGGGCGAAATTTCTGCGGTAATATGAGCCACTAATTGATGACCATAAAGATTTAAGATCAGTGAATTTGCGGCTTCTCTACCGACAGTGCAACCCAAGCCATCAACATAGAATTTTTTGGTATCGATAATATTCGCGATGGGAAATGCCAGATGAAAGATAAATTCATTCATAATTATTAATTAATAAAGTCGGTAAGACTCGGGAGCATAACACTTTTGCGATGAGTATAAATACTCATGAAAAGGAGATCGATAATTAGAGGATAATTAAAGGTACCAACAATCGCCGAAAAATGATGACTCCAGAACAAATAAGAAAGCTGAAAGAATACTCCAGAGTAATTGCTGACATATTATATGCAGAGGGAGAATTAGAGCAAAAACCAACGCTCGAAAG
>Ga0136639_10000390_pt1 | contig 14310 bp, 16 predicted proteins | sample AntDrymUQ8592106_2_FD_113739 | JGI IMG/M metagenome (GOLD analysis project Ga0136639, IMG submission 113739) | Polar desert sand microbial communities from Dry Valleys, Antarctica - metaG UQ859 (21.06) | ecosystem: Environmental > Terrestrial > Soil > Desert | place: Antarctica: Dry Valley...
CACCCTCAACGCGATCGCCAGTGCTAGAACAGAACTAGCCCACGCGATCGATACAATTGCCAATGCCCTCCGTCAAGGCGGACGCTTATTCTACATCGGAGCTGGCACCAGCGGACGATTGGGAGTCCTCGATGCCGCAGAGTGTCCGCCCACATTTTGTACCCCACCAGAACTAGTACAAGGCATTCTCGCCGGCGGCGCAGGTGCCCTCATTAAAAGTTCCGAAGGCTTAGAAGATATCGCCAGCGATGGGGCTGCGGCGATGGTAGAGCGCAATGTCGGGGAACATGACGTGGTAGTGGGAATTACCGCCGGTGGCACCACCCCCTACGTCCACGGCGCGATCGAGTCTGCCAAACAACGCGGAGCCAAGACGGTATTCATCGCCTGTGTGCCCGCAAATCAAGTTGCTAGCATCGCGGATATCGACATTAGGTTACCTGTAGGAGCCGAAATTTTATCGGGGTCTACACGGCTAAAATCAGGCACTGTAACTAAGATGGCTTTGAATATTCTCTCAACTGGCGCAATGGTAAAGTTGGGCAAAGTATATGGCAATCGGATGGTCGATGTTGCCGTTACCAATACCAAACTACTCGATCGCGCGTTGCAGATGATTCAAGATTTAACGCAATTAGAACGCGACGCGGCGCAGGAATTATTGGCAGCTAGTGGTAAATCGGTTAAGGTTGCTTTACTAATGCACTGGACGAAAATCGATCGATCGCAAGCCGAAGCAATCCTCGCCCAAAATCATGGGCAATTACGCTCGGCTGTCGATAGTTTGTAGTTATCATACTTCTCGAATGGTTGGTGAATCCAGGGATTGTGAGGGAGATGACTAACGTAATAATCAGGAGTATAAACCGAGCAGGCTTTGTACCAAATCACGGCTGTTTTAAGTTCCTGAATTTGATACAAATCGTGTAACCAAATCGTTGTCTGCTCCAATGTCACACCCGAATCGACCAGATCGTCAACTAATAAGATCCGATCGCCCAACTGCTCGGTTGTCATGGTAATCTGGCTAGCAATCGCTAATTTTCCGCGTTGACGATTGCCATCACCACGATAAGAACTAGCTGCTAAAATTGCTAAAGGTCGATTGAATATCCGCGACAAAATATCGCCTACTCGTAATCCACCTCTAGCCAAACATACAATCTGGTTGAATTCATAATCAGATTGAAAAATGCGATCGGCTAAAGACTCGATCGATTGGTGGTATTCATCCCAAGATACATCTAAATCGAGCATGGATAGTGGATAGTGGATAGGTGATAGGTGATGTAACTAAAAAGCCAAGGATGAAACCTCGGCTAGCTGTTTAAGTTATTAGATTAGAGTGATGTTGTCTCAAGATTAGACGGCTTCGACATTTTTCTCACCAGTCCGAATTCGGACCACTTGTTCGATGGGACTGACAAAAATTTTGCCATCGCCGATTTCGCCAGTCCGAGCAGCAGCGATGATCTTATCAACTACCATGTCAACTTGACCATCTTCGATGACGACTTCGACTTTAAGCTTCTGGAGAAATTCTACAGTGTATTCCGAGCCGCGATAGCGTTCGGTTTGGCCCTTTTGTCTGCCAAATCCCCTCACTTCAGAGACAGTCATGCCGACAACGCCAGCATTGACGAGGGCAATTTTTACTTCATCTAGTTTGAAAGGGCGAATGATTGCGACGATCTTTTTCAATTTCAGTTACTCCGGTAATGTGTGTCTTTATACTCTTTTTAGCTGCACCAACTTGACATTTTGTATCATTGTTAGACCAGCTAAACATGTAACTCTGGATACAAAATAAAAATATGACAGTTGCTATCGGCATAGATTTTGGCACATCTGGCGCGAGATTAGTCGCGATCGACACCGATCGTAACGTGCTGTGGTGGGGAACTAGATTAATGGCAACATCTTGGCGATCAACTCTGTTTGAGCTGATTCGGACAATTCCAGCGGACATCAGAGCGCGGATCGGCAGCATGGCGATCGATGGTACTTCTTCAACAGTATTATTGTGTAACGATCGCGGTCAACTCATCGGTGAACCCATTTTATACTATGACGATCGCGCCAAAATAGTCTTAGAGAAGTTGAAATCGATCGTTCCGATCGGACATCCAGTACTCAGTGCTACTTCCAGTCTCGCCAAATTATGCTGGATGGCACATCAACCCAATTTCCCAGATCCAGATCTTGGACAAAAATATTATTTTCTCCATCAAGCAGACTGGCTGGCTTATCATCTCCACGGCAAACTGGGTATCAGCGACTATCATAATGCCCTCAAACTCGGCTACGATGTCCAATCCTTGGATTATCCCGATTGGCTCGAATGCCACCCTTACCGCCCATTCTTGCCACAGGTATTGCAGCCAGGTACTCCAATCGGTACGGTGTTACCATTAGTCGCCCGAGAATTAGGTTTGGCGGCTGAATGTATCGTGTGTGCTGGTACTACTGATAGCATTGCGGCATTTCTGGCGAGTGAAGTGAATACACCAGGAGTCGCAGTCACATCATTGGGTTCGACATTGGTTATCAAGTTACTCTCACAGACGCGGGTTGACGATCCTCGTTATGGGATTTACAGCCACCGCTTGGGCGATCTCTGGTTGGTGGGTGGTGCCTCAAATACCGGCGGTGCAGTGTTGCGACATTTTTTCACCGACACCGAGTTAGTTGACTTGAGCCGGGAAATCGATCCAAATCTACCCACCCTGCTCGATTATTACCCATTATTAACACCCGGCGATCGCTTCCCGATTAACGATCCCAATTTAGCACCACGACTAGTTCCTCGCCCAGATCGTCCGGTAGATTTTTTACATGGATTGTTCGCCGGAATCGCTAAAATTGAAGCGCGTGGCTATGAGCTACTAGCCCAATTGGGAGCCGAGCCGCTCACGGCTATCTACAGTGCTGGCGGCGGCGCAACCAACCCCACCTGGACAAAAATTCGGCAGCAATATCTACCAGTACCGATATCTATTTCTACACATCAGGAGGCGGCGTATGGTGCGGCACTACTCGCTCAAAGTGGGACTCGATCGCATCCAGGCATCATACCCGCCTAATATCTCAATTGTGAAGAGATCGATAGCTATGAAAGTTGGCTAGAATTCTAATACGGAGTCTCAACGAATAGATTTCCAGCAGAGTAGGGTTGCATCGATTCACAATCGCGATTACCTTCTGCTAAGGTAGACGCTAAAGCGAACGGTAGGCGATGCCAACGAGTGGATATATTTAGGGACGTGTATTATGGATGCCAATCCTCAACTCATGACGGCGGTAGAACAACTCGGTTATCGAGTAACTTGTGCGGATGTTGTTACCCATACTGGTATTCACCTGGAAGCCGCACGTTCGGGATTGCTAGCTTTGGCAAATCAAACTGGAGGGCATCTCCAAGTTACGGATACTGGGGAAATAATTTATGTACTAGCTCCAGATTTCCGGCAGATTTTACTAAAGAAATCGGTCAAACTCCAAGTTCGAGCTTGGCTGTCAAAAATCTGGTCGATCGGATTTTACCTGATTAAGATCTCGTTTGGGATTTTGTTAATTACTTCAATTAGTGCCGTTTATCTGACGATTTTGGCAATTACACTTGCTGCTTTATTCAGTAACGATAGCAGCGGTGATTGTGGTGATGGGGGTGGCAGTTGTGTTTTAGGTATTTTTGATTGGGGTGGTAGTAGTTCGAGTAACTCTACCGCGATGAATCGCAACAACACTAATCATCGCACACCAATTAGAGCAAAAACCCAGCGCAAGCCGCTCAATTTCTTGGAAGCGGTATTTTCCGTGTTATTTGGTGATGGCAATCCCAACGCCGATCTCGAACAGCGTCGCTGGAATTATATCGGCAATCTCATTCATCGTCAGCAGGGAGTCGCGATCGGCGAACAAATTGCTCCATACTTAGATGATATCGGACAGGGGTACGATCGAGAATATGAGAACTATATGTTACCAGTTTTAACTAAGTTCAATGGTATCCCCGAAGTCAGTCCGACCGGACAATTGGTTTACCATTTTCCCGACTTGCAAACTACTCTTAAAGATGCCACTACCCAGTCTGCCCGGATTCCTCAATCGCTGAAAGAACGTAAATGGAAATTTAGTAAAGCGACACCTACTCAAACTAGTTGGGCGATCGCCTTATTTGCCGCTAACCTAATTGGTATCGGGATCTTGGCGATCCTACTTCAGGGGATATCGAGTAGTCTTATTGGTAGCGCAATGACAGTTATCGCCCTTTACGGAGTTGGGCTAGTTGTTATCCCTTCGTGTCGCTATTTTTGGGTAAAGTCTCAAGATCGAAAAGTCCGCCAGCGGAATCAATTTCGCCGTCAGCAAGTCAAACTGTTGCAGCAAAGTGATGTAACTCAAGCGAAGTTAGACTATGCCAAACAGTTTGCTAAACAGCATAAAATTACCGATCGAGATATTGTTTATAGTACTCAAGAAGATCTGCTACCGCAAGAATTTAAGCGATTAGAATAGAGCGATCTTTAGCGATATTTACCGAACAGATAGGGTTTGAAACCCTTTTCTTCGGGCGGATTGTGATATGGTTCGGAGTTTAAATCTCTGCACCATATAACTTCGCTGTCAACTGTCAACTGTCAACTGTCAATTGTTTACTACTTATCATTTCCCAAAAATTCTGGCATCGCCACCACATTTTCATTCTGGCTAATCCCTTCTTGCTTGAATACCTTCTTGACTGTCAACAGCAAAATTTTTAAGTCCAACCACAGACTCCAATGATCCACATACCAGAGATCCAACCGGAATTTCTCATCCCAGGTGAGGGCATTGCGTCCATTAACCTGTGCCCATCCAGTAATTCCGGGGAGGACATCATGACGGCGGGCTTGATCGGAGTTATAACGTTCTAGGTATCTTACCAATAGAGGGCGCGGGCCGACAAAGCTCATATCGCCAATGAGGACATTCCACAGTTGTGGCAATTCATCCAAGCTAGCTTTTCGCAAAAATTGACCCAGGGGAATCAGCCGCTCTTCATCTGAGAGCAGATTACCAGCTTTGTCGTAGTCGCTAGTCATCGTGCGGAACTTATACACGGTAAAAATCTTGCTATTTTTGCCGGGGCGTGCTTGAGTAAACACAATCGGGCTACCCATACGAACCCGCAAGACGATCGCCACCACCAGTAGGATCGGTGAGAATAGTAGTAATAATAATGCTGCCATCGCTCGATCGCCGATTGTCTTCAGACCTCGACTAAAATAAGTAAGTAACTTACCTATAGATGTTCGATTTTTCATGATGTCTTTTCTATCTGTCGTTTGCGATTGTCAGAGCGATGAATATAACTCCAACTACTATTTATCTTTCCCATCGATGGCCGCTCCGTTACTAAGCCCACAAAATTATTTGCTTTGTGACTCTGGCAAACAGCGATCCTGAGACACTATACTTTATACACTACTGGAGCTAGATCCGGCAACCACTAATCTTTTGACTCAATCTGGCTCGATGTGCCTATCCCCATCTCCAACATCTAAATCCGATCGTGAATAAAATTATCTCCGTACCCAGTAAACCAATTACCAATTTGTCAACGACATCTGCACGCAGTCAGCTTGAAGCCGAGCGCGTGCAAGAGATTTTAATCTTGCTAACTAGTCTAATGGCAAGGGAAGAAGCAACAATTAAATTGATTATTGATTGTTTGTATGATATTGGCTATGTTAACTTAATTAATAAAAAAGTCAAATTTCGACCATTGAACTCGATCGCTAAATTTATTGGTAAAAAATCAAAACCAATTGCCAAAATTTTTGCATGGCGATGGTTTATCAAAAATTGCCCACAGCTAATTACTAAATGGTTGTATGTGAAAGTTCAATTTTAGGTATTAGTTAAATTTAAAAGCTAACTTGATACATTTGGAATAATTGTCCTGATTTTGTAGCTGTAACTTTACCACCCACTTCTTTGACTAGCTCACTAAATTGGGTGAGAGGTGATAAGAATACCTCAGCACCTAAATACATTTCTAAAATTGCCCAGTTTTCCGCTAGTTCGGCATCGGGATCGATCGCATCAAAGATAAATACTCCATCTGGCTTTAGGACGCGCTTGACTTCTTGGAGTACTAATTTCCAGTATTCTGGCGGATAATAACAACTAAATCCAGTCGCGATCGCTCGATCGAATGTATCATTCTCATACTGTAATTGATGAGCAGCACCAGACTGAACACCTTTAAATAATTTAGAATTTAATTGTGAACCGCGCGAATTCAGGGCGTTACGCGCCACAGTACTGATTTCTTGCCCGTAAAAATATGTCTCCCACTCGCGCCAGTTGTAAATCAAAAAACTGACACCACAACCGATATCTAGACAGCGATGATTTTTTTTAAATCCAGCTAGTTCCCAAAATGGCGAAGTAATTTTTGGGGTGAGACTATGACTAATCCACTCTCGAAAAATTGGCATGGCTTCTACTTCTGCGGGTAGCTCAAATGCCTCTTGTTTGTACTCGCGATCGAATCTTTGCTTGACGCGATCGATGTCAATTAACCAATCATGTTGTTGAGGAATGGGAGAGCTATACATGTTTATAATCCAAAAATAAACTTACTTATGTGTTGCCAGATATTCAAATACTGATTTATCACCAATATCGGGGGGAATTGCTTGGATCGCTTTGCGGATCGCAAATATCATAAATAATCCTGCCCACATCGCCAATAAAATTATTTCAATAGCTTGAGGAAGTAGTTTTGTGAGATGTCCTAATAATAAGGATGGAACTATTAAGACTAATACTTTTGTCTCAAGCCGATTAAAACAAAAAGCTTCTTTGAAAAATATTCCCGTCAAAGCAGCAAACGTAAAACCAACCCCCAAAATAGTCAAAGGTTGCGTATAGACTATCGATCCGATCGATTGATGATAATAGATCGAAAAGCCGATCGCACTCATACAGCCAATTGCCCAAAATACTTGCAAGGTGCGATGTAAAACAACCAGATAAATATGAATTGTTGCTAGCGCAATCCCGAGTGCTACTGAAAAGCTAATATACAGGACATCGATTAGCATCAATATATTTGAGTTCGATCCTGTAAGCCGATCCTGTTGCCACAATACAGCAATTGTCGCCATCCCAAAACTTACCGCCGCCATCATCAAAGCACTCCGATAAATAATCACACCTTGACGATCTCGATCGGTAATCGTAAATGTGCCAAACTGTCCTTGATAGATCTCTGTAGTAATATCTGATTCGATCGATTGCATTTGCTCACCCTCTAAATACTTATCTAGCATAACAACCCAACTTTCCCCTCACCCATAAGCCAGCACAAAAGACAGTAACCGCCCAGAAGATTAGGATCGAACTAATACTATTACAAACCCGACTTTTCTAAAAAGTCGGGTTTATATCCTAAGCGATCCAGCTCTTACAAAACTAGCTACTTAAAGAATTGTTGAACGCTGGAAAGATTCGCGGTATCGCGAATCACCAAAAATACACCTAATCCCAATAGCAAAAATAAACCCGTCTGCATCACAGTGTCTTGTAGCTTCATTGGTAAAGGTTTACCCAGCAATCCTTCAAACAGTAAAAATGCCAATTGTCCCCCGTCTAAGGCTGGTAGTGGCAAAATATTCATTACAGCTAAATTAATGCTGATGAGTGCGCCAAATTGGAGCAATCCAGCAATATTATTGGCTGCAATATTCGAGCCAATTTCGACAATCTTGATCGGACCAGCAATTTGCGTAGCTGTTTCGCCAAAGTTGGTCACCAATTGGGATAACCCTTGGAAAGTCAGCACGACAACGCGCTCAAATTCACTAGCTCCTTTAGCCAGGGCATCAACGGGACTGATGGATCGATCGATCGTGATGTCGGCATTAGGGACGAGTTTGACACCGATTTGTCCTTTGCCTTCCGCAGTGGCATCGGGAGTAACTTGGAGATCGATTACTTCTGCGCCACGTTGGATTTTAAAAGTTAGCGGTTGATTGGCATGGTCTTGAATCTCAGCCATCAGCTTGACAATAGCTGGTTTGGCACTGCCTAATTCCTCATTATCGATCGCCAGCACGATATCGTTGGCTTGAATTCCCGCTTTACCCGCAGCAGTACTCAAACTGTCGGCAATTCCGGCGACTGTGACACCAGGGTGATAAGTAATCTGCTGAAAACCAGTGACACTAACCTGGACGACCAGCAAAAAATAAGCGAAGATTAAATTGGCAATCACGCCAGCACTAATGACGATCGCGCGATCGAGTAGTGGACGATTGCGGAGTAGATTGGGATCGTTTGCGGGGATATCACTATCGGGATCGTCGTCAGGAAAGCCAACGAACCCACCCAAAGGTAGTGCGCGAAGGGCGTATTCAGTCTGTTTACCTTGATATTTTAATAATACTGGCCCGAAGCCGATGGAAAACTTATTGGCATAAATGCCCTGCAACCTGGCTGCTAGAAAGTGCCCCAGTTCGTGTACAAAGATTAATACTGCTAAAACGCCGATCGCCGCCAATGTTGACATATTTTCTCTTGTTTTGACCTACTATCCCCATTTTAATCGGGTAATGGGTAATGAGTAATGGGTAATGGGTAATGGGTAATCTATATATTCATCATCCACCATTAACTAACTTCCCCACAGCTATAGTCAAATCAGGCTGCAAATGTTAAAATAGTAAGTTGCAAAATTTAATTATAATTTTCAGTATTCATGACCCTAACCCAAGAACGCAAGCAAGAAATCATGTCACAGTATCAGATGCACGCAACCGATACCGGTTCGTCGGATCTGCAAGTCGCAATGCTGACTGACAGAATCAATCGGTTGAGCGAACATCTCAAAACCAACAAAAGCGATCATGCTTCTCGCCGAGGCTTGTTAAAAATGATCGGACAACGCAAACGCTTACTGGCTTTCATCCAAGCTGAAAGCGTCCAACGCTATCAAAATCTTGCCGACAGTCTGGGTATCCGCCGCGTCAAAGATTAATAATTAGTGGCTAGTGGCTAGTGACTAAACAGTAGTGACTAGTAACTAGTGCCTAGAATTCGACTCACACAGCTACCTTTCACAATAGATCGGAACCTCCCTATGTCTGCTGAGAATCCCCGCCAATCCGTACCGTTTGAGCCGCGCAAGAATGGCAAGCACCGCAAACCCGCCGCCAAAAAAGGCACGCCCATCGTCAAACCAGCAACTCCAGCACCAGCAATCGCCGAACAGGGTTCTGGCTACATTCCTGATGTTGTCAGCAAACGTATGATCCGGCGGGTATTGGTGTTTTGTGGGATTCCAGTATTGATGGGGGTTGGTGTATTTATTGGTAGTTATTTTGTAATCATCAATCACCTATTCAAAGTCGCCAATACGCTCGTTTTATTAACGAGCATGGGCTGTCTGGGATTGAGCGTACTGGGGTTGACTTATGGTATTCTGTCTGCTTGCTGGGACGAAGAAGCAGACAGCAAAGGTAGTCTCTTGGGCTGGGCAGAATTTAAAGTTAACTTTGGCAGAATGGCAGATGCTTATCGTGCTTCCAAACAGATGCAAGCTAGCAATCCGGATCGTTAATTCGGCAGGCTGATGACTCATCCATCAGCTTTGTAACTAACTTTTTTAACTAACTCCCCATTCGAGCTAGATTGAGGCGGGTAAGCTCTTTAGTGATTATGCAAATTCATCCCACATCAGCGATCGAGTCTGGCGCAAAAATTGGTAATAATGTCCAAATCGGGCCATTTTGCTATATTCGACAGGATGTAGAGATAGGGGATAATTGTATTCTGGACGCGCATGTTACTTTGCTCCCTTACACTTCAATCGGTCAAAATTGTCATTTACATAGCAACGTCGTCTTAGGCGATTTGCCCCAAGATTTAGCATTTAAAGATGAGCCGAGTTATGTCCGGGTTGGAGACAATTGTAGCCTCAGAGAAGGTGTCACCATTCATCGCGGTACCAAGGCTGGATCGATGACGATTGTCGGTAATAATTGCCTGTTGATGGCGAATAGCCACCTCGCCCACAATGTGCAGCTAGGCAATGATGCGATCGTCGCCAATGGTGCGCTGTTGGCTGGTTATGTCCAAGTTGGCGATCGCGCGTTTATCAGTGGCAATTGTTTGGTACATCAATTTGTCAGGGTCGGTAGATTGGCGATGATGGCTGGTGGTTCGGCGGCGCAAAAAGATATTCCGCCGTTTTGTATGACGCGGAGCACCACACTCAATAAAGTGATGGGTCTAAATACTGTTGGATTGCGGCGAGCCGGATTTACCTCCGAACAAAGATTGACGCTCAAACGTGCTTTTAAAATTCTCTATCAATCCAATCTATTAATCCCTGAAGCTTTGACAAAATTAGAAGCAGAATTTGACTCAGAGTTAGTCGGCGAGATCTGCGATTTTATCAAGCAATCTCAGCGAGGAATTGCTAGTTATGTGCGTCAGCGTCAGCGGGAAGACTAGTTATATTGAAGTTAACCAATTGGGTCGGGATGGAGATTTAAATCCCTTTACAGGTAGCTGGTATAGGCTGTGATGATTTTGCTAAAGTGGATTCTCTGCCGATCGATAGAGATTTCATCAGGTAGCTAGTTGCTACAAATCTCTCTGTTGAGTGATTCGATCGCCCGGTGCTTCCAGATATAACTAGTAGGTGAAGTACCGATCGATTGGCATAAAGTTATGAAATTTCCGATATCCCGTTTAGTTGCGATGATTAGGTGCCAACTCACCAATTTAATTAGTGGCGTGTTGATACTGACCATAGCTTGGCAAAGTGCCTTTTTGGGAGTAAATCTAGCTAGTGCCTCGCCGATAATCGCGACTAGTGTCGATAGTATGTCAAAACAGGCCTCTGGGATGGCAGATGAAATGAGCGGTTCTGCAAAGAAAGCGATCGGCAAAACACAGTCAGAGTTGGAAGACAAGCAGCAATCGGCTAAAGAGGCGGTCAAGAACAATACAGATAAAGCCGAAAATGCGCTCGACGCTAGTGCTGATAAAGCCGAAAATGCTGCTGAGAATGTAGTCGATCGGGTGAAAAACTTCTTTGGAAAATAGTCAGCATCGACCTGCTGGGCACAAGTGATTCGCACTACGAAAATTCGCTAGCAAATAGTGGCTAGCACACACGATCTTAGACAATTTCGATAAATATTATTGGAGCAAAAACATGCGTAGTATCAACATTGGTTTGACCGACGAGCAACGTGCAGGTGTCATCGATCTGCTCAACCATGACTTAGCAGACTCCTATCTGTTAGTTGTCAAAACTAAAAAATTCCACTGGGATGTCGTCGGTCCTCAATTTATCTCCCTCCACGAACTCTGGGACAAACATTATGAGGCAATCTCCGCTAACATCGATGCGATCGCCGAACGGATTCGCTCGCTGGGTGGTTATCCGATCGGCACCATGAAAGGATTTTTGGATTATGCCTCCTTGGACGAACATCCAGGGAATATCCCAATGGCAACTGGAATGGTTTCGGCACTAGTCGAAGACCACGAACAGATCGTTCGCAACCTCCGCGAACATCTCGACAGTTGTAGCGAGAATTTCCACGATGAAGGTACCGCAGATTTCTTGACTGGCATTATGGAACAGCATGAAGAAATGGCTTGGATGTTGCGCTCGTTCATTGAAGGTGAAGCTCTTAATGCTAACGGTGCCCGCCCCGACCTACAAACTAAGGCTCCAGCTACCGTTTAATTAATCCTCGCCTAGAAAATCTTCATAAATTCCCTGCACCTATGCTCGACTCTTTTGCGTTGAGTGTAGGAGTTTGGCGAACTTACAACCTGTATTTACTATTTACTAAAACACTAGTAACGATGTGTAATGCAAGATGTGAGGTTATCTATCTATCGATCGATAGAAGTTTTAGTGTGTAATCTAACAGATTAAACTCTCAGTTATAAGCCATATAATAGTAAGTACTTTAGTTGTGTGGATAACACACCTGAAAATACTATGGACGATGCAAATATTCCTCAAGCTACGCCCGCAAATGTTGCTCTGAGTGGTTCTGAGCATGAGCTGGCGACAGGGCGATTGCAGACTATTACGGAAGCGTGTTCGGCAATGAAGGATGAAATCGCTAACGAAGCCCAGCAGATGATCTCTGGTACACAAAAGACGGGTAAGCATCCAACTTTTACGGAAGCTTGTTCGGTAATGAAAGACCAGATGATCGATGAGGCTTACCATATCGTCGGAGTAGACAGCAGCAGCGATCGAACTCCAACGGTGACAGCCGGAGGGACGGACAATGCCACTCAGGTTGCGGCTTCAGCACCGATTAAAAATAACTCATCAGGCATAGCCAATCTAGACTCTGAGCATCCTCCACGCAAGGAACTAGAGCAAGCTAAACGAGCACTTAAAGAAGCTAATTGGTTCGAGCAATAAACTTAGTTCAGAAATACCCCCGATCGCGATTAGTCGCGATCGGGGGTATTTGCCAACCTTTAATTTTTATCTATCTATTGGTAGATATACCAGCGATAAATTGCCGAACTGAACCTATCGATCGAGAGAAGCTCTAGTATTTCTTTGAGAAGAGAGGATATCTAAGAAATTATCGTATAGTATCAACAGTTACAATAAATAAAAAAAGATTATGAGTATTGAAGAGCGTAGCAAAGCAGCAGCCCAAAATTTAGAAGGTAAAGGTCAAGAAGCGATCGGTAAAGCTACTGGTAGTTCTGAAGATGAAGCTGCTGGTAAAGCCAAACAAGGTGCAGCCAAAGTTCGGGATGGTATCGAAGATGCCAAAGACAAAGTTGCCGAAACAGCTCAAGATATCGGCGATAAAATGAAAGATGGTGTCGATAATGCTAAGAGAGAGTTAAATAAATAATTCTAATTGACTGCTCTTGATAAATGCTTGGTATTTTATTGTAATAACTTAGGTGTAGGTAGCATCTAAGTTATTTTGCGATCGACTGTTAATTATTAGCTACCAAGTCAGGTAAGGATAAAGTTAATTTTTATACCGATCGAGTACTCCTGAGATCGGCTCTAACTCTCATCAAAATCTGTCCGAGATGGTTTGCGCCAGTTTTCTCAGTTCCACAGCCCCAGAAGTAATCTACAGGCGAATCTTCGATGATTTCGGCATCCAATGTGTCTATTAAAATTTGCTGGATATCTGGGTGGCTGCTAAATTTCTGCCAGACGGCGCGATACATGACCTCACATTTACAACGATCCCAATCAGGATGGATCTGATGTGCGGGGTTCCGTCCGATTTTTGCGGCTAGTTCGGGAGTGGGCGCGGATTGAATCTGCGCCATCAAATGCTCGAACTTGGTGCCGTGAAACTTGTGTGCTTGGTAGTAGTGCTCGACAGTTGCCCACTGGTTGCTAGCTAGGTGGTGGAGATCGGTATCGGGAATCAGAATCGAGTGGGGGGAAAAATTGGAAAAGCACCCATACGGCGCACTAACTTTGTAGAAGTAAATTCTCAATGGATATTCGTTCACTCACTTTTGATAGTTTAACGCTCTAGAAAGTAGCGTTAAACTGAATTTGGGTTCGGTCACACATTACCAAACCCAGCGCGGCGGACTACGCCTCAGCAGTGGCAAACTTGTCAAATGTGTCGGAATACTATTTTAGGAGCAAGGCGATCGCCGATTGAGTTTGAGGTAAGCTATCGATGACTACTGCCGTACACAGCAACATCATGTACAAGATTGAATATTTAAACATCGATTTGGCAACACCTTTATCAGTGGGGGCTTGCAATAATTTCCAAGCCTCAAATACGAACACAGCACCCAGTGCGATTGCTGAAATCCCATAGACAGCACCAGCCGCACCCAGTGGGTAGACGAGTAATAATGTGGTAGGGATGAGCAAGAGTGTATAGATCCAAATCTGTGTGGCTGTAGCGGCTTCGCCGACAACCACTGGTAGCATGGGAATTCCCACTTTGGCGTAGTCATCTTTGAGCATCAGCGATAGTGCCCAAAAATGGGGCGGTGTCCAAATAAAGACGATCGCAAATAACACCCAAGCCTCAATGCTCAAACTATTGGTCACAGCCGCCCAGCCTACCAGCGCGGGAATCGCTCCAGCCGCACCACCAATGACGATGTTTTGGGGCGTATGCCGTTTGAGCAGATGGGTATAGATCCACATGTAGAAACCAATCCCAGCCATCGCTAATAGTGCCGCCAGGAGATTGGTAAATACTGCCAAAATCACGAACGATAATCCGGCTAAAACTAGCGCGAAAATTCCGGCATGAACTGGCTTAA
>Ga0136639_10000391_pt1 | contig 14309 bp, 11 predicted proteins | sample AntDrymUQ8592106_2_FD_113739 | JGI IMG/M metagenome (GOLD analysis project Ga0136639, IMG submission 113739) | Polar desert sand microbial communities from Dry Valleys, Antarctica - metaG UQ859 (21.06) | ecosystem: Environmental > Terrestrial > Soil > Desert | place: Antarctica: Dry Valley...
CTGAACGGAACAAATTTAAAGTACTGATCAGCTTCTTGTTTTTAATTTTTTTTTTGCAAAACCAGGCATATGCCCAGGACTCATTACTTATCTTCCAGCCTTCTGTAACCGCTATTAATGCTTCTAATGAAGAACTAATAGACCTCACGGTGAAAATTGTAAACAAGCGAAATAGCACCGTTTCAGGATTAATTGATGTAAATATACCATCATCTCTTAACCTGATAAGTAAAAATAAGATCGCAATTTCCCTTGCGGCAGGTGATAGCACATTTGTGCCAGTTAAAATCTTTGTGACAAAACGTGCTGCTTCAGGGAAAGACCACCTCATTCGTATTATACTGGCCGATGAAGGAAATAACATCCAGGCTACAGCTGAGACAAAGTTGAGGGTGTATATAAAACGGAATGTCAATATGTTTGCCCTTGTGTCTAATATTCTTCTGGACCCCGCATCCGATTCGATAAAGATCCCGGTCAGGGTGACAAATCCCGGTAATACTGCTCAGAAAATCACTTTGATTAATCGGTATCCCTCCATCTTTCAGGATAATGCATTTCATACTACCACACAATTTGTTATTCAGCCTTTAACAGATACTCTGATAAATTTTGTAAAGCCAGTGACAAAGAAAATGCTCAATTCGGAAGGATTCGATGTGACATTCAGTGGCCTCTACGATAACGGCGATATATTTGGAATGGCTTATATTAAGGTTCAGAGCGCACGAAATGAACGTGCTTACCGCGACGAATCGTTAAGTGACTCATACAATCTTAATAGTATTACAGTTAGTTCTCAAAGTATGTTTTCACCAAATCAATCCTATTTGATGACCGGTCGTGGTAATCTGGAACTCCCCAAGGGGATGCTCGGCTATAATCTGGATCTAACCACCTGGAGAAATTCATATTCACCACCAATGGCACGAAGTACATTTGTAAGTTATAACAATGAAACTTTCGGGATCATGGCGGGAAACATCAATGAAAACCTGGACATTAACCTTAGCGGCAGAGGAGCGACCGTGTCAATCAACGACACTGCTTCAAATAACTCCTACGAAGCCGGCTTTATAGAAGGAAATTCAAATCTCCTTGGCAATAAGCAGAATACTTTTTTTCCTGTTGGGAACGCAGGCTGGGGAACATTCACCCATGCAGCAAAAAATTGGGAGTTTGCTTCATCAGCGATTTACGAATTGAATCCTGTTTTAAACTCCAGGAGTGCCATTCTGGGGAATAGTTTAACCCTGACGAAATTCAAAGGTCTCCGGGCGGTAGCATCGATCAGTGGCGGGTATACAACAGAATATGAGAATGGAAGTAAAACTAAGCCCAGTGGTGCTGGCGGATTGACCATTAATGGAACCCTGAAAAAATTTGTTATCAACAGCCAGAATTATTTCAGCTCTGGATACTATCCGGGTATCAGGAGAGGTGCACTTTCATTTGCAGAGCGTATCACCTGGTTGCGTGAGGGGTCGAATATTTGGGGAGGAGTTGATTACAATCATTACGCACCTAAAACGCTTTCAAGCTTTCAAACCTTCTTGCCAGTTTTCAGTACGATAAGGGCAGAAATTGGTATGTCAGGTATTCTTTTTAAAAAGTTAAATACTTCGATAGCACCTGTGTATACTAAAGAAACAAACAATTCTTTTAAATTCCAGTCCTCGGCACAAGAACAGCATTCACTGGAAGCATGGAACCTGAATAATTCGTTTAATTATCCGATTTCAAACAGTCAATATTTATCAATAAATACCGAGACAGGCCTTTACAGCTCGTCATTTGATGCGGTAAAGCGCTTTCACTTCCGTTCAAATTTGAACTATAGGAGAGGCGTATTCAATCTAAGTTCTACAGTCCAGGTTGGTACTTTCTATATTGGAGAAGCAGCCAATAATTTCCTTCGAAATGTGAGCTCACCCAGGCTCATCAATATCATACCATCGTATCAGAAAAGCTTTCTTCGCAACAAACTCCGTACTGAAACAGGTCTTGCTTTCATCAATAGCAGTGCCTTTGGTAATAGTTTTTACATTACAGGAAGAGCGGAATATGATTTCACTCCAAAGACAGGAATTTACTCATCAATTAATCATAACCGGTATGGAGACTATAACTTGAGTATTCTTGAGATGGGGATAACGCAAAAGCTATCTTTACCTAAGGTTGGGGCTAAAATCAGTGATTTGGAAGTGTTTGTATACCAGGATGCTAATCAGAACGATGTTTTTGATGAGGGCGACGCAAAAGCGACCGGGCATCTTCTCTATATTAATAACGTGGCTTTTATAACGAGCTCAAACGGTATTGTTGATTATAAAAAACTTCCCTATGAAAATTATAGGATCTCTCTAACCAATACCAAAGGCTGGTATGCATCTGATCAGACCGTCAAGCTAGATCAGAAAAAAGAGCGTCTGGAGATCCCACTTAAACGCACAGGAACATTAAGAGGCACTTTAAGCTTTAGCTTTAACGAATTCAGCTACGAAATTAACCGGAATCTGCAGGGTATTACTGTAATTGCAACTGATGAAAACAATGTCAAACATATTACCAAAACAAATTCTGAAGGTCAATATGTATTTTATCTTCCAATAGGCCGGTATTTTATAAATGTGGATTCCAACAATCTTCCCCCCGAAGTGGATGTTGAAAAAAAGCCAGATACTTTCGAGCTTAATTCAGCGAGCCCTCAAATCATAAATATCAAACTGGTAGTCAAAGCCAGAAAAATTGAAACCAAGAAATTTACATCGCCAAATTCTGTACCACGGAATTAATTCTTGACAGTGAATCATAGGTCGCTGATTTGATTCTCTCAAGGTTGCACTCTAGTGTAACCTTTTATTATTTGGTTCGTATAAATATAAATATCTATATTTATTTACATTATTACGTTCAATGAGAACAATAATATTTTGCATTTTAGCGTTATTTATAAGTATAGTTTCCAAAGCGCAATCCAATACGGCTTCGTTGGGAATTACCCTGACGGATATTCAAAGTGTAAAATTCAGTAATGTACCTTTAAATGAAATCGCTCCTGTCACGAAGAAAGCATCACAAAATGGTACTCTCCAGTTATTAAGTCATTCGACATCTCAAATAAAAAAGATCAGCTCAAATGCCTCTGAATACGCCAGGCTCTATAAAGAATTTTATTCAGACGCAGGAGATAACGTATCTTCATCAAACAATCAGAATGTTTATAGCGCGGTTGTAAATCGTGCAAATCCCAAGATAACGGGGCAAGCAAACAATTTCAATCTCGTAATCTACCAGATTGACCCTCGTTAAAAACCGCCATTGAATTCCGCTAATCTTTAAGTAAATCAAAACGGTATATATTTTACTGTAGGTTTTTTTCGCACATTATACAACCGGACATCCTACAAATTTAATTCGAAAATAAGCTTTTCCCTGAAAAGGCTTATCTTTTCAAATTATTAAATCATACCCATGAATAATGCCAACAGTTCACGTTTTTAAAGACCACCGGTTGTTTTTGTGAAGTTCTCATTTGTCATCGTTTTACTTTCCGTACCCATTGTTCTACTCGGACAGGATATTCTCATGAAAAATGCAGAGAGCTATCAGCCTAAAGGGGTCAGCGCTTTCCTTCATAAACTTCATGATGCAAACGATTATGTAATTTCCTTCCGCATGAAGCTAACAGATAGTAATGATGAAAAATCAGATTATTTTATTCTGGCAAGAAAGGGAGAAAACCTGCTTGCCTATAATTATTTAACAGCTACGAAAACGCTCGAGCCACTGACATTATCTACAGAATTACTGGACCTTGCATGGAAGACCTTTATACAGAACGATCTCTTTACGATACAAAATGAAAAGGATATTCCGAATTTTTGCCTTGGGAAATATCAGATATACAATTCGTATAGATACGAATTCGTTCTTCTTAATAAAGGAATAATGAAAAAGCTGTCATACTACGATCCTGAATATTATGATAATGCCTGCTATGGGATGGCAGAAAGGCAGAAGATCATTAACAGCGTTTCAGTTATTAATTATATTTCAAGCAGATAACTAATGAATTCTTTAAATTTACGGTCCAAACACAATTGAGTATGTGTCGATGACGGCTTAATTTGTACAAAAACATGATCGACGGAATAAACATTATTACGGATGAGAAAGGCAATGAAAAGGGGATTATTCTGGATCTGATAGCTTTCAGGAAGCACCATGTGAAAGCCACTGATGTTATTCAGGCCCTTTCAGGATTACAGGAACTAATTGACAATGCAGGTATTGACACCAGGAAGTCCAGCAACTGGGATAAGGCAAAAGAACAACTAAAAAATCTAAAATCCTGATCACACAAACAGGAAGGTTATTTGTGGTATATTCAATTAAAGGTACTACTGAGATAGTTTAATTTTCCTAATTTAGCCGACTCATTAATAATTTAAATGACGACAACATTCGATTTTGAAAAACCTATTGCTGATCTTCAATCACAAATTGATAAGGTCAAACAGGTTGCAGATAAGACCAAGGTCGATATGACGGCAACGCTGATAGAGCTCGAAGCAAAGATCGAAGCGACACGCCAAAGTGTATATTCTAATTTAACCGGCTGGCAAAAAGTCCAGATATCCAGGCATCCCGATCGCCCCTATACATTATCGTACATAGAAATGATTTGCGACGATTTCATCGAAATGCACGGTGATCGCACAGTAAAAGACGACAAAGCGATTGTAGGGGGTTTTGCGAGTATTGGGGGAGAGACAGTCATGGTTATTGGCCATCAGAAAGGGGTTAACACCAAGATGCGTCAGTACCGCAATTTTGGTATGGCCAATCCGGAAGGTTATCGCAAAGCTTTGAGGTTGATGAAACTTGCCGAAAAGTTCAACAAGCCTGTCATAACATTTATTGACACTCCAGGCGCTTACCCGGGCTTAGAGGCTGAAGAACGCGGACAAGGGGAAGCAATTGCAAGAAACCTGCTGGAAATGTCGGTATTAAGGGTACCTATTCTTTGCTTCATTGTCGGGGAAGGGGCCTCTGGTGGAGCGCTGGGGATAGGTATTGGTGACAGAGTTTATATGCTCGAGCATACCTGGTATTCAGTTATTTCACCTGAATCATGCTCTTCGATCTTATGGCGTAGCTGGGATTTTAAGGAAAGGGCCGCCGAATGTCTTAAACTTACTTCCGGTGACATGTATCGTAATAAATTAATTGACGGTATCATTCCGGAACCTCTTGGAGGAGCACATCATAATCCGGAACAAATGGCTAAAGCCGTAAAGGACCGGATATTAAAAGATCTTAACGAATTAAAACCCAGGGATATCGATACGGTAATCAACGAACGAATTGATAAGTTCTGTTCGATGGGGGTGGTTGTGGAATAGTTATAACTGGTGTAGCATTGTACGTATTACGTTATACGTGCATAACGTTTTTGATTGCGTTTTAACATAAAGCAAAACGAAACGTCTTGCAGCGTTTAGAAACTTACTACGTAGAACGTATCAAGAACACAACTTACCTAAGTCCCATAAATTTACTATCCATCGCAGTATACCGCGCCTGTAGTTTCTTATTCAGGTCGGCCTGGCCGTTTTGACTAGTAAGCTTTACCATTTCTGCAATAACGTACATACCGAGTTGCATCTCACGATCATTTAGGTTTTCTTTAGTGCGCGCAATAGCCGACAAATAGTCTAGTTGATCCTCGATATAATTAACTGTGTTTAAAATAAGTTCATTTGCCTTTGCTGGCTCTTTTACTTTGTAAAGCATATCGGCCATATAAAACTTCCGGATGGTGAAATTTAACGAGTAATTATTATCCGGAACTACTTCTAAACATTTTAACAGTGCTTTACGAGCTTCCTCAATTTTACCTTGTTTATACAGGTTTTCAGCAAGTATATTGAAGTGATTAACTATGGTAAAACTCATACGCAATGACTCGGGGTCTAAATAAGTAGCATTTTTCATATTGCCCCATTTAAACTTAGTCATCATGTTTTTATACATGGCATCAGTATTGGTAAGCTCGGGTTTATCACTTGATGCGGAGTCAGGAATCTGAGGTTTCAGCGGAAGTAAACGATACGCAAACCCTTCATTGTACAAGTAGTTATCAAGACCGATATAATTGTCTGACGGAACTGTAATGGCAAAATAAATTGGCCGTTTCCAGTCGTTATGCGCAAGAATATCAATCAAAGCAAGCTCTGTTTTAGTAACGTAATTTTTGTTGTACGTCCATTCCATAGAGGGCGCAAGCATATCTGTAAAGGCTGGCGGTATAGTTTTCGTAGCATTAATCTGAGCAGGATCTACGGTAATTTTAAAATTCTTAGTAGGAAGAAAATTCTCTTTCGATCCGTCCTGGTAAGTAGCTTTATCAGCGTCTTCTTCAGAGGTTAGAATGTCGAAGAGATTTTTTAATTCCACGCTCCCTTTAACCTGATAGTCCTGATATCCCATTACATCACGGACACCCTGAACGAATTTTTCATCGGCCATTGTCAGTGGAAGTGCTTCCGCTTCGTTCACTTTCGATTTCATTTGGCGGATATACCAGTCTGTACCCAATAGGCTAAGATTTACAACCCGAACATCCGGGCGGATATTTTCTACTTCCTGGGCATACCATAAAGGATATGTATCATTATCACCATAGGTAAAGAGAATTGCATTTGGTGCACACGATTCAAGATAATCTGCAGCCATGTCACGTGCGGTAAATTTCGAGGAACGATCATGGTCATCCCAGCCGTCTTTTGCCATCAACATGGGAGCCGCAAGCAAACCAATTATCGTTGCCAACAATGCTGCAGTTGGCGCTTTTATTCTTGAGCGCATGAAATCAGCAATCCCCGCTACACCTAAACCTATCCATATCGCAAAAGCATAGAATGATCCGGTGTATGCATAATCCCGTTCACGCGGCTGCAAAGGGTTTTGGTTGAGATAAAGAACAATTGCAACTCCCGTAAAGAAAAACAATAGCCCTACTATACCGGCATCTTTTTGATTCTTTTTAAAGTGCCATAATGCTCCGATAATCCCCAGAATAAATGGCAGGAAATAATATCGGTTATATCCGCCGTTCTCAACCTGGCTTTTCGGCAAGGCATACTGCCCCCCTAATAGCATATTGTCAATTGGTTTTATACCTGATAGCCAATTTCCCTGGGTGTAATTGCCATGCCCCTGTTCGTCGTTTTGCCGTCCAATAAAATTCCAGGCAAAGTAGCGTGCGTACATGAATCCGGTTTGATAACTTATCAGGAATCCAATATTGTCAAGGAAAGTTGGTGATTGTGTTTCAGTCATACCCATCCAATCGCGGTAGGTCGCCGCATGCTGAGGATCATCACTGTACATCCTGGGCATTATCGTGTTGCGATCATAAACACGCTCGAATTTTTGACCAGCAGACTCGTATTTTTCTTTCCCTTTGCGATAAATTATATCACCCTGTTTGCTATCGATTGGCTTGGAATCGAAATACTGCCCGTAGGCTAGCGGACGATCTCCATACTGTTCACGGTTTACATAGCTCAATAATGCGAAAGCATTGTCTGGATCATTGTTATTTAATGTAGGATCAGCCTTCGCGCGTATCACGATCATTGCAAAAGAGCCGTATCCTAGTATGATGAACACAACCGATATTAAAGCAAGATTTAAAACCCGGCGCTTTTGGCGCATCTTTAGCATATACTCTAATATCGCCAGAATTATTCCCGAAACGATGAGTCCGCCGATGCCTCCTCCAATTGTCATCAAAGCAACGAAAGAAGTAACTGCTGCAAGCAAGTATGGTCTTTCGCCGTTAATTGTATAAAGTATCCCTGCTGTAAGTGAAGTAACGATCAGCATACCAAAGAAAACCACACCCGTCCCAAAGCCTAAACCGAGAGTGTTAACAAAAAAGAGATCAGAATACGCGGCAAATTTAATCGTGTATTGAACTATACCATATTGAATGAAGGCTAGAATTACAATTCCTGCAAGCAAACTTAAAAGCGTGCCCGAAGAGGTTCTAACCGCCGACCTCCGGAAATAATAAACAAGAGATATCGCCGGAATAGCAAGAAGGTTCAAAAGGTGAACTCCTATAGAAAGCCCCATAACATAGGCAATAAAAATCAACCACCTATCAGCGTAAGGCTCGTCGGCATGCTGATCCCATTTCAAAATGGCCCAGAAAACAACAGAAGTACATAATGAGGAAAGTGCGTATACTTCGGCCTCGACTGCAGAGAACCAAAATGAGTCAGAGAATGTATAAGCAAGGGCACCTACAAGGCCAGAACCCATGATGGTGATCATTTCACTCTGAGTAAGACTAACGCCTGGTTTAGCAATGATTTTTCTTGCTAAAGCTGTAATTGTCCAGAACAAGAAAAGTATGGTAGCTGCGCTGGCGAGCGCTGAACACATGTTTATCCAGAAAGCAACTCTGCTGGTATCGCCTCCAGCCAAAAGTGAAAATACCTTGCCAACCATCAGGTATAAGGGCGCCCCTGGCTGGTGAACTACCTGTAATTTATAAGCTGAAGCAATAAATTCACCTGAATCCCAAAAGCTTGTAGTAGGTTCAAGGGTAAGGGTATATACAATTAAAGCAGTCAGGAAACTTAGCCAGCCTAACAAATTATTGGTTTTGTTGTAGTTCATAGAATTTAGTTCAAAATACTGGAGCCGAAATTAATGAATTTGATGTAGAAACGCGCTAAGGTTTAACACTAATTAACTAAGTTGAGGTCTTAGGTCTGTATACTTATGTAGGATGTTTGAAGTTGGATGTTGAAGCTTTAAAGCTTAGACTCTCTCTGATGAGAACCCAACTATTTCTTTGTGTCAGAACTCAGACCTCAAACTTCCGACATCGCTTACACAAAAAATCAATTTTTCATTTGCAGTTTATACTTAATCAAGCTATATTTGCATTCCATTTCAAAAAGAGCTGCTTTTTGATTTTGATTGCCCGATAGTATAATGGTAGTACAACTGTTTTTGGTGCAGTTTGTCTAGGTTCGAATCCTGGTCGGGCAACCATAAAAATTTCGAGTTCCGGAATTGCATTGATAATAAGGTCATTATAGACCAGACATATTGAATATCTGTTTTTAATCATCGATATCCGAAACAAAAATGCCTTTATCTTTTAATCCTATCAAGTTATTTGCAGGCTCGGGTACTCTGGACCTTGCTACCAAGATTGCAGCTGCCTATGGCAAAAGTTTAGGTGATGTTGTTCTTTCAAGATTTAGTGACGGTGAATTCCAGCCACATTTTAACGAATCAGTACGTGGCTGTGATGTTTTCCTGATCCAGTCTACCAATCAACCAAATGATAATCTTGTAGAACTGTTGTTGATGACTGATGCGGCAAAAAGGGCTTCTGCGCATTATATTACTGTAGTTGTTCCATATTTTGGATTAGCAAGACAGGACAGGAAAGATAAACCGAGAGTTGCAATAGGGGCAAAACTGATGGCTAATTTGATAACCGCCTCTGGCGCTCACAGGATCATGACAATGGACCTGCACGCCGCTCAAATACAAGGTTTTTTTGATATACCGGTAGATCATCTGGATGCGTCTGTGATCTTTGTTCCGCATATTAAAAGCCTTGACCTGCCAAATCTGACAATAGCATCACCGGATATGGGAGGATCATACAGAGCAAGAACTTTTGCGAAATATTTTAATGCTGAGGTTGTAATCTGCGACAAGCAAAGATTGCGTGCGAACGAAATAGAATCAATGTCGATTATCGGGGATGTTACGGGGAGAGATGTGGTATTGATCGATGATATTTGTGATACAGCTAGAACGCTGGCTAAAGCTGCTGAGCTGATCATGGAAAATGGAGCAAATAGTGTAAGGGCAGTATGTACGCATCCTGTTTTATCAGGAGATGCGTATAAGACCATAGAAAAATCGGCTTTGGCTGAGATGATCGTTACGGATACAATTGCGGCTAAACAATCCAGCCCGAAGATTAAAGTGCTTTCAACGGCAGATCTGTTTAGCAGAGCAATAGCAAATGTAAATGAACACGGTTCGATGAGCGCGTTGTTCAACATTGATTAAGGATCAAAGAATAAAGAACCAAGAGTCAAGAACCAAGAGTCAAGACAAGAGGTAATAACATTAGGTAGTTAGATATACTAACAACTAATAACAAACAACTAACAACAAAAAATAATGAAATCAATTGCTATTAGCGGTTCTCCAAGAGAGAACGTAGGGAAAAGAGACGCTAAAGAGCTGCGTTATGAAGGTAAAGTACCTGCAGTTCTTTATGGTGGAAAAAACCAAATCCACTTTTCTGTGTCTGCATCTGATTTGAGAGATTTGGTGTACACACCAGAAGTATCATTCGTTGCGCTGGAAGTTGCAGGTGTTAAAGCACAGGCAATTATCCAGGATGTACATTTTCATCCATTAACAGATCTTCCGCTTCACGTGGACTTTTTGGAACTTGATGAAAAGAAACCGGTTGTTATGCAAATCCCGGTTAAACTTACAGGAACTTCACCAGGTGTTAAGACCGGTGGTAAATTAGTCCAAAAATTACGTAAGCTTCGTGTTAAAGCATTGCCGAAAGATATGCCTCAGTATGTTGAAGTAAGTATTGAAAAACTTGATGTTGGTAAATCAGTTGGAGTTGGAGAATTAAAGTTCGACAAATTCAAGGTTACCAACAATGCTGAAGATACTATTGTATCTGTAACCATGTCACGTGCATTGAAACAAGCAGAAACTGAAGCTAAGAAGTAATTCATCATACTTTTAGAATAATATATAAGTCTCCAACCTGGTTGGGGACTTTTTGTTTTTATGGTGTTCGGCAGGCTATTTATTAAAGCATAAATTCCTGAAATAAATCCTGGCATTTTTTTTATAGTGATTTCGTTGGCAACATTTCCGGCATTAAAGCCCTACGCAGTTTAACCTTCAAGTATTAAAATATATTTTCAAATCCTTTGGAAGTATCAAATTTATGTTTACTATTGTAGTGTACTAGTTAGGTATAACACTATGATTGAAATTGAAGATCTAACATTTGGGTATTCCAGGAAGAAAATCCTGTTCGAAGATCTAAACCTTTCTTTAAAACCTGGGCATATTTATGGCTTGTTGGGAAAGAACGGAGCAGGTAAATCTACCCTGATAAAGAATATAACTGGATTGGCATTTCCTAAAAAGGGATCATGCCGTATCAATGGTGTTGATACCTCTTTGCGATTACCCGAAACCCTCGGTAGGATATTCCTTATACCAGAAGAAATCTATCTGCCTGCCGTCCCCGTTAAGGTTTTTGTTAAGAATACCGCGGTATTTTATGCCAATTTTAATCATGCTCAATTCCATCATTATCTGACAGAATTTGATCTGGACAAGGAAATTGTTATTTCAAGCCTTTCATTCGGGCAGCAGAAAAAGGTGATGATTGCTTTTGCACTTGCTGCAAATACAGAGGTGCTGATCATGGATGAACCGACTAATGGACTGGACATCCCGTCTAAGGTACAATTCCGGAAGATAATTGCGGGAAGTCTTAGCGTAGAGCGTTGCATTATCATTTCGACACATCAGGTACGTGATCTTGATAACCTTATCGATACCCTAATTGTAATACATGAACGTAAGATTGTGTTAAACTCAACTGTTGATGATATCGCCGACAAGGTCTTGTTCACCACCTTAAGCTCTATTGATAATCAGAATGTAATCTACTTTGAGACATCCGTAAATGGATATGATGTGATTATCCCAAATCAATCGGCACGGAGTAGTAAAGTTAACCTGGAGTTGCTCTTTAACGCTTTAATCAGCAATAACTCCGAGATCGTTATTAAATTAAAGCAAACCGTCCATGTCTAATATATTTAATGCTTCGCGCTTCCAGCAGTTGTTCAGGAAGCATACATTTGAAAATTACAGAAATTATGTGATGTCAATAGCCGTTTTGTTTGGGATGTTGGCGATAGTTTATCTGTTGTTCATAGTAGGTAGCACCAGTAATACTATTAAACTGAGAATTATCGGTTTAATCTCAATCTATCTTTTTGCCGGCAGTATCTTCACAAGCTCGGTTTTTGCAGATTTTACTGGGAAAAGGAGGGCAATTTTTTCGCTCACTTTACCGGCATCCCATTTTGAAAAGTATTTGGTAGGCTGGGTATTTTCGTTTTTAATATTTACGGTGATTTACCTGATTATCTATGCGATTGTAGACTACTCGTTTATCCCTTTTAGTCTTTCCGATGATAAAAGGACCTTAATCACGTTGATAAACCAGGGGCATTTTCCAAGCGGAATGTTTCTCTACTACGCATTTTTACATAGCGTTATGATTTATGGAGCAATACGATTCCAAAACGCGCACTTTATTAAGACTGCAACAGCCCTTTTTATTGCAATTCTGGTGCTTTGCACGAGCCACGCCTGGTTTTTGGAGTCACTTATTTCCGAAGAGTTAGGCTTCACCTTGCCTTTAATGAATATTATCACTAATAATACATCAGTTATTCTCAGGGTTCGGCTGGAAGAATACGAAAAGTTTATTTATACAGGCCTAATATCGATTGGATTTGCAATCACTTTGTGGACGGCTGCATATTACAGTTTAAAGGAAAAAGTGATTTAGGATGACAATGCAGTTTAGAGACAACGAGGCTATTTACGTTCAAATAGCAAACAATGTGAGCGAGAATATTCTCCTCGGAAAGTGGGAAGAGGATGGAAAGATTTCTTCTGTTCGCGACCTTGCGACTGAAATGCAGGTAAACCCCAATACAGTTATACGAGCATATGAATTTCTGGAAAGTCAGGAGATTATTTATACTAAACGTGGCTTAGGTTTTTTTGTGAGGCAGGGAGCTCTGAGGCGGATTAAAACCACCAAACGCGAGAGTTTTATTGAATATGATCTTCCCGGGTTTTTCAGAAATATGATGCTGCTGGAAATTGGCCTTGAAGAAGTTGAGAAAAAGTATCAATCTTTTAAAAGCAAAAATCTGCGGAATAAAGAATAATTTATGAAAACAAGCTATCAATTATTAATCCTCGCTGCATTCATCCTTTTCGGAACAACGGCTGCTTACGATATCGCGTTGAATAGAGAATATTCTAAAACAGATCACAACGATCCTTATTCAGATTATGATCAGTTAAATTTCAAAAATTTTGATAAAATTGAGATTTTGGGATCAAATAGAATCGCAACGACAATTATCTATGGGCCGAAATTCGACGTTAAGCAATTGAAGTTTATGGAAGATGTTCTTATTGAGCAGAAGGGATCTACGCTCATAATCACTTTCAATTCGGAGAGCAACTCCTATCAGGGAGGATCTGGAAATGACTTTATTATAAAATGTCCTTCTCTAAAGCAGATTACAGCCGATTTTATATACACCTCTAACGGAATGCCAGTGGCTACGCTGGATAGTAAATCTGACAGATATTACGGCGGTCGTGTTTCTGTAAACGGATTTAAACAGGATAGTCTTTATGTGATAATGAATAATTCCACAACGGTTCTTTTACAGAACAACAATCTAAACTTTTTAGATGCTAATATTGGGGGGCGGGATTTAACCCGTTCTACTATTGATATAGATGGAACAAATAGTATATCCTCAGCACAACTCAATTTGCAACATCAAAGTGTGATGACCTTAAGGAATATTTATATAAACAATTTCAAATATAAGCTGTCCGATAGTGCGCAGGTAAACCTCAGTGGTATATCTTTGCAGTTGCTATCAAAAAAATAATTAATGAAATACCTCATCGTAGGATTAGGAAACATCGGACCCGAATACGCAGATACTCGCCATAATGCCGGTTTCATGATCGCTGATGAATTGGCTAAGCAGGAACATTCTTCATTCTTTAATATGAGGCTTGCTTATTATACTGAGTTTAGCCATAAGGGAAGAAAGGTATTCCTGATTAAACCTACAACTTATATGAACCTGAGCGGTAAAGCACTCAACTATTGGATGCAGGACCTGAAGATTCCGGCTGAGAATATTCTGGTGCTTGTCGATGAGATTGCTCTTCCGCTCGGTACGCTGAGGCTTAAGCCAAAGGGTAGCGCAGGGGGACATAATGGTCTTAAAAGCATAGAACTGGCATTGGGGCATTCAGATTATACCAGACTTCGATTTGGAGTCGGTGATAACTTTCAAAAAGGTCGCCAGGTTGATTATGTATTAAGCGGTTTTGATGATGATGAACAGCCTGAATTACCCGCTTTAATTGACAGA
>Ga0136639_10000392_pt1 | contig 14284 bp, 10 predicted proteins | sample AntDrymUQ8592106_2_FD_113739 | JGI IMG/M metagenome (GOLD analysis project Ga0136639, IMG submission 113739) | Polar desert sand microbial communities from Dry Valleys, Antarctica - metaG UQ859 (21.06) | ecosystem: Environmental > Terrestrial > Soil > Desert | place: Antarctica: Dry Valley...
CACCTGCAGGGCGTCTCCGGCACCTCGGCCAGCCGCGACCGTGGCCAGGGCTTCGAAGAGGGCATGAAGGCCTACCCGGAGATCACCGTGGTCGCCAAGCAGACCGCCAACTTCGACCGTGCCGCCGCGCTCGACGTGACGACCAACCTGCTGCAGTCCAACCCCGGCGTGACCGGCCTCTTCGCCGAGAACGATGAAATGGCGCTCGGCGCCATCCAGGCGCTCGGCTCGCGGGCCGGCACCGAGGTCTCGGTCGTCGGCTTCGACGGCACCTCCGACGGACTTGCCGCCATCGAGGCAGGCACCCTGGTTGCCACGATCGCGCAGCAGCCGGCCGAACTCGGCAAGCTCGCCGTTGAACTCGCCATCAAGGCCATCGCCGGTGACACGACCCCGAAGACCGTCCCGGTTGAGGTTGTCTCCGTGACGAAGACGAATGTGGGCGACTTCACCAAGTGAGTTACTCCGCCAGCACGGTCGTCGTGGTTGGGTCGATCAACGTCGACCAGCTGATCACTATCGAACGCCACCCACTACCCGGTGAGACACTCATCGGTACGTCGATGGAGTTCCTCCCCGGAGGGAAAGGGGCCAACCAGGCCGTCGCGGCAGCCCAGCTGGGCGCCGCGGTGAGCATGGTCGGCCTGGTCGGCCGGGACCCGCAGGCCGAGGTCGCGACCGCGATCCTGACCCGCTCCGGAGTGGACCTGTCGAATGTGCACGCGGTGGACGGCCCGACCGGGCTGGCCCTCGTCACCGTGGCCGCCGACGGCGAGAACACCATTGTGATCATCCCCGGCGCCAACGCCCTGATGGGCGCGGAGGCCGTTGAGGCCAGCGCGGCCGTCATCGCCGAGGCTGCCGTGGTGGTGCTCCAGGGTGAGATTCCCGCGGCGGGCATTGTGGCGGCAATGCGACTGGCCACCGGTCGGGTGGTGCTGAACCTGGCGCCCGTGATCGAACTGGATGCCGCGAGCATCCGTCGGGCCAACCCGCTGGTCGTCAACGAGCACGAGGCTGCCCTCGTTCTCGCCCAGCTCGCCCCGCACAGTGTCATCCCCACCGAGGACGCCGAGCTCGTCTCCCGGCTCCTCGAGTGGGGCGTTCCCTCCGTCGTGCTCACCCGCGGTGCGAAGGGAGCCATCTGCGCCGACCGGGATGGCACTCACAGCGTGGCCTCGCCCACGGTCGTCGCCGTGGACAGCTCAGGGGCCGGCGACGCGTTCGTCGGCGCGCTGAGCGCGCAGCTGGCGGCCGGGTCTAGCCTGTCCGAGAGCGTGCGCCGGGCCGTGCGCGTGGGTGCCTACGCGGTGCAGTCGAGGGGAACGCAAACGTCGTATCCCTCCCTGGCCGACGAGCTGCCGCGGGTAAGCGCATGAAGCGCCGCGGCATCCTGAATGCCGACCTTTCCGGCGCCCTGGCCCGCCTCGGGCACACGGACATCGTTCTCCTCGCGGACTGCGGCATGCCGATCCCGGGCGGCGTTCCCGTGATCGACCTGGCGCTCGTGCACGGTGTGCCGCGCTTCGAACAGGTGCTCGACGCCCTGCTCGAAGAGATGGTGTTCCAGCACTGCGTGGCGGCGGAGGAGGCGAAAACCGCCCCCGCCGGGGCCTGGCTGGCCGACCGGTTCGACGCGATCGAGTACATCAGCCACTCCGAGTTGAAGGACCTCTCGGCCTCGGCGAAACTCTTCATCCGCTCGGGTGAGGCGACGCCGTTCGCGAACGCGGCGCTGGTCTGCGGCGTCTCGTTCTGACGGGGCGCGCCGGTGCAGCTACGGGTGACGGATGCTGCCGCCGGCCAGAACGGCCCGGTAGCCCTCGCGGTAGGTCGGGTAGCTGAACGTGAAACCCGTTTCGAGTAACAGCCGGTTGCGGAGGCGCTTATCGCCTCCGCGCCGGCTTTCGTTCGTTGGGCCGGGGGCGTCTGCTGTCGGCGTCGTTTCGGGTGTCGGCGTGGGCAGACCGAGTTCCGCGGCCAGGAAGATCAGCACCTCGTTGATCCGCACCGGCGCGCTGTCGACGCCGATATAGAGCGGAGCAGGCTCCTCCTCCCGCTGCATCAGGTGCACGATCGCGGCCGCGGCATCGTCCCGGTGGATGCGATTCGTGTGCCGGGCCGAGGCCGACACGGTGGCGCGGCCCTCGCGCACCTGACGGATCAGGCGCTCCCGGCCGGGACCGTAGATGCCCGACAGGCGGAACACAACGGCCGCGGGGATGCGGGCGTGCAGCATCCGTTCGGCTTCGAGCAGGATGGCGTCGGTGCCTGGTCTCGGGTTCGCGGGCGTCTGCTCGTCGACCCAGCTTTCGTCGGACACGTCGTAGACGGCGGTCGACGACACCAACAGCACGCGGCGAGGTGTGACGCGGGCCTCGTCGAGGGCGTCGAGGAGGTTGCGCAGGCTGTCGACGTAGGCGGCCCGGTAGACCGCGGGATCGGGGTTGCCCGCGGCTATCGCCACGATCACGATCTCGGTGTCGGAGGGCACAATCGGCTTCGCCACGCTGAGATCGACCGACTGGCCCTCGATGCCGGCGGGGAGAACGGTCGCGTTGCGGCGCAGCCCCACGACGTGCTGCCCGAGCGCGGCGAACCGCAGGCCGACCTCTGTGCCGAGGTCACCGCATCCTGCAATGAGTACCGTCATCTCGCTCCTCCGTTTGCCTCCAACGCTAGCGGCCCTCTCTGACTGCTGACAGCATCGCGCAGTAAGCTCTCGGCGTGAGCGAATCATTCCGCAGCATGCTGCGTTCCCTGCCGGATTTCCCTGCCGATCTGCCGGTTTTCGACCCGGCCTCTGCCCCGGCCGACCCGGCCGAGCTGTTCCGCACCTGGCTCGACGAGGCCCTCGCGGCCGAGGTTCCCCAGCCGCACTCTTTCAGCCTCGCGACGGTCGGCGCCGAGGGGATGCCGTCGTCGCGCATGCTCATTCTCAAGAACCTCGGCGCCGAGGGCTGGCATTTTGCCAGCTCGCGGGAGTCGCGCAAGGGCCGGGAGCTGACGCAGCATCCGCTGGCCGCGATGAATTTCTTCTGGTCGGCCCTGGGCCGCCAGGTGCGAGTGGTGGGCACGGTCGGGGAGTTGTCGGCGGATGCCTCGGCGGCCGACTGGGCCGAACGGCCCGGCGCGGACGGATCGCCGAACCCCACCTGGCAGCTCTACGTTCTGCGCCCGGTCGAGGTCGAGTTCTGGCAAGCCGACCCCGGCCGCCGGCATGTGCGCCACCGCTACCTGGTTCCCGCCGCGGACTGAACTCGTTGCGAGTGACGCCCGGCTACTTCCAGCGGCGTGCCGAGCCGGCAAGGAACTGCACGTAGCCGACCAGCGAGGCGTAGGAACACAGTACTTGGTAGCCGAGCAGGAACGCCAGATAGCCGAACCGGTTGCGGCGCACGTGCAGGCCGAGTGGGCCGAAGACGCGGCGGCTCTGGAACCGGCGCAGGCTCCCGTAGATGACGAGGCTGATCGGCAGCACGGCCAGCGCCCAGACCGAGACCACGGCCGTGTTGCCGAAGACGGCGAACAGCACCAGGCCGGGCACCCAGATCAGCCCGTAGCCGATGTCGAGCAGCGGGATCAGGTAGTCGATGGCGCTGATGGTGCCGGCCAGATGATGCTTCTGCCGCCATGGTGGCACCGCGCGCAGCCCCTCGAACATGCCGCGAGCCCAGCGGGCGCGCTGCCGCATGAAGTGCAAGGTGGTGGTCGGCGCCTCGGTGAACGCCACGGCCGTGGGTTCGAAGATCACCCGGCCGCCCTGCTCCAGGAGCTTCCAGGTCACCACGATGTCTTCGCCGATGGCGTCCGGCCAGCCGCCGATGGCCCTGACGTTCTCGGTGCGGTAGACGGAGAACGCGCCCTGCGCCACGAGGGTGGACCGGTACAGGCCCTGCATGCGTTTCACGGCGGCGATGCCGAGGTAGTAGTCCCACTCCTGCATGCGGGTGAGCAGGTTGGTGCGGGAGTTGCGCACGAGCACCGCTCCGGCCACGGCCGCCGTATCCGCCGGGGATGATTCGAGCCGGGAGATCAGCCGGCGCAGAGCCTCACGGTGCAGCAGGGTGTCCGCATCGACAGTGATCACATAGGGCGTGGTGACCTGCGCCAATGCCGTGTTCAACGCGTGCGATTTGCCAGGGGCGGATTCGCGCACGACCAGCAAATCCACCTCGCCTTCGGTGGCGGCGAGGGTGGCGAACCGTGCCGTGGCGTCATCAGAGCCGTTGTCGGCGAGAATCACCGTCACGAAACCGGCGTAGTCGCTCTCCCCGATACAGCGGATCGTTTCACGGATGCCGTCCTGCTCGTTTCGAGCAGCCACGATGACGGTCAGCGGGGTGACTGGGTTGCTCACCCGGAACGGCGGCTGCCGATCCAGCAGCAGGGACAGGCTCAGCAGCGCCACCACAAAGCCCGGCAGGAAGGCCACCAGGGTGACGATGATCCAGGCCACCGGCTCACCGGTCAGGCGGGACAGGTCATGGATCCAGGGGAGCGAGACCCAGAGTGACGCGCCGGTCCAGGTGAGGGCGAAGAGAACCGACAGCCAGAACTTCACGGCGACCGGCAGGTAAAACCGGTGTTCCGGCGCGGCGGGCATTGGCGTCGTATCGTCGTGTCGTCGTGGTTGGAGCGCGGTCATGTGTGCCCCAGGTGCGGGCTGTGTGGCTCACGGCTACGGCACCTGGCCCCCAGGTGGTTACTTCAAACGTAGGTCTCGACGGACCAGATTCGGCCTCATCGAAGGCACCAGTTCGGGGGTGTTCGGTTGCGGCTTCACCGCTGGACTCCAGCATGCCCGGCAGGGAGCTCTGCCCTAGTCTCGGAGAATGGGTAGGGCAAAGAGTGGTTCGGGCGTGCTGATCGGGCTGCTTGTCATCGGCGTTTTCGGTTACGTCGCGGTTCAACAACTCGGACTGCCGACAATCTCGCGTGAGAACCTCCCGAGTTCCCCGCCCGGCGGGGCGAGCGTCACCACCGACTCGGCAGCGGACGCCCTGTCCGAGAGAACGAGTGGCGGCATCCCTGCCCGCCCCAGTGACGCGCTCGCGATGACCGTTGAGTATGTGCACGACGGCGACACGCTCTTCCTGCGAACAGATGAGCCGAACGCCCTGGTGGCGACGACGGACGCCGTCAAGGTGCGCCTCCTCGGTATCGATACGCCGGAGGTGGGCGACGGTGCGGAATGCTTCGGCGACGAGGCAACGGAGCAGTTGCGGACCCTTTTGCCTGATGGCAGCCGAACGTGGATCACCGCCGACCAGGACCCGGAGGACCAATACGGCCGCAGCCTGTTTTACCTCTGGACAGAGGACGGGCGATTCGTCAACTACGAGCTCGTTGCCGGCGGTGCCGCCGAGTCCCTGATGATCGCTCCGAACGATGCCCATTACCCAGTGCTTCGTGAAGCCGAGGTTGCCGCTGCGACGGCAGGCGCGGGCAGGTGGGGCGCTTGCTGACGGGACACAGCTAACACCTGCTTGATTCCTCGGCGCCGCTCGGGAACATGCTGGATCACAAGGAGGGAGGCGGGAGTGGCAGGCCTAGGCCCCTGTCACCCGGCCGTGGTCGACCTGCCAGTGCCGGTCCGTGTGGACGTTGTCGAGCATCCGTCGGTCGTGGGTGACCAGCAGAAGCGTGCCCTCATAGAACTCGAGGGCCTGCTCGAGCTGCAGGATGGCAGCCAGGTCCAGGTGGTTCGTGGGTTCGTCGAGCACCAGCAGGTTGATGCCGCGCGCCTGCAACAGAGCCAGACCGGCGCGCGTGCGCTCGCCGGGGGAGAGGTCCGCGGCAGAACGGTTGACGTGGTCGGCCTTGAGCCCGAACTTCGCGAGCAGGGTGCGCACCTCGGCAGGGGGCAGGTCAGGCACGAGCTCCTCGAAGCTGGTGGCGAGGGGCCGGGTGCCATCGAGCTGGGCCCGGGCCTGGTCGATTTCGCCGATACTGACGCTGGCACCCAGGCTGGCGGTGCCGGCATCCGGAACCTGTCGCCCCAGAAGCGCGCGCAGCAGCGTGGACTTGCCGGCACCGTTGGGCCCGGTGATACCGATGCGTTCGCCCGCGTTGACCTGCAACGACACCGGACCCAGGGTGAAGTCGCCCTGACGGAAAACCGCGTTGCTCAGCGTGGACACCACCGAGCTCGACCGAGGCGCAGAGCCGATCGTGAATTCGAGCTGCCACTCCTTGCGCGGCTCGTCGACCTCCTCGAGCCGCGCGATGCGGCTCTCCATCTGCCGCACCTTCTGCGCCTGCTTCTCGCTGGACTCGGCGGATGCCTTGCGCCGGATCTTGTCGTTGTCGGGCGCCTTCTTCAGGGCATTCCGCACGCCCTGGCTCGACCATTCGCGCTGGGTGCGGGCCCGACCCACGAGGTCGGCCTTCTTCTCGGCGAACTCGTCGTAGTGCTCGCGCTTGTGCCGGCGGGAGGTCTCGCGCTCCTCCAGGTAGGAGTCGTAGCCGCCGCCGAACACCCGGTTGGCGCCCTGGGCTAGGTCGAGTTCGAGCACGCGCGTCACACAGCGGGCCAGGAACTCCCGGTCGTGGCTGACGAGAACGACGCCGCCACGGAGGCCCGTGACGAACGACTCCAGGCGTTCCAGACCATCGAGGTCGAGGTCGTTAGTGGGTTCGTCGAGCAGCACCATGTCGAAGCGGGACAGCAGCAGAGCGCCGAGTCCGACCCGCGCGGCCTGACCGCCGGAGAGGGTGGTCATCAGGGTGCTACCGGCGTCGCCGCCGGTGTCGGACCCCAGGGCGAGACCGAGGTCGGAGAGCACCACGGGCATCCGTTCGTCGAGGTCGGCCGCGCCGCTGGCCAGCCAACGCTCGAGGGCGGCCGAGTAGACGTCGGCCGGGTCGCGGCCGTCCGGCCGTGGTGTAGCGGAGAGGTCTCCGAGAGCGGATGCGGCCTCGTCCATCTCGAGGCTCGCCGCGGCACAGCCGGTGCGGCGGGCGATGTAGCCGGCCACGGTCTCACCGGGCACACGCTCGTGTTCCTGCGGCAACCAGCCGACGAATGCATCGGCCGGGGCGAGGCTGACGGTTCCGGACTGCGGCTCGGCGAGGCCCGCCAGCAGGCTCAGCAGGGTGGACTTGCCCGATCCGTTCACGCCGACGACGCCCACGACGTCGCCGGGCGCGACCGTGAGGTCGAGCGAATCGAAGAGAGTGCGGTGCGCGTACCCGCCGGCCAGGCCCTTGGCCACGAGTGTTGCCGTCATTCCTTCATTTTCTCAGACTCGCGACGGGGTTGCGCGCCCCGGTGCCGCGGCATCCGTCGCAACCCAACCTCGGAGAAAAACGCGACTCGCCGGACCCCCAGGCTGGGGAGGCGGAGGGTCGCGAAAATCTCCGAGTTGGCGTTGCCGACGGATGCCGGCAGCGGCTCAGGCAGGAACCGGTTCCGCCTGCCTCCGCGCCTGAACGGGCGCGTGAACGCGGGCGCCGGCAGGAACCAGAATAGGAGCGGCAGCGGCAGCGGCAGCGGCAGCAGGTGCGAGAGCCGGAGCGGCCGCGAGGGTGAGGAGCCGCTCCAGAATCAGGGGTGCCGCGTTGTGCCGGAACGACAGCACGACACGGGCCTCGTGCGGGTTCTGTCCGGCACGCCCGGCGTTCCCTGCCCATCCGGGGGCGCCAGAGCCGGGGGCAGCAGGAGCCGCGGCAGCGCCACCGGCCGTGCGAACCGTGCCGGCCGCGCCGCTTCCGCCGCCGCCCATCCCCTCCACCTTGGCGAAGTGGGTCTGCCCGCGCCGCGGTCCGGCGCTCGTGTCCACGCAGATGCGCAGTGTCGGCGCGCGCTCCGGTTCGAGGTCGCCGGTCGCGAACGCGGCGGCGAGGGAGTTAGGCAGGGCGAAGCGCCGGGTGCGCGACTGCTTGCCGCACTGTGCCAGGCAGGTGCCGAGCATGGCGGCCAGCGCCTGCTGGGTGAGGCCCGAGGCTGACGCGAGCGCCCGCCGGTGGGTTTCGTTGAGGGTGTGCTCCGCCGTCGCGTCAAGCGGCACCAGGGTCACCGGCCAGCTGGCCGCGAACACGTCAGCCGCGGCCGTGGGATCCGCGGCGATGTTGGCCTCGGCGTATTTGCCTGCGTTGCCGACGGCGAAGACGGCGCCGCCCATGATGGTGACCCGCCGCACGAGCCGAGGCAGTTCCGGGTCGAGGTAGAGCGCTTCGGCCAGGTTCGTCAATGGGCCGACCGCGATGATTTCGAGCTGGCCCGGATGCTCGTGCGCGAGCCGGATCAGCAGCTCTGTGGCACTGTGCTCCACCGGATGCCACCGCGAGCGGGGCAGCAGCACGTCGCCGATCCCGTTGCGGCCGTGCATGTGCGCCGCCCCACGACGGGAGATCCCGCTCACGGGCTCATAGGCTCCGACCGCCACCGGGATATCGTCCCGTCCGGCGGTCGCGAGCAGGCTCAGGGTGTTCGCAGCGGCGACGGCCGGGTTCACGCATCCGTTCACCGTGCCGATTCCGACCAGACGGATGCCCGGCGTCGCGAGCAGAAAGGCGAGCGCGAGCGCATCATCGATCCCGGTGTCGCAGTCGAGGTAGATCGGCCTGGTGGGGGGAGCCATCGGGGGAATCATCGTTGACCATCCGTCTCATTGTTCTGGTGCAGGGGTTCAGAAGTAGTGCAGGTGCTCATGCGCCGACGCTCGCTGCGGGGCGCAGAATCAGGGAGGCCGCACACGAAGCCACGGTGAGGCCCACGGAGATCCACAGGGCCGTCTGGAATCCGGCGACGGTACCTGCCGCCACCACCGGCGCGACGAGGGCGATGCCGGTGCCGATCCCGATTCCGAAGCAGGCGCCGTTGAGGCCGGGAAGGGCCCCGCGGGCCTCGGGCGGCGAGTTGAGCACCGAAACGCCGTTCACCGAACTCTGGAACAGGCCGAGATAGAAGACGCCCATCACGATGAGCAGGCCGAAGACCATCCAGCGGTCCATCGCGAACACAGCCAGGCCCATCGTGATCAGCGCGATGACGCCGCTGCTCAGCCGCAGCGAGGTGATCCAGCCGATCCGCACGGCGATCCAGCCGGAGAAGATCGCCGCGGTGACCCCGACGAACGCGGTCGGGGTGAGGTAGAGCAGCGCCGACATCGATGCGGAGAGCCCGTAGCCCACCTGCTCGTTCTGGCTGAGCAACACCACAGTGAAGTTGAGGGCGGAGAAGACCCCGGCCAGGGTGAGCACCGTGGACAGCAGGAGCGGCCACACCTGCCGGGAACGTAGCGCGTGGATGGGAATGAGCGGCTGCCGGGTGCGGCTCTCGACCATCACGAAGACGACGGCGCTTGCGATCGCCCCGACGAGGTAGCCCAGGGTGAGCAGGTCGGACCAGCCCGACGACGACGCCTGGGAGATCAGGCTCGTGAGCAGTACCAGGAACAGAGACAGGATGCCGGCACCCCACCAGTCCATCGACCCTGCCTGGGTGCGCGGCTCATCCTGCGGCACAAAGAGTGCCACGCACGTGATCGCCACCAGCCCGAGGCCGAGGGTGATCACGAACAGGAACCGCCAGCCGATGGTGTCGGTCACATAGCCGCCGAGGAAGCCGTCGACGCCGAACAGACCGCCGTTGACCGAGGTGATGATGCCGACCGAGATGCCGAACAGGCGGCTGCTCAGGCGCTCCGAGAGAAGGAGGAAGGAGATCGTGAAGGTGGCGTTGGACGCACCCTGCAGCACCCGGCCGAGCAGCAGCAGAGGAAGGCTCGGCGCGAGGGTGCAGATGACGGTGCCGATCAACAGCAGCGTCAGCACGATCACGAGGCTGCGCTTGCGGCCGAGGAAATCGCTCCAGCGGGAGAAGACCATGCCGAAGACGGCGCCGGCGAGGAAGAACACCGACTGCACCCGGGCGACGTCCTGCATGCTCTCGCCCAGCTGGGCGCCGACGGCCGGCAGGGCGGCGGAGAGGAGCGTGGCATTGAGCTGAAACGTCAGGATCGCCAGGACCAGCGTGCCGATCAAGACCCCGACAGGCCGAGGGGCCCGCGCGCGCCCCGGAACGGGAGCTGTCTGGAGGGGAAGCACGAGCATGACAAGTCTCCTTCATTGGAGCAACCACAAGGTCGACACGCTTAGTGTACATGCTTGTTATACAAGTGCGTAAGATCTCACGATAGGCTCGTCTCACGACCTGGGGAGAACGAATGGATCGACGCACGGAGGCGGCCCTGGCGGGACCGCTCGAGACGAATGGAAGCCTGCCGCTGCGGGTGGCTGTGTACTCGCGCATCACCGAGGCGATCCGCAATGGATCCCTGCCGATCGCATCCCTGCTCCCGTCGGAGTCTGAGCTCGGCACGGCGATGGGCGTGAGCCGCACGGTCGTGCGGGAAGCCCTCATGCTGCTCGAGGAGGACCGCTTCGTACGCTCGCGCCGTGGCATCGGGCGCTTCGTCGCCGACCGGCTTCCCCACCTCGGGTTGCAGAAGATCCGCCCGATCGAGGAACTTCTCAGCGAGACCGGCCCGCCCGTGCACGTGCGACGCACCCAGACCGCGCTGCAGTCCGTGTCGCCCGCTTTCACGGCCGATGCCATCGGGATCCGCCCCGACCAGGCATCGTGGTTCATCGAGAGCGTCATCACCCGAGAGGGCGCACCCATCGCCCTGATCCAGGAACACGTTCCGGCAGACCGCCTAAGCCAGCTCGGCGACGCGGCGGTGGAGGCCGTGTCCGAGGAAGGCGTCGACGCAGGCTCCCCGGCAGACGCGGGGCGAAGCGTGCTCGCCGCGCTGATCGCGGTGCTTGGTCCGACCTTCGGGCCCGGCGAAACCGACATCACGCTCGGCGTTCCCGGTGCCACGCGCGGCAAGCTGCTTGGGCTTCCTGCCGGCAGCCCGGTGCTGATCCTCACCCAGTCGCTCGAGCACGACGGGCGCCAGTTCTACCTCTCGAAGGCATTGATCAACACAGACTTCGTGCAGCTGACGATCAGTCATGCGGCACAGTCCTGAGCTGAGCCGCCTGACTTGAGCCGCCAGGCCGACACCGCCCGTACGCGCTGCGGACTACCGCAGCGCGGAGATGTTCAGCGCGATGGCCTTGAAGTTCGCGATCCGCTGCTCGTAGCGGGCCGCAAGCACGATCAGGATGACGCCGCCCACGCCCAGCCACAGCCACCACGGCACCGCGCCATAGGCCAGCGAGATCCATGGCCAGAGCTGCGCGACCGCGTGCACCAGCAGCACGACCGCGCCGATCACGAACGGCGCCTGCAGCTTGCGCACGGCGCCGACCACGATCACCCCGGTGGCGACGAGGCCGAGGCCCACCACACGCCAGAGCGGACTCTCGGTGAAGTCGAGCAGCAACGACGGAACCAGAAGCACCAGTAGACCGGGCGCGAGCCAACGCGAGCTGCGCGAGGCCGGCGCAACGTCGAGGTGCAGCCAGCCGGTCGCGAGTAGGGCGATCGCCAGCGGGACGCTCACGATCTCGACCGTGTCCGGTGCGGACTGCGCAAACCCGGCGACCACTGCGATGCCGCCGGCACCGATGGCCACCCAGGCGACCAGGCGGCCCAGTCGGCTGTCGTCGAACCAGAATGCCGCGAGGTGCAGCGCGGAGAAGGTCCAGGCGAGCAGGATCACCCGGATCGGCGCCAACGGCGCGTAGCCGAGGGCACGTACCTCGGCTGCGAGAACGCCGACCATGGCCAGAACCACCAGGCCGTAGCCGAGGCGCAGCACGGGGGAATCCGTCGCCCCGCCACGATTCAGCACGGCGCCCGCATCGGCGCGCCGGGTGACGGCCACGAGAATCGTGCCGACGGTCAGCATGATCAGCGCCGCGGGCAGCAGCCACGCCTCGAGCCGAATGTCGGGGCCGTTCGGAGTCGTGTTGAGCAGCGGTTGGATGCGTGCATCGGCGGCGAGCACCACAGTGAGGGCGCCGATGCCGAGGGCCGGCCAGGCCAGGAAGGACCAGCGTGGCCGGGCCAGTAGGAGTGCCCCGCCGGCGGCGAACGCGCCGCCGATGGCCAGGGCCAGCACGGGCCGGAGCAGATCGCCCGTGCCGCCGACCACGGCGCTGGGTAGCAGCCCGAGGGCCAACCCGGCCGCGATCCACCGGGTCTCCACGGTGACAGGTGCGGCAATATCACGCGCGCCGTTGACGCGCGCAACCGCGGCGGGATGTGCCGGTCGGGCGCTCCCGGCGAGCACCTGGCCGACGACTATCGCGAGGCCGAGCGTTACGGTGACGAGTTCGAACGGTGCCGTGGCGTCCGTCCACACGGCGAACACCACAGCGAACCCGGCCAGCCCTGCGGCAACCCAACCGGTGGCCACGGTGAGCGGTGCGCGCGGCCGCCACACGGCGAGCACATGCGCGATCGAGAGGGCGAGCACGAGAACGGATGCGCGCACCGCGCTTACGGTGGTGTTCGCGGATGCGCCGGCCCCTGCGAAGGCGCCGACCTCGGACGCCGTCACGGTCACGAGCGCCAGCACGAGCACGGTGATGCCCGCGATGCTGCGCGGTCGCAGGGTCACCGGGTCCGTGCGTGTTGCGAGCAGGAACGTTCCTGCCACCGCGACGGCGAGAGGGAGCAACCAGAATTCGAGCCGCGCGTCGGGCGCGCCTGGTTCGCCGAGCACGCGCACCAGCTGCACGACGCTTGTCACGAGGAGCCCGATTGCCCCGCTTGCCCAGGCGGCGGCCAGGTATGCCGAACCTGGCGGTGCCCAGCGCACAGCGCCGGCGCCGAGCAGCAGCACGGCGCACACCGCGGCGATGACGATCGGGCGCACGGGGGAGCCGACGGCCGAGGCGAGTGCCAGCGGCGCGATTGCCACGAGGAGCCCGGCCAGGGTGAGTAGCGCGGCCACCGGGCTCGCCGTGTCGGCACGCGGGTTGCGGCCGAACCGGCGGATCAGGACGGCCAGAACCAGCAGCACACCGGCAACCGGGAGCACGTAGGGTTCGAGGGTCTCGGCTCCGCCGCGGGACAGGCCGAGCCACAGGCCGGCCGTGCCGAGCAGTAGGGCAAGCCAGCCGAGATGGCGACGCGGCGAAAGGGAGCCAAAGAGCCCGTCCGGGGCGACCGCCGTGACGAGGGCGGTCACTCCGGCCAGAAGCAGCACGAGCCAGGCGAAGGGGCTCCCGCCGGCGAGCACGATGAGCGTGCCAGGAACCAGGATCAGGGTCGCGCCGGCCTCGAGGGCCAGCCGGCCCGTGCCTGCTCGGGGGCTGCGGGCCTTGTCTCTGGCCCCAAGCGTGTGACCCGTGAGGCCGACGGCGCACACGAGGAGCGCGGCGGTCGCCACGGCTATGCCGTCAACGGAGGCAGAGGCATCCGTCGCTTGCCGCACGGACCACGCCAGTGCAAGCAGCGTGGGTGCGGCGGCGCCCAGGGCCACGAAACGCTCGATCCGGGCGGTGCCCGGGTTGCCGCGCAGCCCCAGCCAGATCCCGATGGCTCCGAGCAGGAGCGCCGTGGGCACGACCGGCAGGGCAGGGGAGCCCAGGAGCAGGGCGGCGCGCTCGCCAGCCTGGAGGCTCTCCGCGAGACCGGTGACCGGCAGGGCGACGGCCGCCACGGTCGGGGCCAGCAGCGTCCAGAACGCCCACCGGCGCTCGGTGTCGGTGAGAATGCGGCCCGCAGGGAACGCCACCGCGAGCTGCAGCAGACCGGTCGCGAGCGCGAGGGCACGCAGACCGTCGACGATGAGGGCCGTTTCGGACGGTGAGGCCGCCAGCGTCAGGGCCCACGGCGTGACGAGGGCGGCGACGACGGTGAGCGCAATCGCCCCGGCCAGAAGGATGCCCCGGCCCACGGCGGCCGTGCTGCGATCGAGCAGCAGCCGGGCGAGGAACAGGGCCAGGATCGCGGAGACGGAGCCGATCCACCAGCTGCTGCTGCTGTGCCAGCTGATGACGTAGCCGAACGTCTCGGTCAGGATCAGAAAGGCCACGATCACCGGCCGGAACGCGCCAAGCTGCAGCCGACCTCGGCGGCTCAGCAGCAGCACGGCCAGCGCGACCGTGCCGAGGAACACATAGAGCACGGTCACCACGAGGAGAGGGCCGGCGAAGGGCACCAGGAGCACCGCGACGCCCATGAACATCGAGGCAACTACACGCCGGCGGGGTTTCAGGATGCCGCCCAGCGCCCAGGCGAGACCGACGAGCACCCCGACGGTGGCCAGGGTGCCGAGCGCCCAGGCGTTGTCCGCCACGGTGTGCGCCGGCGGCTCCGTGCTGGCTGCCAGTCCGCGCAGCACCGCGACGCCCAACGGCCAGGCCGCAAAGCCAA
>Ga0136639_10000393_pt1 | contig 14274 bp, 8 predicted proteins | sample AntDrymUQ8592106_2_FD_113739 | JGI IMG/M metagenome (GOLD analysis project Ga0136639, IMG submission 113739) | Polar desert sand microbial communities from Dry Valleys, Antarctica - metaG UQ859 (21.06) | ecosystem: Environmental > Terrestrial > Soil > Desert | place: Antarctica: Dry Valley...
CTAGTCAAGCGTCTTGATATGCTTGACGAGCGACTAAACAGTATCGCATCCGAGCAATCCGAATTGCTGGCAACGCTCAACGCAGTTACTGGCACAGAGCCTTCGGCTCCAACCAAGCATATTCCAAGCCACGATTCCTTTCCGATCCAATACTAATGCCCATTTCGATATCCGTTCCCTGGTAACACCTTCTGAAAAAACCATACCATGCTCACAGATACAGCAGTCGCATCCGGTCGCTACATCTATTCCTTTGTCAACGGTGCCAGCGCTAGCCAAATCATGAGCAAGCAGTTGGTCGGTCTGTGCGACGCAGCCATTGAGGTTGTTACCGTAGGTGATCTAGGTGTAGTTGTATCCGCGATTTCCGACACAAAAATTCGCCCGCAGCGAAAATTGCTGGCCGCTCATCAAAACGTGGTCACAGAAATCGCAAAGAACTGGAATGCTCTCCCAGTTGCCTTCGGTTTGATTGCGGATGACGAAGATGACGTCCGATCGGTCCTGGAACGCAACTCAACATTGTTAAGCGAACAGCTTGAACGCATACAGGGCAAGATCGAAATGTTTCTCAGTATTAAGTGGACAGCTCCGAATGTTTTTCAGTACTTCATTGATCGCTATCCTGATCTTGCACAGTCTCGGGACTACGTGGCAACAGGACAAGCGTCGCGAGAAGAACAGATTGAACTTGGTAGGCAATTCGAACAGTTATTGAGAGCCGAACGCGAGCAGTTTACCGCGAAAGTGGAGAGTATTCTGCAGCCGATTTGCGTCGAATTCGATACGCAACCACTGCGAGCAGAGGCCGAAATTTTGAGGATGGCGTGTTTGATTGAGAGGGATGCCGAAGCAGCTTTCACCGATGCCGTTTATCAAGCAGCATCGCATTTTGACGATGCGTTCAATTTTGCGTTTAACGGTCCATGGCCGCCATACAGCTTCGTAAAACTTGCACTTTCCACGGAGTCCTAGATTATGTTCTTTGTCGACGATTTGGTAATGTCTCCGTTCAAGGGATTCCTCTTTATAGCTCGCGAAGTGGCAAAAGCTGTTGAGCAGGAGGCAGAGCAAGAACGAACAGAAGTCATGTCTCAACTAGCTCAGCTCCATTCTAGAGTAGAGAAGAAGGAAATCACGGACGACGAATTTGATGAGTTAGAGACGGAGTTGCTTGATCGACTTGAACAATTGGGTCGATAGAGCCCTAGCTCGTTACTTGACAAGCAAAACAAAGGATTGTTTACACTATGACAGCATGCAAGCCGCAACCAAAACAGTCACAACCTGGCCAAATGGATCTAGCAAAGCACATTTCATTGTGCGATGCTTTGGATCGAATGCTCAACCAAGGTGTCGTGCTGAGTGGCGACATTGTTGTGTCGGTTGCCGGTGTTGAGCTGCTCTATATCGGGTTGCGTGGATTGATCTGTTCGATGGATGCAATGGATACGAGGCCAGCCAGCCTAGACAGTCTGAATCGCATGCGGATGGCGGAATCCAATGAAGCCCCTTTCGAAAAGGTCGCGTCATGATTCAAGACCTAGATCGATTAAACAAGACCGATATCCCAGAATTTGTCTTCAACGCGGCTGCCGAAACGACCGCCAAAAGACGTATCGAACTCGATGGCTCGAATGCTGCTCTAGGGATCGGTAGGCTGGCTGTCGCCATTGTGAACCTTTTGCACGAGCTATTGGAACGTCAAGCGATCCGAAGGATGGAACATGGAACGCTGACAGACGATGAGATCGAACGAGTCGGTGACTGTTTGATGAAACAATCGGACGCAATAGATCAATTGTGCGTGGCATTTGGGATTGGCCGCAGTGAGCTAAACCTGGACCTCGGCCCTCTAGGGCGATTGCTCTAAAGTTTGATATTATCTTACAAAATCATGGATGTATAAAATGAGCCAAATGAAGATTCAGTCCGCAACCTCCTCTGCGTCCATTGCAGACATTCTGGAACGCGTGCTTAACATGGGTGTTGTCATTGCTGGTGATATACGGATCAAGCTTGTCGATATCGAACTATTGACCATTCAAATCCGGCTTGTCGTCTGTTCAATCGACAAGGCCAAAGAAATTGGCATGGATTGGTGGAATGTTTCGCTGGACAAAAAGTTAGCATCGCCCGTTTCCGCAATTTCCGATGATGCCTCCCTCTTAGCATCGCGTTTGGAAACCGTCGAACGACGTATGAAAGATCTAGAAAAGTCTGGAGTGCTGAAAAGGTAGACCGATGAATAAAATAAATTTACCGATGGAAAGCCGGAATACTTCTCCACTGCCCCTGCCACTCGCCCCTAGCTCCCTCGACGATAGCGAGGGCAATCGCGAGACCAGCGATAGCGAGTCCGCCTTGTCCTGCCTATTGCGACGATTTGAGAAAGATGCAGGCAATTGGATTCAGGAGTCGCCGGCCGAAACCGTCATTCGCATCCGAGGTCTACGAAAGATTACCTTGGCACTCTTCGCTTTAGGCATCTCGTTAACTTGCTTCCTCAATTCTCGATTGCTGCTGCAAGGTGTCGAAATGCAGCAGTTGATCGTTTGCAATCTTGGAATCATGATCGTCTACGTTCTGGCCGGTATTCTTCTCTTTCACGATATGACATTTAAACGCAAGACGGGATTCCAAAAGGAGGTTCTCGGAGTTGTCAAACGTATCGAAATTGTCGCCGGACAGATCGACGAGCTGGATGCTTTACGTTTCAAGATGCTTTGCGGCCACAAGGAATTGGTCGCGAACCAACGGGATCTATCGCATGCATTCGATGCACTTACCACGGAAAATAATCGAGAGTTCGAAAAAGCTGCACAAACGCAGGAATCGCTGACTTTAGCACAAGCCGAATTAAGCAAGACCCATGCGGCAATTGCGGATGAAACGACGAAACTCGGTAGGATTCAGCATGCAGTCACGACGCTGGAAAGTGAATGTCAGGCGAAACGCTTAGACCATTCGACTTGGCTCGCGAATCAACAAAGTGAAATGGTCCGCCTCAAAGCTCAACAGGACCAATGCCTTGCGGCAAGCGAGCAAAGCATTGCAGCAACCTGCCAAACAGAAGAAACTGCGCAAGCCATACGGGAAAATTTGGCCCATCTGCAAGCTGAGCTACAATCGCTCGAGATCCAGAAGACCGCGAGTGTAGAGACGCTTGAGCTTCTCAAGCGTGAGTTGCTGGACATCGAAAAAGCTTTGTCCGAATCTAACCGTACTCTGGCCATGACTCAAGAAGAGTGCGAAAAGGTTACCGGAGCGTTGGCGGGACAACAGGACGCACTAAATGCGATTCAGGAAAAACATTCCGAGCTTTTGCTAGAGATCGAACTTCTCGAGTCCGAGAAGGACGCATCCCAATCCAGTCTTACCAGCAGCAAGCTCGAGCTTGCGTGCGTCGAGTTAGAATGCGTCCGAGTCCAAACGGTATCGGCTGAGCAGCCATTGCTCATGCAAGCGTCGGCTGAGCTGGAACAACTCAATGCAACCATCGTCTCAATCGAGCAAAGTATTTGCGACATGGAGCAAGAGCGATCGTCGCTTCAACGCAACATCGAATACTCGAACGCGATAGAAGCGGTAGCATCCAATCGGCTCGCAACTCTGAATGAACAAATTGCAAAAATAGAATCTGACCGCGTAGGATTGTCGAAAGCGATGGAGCGGCTTCTTACCGAAATTGAAGAGAAGTCTCAAATCCACGATGGCTTATCCAATCAGAATATGTCCGCAACTTCATCGTTGGAAGGCTTGCTTGATTCTGTCGAAAAACTGTCTCGCAAAGAAGCCGGTTTATTATCTGCGTGCACCTCTGCCGAACAAAAGATGGGAAATTGGACTACCAACGTTGAATCCTTGGTTGTCCGAGTCGACGATCTCACGACTCAAATCGCTACCTTTGAGGAACAGCGACTTCAAGCGATCGAAGCCCTTGAGAATATTCTCGAAGAAATCGATCTCAAGTCTGCCGATCGTGCGACTATTGCTAATTCAATCGAAAAATTAACGCAACAGATCTCCGATCTCGATGCGGTGACACAAGTAGCCCAAACGAGGATGGAAGTTACTGAAGCGGCTACAAAAGACACTGAGTCTGCTTTGCAAGACACCGCGTCTGCTTTACAAGACACCGCGTCTGCTTTACAAGACACCAGGAACCAACTAGGAACCTACGAAATACAACTCTCTCAGGCTTCCGAGAGCTGTATCGCTCAGCAAGCCGAACTGTCGCGCGTCCAAAACGATTTGCTGACGGAACAACGTCTCCTCGCGCAGATCCAATCGGAGATCACACACCGGACGGAAGACAAAATCGCTGCAGTGTCTGACCTTGTTGACTTGGAGAAGCTGAAAACGGAAACGCAAATTGCATGCGATGATGCCAATGCTGAGCTTGAACGATTGATCCAGCAACTGGACGCTATGTCCGAGGAACTGATGACAAAGGAGGAGCAGAGTAGCCATTTAAAAGAAAGGCTTGGTCAACTCCGTGAATTGGAAGATGAACTGAACCTCAAGCATCAGAAACTAGACGAGCTCGACAAACAACTACATCGGTCCGAGCAGTCTAGCCAAGATGCCCGGGAGCATTTAGAACAGTTGCAAGCCGATACCCGTACCGTTCAATTGGAACTGGATCGTCTTAGCCGTAATGAATCTGAGTTGACGCTAAAATCCAATAAAGTGCGTTCTGAAACCGAGCAACTCGAAGCTAACTATGATTCGTCGAGTCACAAGCTTCAGACGTTGCAACATGAACTGTCTACGCTTCAGATGAAACGTTCGCAGTTGGAATCGGAAATCCAAGCTTCGGAGCAACGCAAGATAGAGATTCAGCGAACAATCGACAGCTTTGCCAACGAAGCGGATGAAGCGCAAAACGTCTGCAAACAATGGTCCGACTACGGGGCGAAGCTAAAGTACGATAACAAGGAAGTCGAATCCGAGATCGCTAAACTTCGTTTGGAATGCAAGGAGCTAAAAGCCGAACAGGATCGTTCGCATCAAGAGAAGCAAGCGGTGACGGCTGGATTGTCCACACTGAAAGGCCAACGCGACACGCTGAATACTGAGATTGCCAATCGAGAGGATTTCCTCCTCGAACTGAAAGAAGAGCAAAAGAAGGTCGTCAAGCAGATTACTGCCAACAACAAGTGCTTAGAGCAAACTCAGGCAGATCTGGATAGAGTGTCGAGCGAAACCAATTCTGCACGGTCGGAGTTGGATTTGATTCATAGTCAAGGTAGGTTTGAGAGCTCTTGCGTTCAGGATCTGATGGTTCAGCATAAGCAACTCCAGGGCGCAGTGCATGGGCTGACACAAGTCGTCGAACAATTACGAGCTGATGCAGTGCAACACGAATTGGCCCTACTAACTCTTAAAAATAATCGAGAATTGATTGAGGGGTACATCCGGGAAGGCAAGACACAACAGCTGGAACTTGGCAATCGCTTATCTGCCATTCAGATGGAATTAACAATTGCTTGCGAGTCGGCCGCTACCGCCAACGACGAAAAGGAAAAGCACCTAGAGGGAATTGTATCGCTAAAAGGAGAAGCGGCCGAATATCGTTGCCAAATTGACGTATTGCAGAAACAAGTGACGAGCATCGAGCTAGAACTTTCAGCGAATCGCGAAAATGCAACGCGACTCAATGCCAAGCTTGAGGAGACCCGAGACGACTGTGCGGAAGCAGCCCAGTTGCTCCTTGAGAATCAAAGCAAAGCGAACGAAATCGTCTTGTCGATCAATGAAATGAAAAAGGAACTATCCAAGACGGAGCAATCGATTCGCGGAAAGCAATTGCAAAGCGAATCTCTCGATCTTGAGCTATCCGAAAAAATCGCGACACTCGAATCGATCAAGCAATCCATAATCGATGCCGAGTGCAAGACGGATGCGAAGCAAATGCAGCTAGCAGAAGTACAATTTTTTATCGAATCGCTTCGATCCCAAACCGTCGCTGCAGAGAGCGACATAACATCGCTCTCGGAACGTAAGGCAGAAACTGTCTCATCGATCGCGGTCGCAGAGTCACGTGCAAAAGATTTACAAAGTCTTCTCAGCTCGTTGGAAGGCGAAAAAGGATCTATTCTACATTTGTTGGACACAGAGAAGGCAAGTTTGGATGCCACGCTTCAAGAACGGGTTCAACTCGAATCTGATAATCGAGAACTTGTGGACGCCAACAATAGCATGAATCGAGCGATACTTGGTTTGCAGTCGCAACGGGACGAGCTCACTATGCTCGTTTCCAGGCTAGACAACGAAATCGTCACAAACAAAGATTGTTGTTCGCAACTACAATTGCAAATCGAATCGAGCTCTGCCCAAATTGCAAGACTCGAGCAAAACCAACGCGAATGGATGGACAAAGAATCCACGACGATTGATCAGGTTGCGAGAATCCGTGCGGAGTTAAAAGACTTGGAGAGCGTAAAGTCACTTGCTAAGCTTGAGTTGGAAGCCATGGTGGTTCCGGCTGAACCCGATTCGACTAAGGTGGCAGATGCCAGCAGGACGGATTTGCAATCGAGTTCGTCCGAAGCACCTCCCGCCACGACGGTGGAGATGGCCGAGGAAATCTTGGAGGAGATTTCTGATTTGGCAACTTTCGACGACATCATCGTAGGCCGAAATACAGAACCCTCAGAAGATCCCTGGAGTGTCGTATTGGGGTAGAACTCGCAAAGGTTCTCCGGTCCAACTCCGAGCAACTTTTGCGCGCACCATTGGGGGTTCCGCCAATTGTCCTAATCGTCGGAAGTGCAATGGGTGCAATTTTTTCGATGTGTCAACAATCATCGAAGGGGATCATTAGGTTATTCAGATACAAAACTAGATGCGGAAAGAAATTGGATCAGCGCCCTTTACTGCAATGGAGTTTTCGATGATTTCTCAGATTTTTGAATCCGTTTGTTCCCAGCCATGGATCATCGCAGTGGGAACCATTACTTTCTTCACCGTCAAGGGGCTAGCTTGGCTGGTTGTACCCGCGATGATGATTCGCTGGCGCAATCGCCGCTTGAAGAAATCACGCCGCCAAGCTGCCTAACAAGATCAGAGTCAAGCATCTGACGAACCGATGCAGGATGGAAGTGTCAAAGGATTTTCGAAAATGCTGCGCAACCTCGATTCAGGCACTACGCCGTCCGGCCACGATCGTTCTGCGGATGAGATTCAATTCCCGCCCGGGCTGAGAACTGCTCTCAAGGCTTCGCCAGTGTACGACCGAAGTCTGTCCACATCGATATGTTCTGCCACTCGCAATGTACTTGAGGATTTTTTCTTCGTTGTTTTTTTCGCTGCAACGGTGGATTCGAACTTAGTCATGGGGATGGTGTAACTGATGTTGCTGGCATAACGGACCAACGCTTCGGCTGGTCCTGCAAAGACGACTTGGCCCCCCTCTTTGCCTGCCTCCGGTCCCATGTCGATCACCCAGTCCGCGCACTTGATCACATCGAGATTGTGTTCGATGACCACGACACTGTTGCCGCTATCCGCTAACGCATTGAGCACCTGCATCAATTTGCGAATATCTTCGAAGTGCAAACCGGTCGTTGGCTCATCCAATAAGTACAACGTGTCGCCGGTTGCGGGGCGACATAGTTCGGCAGCCAGCTTCACTCGCTGTGCTTCACCGCCACTCAACGTCGGAGCACTTTGGCCCAACGCCAGATAATCGAGGCCGACGTTGCAAAGCGTGTTCAACATACCATGTATCTTCGGCAACTCGCTCGTCACATCGCGCGCTTCTCCGATCGACATCGTCAAGAAATCGCTGATCGATTTGCCTCGGTATTTTACCGTTAGCACTTCTTCCGAGTAGCGTTTGCCTCGGCACGCGTCGCATTCGATCCAGACGTCAGGCAGGAAGTGCATTTGGATGCGTATCTGGCCATTCCCCTCGCATTTTTCACATCGCCCGCCCGCAATATTGAAACTGAAATGGCCTGCATGCAAGCCTCTCAGTTTGGCCTCAGGTATCTTTGCAAACAACTGCCGGATGTGTTCAAAGACGCCGGTATAAGTTGCAGGATTGCTTGAGGGCGAATTGCCAAGCGGCGACTGGTCGACGCGCAGCACCTTGTTTATGCTCTTTGCTCCCTGGATGCCATCGTGCGGTCCAGGCTGCGTGTCCGCTCGGTGTAACGTTCTTGCTAGCGCTGGGTAGAGTATGCCGTTGATGAGGCTGCTCTTGCCACTGCCGCTTGGTCCAGTCACAGCGGTGAAGCACCCCAACGGAATGTTGACGTTGATATTGCGAAGCGTGTTGGCGCGTGCCCCATTGATAGTTAACCAACCCTTGGGTGGCGTGACCAAAGGGGACCAGTCGCTGCACGACGACGGGACACCCTCTGGCGCGGAAATGCGCCGCCGGCTCGGCACTTCAATCGTTTTCGCACCACTGATATACGGGCCGGTGATCGAACCTTTTTGCTTAACGATCTGCTTGGGGGTCCCTTGCGCAACAACCGTACCACCCAACGGCCCCGAGCCTGGGCCGAAGTCGCACAGTTGGTCGCTGCTTGCGATCACATCGCGATCGTGTTCGACGACGAGCAAAGTGTTGCCCAGATCACGCAATCGATGCATCGCTTGAATGAGTCGGTCATTGTCTCTCGGGTGCAGTCCAATCGTCGGTTCGTCCAGCACATACAAGACGCCGCATAGGCCGCTGCCGAGTTGGCTGGCCAATCGAATGCGCTGGGCTTCGCCACCCGACAGTGTATTTGCAGGCCGATCAAGCGTGAGATACTCCAAACCGACGTCCGCCAAAAACTGCAAACGCTGTGTGATCTCCCGATGCAACTCGCCAGCAATCTTCTTTTCACGACGTTCCAACGTCCAAGTTTTTGTCTCCGCTAACAACTCAGCGATGGGCATGTGGCAGATATCCGCGATAGAGAACGAACGGAATCGCGAGTGCGCTGCCTCGGCACGGACCCTCGCACCCCCGCAAGCCGTGCATGGCACCTCCGCCAAAAACCGGGAAAGCCTCATTCGCAAACCGATGTTTGAATTGGATGCTAGCTCCAGCGCAGGAAAAACGCCTCGATAGAAAAATGTCATCGCTACGGTTTTGTCCAACTGCTTGGCTGCAGTATCGGTCGCTGCAAGATCGATTGCCGCAAGATCGGATCGATAAACTTCGATTTCACGGTCCGACAGTCCGTGGAAGAGGATCGATCGCTGACTGACGGTCAACTGCGATACGGGACGATCAAGAGGAATTCCAGACTCTCGACCCAAGGCACGAAGCATGCCTCGCGAGAGAGGATTTTCGAGATCGGGCCATAGCAACATCGCCCCTTGCTCAAGAGAAAGTTGGTCGTTGACGGATGCGGCAGGGTCGGTTCCGATTTGAGTACCGAGGCCACTGCAACTGGGGCACCATCCAACTGCCGTGTTAAATGAGAAACTGTGTGGCGTTAAGGATTGAAAGGACAGGCCGCATGGGGCACAAGCGAGCTGCAACGAATACGTGTGCGTTTCCCAGTGCGATTCAGCGCGGTCGTCATCCACGATTGCCAGTTGGATTAATCCGTTGCCCATCGTGAGAGCGGTTGAAACGCTATCGCTCAGCCGTTTGCGATCTTTGCCATCAAGCCGAATTCGATCGACGACAAGTTGCAGTTCGTACCGGCTCTTCTTTTGCAGTGAGGGTACAAGATTGATTTCATGTGTTCGACCGTTGATTCGAATGCGAACGAAGCCGTCTTGTTGAAGATCGGCCAGAAACTGCTCCGGCGTTTGATTTGCGTGCGGTGCGACCGGAGCCAGCAGCAACGCTCGTTTGCCAGATTCCGTTCCCAGTTCCATCAAGCGATCGACAATCTGGTCGCTTGTTTGCGTGCTCACGGGTTGGTCACAACGCGTGCAATGCATCTGTCCCAAGCGAGCAAACAGTACACGGAAGTAATCATAGACCTCGGTAACTGTTCCGACGGTGCTGCGGGGCGTGTGGGAAAGATTGCGTTGTTCGATGGCCACCGATGGGCTTAGGCCGTCGACCCGTTCCACAATGGGTTTGGGCATTTGGCCAACGAACTGACGCACGTAGGGACTGAGGCTTTCGACAAAACGTCTTTGGCCTTCGGCATAGATAGTGTCCATGGCCATGGACGTTTTGCCGCTTCCGCTTTGTCCACAGAACACCGTCATCTCGTTCCGCGGCAACGTCAAATCGACGTTCTTTAAATTGTGTTGCTGTGCGCCAACCACATGAATGTCCTGCAATGCGAGGCTTCTCGCAACCGATTTCTTGGGCTTGACTGGCTCCTTTGCTTTCTTTGACTTGGACTTCGTATCGGACTTCGTATCGGTTCGTTCGTGGGTATCGAAGTATTTCTTGAGAGCAGCACCGGTATACGATTTCTTTTGTTTGGCAACCGTCTCTGGAGTACCCTGACAAAGGATCGTTCCGCCACCAGCGCCTCCCTCGGGCCCCATATCGATAACCCAGTCGGCAGCTTGAATGAGGTCCAGGTTGTGTTCGATGACGATGACCGTATTGCCGAGGTCGACTAAGCTTTGAAGCACCTTTAGCAGTAAGTCGATATCGTAGAAATGGAGCCCTGTGGTTGGCTCGTCGAGTACATAAAGTGTGCGACCCGTGGCGCGACGACTCAGTTCACGCGATAGTTTGATTCGTTGTGCTTCACCACCCGATAACGTTGGCGAGGGCTGACCTAGCTTCAAGTAATCGAGTCCAACATCGTGAAGTGTCTGCAGTTTCTCATAGATCTTTGGGAAGGCAGAGAAGTGCTCGAGAGCCTGTTGAACATCGAGGTCCAGGCAGTCCGCGATCGATTTGCCTTTGAACTCCACTTGGAGTGTAGGTCGGCTGTAGCGTTTGCCTTCGCAGACAGCACAGGGGACCCAGAGGTCCGCCAAGAACTCCATGTCCAGGCGGTTGGCACCGTGGCCATCGCAGGCCGAACACCGCCCCTGTTCGGTATTGAAACTAAACGTGCTCGGTGTAAACCCCCGACGCTTGGATTCCGGTAGCTCGGCGAACAGATCGCGAATATTGTCGAATAGTTTAACGTAGGTGGCGGGGTTGCTGCGCGGCGTGCGTCCGATTGGGCTTTGGTCGATGTCGATAATCTTATCGAGGTGTTCGATGCCATCAATGGCATCGTGAGCACCGGGCGTGTCTTCGGCCCGTTGGAGAGTATTACGCAGTGCGGGCGATAGGATGTCGGAGATGAGCGAACTCTTGCCGCTGCCGCTAACTCCGGTAATCGCCACAAAGCAACCGAGTGGGATTTCTACGTCGATGTTTTTGAGGTTGTTATGCCGCGCCCCACGGACTCGAATCGACTTGCCATTTCCTTTGCGGCGCTCGGCAGGGCGATGGATCAGACGCGTTCGATTGAGGAAGCCGCCGGTGATACTGCGAGGGTTTGCCGCGATTTCTTCGATGGTGCCAGCAGTCAGCAACTCGCCTCCTCGAACGCCCGGTCCCGGCCCGAAATCGACGATCGTATCGGCTGCTCGCATGGTATCTTCGTCGTGTTCAACGACAATGAGCGTATTTCCCAGGTCTCGCAATCTTTCTAATGATCTGAGCAAGCGATCGTTGTCGCGCGGGTGCAGTCCGATTGAGGGTTCGTCTAACACATAAAGCACGCCCACCAAGCCTGCACCAATTTGGCTGGCTAGTCGAATGCGTTGCGACTCGCCACCGGAGAGGGTCGGGGCAGTCCGTTCGAGTGAAAGATAGGAGAGGCCGACATCGAGCAAGAATTGCAATCGGGCTTTCACCTCTTTGATCGCTTCACCGCCGATGGTGATTTGCAAAAGTGTCAAATCGAGGTTGCCGAAGAACTCCGCGCATTGATTCAGCGGCAGTCGCGAGCAGTCGCCGATTGCCAACCATGGGTTGGATTGGAACGGGGGAGCTAGGGACTTGAGTCGAACCGAGCGGGCTTGTGGGTTGAGGCGAGTGCCATTGCAATCGCTGCACGCGCTCGTCTCCATGTACTTTTCGTACTTCTTTACGACGAGTGGGTTTTTGGAAACGCGGTACGTTGCCAACAGATCATGAACGATTCCAGAAAACGCCTGACCGTGCAGCGCACGCCCTTTGACTTGGACCTTGAGCCCCTGATAACCGAATAGCAGCCAGTTCTTTTCTTCCTGCTTCAGTTTGTGCCAAGGGGTGGTTAGCAGGTAATTCCGATCGAGATGCTTTAGGTGTTCGACGTAGTTGCAAAAATAGGTGATCGATCGCCGGAGCCAGCGCGTCATCTCGGTCGATTTACCGATCAACTCGATCGCACCGTTTTTGAGCGACTTGCTCGGTTCGGTAACCAAGAGTTCTTCGGTAAAGGTAAATGTTTCGCCCAAACCATCGCACCCCGGACATGCACCCTGGGGCGAGTTGAAGCTGAGTAATTGGGGCGACGGCGGTGGGAACGACACGCCGCATTTGGCACAAGCATAAGTCGATGAAAAGACAGTATCCAGCAACGGATCGCTCGTGTCCAGCTTCTTGCTTGCGGGTATCGAGGGAGCATCGGTTGTCTCGTCTAAGTTAGCAACGGGAGTCTTTTTCTTTCGGCTAACTTTCTTCGTCGCGGCGGGAGGCGACTCCGTGGTTGTGCTATTCGACGATGTATCGCCTGCAAGGGGTGACAAGAGCATTGTACCCTCGCCGAATTTCATGGCGTTGTCGACCGCTTCTGCGATGCGTTGCCGCGACGTCTGTCCGATTACAATGCGATCGACGACCAATTCAATATTGTGCTTGATTTGGCGTTCCAGGTCGGGTGGCGAGCTGAGCAATACGACTTGGCCATCGACGCGAGCGCGATTGAACCCTTGTCGACGCAGGTCATCGAATAGGTCGCGATGCTCTCCTTTTTGCCCGCGAATGATTGGCGCCAAGAAGAGGAATGGGATATCGAGATCCATCGATTGGATTCGCTCGACCATTTGATCGCGAGTTTGCGAAGTGATTTCGGAATTGCATTCTGGGCAAAAACCGGTACCAACACGAGCGAACAGAACGCGCAGGAAGTCATGGAGCTCCGTGATCGTGCCGACCGTCGAACGAGGATTGTTCCCGGTCGACTTTTGGCTGATGGAGATCGAGGGGCTTAAGCCGGAGAGGAAGTCGACATCGGGCTTTGGGAGTTGGCCGACGAACTGACGCGCGTAGGTTGAGAGACTCTCGAGGTAACGGCGTTGGCCCTCTGCGTAGAGCGTGTCAAATGCGAGCGAGCTTTTACCGCTGCCTGAAACACCGGTAAAGCAAATGAGTTGGTTGCGTGGTAGAGAGAGATCGACGCTTTTGAGATTATGTTCGCGTGCACCGCGAACTACAATCGGTTGATCCTGTGCGGTCACTCTTTAGTGCACTCCAGCGGCCGCGAGATAGCGTTCGGCGTCGAGCGCGGCCATACAGCCGGTACCCGCCGATGTGATCGCTTGTCGGTAGTAATCGTCGGAGACATCGCCAGCCGCGAACACGCCTTCGACACTCGTGAAGGTTCGGTTTAGTTGTGTCCAACGGACGTATCCGTTTAAATGCGTTTCGACTTGTCCGCCGAGAAACTTCGTATTCGGTGTGTGACCGATGGCGAGAAACATACCTGCGGTCTCGAGCACTTGCGTCTCACCCGTCTCAACATGTTTGGTACGAACGGAAGTCACACCCACACGCATATCGTCGGCATCGCCGAGAACTTCATCCACGACCGAGAACTTAATGAGCTCAATCTTTGGATTGGCGAAAGCTCGATCCTGCATGATTTTGGAAGCACGCATTTCACCTCGTCGCAGGATGATATAGACCTTCGAAGCGTACTTGCTGAGGTAAGTCGCTTCCTCGATAGCAGAGTCACCACCGCCGACAACAACGAGGGGCTTGTTTCGAAATCGTGGTAACGCACCATCGCAAACCGCACAAGCACTTACACCCTTGTTCTTGAATTTTTCTTCGCTGGGGAGCCCGAGATAGTTGGCGCTGGCGCCGGTCGCGAGAATGACGGTGTGTGTTTCGAAGGAGCCATTCTCGCTGGTGGTCAGTTTCAGCGGTTTGCTAGAAAAATCAACGCTTACGACGTCATCGGTGATCACGCGTGTTCCGAAATTCGTCGATTGCTGCCGCATCAGCTCCATGAGCTCAGGACCGGTAACAGCGTGCGGATGTTCCTCGATCGGGGGCAACATGTATTTGCGATCGGAACCGATTGCTGAATCCAAATACTCCTTGAGTTTGCCGGAGGGGAAGCCGGCGTAGTTTTCCACTTC
>Ga0136639_10000394_pt1 | contig 14273 bp, 13 predicted proteins | sample AntDrymUQ8592106_2_FD_113739 | JGI IMG/M metagenome (GOLD analysis project Ga0136639, IMG submission 113739) | Polar desert sand microbial communities from Dry Valleys, Antarctica - metaG UQ859 (21.06) | ecosystem: Environmental > Terrestrial > Soil > Desert | place: Antarctica: Dry Valley...
GAGGCGCCTCGTGACGACCGGAGGGCCTATGGTGCTGACGTGATTCACCCCCCGATCTTCCCGGGGATCCCCATTAACCAAGGAGGCGTCTTGCGACGCAGCACGAAGCTCGCGGCACTGCTCACGGCCGGCATCTTGTCCCTGGCAGCCTGCGGTGGCAGCGACACCGAGGCCAGCGACAGCCCCACGGGCGGCGACGCCCCCACCTCCGACATCAAGGTCGGCATGGCCTACGACGTCGGCGGCCGAGGCGACCAGTCCTTCAACGACTCGGCGGCCGCCGGTCTCGACCAGGCGGTCGAGGAGTTCGGTGTCACCCCCCAGGAGTCCGAGGCCGAGGACGGCGAGGCCGAGACCGCCCGCGAGGAGCGCCTGCGCACCTTCGCCGACGCCGGCTACAACCCGATCATCGCCGTGGGCTTCGCCTACGCCGCCTCGGTGGGCAAGGTTGCCGCCGAATACCCCGACGTCGACTTCGCCATCATCGACGACGAGTCCCTGGTCGACGTGTCCAACGTCGCCAGCCTGGTCTTCGCTGAGGAGCAGGGCTCCTTCCTCGTCGGTGCCGCGGCCGCTCTCAAGAGCGAGTCGGGCAACGTCGGCTTCATCGGTGGCGTCGAGACGCCGCTGATCCAGAAGTTCGAGGCCGGCTACATCGCGGGCGCCCAGGCGGTCAACCCCGACATCGAGATCCAGTCGACCTACCTGACCCAGATCCCGGACTTCTCCGGCTTCGCTGACCCGGCCAAGGGCAAGACAGCCGCGCAGGGCATGTACGACAACGGTGCCGACATCGTCTACCACGCTGCCGGTGGCTCCGGTGGCGGCGTGTTCGAGGCCGCGTCCGAGTCCGACGCACTCGCGATCGGTGTCGACTCCGACCAGTACAACACCGCCGACCCGTCGCTCCAGGGCGTCATCATGACCTCGATGCTCAAGAACGTGAACGTCGCTGTCCACGAGTACCTCGCGGGCGTCGTCGATGGCTCCACCCCGACCGGCGTGACGCGCTACGACCTCGCGGTCGACGGCGTGGGCTACTCCACCAGCGGTGGCCAGATCGACGACATCGTCGGCGACCTGGACGCCTTCAAGCAGCAGATCATCGACGGCGAGATCGAGGTCCCGACCACTCCGTGATCGGGTCCCTCGATCGGCGCTCGTCGATGAGGTGACACCTCGACGGGGTCGCAGGAGCGCCACGGCGCTCCTGCGGCCCCGTTGTTATTTCAGGTCCAGAGGCGCAGCGATAGCCTCTGCGCAGTTCTACTCGAGGAGGTCCTCCCGCGTGTCCAGCCCAGCACCAGCCCAGGCGACGCCGCCGGCAGGCGAGGCACCACTCGCCGTACGTCTGCGCGGCATCGGCAAGCGCTTTCCCGGCGTCATCGCCAACGACGACATCGACATCGACGTGCGTCGCGGCACCATCCACGCGATCGTCGGGGAGAACGGCTCTGGCAAGTCGACCCTGATGAAGATCCTCTACGGCGTCCAGGCCCCCGACTCGGGCACGATCGAGATCGGCGGGGAACAGGTCTCGCTCGGCTCGCCGGCCGACGCGATCAAGCACGGCGTCGGCATGGTCTTCCAGCACTTCATGCTGGCGGACAACCTCACCGTCCTCGAGAACGTCGTGCTCGGAGCCGAGAAGATGCACGGCATCGGCAGCGCCGCCCGCACCGAGATCAAGCGGATCTCCGAGGCCTACGGCCTCGGCATCGAGCCCGACCACCTCGTCGAGACCCTCGGGGTCGGCGCTCGTCAGCGCGTCGAGATCCTCAAGGTGCTCTACCGCGGCGCCCGCGTCATCATCCTCGACGAGCCGACCGCCGTCCTGGTGCCGCAGGAGGTCGACGAGCTCTTCGACAACCTGCGTGAGCTCAAGGCCGAGGGGTTCGCGGTCATCTTCATCTCCCACAAGCTCGACGAGGTGCTCTCGGTCGCCGACGAGATCACCGTGATCCGCCGCGGCACGACCGTGCGCACGGTCACCCCTGAGGGGGTCACCGCCCGCCAGCTCGCCGAGCTGATGGTGGGCTCCGAGCTGCCCTCACCGAGCAGCGAGGTCTCGACGGTCACCGACAAGGTGCTGCTGCACGTGGCGCACCTCACGTTGCCCAGTCCCGGGGGCCGTCCGCTGCTCGACGACATCTCCTTCGACATCCACAAGGGCGAGGTGCTCGGCATCGCGGGCGTCGAGGGCAACGGCCAGGCCGAGCTCGTCGAGGCCATCATGGGCATGCGCAGGGGTGCGTCGGGCGACATCGTCCTCAACGGCCGCGACCTGTCCTCGACCTCGACGCGCGGCCGGCGCGAGGGTGGCATCGGCTACATCCCCGAGGACCGCCACCGCCACGGCCTCCTGCTCGACGCTCCGCTGTGGGAGAACCGCGTGCTGGGCCACCAGACGCGCCCGCCCAGCGAGCGTCACGGCCTGATCGACAAGCGCGCCGCGCGCGCCGACACCCAGCGCATCATCGAGGAGTACGACGTCCGGACACCCGGCTGCGACACTCTCGCGCGGGCCCTGTCCGGTGGCAACCAGCAGAAGCTGATCGTCGGACGCGAGATGGCCGGTGCCCCGATCCTCCTGGTCGCGGGTCACCCCACGCGCGGTGTCGACGTCGGCGCGCAGGGGGCGATCTGGTCCCACATCAAGAAGGCGCGCAGGGAGGGACTCGCAGTGCTCCTGATCTCTGCCGACCTCGACGAGCTGATCGGTCTCTCCGACCGGATCGAGGTGATCCTGCGAGGTCGACTCGTCGGCTCCTTCGACCCGAGCAACGTCACGCCCCAGCAGCTCGGTTCGGCGATGACCGGTGCCGGCGACGACCCGAGCACCCCGAGCACCACGACGAGCGGGGAGACCGCATGAACTCCCGTGTCACCCGGCTGGCCCTCGGCCTCGCGGCCCCCCTGCTGGCCCTCGTGGCGGCCTTCGCGATCACCAGCCTGGTGCTGATCATCGCCGGCGACCCCGTCGGTGGTGTGTGGAGCACGATCCTGCAGGTGCCGGCCGAGCGCAACATGGCCAACATCATCAACAACGCCACCGTCCTCTACCTCTCGGGGCTGGCGATCGCGGTCGGCTTCAAGATGAACCTCTTCAACATCGGCGTCGACGGGCAGTACCGCGTCGCGGCGTTCACCGCTGCCGTCGTTGCCGGTGAGGCGTGGCTCCCGGGCTACCTCAACACCGCCCTCGCCATCGTGTGCGCCATGGCGGTCGGCGCGCTCTGGGCCGGCATCGCCGGAGTCCTGCGGGCCACGCGCGGGGTCAGCGAGGTCATCTCGACCATCATGCTCAACTTCATCGCGACCGGTCTGGTGGCCTACCTGCTGCGCAAGATCGCGGTCCGTGTGCCGGGCAGCAACGAGATCGGCACCAAGGAGATCCCCGAGGGCAGCCGGATCCCGTCAATCCCGTTCAGCGACAACCCGGCGATCTCGCTCTACGGCTTCCTGGTGATCGCTGCGTTCTTCGGCTTCCTCTACTGGTTCGTCCTCAACAAGACCCGTTTCGGCTTCGACCTGCGCGCCACCGGCCGGTCCACGACCGCCGCCGTCGCGAGCGGTATTGACGTCACCCGCATGACGGTCGCTGCACTGCTGATCTCCGGCGCGATCGCGGGCCTGGTCGGGCTGCCGATCCTCTTCGGTGACGCCTACAAGTACGGCTCGACGTTCCAGTCGGGCCTGGGCTTCGCCGGCATCGCGATCGCGCTCCTGGGTCGCAACAACCCGGTGGGGATCGCGGTCGGTGCCCTGCTCTTCGCTTTCCTCGACGAGCAGTCGAACCCGCTCCAGATCATCATCGGTGTCTCGCCCGACATCGTGGCGATCACCCAGGGCACGATCGTCCTGACCGTGGTCATCAGCTATGAGGTCGTGCGCCGCTACGGCGTCCGGCTCGAGCAGCACCACGTGGGGCTGGCACTGGAGGGACAGGTCGACCCCCCACCCGTCCCCCCCGATCGCAGCCCCGACAGCAGCACGACCGACAGCACCCCGACCGACGGCGCCCCGGGTGACGACAAGACCAAGGGAGTGTCGACATGAGCGACAAGGCGGGCGTGATCGTCCCGGACGCCAAGGCGCCGGCGAAGAAGCCGCGACGCAAGCTCGGGCTGTGGTGGGTGGCCATCGCGTTGGTGAGCGCTCTCCTCCTGCTCTCGGTGCTCCGCATCGTCACCGGTGCCGGCGACCTGACGTCGTCGGGCACCATCGCCGGGACCCTGATCGCCACCATGCCGATCATGCTCGCCGGTCTCGGCGGCCTGTGGTCCGAGCGTGCGGGCGTGGTCAACATCGGACTCGAGGGGATGATGATCCTCGGCACCTGGGGAGCCGGCTACTTCGGCTACCACTACGGCGCGTGGGCTGCCGTGATCGGCGCCATCTTGATGGGGATGCTCGGCGGACTGATCCACGCGACGGCCACCGTGATCTTCGGCATCGACCACATCATCTCCGGTGTCGCGGTCAACATCATCGCGCTCGGCGCCGTCCAGTACCTCGCGTCGTTGACCTTCGTCGGGCTGCCCGGTGGCGGGCAGACGCAGTCGCCCAAGATCCCCGACGTCCCGACGATCACGATCGGGCCGCTCAGCGACGGGCTCAAGGACATCGAGGACAAGGGCACGTTCTTCGTCTCCGACCTGGCCTCGGTGCTGCGCGCGCTCGTGACGAACTTGTCGTCGCTGGTGCTGATCTCGCTGCTCCTGCTGGTCGTGACCTACTACGTCCTGTGGCGCACGTCCTTCGGTCTGCGCCTGCGCTCGGTTGGTGAGAGCCCCTCGGCGGCGGAGTCCCTCGGCGTCAAGGTGCTGCGCTACAAGTTCGCCGCGGTGCTGATCTCCGGCGGTCTGGCTGGTCTCGCCGGTGGCTTCCTGGCCATGGTCGCATCGAGCAACTACCGCGACGGCCAGACCGGTGGTCGCGGCTACATCGGCCTGGCGGCCATGATCTTCGGCAACTGGCGACCGGGTGGTCTGCTCGGCGGCTCGGCGCTCTTCGGCTACACCGAGACACTCGGTCTGCGTCAGGGCGGCACCTCCGTGCACGCGCTGTTGCTCGCGATCGCCGTGCTGGCGCTGGCCTTCGGGATCTGGCAGGTCCGCAAGGGCGAAGCCGTCGCCGGTTCCGTCATCGTCGGCCTGGGCGCCCTGGTCGCCGCGCTCTACTTCTCCATCGACGAGGTGCCCAGCGACTTCACCCGGATGACCCCCTACATCATCACGCTGCTGGTCCTCGCGTTCGCATCGCAACGACTACGGATGCCGGCGGCCGACGGTCAGATCTATCGCAAGGGGAGTGCGGGCTAGCGCCCGGCCATCATGACGACACACGACGACTTCGACTGGGCGGCGCTCCAGGCCGAGGCAGTCACCGCCATGGGCCGCGCCTATGCGCCTTACTCGCACTACCCCGTGGGTGCGGCGGCCCTGGTCGACGACGGCCGCCTGGTGACGGGCTGCAACGTCGAGAACGCGGCGTACGGCGTGGCGCTGTGCGCTGAGTGCGGGTTGATCAGCCAGCTCCACATCACCGGTGGCGGTCGGCTGACCCACTTCGCGTGCGTCGACGGCAAGGGCGCGGTGCTGATGCCGTGTGGGCGGTGTCGCCAGCTGCTCTTCGAGAACGGCGGGCCCGAGCTGTTGCTGCTGACGGTGTCGGGCGTGAAGCGGATGGATGAGGTGCTGCCGGATGCCTTCGGTCCCGACGACCTCGCTTGACCTGAGCGCGCCCGAGGTGATCGCCGATCCCTACCCGCACTTCGCGCGGGAGCGGGAGCAGCACGCCGTGGCCTGGCACGAACCGAGCGGGCGTTACCTCACGTTCGCGCATGTCGCGGTCAGCACGGTGCAGCGCGATCGGCGGCTGGGGCGGCTCTGGCAGGACAAGGAGCCGCGCGAGCAGCTGGAGCCCTTCAACCTCCTGCACCGCAACCAGATGATGGAGAACGAGCCTCCTGAGCACACCCGGTTGCGCCGGCCGGTCGCCCGCGCGTTCGCGCGCGGGCACATCGAGCGGCTGCGGCCCCGGGTGCGTGAGCTGGCGGTCGAGCTGCTGGCCGAGGTCGACCCGGCCGGCTTCGACGTGATCGCCGACTACGCCGAGCCGCTGCCGGTCCTGGTGATCGCCGATCTCCTCGGGGTGCCGCGCTCGCACGCCCCCGACCTGCGTGACTGGTCGCAGTCGATCGTCCACATGTACGAGGCCGACCCCTCGACAGCGACCGTCGACGCTGCCGTGCGAGCATCCACCGACTTCGCCGGGCTGGTCCGCGAGCTAGCCGGTGAGCGCCGCCGCACGCCGGCTGACGACCTGCTCTCCGACTTGGTCGCGACTGAGCTGACCGAGGACGAGGTCGTGGCTGCGGTCGTGCTGCTCCTCAATGCCGGCCACGAGGCGTCGGTCAACGTCTTCGGCAACGGCCTGGTCGCGATGCTGCGTCGTGGCCTGCGTCCGGGGACCGACGTGCCCGCCTGTGTGGAGGAGATGCTGCGCTTCGACTCCGCGCTCCAGCTCTTCGAGCGCACCGCGACCGAGCCGGTCGAGGTGGCCGGGGTCGTCGTGGAGGAGGGGCAGCAGATCGCGGCCCTGCTCGGCGCGGCCAACCGGGACCCGGCGGTCTTCGAGCGACCCGACGACTTCGACGTCGCCCGGGAGCACAACCCGCACCTGGCCTTCGGGGTGGGCGTGCACTTCTGCCTCGGTGCCCCGCTCGCGCGCATGGAGCTGGCTGAGTCGGTGGCGGCACTGTGGGAGACGCATCCCGGCCTGGTGCTGGCAGGCGAGCCCGAGAGTCGTGGCACGTTCGTGCTGCGCGGGCACCGCTCGGTCCCCGTCGCCGCGACCTGACGGGTCCCCCGAGCCGTCCCTCGGGCGCCCAGCCCTTAGGGTCAGGGCATGTCTCAGCATGACGCCGTCGAGGTCATCACCGTCAAGCGTGAGGGCGGGGCCCTCTCCGACAGCCAGATCGACTGGGTGATCGACGCCTACACCCGCGGGGCCGTCGCCGACGAGCAGATGTCGTCGCTGGCGATGGCGATCCTCCTCAACGGGATGAACCGCCGCGAGATCTCCCGGTGGACCGCCGCGATGATCGCGTCGGGTGAGCGCATGGACTTCTCCGCCCTGTCGCGTCCGACCGCCGACAAGCACTCGACCGGTGGTGTCGGCGACAAGATCACCCTGCCGCTCGCGCCCCTCGTCGCTGCCTGCGGCGTCGCGGTGCCCCAGCTCTCCGGCCGCGGCCTCGGCCACACCGGAGGCACCCTCGACAAGCTCGAGGCGATCCCCGGCTGGCGAGCGGCGCTGTCCAACGAGGAGATGTTCGCCCAGCTCGAGTCGGTCGGTGCCGTGGTCTGCGCGGCCGGCGACGGGCTCGCGCCGGCGGACAAGAAGCTCTACGCCCTGCGCGACGTCACGGGCACCGTCGAGGCGATCCCGCTCATCGCCTCCTCGATCATGAGCAAGAAGATCGCCGAGGGCACCGGGTCGCTGGTGCTCGATGTCAAGGTCGGCACCGGAGCCTTCATGAAGGATCTGGCCAGGGCCCGCGAGCTCGCCGAGGTGATGGTCGGTCTCGGCAAGGACGCCGGCGTCCACACCGTCGCGCTGCTGACCGACATGAGCACGCCGCTGGGGCTCACCGCCGGCAACGGCATCGAGGTCGCCGAGTCCGTCGAGGTGCTCGCCGGGGGTGGCCCCGCCGACGTGGTCGAGCTGACCCTCGCGCTGGCCCGCGAGATGCTCGCCGGCGCCGGGCGCTCCGACATCGACCCCGCCGAGAAGCTGTCGGACGGCTCCGCGATGGACTCCTGGAAGGCGATGATCCGCGCCCAGGGCGGCGACCCCGACGCCCCGATGCCCACCGCCCGGGAGTCCCATGTGGTGACGGCAGCGACGTCCGGTGTCCTCACCCGCCTCGACGCGATGGCCGTGGGCCTGGCCGCCTGGCGTCTCGGTGCGGGTCGCGCCCGCAAGGAGGACCCGGTGCAGGCCGGCGCTGGCGTCGTCTGGCACGCGCGCCCGGGTGATGAGGTCACCGAGGGCGCTCCGCTCTTCACGCTGCTCACCGACGAGCCGGACCGCTTCGACCGGGCCCTGGCTGCGCTCGAAGGTGGCTGGGACATCAGCGTCGACGCGGCCTCCTACGAGCCGCAGCCGCTGGTCATCGACCGGGTCTCCTGAAGCCCTTCCCCGCGCAGGGCAGGGGGGTCATGGTCTCAGTGGCGGCGTACGGACTGCATCACGGCACCGATGGTGATCACGGCGCCGCCCGCAACCATCACCGTGGTGATGGTGGTGGGGTAGTCGCGCACGGCGCCGACCAGGGCCAGGACCAGGCCGGAGCCGGCGGTGATGACCACGCCCGGGACGGTCGGCAGGGTGCTGCGCAACCATGCCGTGCCGAGCAGCGCCGTGGTCGCGAAGGTGGAGACCCAGTAACCGGCCCACATGCCGTCGGGACTGTCGGAGGAGAAGAGGGTCCAGGAGCCCAGGAGGGCGCCGACGGCACCCAGGACCGTGATCAGCCAGCCGATGTCGCGGGTCTGCTCCAGGGGTGGCAGCGGCGCCTGCACCTGGCGCGCGGGCTGGGGGACGGCCGGAAGAGAGCTGCTACGTCGTTCGGGGGTCGCCATGTGCCCATTTTGCCAGGCACCTGTGCACGGTTCGAGGCGATGAACACCGCAGGGTGCGCGATCTGCCTGACGCTCAGCCCGCGAGGAGGAGCACGACCGACTCGGCAACGCAGGCCGGCTTGGCGACGCCGTCGATCTCGATGACGTGCTGAAGCGTGACCTGCTTGCCCGCCGGCACGTCGGTGACCTCACCGAGGGTGACCGTGACCCGGACCTGCTGGCCGACGAGCACGGGGTGGGGGAAGCGGACCTTGTTGACGCCGTAGTTGAGCTTGGCGCCCGGGGTGCTCATCGCGAAGACGGTGCTGCCCAGGAACGGGATCAGCGAGAGGGTGAGGAAGCCGTGGGCGATCGTGCCGCCGAACGGACCCTCCTTGGACCGCTCGACGTCGACGTGGATCCACTGGTGGTCACCGGTCGCGTCGGCGAAGGTGTTGACCCGATCCTGGTCGATCGTGAGCCACTCGCTGGTGCCCAGCTCCTCTCCGACGGCGGCGGTGATCTCGTCGAAGGTGGTGAACTCACGCATCGGGGGCCTCCTGCGGCTGTGCCCGAGATGTTGGTCCCGGGAATGAGGGTCCCGGGGCTCCGGGTCCCGTGATCTGGTGGGTGGTTGGATGGCGACATGACCGTCACCTCTGCGGAACCTACCTCCCCTTCCCGCGACCAGGTCCGACAGGCTCCTAAGGTGCTCCTGCACGACCACCTCGACGGAGGGCTGCGCCCCGCCACGATCATCGAGCTCGCGGCCGAGGTCGGCCACGAGCTGCCCGCGCCGGACGCGGCGTCGCTGGGCCGCTGGTTCGTCGAGTCGGCCGACTCGGGCTCACTCGTGCGCTACCTCGAGACCTTCGACCACACCGTGGCGGTGATGCAGACCGGTCCGGCCCTCACCCGCGTGGCCCGCGAGTGCGTCGAGGACCTGGTGGCCGACGGGGTCGTCTACGCCGAGATCCGCTACGCCCCCGAGCAGCACGTCGAGAGCGGGCTGACGCTGCACGAGGTCGTCGCGGCCGTGCAGGAGGGTTTCGACGCGGCGGTCGCGGCCGCCGGCGGTCGGATTGTCGTCCGACAGCTGCTGACCGCCATGCGTCACCAGGCACGCTCCATGGAGATCGCCGAGCTCGCGGTGGCCTGGCGCGACAAGGGTGTTGCCGGCTTCGACATCGCGGGAGCGGAGGCGGGCTATCCGCCGACTCGTCACCTCGACGCGTTCGAGTACCTCCAGCGGGAGAACGCGCACTTCACCATCCACGCCGGCGAGGCCTTCGGGCTGCCCTCGATCTGGCAGGCCATCCAGTGGTGCGGGGCCGACCGGCTCGGCCACGGCGTGCGCATCGTCGACGACATCACGGTCGACGACGACGGAACGGTCACGCTGGGTCGCCTGGCGGCCTACGTGCGTGACATGCGGATCCCGCTCGAGATGTGTCCCGCCTCCAACATCCAGACCGGGGCGGCCGCCTCGATCGCCGAGCACCCGATCGGACTGCTCACCGAGCTGCGCTTCCGGGTCACGGTCAACACCGACAACCGGCTGATGAGCGAGACCTCGATGACCTCGGAGATGTACGCGCTGGTCGAGGCCTTCGACTACACGCTGGCTGACCTGCAGTGGTTCACCATCAACGCGATGAAGTCGGCGTTCGTGCCGTTCGACGAGCGGCTGGCGATCATCAACACGGTGATCAAGCCGGGCTACGCCGCGCTGGGGGCCTGAGCCGCTCAGGCGGGCCGTACGACGAACCAGGGCAGGTCCCACCCGGCCAGGGCCAGGGTGCCGGTGCGGAGCCGAGCGAGGTCGACGTCGAGCACGTGCCCGGAGGCTGGCTCGTAGACCTGCCAGTGGTCCTGGCCCGCGCCGACCACGAGCACCACGTGGCGCGGCAGCCACCGGCTGCCGACGTAGAGCGCCACCGGGTGGCCGTCGTCGACGGCCACCCGGACGCGGTCGACCTCCGCGCCGAGCCCGAGCCGCGTGAGACGGGTCCTGTGGGGCACCCCGGTGAGCGCCGCGAGGTGGCGAGCGACCGCCCACGGCGGCGTGCCGATGGCACGGGGCCAGGGGGGCTGCGGCCGTCCCAGCTCGTCGCGCGGTCTCGTGACCCGGTGGTGCAGGTCCAGGGCCTCCCGTGCGAACAGGGCCGCCGGCGCCGGCGCGAGGGTCGCGGCATAGCCGGGGTCTACGAGCATCCGGGCTGCCACCAGCACGCTGGCTCCGCACGAACGCCGGTCGGGTTGACGCAGCCCGCCACGGAGTACCTCAGCAGGCCCCGGCCGCGCCTCGCTCATCGGCGCGACCGTTCCAGCAGGTGCTGCAGCGTGTCCCAGGCTTCGTGCGGTGAGACCGAGCGACAGCCGAGATCGACGGCGTGGGCCACGATGCGTCGCTGGTCGCGCAGGAGCGCGAGACCCCGACGTAGGAGCACGAGCGGAGGCTTGCGGTGCTCACGCAGGTCGCGGTCGAGGCGGCGCCAGAAGGTCACCACCGGGTGCTGTCGCACGCAGTAGGCCTCGACGAGCCAGCCCTGCTCTCGACTGTGGGGCACGACCTCCTGGGCGAAGATGCCCTCAGCGACGAAAAGTCGCCCGCTCCCCAGCTCGAGCACCTGGGTGCCGCACCTGCCGTCGTGGGCGATGTCGTAGACCGGGACCTCGGCGCAGCCGGTCGTGCAGAGTGACTCGAGGGCGGCCAGGGCATCCTGCTGCAACCAGGAGCCGGGGTGGTCCCAGTCGACGAGCCCGGAGTTGGCCCCCGCGGTAATGCGGGGGAGCGTGTCGTCGCTGCCGTTCTTGTAGAAGTCGTCGAGCCGCAGGACCGGCAGGCCGAGTCGTTCGGCGAGGCGCGACTTGCCGGCTCCCGACGGGCCGGCCAGGACGATGACCTGCGCGCGCACGGAGGCCATTGTGCCGCACGCGTTCGGAGGTGCAGACCCAGCCGGTGTGGGACCCTGGTGAGGTGAACTTGTTCGCCCTCGTGGGGGTGGGCGTCGTCCTGGGGGCAGCGGCGGCCGGATCAGCCCTTGCCCTGGTCGAGCGCAGCGACGACGCCATCGCGACCACCACCGTGCTGACCGAGGACATGTCGGCCCGACAGTGCACCACCGCAGTCCCGCCCGAAGCGATGCAGACGCTGGGGATCGTGGCCCGACCTGGTCTCACGGGTCGCAACGAGTGCCAGGTGAGCCTCGGCTCGCGTGACCTCCTGGTCTCGAGGCGGCCCCTGCTCAGCGGAGGGAGTGCCGCGGACCTTCCGGTCGCGGCGCGTCAGGCCTTCGAGATCGCCTGCGGACTGCTGGCCGACGGCAGCTCCGACGTCGAGCGCTCGCCCGCGTGGCTGGCTCTCGGTCCGGACTCGCTCACCTGTGCGCGCACCCCGGTCGCTGGCCGCGGCATCTCGGAGGTCTTCCTGCTCACCGACGAGCACAGCCTGGTCGAGATCCGCGTGCTGCAGCTCGACCTGCCGGGCGCCGGTCCGCTTCGCGAGGGTCTCGCCGGTCTGGTCTCGGCTGCTGAGGTGGTGTGGTGATGCGCGGTCTCGTGCTCGGGCTCCTCGGCGCCGTCCTGGGGGCCGGTGCCGTCGTCGGGGCGAGCCTCACCTTCGAGCCTTCCCCACCGACTGCAGCACTCTCGGTGTCGTCCCGCTTCTGCACCGATGCCCTGAGCGACGTCGCGGCCGGGTGGGACCTGGCGCTGGACCCGCAGCGCAGCGTGCAGGGCGAGCGTGACGAGCTCACGGCGTGCGAGGCCAGTAGCCCCACCGGGGAGGGGAGGCTGATCGTCACCGTCCTCGCCGTGGCCGACGAGCAGGGCCGCGACGTGGCCCAGCGCAGCGCCGCCGCGTTGAAGACCTCCTGCGCGGCCCTCGGCCCTGCGCCTGTCGATGCCACCTGCCGCGGCCCGGTCCGGACCGCTGGCGGCGTCGTCGGCTCCGCGGCCTCCTTCGTCACCTCCGATGACCGCGCGGTCGTCACGATCGTCCTGACGGCCTCCCTGGACCGGGGGGCGGCGACTGCAGGGGACGTCGACCGGCTGACGCGAGCCCTGGATGACCGCAGCGTGCTCCGCGGCTAGCGCGGCACCAGGCCGACCCGCGTGGGGTCTGCGCTGCTGGGGTGCTCAGGCCAGGAACTGGTGCACGACGTGGGGCAGGGCGTCATCGGCCAAGGTGACGGCGAGTGCCTCCGGGACGTCCTGCACGGTCACCGACTGCCGTCCTCCTGCGGTGGTGGCCACGAGCGAGGTCAGACCGACCCGGCGCTGGAACCACGTTGCCCGGAAGTTCCACCCGATGACGTCGTCGACGGCGAGATGGTCACGGCGGCGGCCGATGCTGCCGGCGCGGGACACGACGTAGCCGTCGACGAGCGCGTGACCCAGCGCGCCGGCTCGGTCAGCGGAGACGAGCACCGCCAGCGGGAGCACGGCGCTGGCCGCGACCAGGACCCACCAGGGCGCGTCCCCCAGCACGACCGCCAGCCCCACCAGGACGACGAGCGCGACCGCCGGTCCGACGCCACGGGTGTAGCGGCGTCGCCGGGCAGCGGCACCGTGGGAGGTCAGGGGTGCGGGCACCACCGTGGTCCGGCCGAGGACGACACCGGCGACGCGGGTCACGACGTCGCGGGGCGCCGGCGGCACGAGGATGGCGCTGCCCGCCTCGTCGGAGCTGAGGCCGGTGACGATCGCCGAGAGCCGGGCGCCTCCTGCGAGCCGCAGGCCGATCGGCTCGCTCACGCTGACACCCGCCACGCGCACCTCGTCGATGCTGGTCTCGCGGGTGGTCAGCAAGCCGCGGCGCAGGTGCCAGGCGCCGCGGTTGCGGCTGAGCTGGAAGCCCCAGTTGGTCACGAGGTAGCCAGCGACCGAGATGGCACTGACGAGCACGCCGAAGCCGATCACCAGCACGACCACGACGGTCCACCCCGGCACGCCCACCGACCATGACCCCGGGTCGAGGTCGTCGTAGAGGTCGAGGCTGCCGAGCACCTGGCTGCCGCCACCGAGCAGACCGAGAGCGATCACGATGCCGCTGCTTGTCAACGGTGCGAGGCGGACCCAGGCGAGGTCGAGACTGACGACGGGGGGTGGCTCGGACCCCGGCGCACCCGGTGCGAGCGGGTCGTCGTACGACGCAGGGCCGACGCTGCGCAACAGGTCCGTGCGCAGGGCGCGGGCGCGGTCGACGGGCAGGCCGTCGAGGTCGAGCTCGTCGTCCTCACCGGCGGTGCTGGTGCCGGTGCCGATCCGGAGGGTCGTGAGACCCAGGACGCGGTGGATCAGCGAGGCGGTGAGGTCGACGGTGCGCACCCGGTCGAGCGGTGTGGACAGCACGTGCCGGTTGAGCAGCCCCCGACGCAGCTCCACGCGGCCGGCCGAGATGCGGAAGCTGGTCGTGAGGTAGCGCAGCAGGCCGAGCACGACCGGCACGAGCACGCCCAGGAACTGCCACGCGCCCCCGCTTCCGGAGGCCTGTCCGGCGATGAACAGTCCCGCTAGCGGCGGCAGGAAGCGGATCACCTCGCGCACGGGGTGGACCAGCAGCATCCGGGGATCGAGGCGTTGCCACTCGGCCTCGACGGGCGGCTGCGCCGCTGCCTCGACGGGCGGCTGCGCCGCTGC
>Ga0136639_10000395_pt1 | contig 14264 bp, 13 predicted proteins | sample AntDrymUQ8592106_2_FD_113739 | JGI IMG/M metagenome (GOLD analysis project Ga0136639, IMG submission 113739) | Polar desert sand microbial communities from Dry Valleys, Antarctica - metaG UQ859 (21.06) | ecosystem: Environmental > Terrestrial > Soil > Desert | place: Antarctica: Dry Valley...
CCAACTAACCTGCACAACGTCAACCGTGCGCAACGATGCATCATCATGCAGCGGCGCAGCGCAAGACTCTTCACCTGCAGGCGGCGCAGCCGCATTTTGGAGTGCGGTGGCAAACCCGCAGTGCGACATCGCTTTGGCTCAATCCCAAGACTCCAGTCCTCCCACCTCCTTGCCGGAGAAATCTCCCACCCGGCCATTCATCCCAGCGTCAACCCAGGGGCAGCGCAGTTGAAAGCCTCCCTGTGCCAACCCCGGCAAGCGCCTCCGGGAACTTCCCGCGTGAATGACCGAGCCAAAGCGGTGTGGCGAAGAGTACCCCTTCCCACCGCACTCCAAGCATTGGCAAAACATCGATTCACTGCATCGATGATCGATCACCTGATGTTCCATAATGTTTTCTAAGTCAGCCTTCATGAGTCCCGGCAAGTGGCAGAGTGATCGTTGCCGGCACCATCGGCTCGTTTGATGACAACCTGAGTGGCCTGCGAAGCAATTGGCTGCTGCGGCATCGCCGCAGCCGTGGACTGCTGCAGCCTGCTGCCGCTTTGATGCTCGCGGCATGCCCGGGGGGTGCGCGCCGCCCTGCTCACCCGCGCTCGTCCAATTGCTTCTTCGGCGTAGTCGGCGGAGGGAGCATTCAATGGACGGACGGAGCGGGTTCCCGCCAGCAAGCTGGACAGCCTACAGCGGCAGCGAGCTGCAGCAGTCCACGGACACGGCCTGCGGCCCCGTCACCGGCGGCCGCGCCTGCAGTCTTTTCTTCCTCAAGGAGTAGCGACTTCAGTCGCTTCTTCCTCCCCGGGACGCGACTGAAGTCGCCCCCCCTTGCCTGTTCTCTAAAATGGCCAAGTCAAAGCGGTGTGGCGGGGGCGAAGCATCGATCACGGCATCGATGCTGGCGGCCACGCACGCAGTGGCTAGCGGCTCAAGTCGTTCTGAAAGACCATCTTGAAGCCGGCGTTGTGGAGAACGGAGACGCCGAACTCATAGTCCTCAAGGTGCATGGCGATGAGCGCATGGCCTTGCGGATTGGGCATGAGGGCGTAGGCGAAGTCCAGGTTGGTCTCGGCGACCATGAGGTGGTCAAGGCACTGCATGAGCCCCGCGGCGGACTCGCGGATGGCGACAACCACCAGATTGCAAGTGGTGTGCGGGATGCCCTTTTCCATGAAAAGGTGCTCGGTGGTTTCCGGATCGGTGACGACCAGGCGGGCAATCGTCGCGTCGCGCGAGTCCTGGACGCTGAGGCCAACGACATCGATATGGAAGGACCGCAGCAGTTTCACCAGGGCCGCAAGGGCGCCGACGCGATTTTGCAGCATGACGGAAAACTGCCTGACGGGCGGCCCGTGATCGATCACCTGATGTTCCATAACGTCGTCTAAGTCAGCTTTTCCCATGAGTCCCAGCAAGTGGCAGAGTGATCGGTTTGCCGGCACCATCGGCTCGTTCGACGACAACCTGAGTCGGTCGCACATCGATGATGGTCCATGGAGTGCCGTCGGCGGTTGAAAATTGTTCGCCCGGCTTGGCAACCAGAAGCCGCCCGGAACCGATTTCCCGCAGCACGGCGTACGGATTGTGGGCGCTGGCTTCGTGGTTGGCAATGATCTCGCGCCGGCTTCCAGTCACGGTGTCCTCAAGCTCAAGGACCGAAACTTCCATTGGCTGGCCTGCGTTGAGTTTGCTGTCCTCAAACCTGCGCTGCACGCGCACGACGCGCAGCGGGGTGTTCGGAATCGGGTCGCCCGCAGCAACCGCAACCGTCTGCTGCTTGCCAAACAACAGCCGCACCTGGGCGTGCGAGCCGGTGACTCTCTCGAAAGCGATTGGTAACGCGGCTTCGCGGTATGCGCGCATCTCAATGACGCCGGCCGGGCCGCTGGCACCTTTGGTCACGTTCCCCCCCGTGGTTGCGCCCGTGGTTGCGCCCGTGGTTGCGCCCGGGGTTGCGCCCGGGGTTGCGCCGCCCGCGGTTGCGCCCGGGCTTGCAGCGCTGCTGCCGATTTCGACCGGGCTATCAAGCCGAACCCCTTGTATGGAAGCGACTTGACCACCGGAGGCAGCCGCGGACCCGGCAGTGGCCGCCAGAGCGAACGGGTCACCATCAAGATTCGGCAGGCTGGCCTCGTTGCGGGTAGGCGGGGCATTAAGCACAGCAACCACTTCGGGATGGCCACCAGCCTCGGCGAGCTGGGCGGCCGTCTGATCTTCGGCGTTAACCGCGAAGCGACTGGCACCCAAATCTATGAGCAGGGCCACGGTCTCGGCGTGGCCATTTTCGGCGGCGAGCATCAGAGCCGTGCGGCCATCGTCCATCCGGGAATACACCGAGGAACCATAGCGGGTAAGAACATCAACAACCTCCGTGCGTCCCAAGGCGGCGGCCAAGAGCAGCGCGGCATCCAAATCCTCCCGCGATCGAGGCGCCAAAGCTTCCACCGCCCCTGCGTGGCCTTCCTTGACAGCCAACATGATTGGCTTGAAGCCGTCCGCGTCGCGCAAGGCCGGCTTGGCACCCTGACGCAGCAGAAAGTCGATCATCTTCACCTGACCTGCCGCCGCGGCCACCATCAGCGGCGTGCGCCCCCCGCCACCGAGCCGGTCAACCGGCACCTTGCGATCCAGCAGCCAGTTAGCAGCCTCTTGCGTCCCGAGTGCCGCGGACTGGTGGATGGCCTCCATGCCATGTTCATCGACCGCATTGAGGTTAAAGCCGGCGCGGTGGAATTTGCGCAGCGCCTCGACGTCATTGGCACGCACGGCGCGGAAAAAATCCGCCTCGGTCACCGCGTAGCCAGCATCCGAAAGATCCGATCCGGCGGACTTCTTAGCATCCCCGCAGCCAGCCATGAGCACGGCGCCCAACAACATCAGCCCACAGGCCAAGCGGCTGCCGCGATGCGTTGTCCGCTGGGAAACTGACGGATGAATTCTCAAATTGCGACCCCTCCATAGCGGGCCGCGAGCCATATCTCAACGCTGAATCACCCGATTGCCAGAATCTGGCAAATCCCTCCCTGAATGCTGAACTGCACGTTGTGTCCGCAGAGCTGGGCACCATAGACCCGCTCGCTCTCCGGGTGGATCGCCGGCCGCGGGTCCAGCGAGAGCACTTCCAGGACCACCGTTTGGTCGCTGCCATCCAATTTGCCGAAGCTCTCCTGCGCCTGATCGGCCACCACCACTTCCAAGCGCGCGGGGGCCTCACTGGCAAAACTCCCCGCCGCCTGCGGCAATGAGTCCGCGTAGGCGATGTACGGTTTGACATCCAACACCGGGGTTCCGTCAACCAGGTCAATCCCGCTGAGCATCAGCACCGGACCATCCAGCGGATCCTCCCGGATTCCCTCCAGGCGGACCACTGACAAGCCCAGCGGATTGGGTCGAAACGGCGAGCGGCTGGCAAAAACCCCGACCCGCTGGTTGCCTCCCAAGCGCGGCGGCCGCACCGTCGGCTTCCACCCGTGCCCATGAACTTCGTGAAAAACAAAAATCACCCAGATGTGGCTAAACCCATCCAAGCCGCGGACCGCCTCCGGACTCCGGCACCATGGCTCAAGCACCAACTCGGCCCGCGCATGCCCCGCCAACCCCGGCTGGCGGGGCACCCCAAACTTCTCTCCAAAGCAACTGCGCACTTTCCCGATCGGGCGCATTGACCATTCCTCAGACATGCGCCGGAGCATCCGGGGAAACTCCCGCCGTGGCGAGTTCCAAGCTAGCCAGATAACCCCCCTCCGCTCTCGCCTCCCAGCCCAGCCAGTGCTCTGCTTACCCACATCCTTGCTCCTGTGATCTCGCGCTTCGCTCCCAGCCCCACAGGTGCCCTGCATCTTGGCCACGCCTTCGCAGCCATCGTCGCCCACGATCTTGCCCGCGCTTCTGGAGGATTGTTCCGCCTGCGCTTCGAGGACATCGACACCACACGCGTCCGCAATGAGTTCTACGCCGCCATCGAAGACGACCTCCATTGGCTCGGCCTCACCTGGGACGGCCCGGCTCTGCGCCAAAACACCCCCGCCCGTTCCGCCGCCTACGCCCAAGCTCTTAACCAACTCATTGACCTTCAAGCCGCCTATCCATGCTTCTGCACCCGCAAGGAGATCGAGCTCGAAATTGCAGGCCTGGCCCAAGCGCCACACGGCCCGGAAGGCCACCTCTACCCCGGCACCTGTCGCCCGCTCACCCCGTCACAACGCGCCACGCTTCTGGAGGCTAACACCCCCCACTGCTGGCGACTGAATGCCGCCACCGCCGCCGACATCGCCGGCACCCTGACATTCAACGACCTCCTCCACGGCCAGCAATCCGTCGACCCCAGCCTGCTCGGCGATGTCATCCTTGCCCGCAAAGACATCGCCACCTCCTACCATCTTGCCGTCGTTATCGATGATGCCGCCCAGCAAATCACCCACGTCACCCGCGGCGACGATCTGCTCCCGTCCACCCACGTCCACCGCCTCCTCCAAACTCTCCTCGCCCTCCCCGTTCCGGCCTATCTCCACCACCCCCTAGTCTGCGATCCCTCCGGACGCCGCCTCGCCAAGCGCCACGATTCACTCTCCCTCGCCTCCCTGCGCTCCTCCCCTTCGCTCACGCCAGAATCCCTCCGCACTCTGCTCCCGCCCCTGCCTTGGTAACCTTCCCCACTAAAAAAACTGGCGATCTCCGGATCGAGCACCATGGGGGGACATTGAAGTGCCGAGTCCTCCTGCCACCGCCATTTTACTGGCGCTGACACCTTGCAGCGAACGCGCCCCCGCCAATGACTCCCCTCGCCCGCCCGCCCGCTGCGGCCTCTGGCCTCTCAGTCTCAACCACTTTCGGACAACCTGCCGTTGCAGGATTCCTCTCGCCGAATTGCAAAACGCGCATTCCCAGCGGCTTACCACCCGCCAACCGACTCCACCCATGCCACACAGGAGAGCTGCAACTTCCTTAAAATAAAAAAGGTTCCACACTTGTTAACAATTCCTCCAAGTTATTCACATTTTGGACCATTCTCTGCGAATAACCCGCGATTCTTCCCCTCTCGCTATGCTCGGATGGAACTCTATCTACCTCTACCTGGCCGTCATCGCAGGCCTCCTCGGCTTCACCGGCACCCTTGAGGAATCCGCTGCCTTGGCCAAGTTCCTCTTCGGCTTCTTCCTCCTGAGCCTCTTCGTCTCCGAACTCCTCGCCTCACGCCCCACTGGGCGCTGAGCCTCGCCTCCCACCCGGGGCATCGGAGTACCTCAGCTTGGTCTTGGCTGAGGTACGCCCAAGGAGAGGCGATCTCCCAATCGCCTCAAGGAGAGGCGATCTCCGAATCGCCCGGCCCTGAGAGGACAATGAAAGGCGGATTCCTCTTACCATTGGCTCTCTCAGGCACTGGCGATTCGGAGATCGCCACTCCTTGATGGGGATCGGAGTCCGCCGCTCCTTAGTTCCCGACGTTGGAGCCGGGCCGATGCACCCCCCGCAATTGGATCCGTTTCAACCCGGCATTGCTCACGGGGTTCCGCCGCGCACGACGCGCATGACGGCGGAAATGATGAGCAGAACGAGGAAGACCCAGAAGAGAATTTGGGCAATTCCCGCGGCCCCCGCGGCAATGCCGCCGAAACCAAGGATGGCGGCAATGATAGCCAGAACAAGGAAGGTGAGAATCCAGGTTAACATGAGTTTGGTCTTTCTAGGGTTGGGGCTTGTTGGTGGCGACATCCTGCAGGCCTGAAGCGTGCAGAACCAGAAGGTGGAGACGGGCCAAGGTGGCCTCCACGTTGGCTTGGGCGGTGTCCAGGGCGGCACGGTAGGCGGGGACACCCGGGTCATCCTGCAGGGCGGCTTTGATGGTGCGCAGCAGTTCGGACTCACCGCGGAGACATTCATCGAGCACCGCGCCGGTGTCCCGGCCGGAGATTTTATCACGCACATCGATCCACCAGCGGTGGAGCCTCGCCTCCGGGCTGCCGCGCGAGTCGGCGTGGGTGCCAAGCGCTTCGATGCAGGCAATTTGAGCGGAATCCTCGGCGCGCGCGTCGGCGATCTCCTGGAAAGCGGTGGCGGTGGCAGGGTCCGCGGTCACCTTGCCCGCCTCGTCATACCCAAGGCTGGAGTCGACATAGCGGGTCAGCACCGCCTGGAGATTGGCGAGCATTTTGGTGGGACTTTCTTTCCCGGCTCTTATGCCTCAAAATGCCGCAGATCGGATGCCATCTCCGCAGCCGGGGTCGGGAGTCTTTGGCCTTTCGATGATTTTGCGCCGCACCAAGCACCGCTCAGGCGCGCTTGAGGGACGACCCGCCACTGAAATGCACGTTGTGGGCATGTCATGGGGCGAATTGCACCGCCGGTCCGGGATCAAGCGAGGGGTACGTCAACGTAGAACTCGGTCTCCTCGCCATTGCGCTCGCGCAGGCCGATGCGGCCCTCGTGGGCGGCCACGATCTCGCGCGCAATCGCTAGCCCAAGACCAACGCCCTCAATCGATTGCCCGGGAGCCCGGTAGAATTTATCAAAGATTCGGCCTTGCGAGCTTTCCGGCACGCCGGTTCCCGAGTCGATGACCGAAGCGCGCAGGAACTCGTGGTCGAGCTGCCGGATCCGCAGGAGGATTTGAGAGTTATCCGGGCTGTGCTTGATCGCGTTGGAGATGAGGTTGTTGAACACTTCATCAATCATCACCGGGTCAATCATCACATCGGGAAGATCCGGGTCAAACTCGGTGCTGAAAGTAATCTCCTTGGCTTCCGCAGCGGCGCCAAACGAGAGCCGCGCCCGGTCCATGGAGTCCTTGAGGACGCAGGGTTTGGTAACCAATCGTGATGCGCCGCTTTCCACTCTGGCCAATTCCAGGAGGCGGTTAAGGGTGCTCAGCAGCCGGTCGCAATCCTCGTTGGCGGAATCGAGCATCGTCTTCTGCATCGGACTGAGCGCGCCACTCTTCTCCTCCAGAAGCAGGTGCAGAACCATGCGGATGCCGGTCAAGGGCGTCTTGATTTCATGGCTGACGGTGGACAACAGATTGGTCTTCATGTCGTCAAGCCAGCGGAAGCGGGTCACGTCCATGAGCAGGACCGCCCATCCCTGACGCTCGCGGTCCGGCGTGGAAAATCGAAAAACCCGCGGCAGATAGAAAACCTCCATCTCTTCGATGCGGAACAATACCGCGTCCCGCGGGTCCTGCGGCAGGTAATTCTCGCCCGACTCGCGACAAGCCAAAAAGCGCTTCTCGATTTTTGCCGGCAGGCGGTCGGAAATGTGCAGATGACCAAGGAGTTCCTCGGCTGCCGGATTGATCTGGGCGACCTCTCCATGGTCGTCGAGCATGAACACCGGGGAGGGAATCGCAGCCAGAATCGCGCGGTTCTGCATGTTCGTCTCCATCAAGCGCGCGTCCATCTGGCGCCGCCTGATACGCAACTCGGCAGCCATCTCATTGAATGCCGGAATGAGCTCCGAAAGCTCCGTTCGCGACCGCGGCGCCTGCAACGACAACTCGAAGTTGCCCCGCTTCACCTCACGGATGGACTCCGTCAAACTGACCACCGGATCGACCACCGCGCGCACAAGCTGGAAGAAAATCATCACCGCAATGGCCGCCCCGATGACCATGAGCGTGATAATGAAGATCACACTTTCCTGAGCGCGCAAACTCACCTTGTCCGCGCTGCTGAACATGTGCTCCTCAAAAATCGCCAGGGCCGACTGGGACAAGTCGGTGACGCGCTGGCTCAGGCTCGAAATCTGGCTAACGGCCGCCGCACGCTCCGCACGGCCCGCCGGCGGCGAGTTCAAAACCTCACGAAAGCTGCGCAGATACTCGGCAACCGCCGGCCGCAGACGCTCAACGCCTTTCGCCATCCGCTCGGCCGCCCCCGGATTCGCCTCCGCGCTTGCCGCAATCCTTGCGTCAAGCGTCCTGACCGCTTCGCTCATCTTAGCCTCGGTGGATTCAAAAATCGTCACCGGCAACTTCAATCCCCCGTCGTCGGGCGCATCGATGATCTGCGGGATGTAAAAGCTGTTGTTGGTTGAAGTCGCCAAGCGGAACGACTGGGCCGCACTGATGCTCGCGTAATTGTCGTGCAACTGGCTGGTGAAATCCCGCGACGACGAGCGAATCAGCAATAAACCTGCCATGCCGACCCCGGTGAGCAAGAGCACCAGGGTCGCCAGACCCGAAAAAATCCGTGCTTTTAGCATCCCTTACTCGATTTCGAAGCGCTTGCGCTTCCGATACAGGGTCGCCTTGTCGATCCCGAGAATCTCCGCAGCGTCCTGCAGGTTGGGTGCCCATTCGAGAACCCGCTCGATATGGGCCCGCTCCAGTGCTTCGAGGGAAATCTCGGCACCTACCACCAGGTCACCCCCACCCGTGGTGCCGCTGCCAGCGTCCTCGGCCCGCGTCGGCTTCGGCAGATCGCAGGCCTCGATCTTGTCGCCGTGGGCCAGAATCACCGCACGCTCAATGGCATTGCGCAACTCGCGCAGGTTCCCCGGCCACCCGTGGCGCAGCAAGACCGTGTGGGCATCCTCGCTGAACCCCTTGAACTTACGGCCAACCTGACGGGCAAAAAATTCCAGGTACTCCGCCGCGATGCGCACCAAATCCTCCCGCCGCGAGCGCAGCGGTGGCATCGTGACGCTAATGACGTTGAGCCGGTAATAGAGATCCTCGCGGAACGCCCCGGACGCCACGCACTCCTCAAGATTCTGGTTCGTCGCCGCGATCACCCGGACCTTCGCCTGACGCGTGTTGTTCTCCCCAAGGCGCTCATACTCACGCTCCTGGAGCAAGCGCAGCAGCTTCGGCTGAATCTCCAGCGGCAGTTCGCCAATCTCATCCAAAAACAGCGTGCCGCCGTCCGCGGCGTGCACCTTCCCCCATTTGTCCTTCACCGCCCCGGTGAACGCTCCCTTCACGTGCCCAAACAAGTCACTCTCCAGCAACTCGCGCGACAAACTCGGACAACTCACCGTGACAAACGGCTGCTCCGCCAAGTGGCTGTGGTCGTGAATGTAGCGCGCAATCACGCTCTTCCCCGTGCCGCTCTCACCGAGAATCAATATCGACGCCGGCGTGGCCGCCGCTCGGTTGAGCGTGTCCAAGGCCGCACGCGCTTCCGCGTCCGCAGAGTCAAAACGCATCGGCGGCCGACTGGTGCTCACCTCCCCCTGCAGGTCCTCCACGGTCCGCTGCAGCCGCGTGATCTCCGTGCGCGTCCGCAAGGCCTTCTCCGCCTTGGCCAAGATCGCACGCAACTGGCCCGGCGCAAACGGCTTCTCCAAATAGTCGAACGCTCCCGCCTGGGTTGCCTTCACCGCCGTCTCAATGGACGCGTGCGCCGTGAAAATCACCACCAACTGCGACGGCGCGGCCTTCAAGACCCGCCCAAGAACCTCCAGCCCGTCGTCGTCACCCAAGCGCAAGTCCAGAAAAATCAAATCGTACGGCTGCTCCTTGAGCTTCAACAAGGCGATCTCCGCGCTGTCGGCCGTCTCCGCGTAGTGACCCTCAGTCTCCAGCGCAAACTGCGTCGTGGTACGAATCGATTTTTCGTCGTCTACAATGAGGATATCCATGGAAAGGGAGTGGAGAATCGCGCCCCGCAGGGCAAATTAGGAAAGTGGCTGGAGAAATCAAAAAATGGCTGGAAACGGAAAGTCGGCCGGAACCCGGCCTGGAGAAACTTGAAAATCCCGGAACTTGCTGAAACTCCGGTCTTATCCGCCGCAACCCAGAAGGCCCGCGGCGCGTAAGCATGGGACGAAATTCCAAGCACGCAACCCGAAATGATGGTCCCTGCAAGGCTGTGCCAAGTATCGGCGGGCAAATTGCCTTTCGCAAGGCGCTGTTTGCTTTCTTCCCGCTCTTTGCAACGCGGCGAATGCCCGGGCACCCGTGGATCCGGCCTTAGCTGCTGGCAGTCAACATGGTGGCCATCATACAGGCGCTGGCACAGGCGCTGCGAACCCTAGCATGTCATGATCAATCCCATCATCTCGCGCTATTTCTCCTGCCATGTCGGCTCCGCCGCCTGTCCGGCCCTCCGCATTGCCCTTGGCACCCTCGGTGCCATCGCGCTGCTCCTCGCCTCCCTCGCCTTTAATTAATCCCTCACCACCAAACCCACAACCCGCCACCGAGGTGCCGCCGCCACCGCTGCCACCACTGCTGCCGCCGCGCCGCTCACGCCCACCGCAACGCCAAACGGATTTGCCTTGCACCCGCGCCGGACCCATTGCCTCCTGCCCGGACCATGAGCGAGCTATCCGACATCCGCATCACCTTCAAAACCTCCAAGGGCGACATCAACGCGCGCATCTTCGCCACTGACGTCCCCGTCACCGCTGCGAACTTCCTCAACCTCGCCAAGCGCGGCTATTATGACGGCCTGAAGTTCCACCGCGTCATCCCCGACTTCATGGTCCAGGGCGGCTGCCCGTCAGGCAGTGGCACCGGCGGCCCGGGCTACAAGTTCGAGGACGAGTGCAAGCCGCACCTGCTCCACAACAAGCCGGGGATTCTCTCGATGGCCAACGCCGGCCCGAACACCAACGGCTCGCAGTTTTTCATCACCCACGTGCCCACCTCGTGGCTGGATGGCAAGCACACAGTCTTTGGCGAGGTGACCTCCGGCCAGGACATCGTCAACCTCATCCGCGGCGGCGACAAGATTGAGGCCCTTGTGGTCCTTGATTCCACCGACACCCTCTTTGAGGACCAGCAGCACCGCATCGCGGACTGGAACAAGAAGTTGGGCTAGGCATAGGACATCTACGACACCTAGGACCTATTCCCTGATCATCCTAACGGCCGGAGGTCCCCCCCGGCCGTTTTTCTTGGAAGCGCGGGCGCAGCGGGCGGTGGCGCAGCGGGCCGTGGCCGTGGACTGCTGTAGCTTGCTACCGCTGTAGGCAGTCCAGCTTGCTGGCGGGAACCCGCGCCGTTCGCCCATTCAACGCACCCTCCGCCTGCGCGCTGAAAAAGCAATTGGACAAGCGCGGGTGAGCGGGGCGACGCGCCCCCCCGGGCATGCCGCAGCAAGCTGCGAGCATCACAGCGGTGGCAAGCCACAGCAGTCCACGGCTGCGGCACGCAGCGGGAATCGCACCCCCCAATCCGCTTTCAACCAAAACGGCCGGAGGTTTCTCCCCGGCCGTTTTTCTTGAGAACCTCCTCCCGACACTCTTCAGTCAATGACTTCCGGCCAATCGGTGTGGAAAAACTCGCCGCGCGGCTTGTCGATGCGCTCGTAGGTGTGGGCGCCGAAGAAGTCGCGCTGGGCCTGGAGCAGGTTGGCCGGCAGCACCGCACTGCGGTAGCTGTCGTAATAGCCAAGCGAGGCGCTGAAGGCCGGCACCGGAATACCCGCCAAGGTGGCCGTGGCGATGACCTCGCGCCAGTTCTGCTGGAACTGGTTGAGCAGGTCCTTGAAATACGGGGCCAGCATCAGGTTGCTCAGCTCCGGGTTGGTCCGATAGCTCTCCGTGATGTGGTTGAGGAAGCGGGCACGGATGATGCAGCCGCCGCGCCAGATGGCCGCGATCTTGGCCAGGTCAAGTCCCCAGCTCTTCTCGGCACCCATCGTGGCGATCAGGTCAAGCCCCTGAGCATAAGAAACAATCTTGGAGGCAAAGAGGGCATCGTGGACTTTCTTGACCAGCGCCGCCTTGTCTGCGGAGATTTCCGCCTTGGGCCCTTGCAACTGGGTGCTGGCGTCCACCCGCTGGTCCTTCATGGACGAGAGGATGCGCGCTTCAACCGCCGCATTGATGGTGGAAATCACCACGGTGTTCTCCACCGCGTTCATGATGGTCCACTTGCCGGTGCCTTTCTGGCCCGCGGTGTCGAGGATCATGTCCACCAAGGCCTTGCCCGTTTCAGGATCCTTCTGCGCAAAGATCTTCGAGGTGATCTGGATCAGGTAGCTTTCAAGGTCTCCGTTGTTCCAGTCGGTGAATACCGTGGCGAGCTCGTCGGCGCTGAATCCCGCCGCCTTGAAAATGTTGTATGCCTCGCAGATGAGCTGCATGTCGCCGTACTCGATCCCGTTGTGGATCATCTTCACGTAATGGCCCGCTCCGCCGGGACCAATGTGGGTCACGCACGGCTCGCCATCCACCACCGCGGCGATCGACTCGAAAATCGGCTTCATCACATCCCATGTCGAGGCCGGGCCTCCGGGCATGATCGATGGCCCCTTGCGCGCACCTTCCTCGCCGCCCGACACCCCGGCACCAATGAAGCGCAGGTTCTTGCCGGCAAGCCACGCGTCGCGCCGCTCCGTATCGGTGTAGAGCGAGTTGCCACCGTCAATGATGATGTCGTCCGCATCCAGCAGCGGAATGAGCGACTCAATCACCGCGTCAACCGGACCGCCCGCCTTGACCATGATCATGATCTTGCGCGGCGTCGCCAGCGACCCAACAAACTCCTCGAGCGACTTGGCCGCCACCAGCTTCTTGTCCGGGTGCGCCGCGACAAACTCCTCGGTCACCGCCGTCGTCCGATTGTACACCGAGACCTGAAATCCACGGCTCTCTACGTTGAGAACCAGGTTCTGTCCCATCACGGCCAAGCCGATTAATCCGAAATCACTTTTACTCATGGTTTTGCAGGTTTTGGTGCGAGTCCGCCGCGCGTATATGCCCGGATCCGCCGCCCGTGCAACCCCCAGATGGGAGAAAATTTGCACCCGGCCGCCCGCCCCCTCCCCGAGGGGAGCTGAAGTCGCGGCTCCTTGCGTGTGCTCCGCCATCGCCAAGGAGCCGCCCAACTGTTAAGTTTGATCTTCCTCTGCGGCCCCGAGCATGTCTTTATAATCGAGCGGCAGAATACGCCCGTTTCGCTCGCTGCCAGCAGGGCGCGGGTGTGCTGCCGTGTGTGCCTAACCTTTTGCCCCGATGAAAACCCACCGCTGGTTCCTCGCCCTCATCATCCTGATCGGCTTGCTTGGCGCAATCTGGCACGCCAACTCGCCGACCTCCCGACTGACCCGCGAGCATGCTGACTACCCCGGCACGCCCCAGCCTGCCGGCCCGCAGCTACCAATTCAGTCATCCCCCGACTGGCCGCTGCTCATCGCTGACAAAGAGCCAATCCCTGCGGCCCCCGCCCAGCCCGCGGCCCCCCCCGCCGAAACCATCGTCGCAATCCTGGAAAACGCCGACTTCGCCGACCCGGAATCCCGCGCACGGGCGGTGGCTGCCATCGAAAGAATCGAACTTGCCCGCAAACGCGCCGGCATCCTGCGCGCCGAGGATCTTGGCCTTCCGCTGCGTGTCGAGCGCCCGGATGGCACGGTCATGGAGATTGCCGGGGTCGATGACCACGGCAAACCGGTCTATTTCACCACCCACAACGCCAACGCAGCCATCTCCACCGGGGCCAACCTGATGCGCATCACCACCCCGGGCCTCACCGGCACCGGCCTAACCGTGGGCGTCTGGGATGGCGGATCGGGCCTCGCGACCCACCAGGAATTCGCCAGCCGCTTGACCGTCATGGACAGCTCGGCACCCATCGACCATGCCACCCACGTCTCGGGCACCATCGCCGCTTCCGGCGTGACTTCCTCCGCCCGCGGCATGGCCACCGCCGCTTCCATCCACAGCTACGATTGGACCGGCGACAACTCGGAAATGACCAACCGCGCCGCCGCCGCACCCAATCAATCCGGCAAAATCTACCTCTCCAATCACAGCTACGGCTACATCAGCGGTTGGTACAAAACCGGCGGCACCAACCCGGCCTATATCTGGTACGGCTCGGGAACCACGTCCACCTCCCAGGACCCGAATTTCGGCCAATACAACAGTTATTCCGCGGAAAGCGATGCCCTCGCCTTTAACGCCCCCTACTACCTGATGTTCCGCAGCGCCGGCAACGACCGCGGCGAAAACCCCAGCAACGGCCAGACTGTTAGGCTCTCCTCAACCGATACCGCCACCACGAGCTACGATTCAGCCATCCATCCGGGCGGCGACGGAACCTACCGCGGCGGCTACGACAACATCAGCTTCAACGCCATCGGCAAAAATGTCATCACCGTCGGCTCCATCGCCGATGCAGTCTCCGGCGGCCTGCGCAGCTTCACCATCAGCCCCGAGATGATGAGTTCCTTTAGCTCGTGGGGCCCCACCAATGACGGGCGCATCAAGCCTGACATCGTCGCCAACGGCGAAAGCGTCTATTCCTCCGTCGCCGGCACCACGAGTGCCTACTCGAGCTACAACGGGACGAGCATGTCCACGCCGAATGCCACCGGCAC
>Ga0136639_10000396_pt1 | contig 14261 bp, 13 predicted proteins | sample AntDrymUQ8592106_2_FD_113739 | JGI IMG/M metagenome (GOLD analysis project Ga0136639, IMG submission 113739) | Polar desert sand microbial communities from Dry Valleys, Antarctica - metaG UQ859 (21.06) | ecosystem: Environmental > Terrestrial > Soil > Desert | place: Antarctica: Dry Valley...
CAGCCCCCAAGGGCCGTTCCAAGGCCCTGGGCGTCCAGGCCTCGTCGTACGTGAAGGGCAACACCGACCTGGCCTGGACCCGGCTCACGCCGTGGCGCGCGCTGCTCGCCGCCTCCCTCGACCAGCATCACCTCAAGGTCACGTCGGCCTCCGTCACCGCCGAGCGGATCAGCCCCAGCGCTGACCTGCTGGCCGCGTGGCTGACCGACCGGCTCAAGATCCAGGTCACCCGCTCATCGTCCCCGGGGCCGGGCATCACCGAGGTCGTGCTGGAGACCGCCGAAGGTCCGATCAGGATCAGCCGGGCCGACGGAAAGCTGGCGACCTACGCCTCGCCGGGTCGCCCGGACCGGCCGATCGCGCTCAAGCGCCGCACGCTCCCCGAGCTGCTCGGCGAGGAGCTGCGCCGTCTCGACGAGGACGACGTCTACGCCTCGGTGACACGTCGCCTGCACAAGATGGGCTCATGAGCCAGCCGCTCGTGGAGGTCCACGCTGACGCTGCGGCCCTGGCCACCACCCTCGCCGGCGAGCTCCTCTCGCGACTCGCCGCAGCGCAGGAAGCCGGCCGTGAGCCCCAGATCGCCCTGACCGGAGGCACCATCGCAGATGCGCTGCACCACGAGCTGGCCCGGCTGAACCCCGGCTCCGAGGTCGACTGGTCGCGCGTGGTCGTCTGGTGGGGCGACGAGCGCTTCGTGCCGTCCGACTCCCCGGACCGCAACGCAGGTCAGGCCCGCGCGGCATTCCTCGACGCGGTCGGTGCCACCCAGGTGCACGCGATGCCCGCGAGCGATGAGGCAAGCGACGTCGAGTCCGGCGCTCTCGCCTTCGAGGACCTCGTCCATAAGCACGGCAGCGGAGAGTTCGAGGTCGTCATGCTCGGGATCGGCCCCGACGGGCACGTGGCCTCTCTCTTCCCCGGGTTCGCGCAGCTCGACGTGGAGGATCGGATCGCGGTCGCGGTCACCGGCTCACCCAAGCCGCCTCCCGAGCGCATCAGCTTCACGTTCGACGCACTGAACCGCACGCGGGCACTGTGGGTGATCGCCAGTGGTGAGGGCAAGGCCGAGGCGGTGGCCGCTGCACTCGAGACCGATGGCACGGTCCACGACACCCCGGCGCGCGGTGTCCACGGGCGCCTCGAAACGACGTACTTCCTGGACCGCGCCGCCGCCTCCCACCTCTGAAACCAGTGCGTCAGAAGATGATGTCGCCGGACTTGCGGCGCGAGCGCAGCAGCTGGACGGCCTCGTCGAGGATGTCGGCCGCCTCCTTGTCGGAGCGGCGCTCCTTCACGTAGGCCAGGTGAGTCTTGTAGGGCTCGACCTTGGTCGCCGGCGGAGCGTTGTCCGAGTCACGACCTGCAGGCAGGCCGCACTTGGGGCAGTCCCACGAGTCGGGCGCCACGGCCTCGACCGAGAAGGTCACGACCGAGCTGTGTCCCCGGGAGCAGAAATAGGTCACTGCCTGACGGGGCGCGGCCTCGCCGCGCTCCGCTTCGCCCATCGGTCCGGCGCCTACTCGGCTGCCGCGAATGGCACTTCCTCCACCAGCCACGTGTGTTGCCTTTCTTTCAGCTCTGGTAAGCGAGCAACAGGCCCAGCGCGATCACGCAGGAGAACCAGATGACGCCGATCCCGATGGTGAACCGGTCGAGGTTGCGCTCGGCGACGGACGAACCGCCCAGCGAGCTGCTGACGCCTCCGCCGAACATGTCGGACAGCCCACCGCCCCGGCCCTTGTGGAGCAGCACTAGGCCGATCAGGAGGAGGCTCGTGGTCATGAGCAGAACAGTGAAGATCGTTGTCACAGAAGGGGATACTACGTCAGGGTGCGGGAGATCAGATGACCGGCATGTCGTAGAAGCGGCAGACGCCACCGAACTCGTCGACCTGCAGGCTCGCACCGCCGACCAGTGCGCCGTCCACGTCGTCCTTGGCCATGATCCCGGCGACATTGTTGGCCTTCACCGAGCCGCCGTAGAGGATGCGCAGACCGTCGGCCGCCGCGTCTCCGTGGACTTCCCGGATGCGCTGACGGATCGCCTGGCAGACCTCCTGGGCGTCCTCGGGCGTCGCCACCTCGCCGGTGCCGATGGCCCACACGGGCTCGTAGGCGACGACCAGCCCGGCGATCTGCTCGGGGGTGAACCCGGCCAGCGAGCCGTCCACCTGCGCGAGCGTGTGCGCCACGTGCTCGCCGGCCTGGCGGACCGCGAGGCCCTCACCGACGCACACGATCGGGACCATGTCGGCGGCGTGGGTGCGGTGCGCCTTGGCGTTGACGACGTCATCGGTCTCGCCGTGCAGCTCGCGCCGCTCCGAGTGACCGACCACGACGTAGGAGCAACCGAGCTTGGCGAGCATGCCCGCCGAGATCTCCCCCGTGAACGCGCCGGAGTCCTGGGTCGAGACGTCCTGGGCGCCGTACTTCACCGCGAGCCGGTCGCCGTCGACGAGCGTCTGGACCGAGCGGAGGTCGGTGAACGGCGGTACGACCACCACCTCGACCACGCCGTAGTCGTGGCGCTTGTCCGAGAGCGTCCAGGCAAGCTTCTGAACCAGCACCACCGCTTCCTGGTGGTTGAGGTTCATCTTCCAGTTGCCCGCCATCAGCGGCGTGCGGGTGGCCTTGGCCATGGTCGTCAGTCCTCCAGAACCGTGATGCCGGGCAGTTCCTTGCCCTCGAGGTATTCGAGGCTGGCTCCACCACCGGTGGAGATGTGCCCGAACGCTGCTTCGTCGAAGCCGAGCGTGCGTACGGCGGCGGCGGAGTCGCCGCCACCCACGACCGACAGGCCGTCGACCGTGGTGAGGGCCTGTGCGACCGCACGGGTGCCCTCGGCGAACGCGGCCACCTCGAACACGCCCATGGGACCGTTCCAGAAGACCGTGCGCGCGTCACTCAGGGCAGCGGCGAAGGCCGCCGCCGACTCGGGCCCGATGTCGAGCCCGAGGCTGTCGGACGAGATGGCGTCGGACGCCACCACGGTCGGATGCGGCTCCGCGTCACCGGACGGGAAGGCGGTGTCCACGACGATGTCGGTAGGCAGCAGGATCTGCACACCCGACTTCTCGGCGCGAGCCAGGTAGTCGCGGCAGACGTCGAGCTGGTCGGCCTCGAGCAGGCTCTTGCCCACCTCATGGCCTTGCGCCTTGAGGAACGTGAAGACCATGCCGCCGCCGATGAGCAGCTTGTCGGCCTTGTCGAGCAGGTTGTCGATCACCCCCAGCTTGTCGGACACCTTGGATCCGCCGAGGACGACGACGTAAGGGCGCTCCGGGTTGACCGTGAGCCGGCGCAGGACCTCGATCTCGCGGGAGACCAATCCACCCATGGCATGGGGCAGCCGCTGGGCCACGTCGTAGACGCTGGCCTGCTTGCGGTGCACCACACCGAAGCCGTCGGAGACGAAGGCATCGGCGAGGGCCGCCAGCTGGTCGGCGAACGCGCCCCGCTCGACCGCGTCCTTGCTGGTCTCGCCCACGTTGAAGCGGACGTTCTCCAGGAGGGCGACCTGACCGTCGGCCAGACCGTCGACCGTCGCGTGTGCCGCGTCCCCGACGGTGTCGGTCGCGAAAGCGACCTCCGCGCCGAGCAGCTCGCCGAGGCGGGCAGCGACCGGGCGCAACGAGTAGCGCTCCTCCGGGGAACCCTTCGGGCGACCGAGGTGGGCTGTGACCACCACCCGGGCGCCGGCGGCTGCCAGCTCACGGATGGTCGGGACACTGGCCCGGATGCGCCCATCGTCGGTGATGGTGGTGCCCTCGAGCGGCACGTTGAGGTCCGAGCGCACCAGCACGCGCTTGCCGCGCAGGTCGCCCAGGGAGTCGATGCCCGCCACGGTCAGAGAGTCTCGCCGATGTAGTGGACCAGGTCGACCAGGCGGTTGGAGTAGCCCCACTCGTTGTCGTACCAGCCGACGACCTTGACCTGGTTGCCGAGGACCTTGGTCAGCGGCGCGTCGAAGATGCACGACGCCGGGTCGGTGGTGATGTCGCTGGAGACGATCGGGTCCTCGCTGTAGCGCAGGATGCGCCCATCGGCGGCAGCCTTCATCACCGCGTTGACCTCTTCGACAGTGGTCTCGCGGCCCGCCTCGAAGGTGAGGTCGGTGACGGAGCCGGTCGGGACGGGCACGCGCAGGGCGTAGCCGTCGAGCTTTCCCTTGAGCTCGGGCATGACCAGCGAGATCGCCTTGGCGGCACCGGTCGAGGTGGGGACGATGTTGAGCGCGGCGGCGCGGGCACGACGCATGTCCTTGTGCGGACCGTCCAGGAGGTTCTGGTCACCGGTGTAGGCGTGGATGGTCGTCATCAGGCCCTTGACGATGCCGAACTCGTCGCTCAGGACCTTCGCCATCGGCGCGAGGCAGTTGGTGGTGCACGAGGCGTTGGAGATGATCGTGTGCGTGGCGGGGTCGTAGTCGCCCTCGTTGACGCCCATCACGATCGTGACGTCCTCGTTCTTCGCGGGCGCCGAGATGATGACCTTCTTGGCGCCGCCGTCGATGTGGGCCTTGGCCTGGGTCGCATCGGTGAAGAAGCCGGTCGACTCGATCACGACATCGGCACCGAGCTCTCCCCAGGGCAGGGCGGCCGGGTCACGCTCGGCGAACACCTTGAAGGTGTGCCCGGCGGCCGTGATCTCGGTGTCGGTCGCGGTCACCTCCCCGTCGAGACGACCCAGGATCGAGTCGTACTTCAGCAAGGTGGCGAGCGTGTGGTTGTCGGTCAGGTCGTTGACGGCGACGATCTCGATGTCGGCGCCCGAGGCGACCACGGCTCGGAAGAAGTTGCGGCCGATCCGGCCGAATCCGTTGATACCTACACGAACAGTCACTGAGAATGCTCCTAGCGGTGCGCTGGTGGGGCGGCCCCGGGGTCTCATCAGGCCGCTTCTGCCTCGACCCTATCGCCTGCAGAAGGCACCAGCGCCCGTGTCCCGACCTACGCACGGGTAACTGCCCAAGGTCCTGGGAGGAAAGGACCTCAGACCTCGTCGGCGAGCATCTCGGCCGTCAGCGAGGCCTCGGTGTCGGGGATCCCGAGCTCCTCGGCGCGCTTGTCGGCCATGGCGAGCAACCGGCGGATCCGGCCGGCGATCGCGTCCTTGGTGAGGACTGGCTCGTGCAGCTGACCGAGCTCCTCGAGTGAGGCCTGCTTGTGCTCCAGGCGGAGCGTGCCCGCGAGCTGCAGGTGATCGGGGATCTCCTCGCCCAAGATCTCCAGGGCCCGCTCCACGCGTGCACCGGCGGCGACAGCGGCCCGGGCGGAGCGACGCAGGTTGGCGTCGTCGAAGTTGGCGAGCCGGTTGGCGGTCGCCCGCACCTCGCGCCGCATCCGGCGCTCCTCCCAGGCCATCAGGGACTCGTGGGCACCGAGGCGGGTGAGCAGCTGGCCGATCGCGTCCCCGTCCCGGATCACCACCCGGTCGACCCCACGGACCTCACGGGCCTTGGCCTGGATGCCGAGACGCCGGGCCACACCGACGAGCGCGAGTGCGGCCTCGGGGCCGGGGCAGGTCACCTCCAGCGACGAGGACCGACCCGGCTCGGTCAACGAGCCGTGGGCGAGGAAAGCGCCGCGCCAGGCCGCGACCGCGTCACAACCGCCGCCGGACACGACCGCCGGCGGGAGACCGCGGACGGGGCGGCCGCGCTGGTCGAGCAGCCCTGTCTGTCGGGCCAGTGCCTCGCCGTCCTTGACGACGCGCACGATGTAGCGGCTGCCCTTGCGGATGCCGGCACCCTGCACCATCACCACGTCGGAGCTGTGGCCATAAACCTCAGCGATGTCCTTGCGCAGCCGACGCGCCGCGGCTCCCGTGTCCAGCTCGGCCTCGACGACGATCTTGCCGCTCACGATGTGGAGCCCGCCCGCGAACCTCAGCATCGAGGCCACTTCCGCCTTGCGGCAGCAGGTCTTCGTGATCTGGGTGCTGGACAACTCCGCCTTGACCTGGGCCGTCATCGCCATGGCGTGATCCTTGCACGGGAGTCAACCACCATCGCCCTCTCCCCCGGATGAGCTGCCACCCAGGATCTGTGCATAGGCGGCTGCGAGCTTGGTGGGGTCGTGCCGGGGCGAGCCGTCGTTGACCATCACATCCGCGAGAACCAGTCGGGCGCCGTAGGAAGCCACGGTCCCCTCCAGGGCAGCAGCGTCGTCACCAACGCAGCGTCGGTCCGCGAGGACGACGGCCGGCTCGAGATCAGGTGCGTGCTCGATCAGGGCGGCGAGATGGTCGCCCGGGCCCAGACCGTGGGTCTCGCCGGGTTGTTCCTCGAGGTTGAGCACCACGATCAGCCGGGCATCGCTGGTCACGATGGCCTCACGCAGCGCCGGGATCATCAGGTGCGGGATGACCGAGGTGAACCACGAGCCGGGCCCGAGCACCATCCAGTCTGCCGCCCGCACGGCGTCGATCGCCTGCGGGCAGATGACGGGATCGGCCGGCTCGAGAGCGATGGAGGAGATCGTGCCCGAGGTGATGGCCACCTCGACCTGACCGCGCACCCGCACCAGCTCGTCCGGGTCGTCCAGCAGACCCGCGACCTCGGCGGTGATCACCATCGGGGTCAGGGCCATCGGCAGCACCCGCCCCTTCGCGCCGAGGAGGCGCCCGATCCAGTCGAGCGCGTCGACGTGGTCACCCAACAGCTCCCAGAGGCTGACGATGAGGAGGTTGCCGACGACGTGGCCGCGCATCTCACCCTCGCCGGCGAAGCGGTGCTGCAGCACGCGGGACCACGTGACGTCCCAGGTGTCGTCGCCGCACAGGGCGGCGAGGGCCATGCGGAGGTCGCCGGGCGGCAACACGCCGAACTCACCGCGCAGGCGGCCCGACGAACCACCGTTGTCGGCGACCGTGACGACGGCAGTCAGGTCATCGATGGTCAGGTCGTCGACGAGGAGACGCAACGCCGACAGCGACGCGAAGAGACCGTGGCCACCTCCGAAGGCCACGACGGACTGGGCGCGAAGCTCGCTCACGGCCTCACTCCCGGCCGAGGTCGCGGTGGGTGACCCGCACCTCCAGCCCGTGGTCGATGAGCCGACGTCCGATCTCCTCGCTCATCGCCACGCTGCGGTGCTTGCCACCCGTGCAACCGATGGCGACGCGCATGAAGCGCTTGCCCTCGCGCAGGTAGCCCGCCGAGACCCCGGCGAGGACCGGCACGTAGCCGTCGAGGAACTCCGCGGCGCCGGCCTGGCGCTTCACGTAGTCGGCGACCCCGGTGTCCCGACCGGTGCCGGCCCGGAGCTCAGGGACCCAGAACGGGTTGGGCAGGAAGCGCATGTCGGCGACGAAGTCGGCATCCACGGGGATGCCGTACTTGAAGCCGAAGCTGACGATGTTGACCTTGAGCCGCATCGTGTGGACCGTGCCGAAAGCCTCGGAGATGCGGTCGGTGAGCTGGTGGACGTTGAGCGCGGAGGTGTCGATCACCAGGTCGGCGTCGCTGCGCAGGTCGGCGAGGACGGCGCGCTCACGCTGGAGCCCGTCGAGCAACCGCCCGCTCGCCTGGAGCGGGTGCGGGCGGCGGGCCGCCTCCTGACGGCGCACCAGCACCTCGTCGGAGGCGTCGAGGAAGACCAGGGTCGTGCGTCGGCCGGTCGCGCCCTGCGCGAGGTTGGCGTGGAGCGTGTGGAAGAACGAGCCCGACCGGACGTCGACGACCACGGCGATGCCCTGGGTCGCACCCAGGCTGTCGTCGACCAGCTTGACCACGTCGGGCAGCAGGCTCGGCGGCAGGTTGTCGACGACGTAGAAGCCGAGGTCCTCGAGCTCCTTGGCCGCCGTGCTGCGTCCGGCACCTGTCATGCCGGTGACGACGACGAGCTCACCCCTGGCCGGAACCAGTGTCTCCTGAGTCATGACTCCTCGATCTCTCCGGTCGCCGTGTTGACGGAGACAGTCGTGCCGGTCGCCGACGCCTGGGCGACTGCGTCCTTGATGGCGGTGGCCGTGCGCTCACCGATGCCGGGGACCAGGGCGATCTCCGCGACCGAGGCGAGGCGCAGCTTCTTGAGCGAGCCGAAGTGCTTGAGCAAGGTCTTGCGGCGTACTTCGCCGAGCCCGGGGACGTCGTCGAGCATGCTCTCGACCATCGTCTTGGATCGCCGTGAGCGGTGGTGGTTGATGGCGAAGCGGTGGGCCTCGTCGCGCACGCGCTGCAGGAGGTAGAGCCCCTCGGAGGAGCGCGGCAGGATGATCGGGTCCTCCTGACCGGGCCGCCAGACCTCCTCGAGCCGCTTGGCCAGACCGCAGATCGCGATGTCGTCGATGCCGAGCTCGTCGAGCGCCTGCTGGGCAGCTGCCACCTGGGGCGGACCTCCGTCGACGACGACGAGCCCCGGGGCGTAGGCGAACTTGCGGGGACGTCCGGTCTCGGGGTCGACCAGCATCGGGCCGTTGGCCGTCGTCACCTCCTGGCTGCGCGCCTGCTCGTCGAGCAGACGGCGGAACCGGCGCGTGATGACCTCGTGCATGGAGGCCACGTCGTTCTGGCCGTCGACCCCCTTGATCACGAAGCGCCGGTATTCGCCCTTGCGCGACAGGCCGTCCTCGAAGACCACCATCGAGGCGACGACCTCGGTGCCTTGGAGGTTGGAGACGTCGTAGCACTCGATGCGCAGCGGCACCTCCTCGAGCTCCAGGGCCAGCTGGATCTCCTCGAGCGCCCGGTTGCGGGTCGTGAGGTCACTCGCACGCTTGGTCTTGTGCAGCACCAGCGCCTGGCCGGCGTTGCGCGCAACGGTCTCCTGGAGCGTCTTCTTGTCGCCGCGCTGCGGCACCCGGATCTGCACCCGGCTCCCCCGCAGGTCGCTGAGCAGCGCCTCGTAGGTGTCGAGGTCGGGTGGAAGTGCCGGCACCAGGATCTCGCGCGGGATCGAGTCGGCCTCACCACCGGCGTAGAGCTGGAGCAGGAAGTCGTCGACGAGCTCGGCCGTGCCGCCCTCGTCGACGCGATCGGCGACCCAGCCGCGCTGACCGCGGATGCGGCCGCCGCGCACGTAGAAGATCTGGACCGCGACCTCGAGCGGGTCCTCCGCAAGTGCGATCACGTCGGCGTCGGCACCGTCCCCGAGCACGACGGCCTGCTTCTCCAGGGCCTTCTCGAGCGCGCCCAGGTCGTCGCGCAGGCGGGCAGCCCGCTCATAGTCCTCGGCCTCGGAGGCGGCGTACATCTCCTTCTCGACGCGCCGCACGAACGGCCGCGTCTGGCCGCCCATGAAGTCGCAGAAGTCGTCGACGATCTCGCGGTGTTCCTCGGGCGAGACCTGGCCGACGCAGGGCGCGGAGCACTTGCCGATGTAGCCCAGCAGGCAGGGACGCCCGATCTGGGCCGACCGCTTGAAGACACCGTTGCTGCACGAGCGCATCGGGAAGACGCGCAGCAGCACGTCGACCGTCTCGCGGATCGCCCAGGCATGGCTGTAAGGGCCGAAGTAGCGGGTGCCCTTGCGCTTGGCTCCGCGGCCCACCATCACGCGGGGGAACTCGTCACCGACGGTCACCGCGAGCCAGGGATAGGACTTGTCGTCGCGGAACTTGACGTTGAAGCGGGGGTCGAACTCCTTGATCCAGGAGTACTCCAGCTGGAGAGCCTCGACCTCGGTGTTGACCACCGTCCACTCGACGCTGGCGGCGGTGGTGACCATGCTGGCCGTGCGCTGGTGCAGGTTGCCGATGTCCTGGAAGTAGGACGACAGGCGCGGTCGGAGGCTCTTGGCCTTGCCGACGTAGATCACGCGGCCCTGGGTGTCGCGGAAGCGGTAGACCCCTGGTTGGGTCGGGATCGAGCCCGGCTCGGGGCGGTAGGACAACGGCCCGCGAGCGGATCGGGAGGAGCGGGTCGACGGCACAGGACAACCCTACGGAATGCCGGGGACGGTCGGTGCCTAGGCCGCGAGGATGTTGTCACCCTGCACGTTGATGGCGACAGCGGCGAGCGGAGAGCCGGCGGGACCCCCCTCGACCTCGCCGGTCTCGCTGTTGAACGAGCTGCCGTGGAACCGGCACTCGATGGTGCCTGACTCGACCGAGGTCACGATGTTGCCCTGGTGGGTGCACACGGCCGTGAAGGCCTTGAACTCGCCCTCCGTCGGCTGGGTGAGGACGATCCGCTGGTCGGTCAGGATCAGCCCACCCCCCACGGGAACCTCCGAGGTGGTCGCGAGTTGCGCGCCGGCAGCTGGCGCCTCCACCACGGGGTCGGAGCCACCTCCGCAGCCGGCCAGGGCGGCCGCGACGCCGATGGCTCCGAGGCCGTGGAAGACGATGCGTCGGGTGGGCTGGAAGGGGTTGCGGTCGGACATCGGGCCTCCTGGAGGGATGGGACGGGGCGCGGTTCAAGCAAGGCTGATGCTGTCGCCGTTGATCACGAGCTCGATCGGCTCGAGCGGGGATGAGGCCGGCCCTGCGGTGGGCGAGCCGTCGGCAAGGGAGAACCTGCTGCCGTGGCACGGGCAGAGAATCTCGTCGGTGACCTGGTTGACCGGGCAGCCGGAATGGGTGCAGACGAAAGAGAAACCCTTGAACTCCCCCGCGGTCGGCTGGGTGACGACGACCTGCTGCTCCTCGAAGACACCGCCCCCGCCCACCGGGATGTCACCCGTCGAGGCGAAGCCTCCGGCCGGCGCTACGGGCGTGGCGCCCGCCGCGGGCGGGCTCGGCTGCACGGCCCCGGCACCCGTCGGCGTGGGGTCGCTCGCAGTCGTCGTGGTGTCGCCCTGGCCGCAGGCGGACAGCACGGGCAGGCCGACTCCGAGCCCCATGGCGCCGGTCAGTGCGCCGCGACGGCTGAGTCCTGATCTGCCCATGCAGTGCTCCTCGGAAGACGCGGGATTGGTTGAAGACGAGAGTACTGACCCAGGTGAGAGCCCCCGTGCGCGCTCGTGGTGCGCGCACGTGTTGCCCACGCCCCCCTGACCGACCTGGCCGACCTCCACGAGTGGCACCCGCGGGGTCAGGGCTCAGCTCCTGCTGTTGACCTTGCGCCTGGCCGCGGCCTTCTTCGCAGCCGTCTTCGTCGAGGCAGTCTTCCGCGCCGGCGCCTTCGCCGCCGTCGTCACCTTCGCACCTCGGGGAGCAGGCGCCTCGGTGGCCGGCAGGACCCGCTTGGGCTGGGTCGCCTCACGACCATCGAGCAAAGGTTTGAGGTAGTGGCCGGTGAAGCTGGCCGGGTCAGCGGCCACCTGCTCGGGCGTGCCCTCGGCCACGACCATGCCACCACGGGAGCCACCCTCGGGGCCCATGTCGACCAACCAGTCGGCAGTCTTGATGACGTCGAGGTTGTGCTCGATCACCAGCACGCTGTTGCCCTGGTCGACGAGACGCCCGAGGACGAGCAGGAGCTTGCGGATGTCCTCGAAGTGCAGCCCGGTGGTCGGCTCGTCGAGCACGTAGACAGTGCGGCCGGTCGAGCGCTTCTGCAGCTCCGAGGACAGCTTGACGCGTTGGGCCTCACCGCCGGAGAGCGTGGTGGCCGGTTGCCCCAGGCGGACGTAGCCGAGGCCGACCTCGACCAGGGTCTGCATGTGGCGAGCGATCGGCGGCACCGCAGCGAAGAAGTCGAGCGCTTCCTCGATCGGCATGTCGAGCACCTCGGCGATGGTCTTGCCCTTGTAGTGCACCTCGAGCGTCTCGCGGTTGTAGCGCGCCCCGTGGCAGACCTCGCACGGGACGTAGACGTCGGGCAGGAAGTTCATCTCGATCTTGATCGTGCCGTCGCCGGAGCATGCCTCACAGCGCCCGCCCTTGACGTTGAAGGAGAACCGGCCCTGGAGGTAGCCCCGCATCTTGGCCTCGGGCGTCGAGGCGAACAGCTTGCGGACGTGGTCGAAGACTCCGGTGTAGGTCGCCGGGTTGGAGCGCGGGGTGCGCCCGATCGGCGACTGGTCGACGTGGATGACCTTGTCGACGTGCTCGAGCCCGGTGATCTTCTGGTGCCGGCCCGGGATCGTGCGTGAGCGGTAGATCTGCTTGGCCAGCGAGGTGTAGAGGATGTCGTTGACCAGGGTCGACTTGCCCGAGACCGAGACGCCGGTGACGGCCACGAACATGCCGAGCGGGAAGGAGACGTCGATGTCGCGCAGGTTGTGCTCGCGGGCGCCGTGGACGGTGAGCTCGCGGCCCTTGGTGCGAGGGCGCCTGATCTCGGGGACCGGGATCTCGCGACGACCGGAGAGATACTGGCCGGTCATCGAGTCGGGGTGCTCCAGGAGTCCGGCAACGGTGCCGGTGTGGACCACCTGGCCACCGTGCTCGCCGGCACCCGGGCCGATGTCGACGACCCAGTCGGCGGCGCGGATCGTGTCCTCGTCGTGCTCGACGACGATCAGGGTGTTGCCGAGGTTCTTGAGCCGCACCAGCGTCTCGATGAGCCGCTGGTTGTCGCGTTGGTGCAGGCCGATCGACGGCTCGTCGAGGACGTAGAGGACGCCCACGAGACCGGCGCCGATCTGGGTCGCCAGACGGATGCGCTGGGCCTCGCCGCCCGACAGGGACCCCGACGGGCGGTCGAGCGAGAGGTAGTCGAGACCGACGTCGAGCAGGAAGTTGAGTCGCTCCTGGATCTCCTTGAGCACGCGCTCGCCGATCTGGCGCTCGCGCGCCGACAGCTCGAGCGTCTGCAGGAAGTCTGCCGTCTCGTTGATCGGCATCGAGCAGACCTCGGCGATGTTGCGACCACCCAGGGTGACCGCCATCGACACGGGCTTGAGGCGGCTGCCCTTGCAGGTCGCGCACGGCACCTCGCGCATGAAGCCCTCGAAGCGCTCCCGGCTGGTGTCGGACTCGGCCTCGCGGTGGCGTCGCTCGATGTAGGGACGTACGCCCTCGAACTGCGCGTAGTAGGCGCGCTCACGACCGTAGCGGTTGCGCGTCACGACGTGGACCTTGCCGGAGTGGCCCTCGAGCAGGGCCTTCTGTCCCGTGGCCGGGAGGTCCTGCCACGGCACGTTGAGGTCGAAGCCCAGCTCCTCGCCCAGCGCGGCCATCAGCTTGAGGAAGTAGTCGGCGACGTGCGCCTGGCTCCACGGCTGGATCGCTCCCTCACCCAACGTCGCGGTCGGGTCGGGCACGACGAGCTCGGGGTCGACCTCCATGCGCGTGCCGAGGCCACTGCAGACCGGACACGCACCGAAGGGTGAGTTGAAGGAGAACGACCGCGGCTCGAGGTCGTCGGTGTCGATGGCGTGATCGTTGGGGCAGGCCATCTTCTCGCTGAAGCGCAGCTCACGCTCGGGCGCCTTGGCGTCCAGGTCGACGAAGTCGAACAGGACCAGGCCACCGGCGAGGCCGAGGGCTGTCTCGACCGAGTCGGTGAGGCGGCGCTTGGAGGACTCCTTGACTGCGAGCCGGTCGACGACGACCTCGATCGTGTGCTTCTTCTGCTTGTCGAGCGTGGGTGGCTCGTCGAGTGTGTAGGTCTCGCCGTTGACGCGGGCGCGGCTGAAGCCCTGGGTCTGGAGCTGCTTGAACAGCTCGACGTATTCGCCCTTGCGGCCCCGGATGACGGGCGCGAGCACCTGGAAGCGCCGACCTTCCTCGAGCGTGAGGATCTTGTCGACGATCTGTTGCGGGGTCTGGCGCTCGATGGGGGCGCCGCAGGTGGGGCAGTGCGGACGACCCGCGCGCGCGTAGAGCAGACGGAGGTAGTCGTAGACCTCGGTGATCGTGCCGACGGTGGAACGGGGGTTCTTGGACGTGGACTTCTGGTCGATCGACACCGCGGGCGAGAGGCCCTCGATGAAGTCCACGTCGGGCTTGTCCATCTGACCGAGGAACTGGCGCGCGTAGGCCGACAACGACTCCACGTAGCGTCGCTGTCCCTCGGCGAAGATGGTGTCGAAGGCGAGCGAAGACTTCCCCGAGCCCGACAAGCCCGTGAAGACGATGAGCGAGTCACGTGGGAGGTCGAGCGAGACGTCCTTGAGGTTGTGCTCCCGGGCTCCCCGGATGATGAGCTGATCCGCCACTGCCGTCCTTCGGGCTCTACCGGTCTGGAATGGATGCTGCGTTCGAACAAGTGTTCGCCACATCGGTCGCTGACGCAAGCCTGGCGCGCCGACACACCAGCCTCTCACGCGACCCCAACCGCGACACTCCCACGGGCCTGAGTCCTGGAGCACACCCCACGGGTCGGCCCTGAGCGAGGATGAGTGACATGGATGACACGACAGCTCCGGCGCTTCTCGAACAGCTCGCCCAGGCCGACCGCCGTCTCGTGGGCACGGTCGCGGCCCTCCC
>Ga0136639_10000397_pt1 | contig 14246 bp, 12 predicted proteins | sample AntDrymUQ8592106_2_FD_113739 | JGI IMG/M metagenome (GOLD analysis project Ga0136639, IMG submission 113739) | Polar desert sand microbial communities from Dry Valleys, Antarctica - metaG UQ859 (21.06) | ecosystem: Environmental > Terrestrial > Soil > Desert | place: Antarctica: Dry Valley...
ACCGTCGAGGCCCTCCCGTTTGATGCCGCCCACGGCACCATGGAACCACCTCCGGTCGCGATCCCAAAAGCACGCATCACCCTGCCAAACGCCATCCCGGAATGGCTCCGCCTCCCGCTCGAAGGCCACGCCCAATGGATGGTGGAACAGCAATGGCTACCGGTCCTGATCATCGCGTTCGTCCTAGCCCTCCTGGCCGTCCCGTTGCTGCTCATCCGCAAGACCATTAACGTCGCAAAGGCATTCCGGCTGAAGGCATCCGAAAAGAAGGCAATTAAAACGGCGCTAGCGATCGCCGCCAAGGAGAGAGAAAAGGCTGCGCTCGAAGGCGGCTCAGTGGGTGCCCTCGATGCGCCCCAAGTTGAAAACGGCTCCCTCAACCCCCGCGATACCAAGGCCGATATGAAGCGTCTCCGCGACCAACTCGCCCAAGAAGCCGCCGATCGGGATCGATTAACCATGGAAGCAATTCAATCCCTCCGTCCGGGCGAAGTAGAAGTCAGCCGACTGGACATCCTGCAGAAGTTCCTCGCCGAAGAAGTCGAAAAAGAACCCGAGCGTATGGCCCACATCGTCCGCGTCTGGCTCCGCGAGTCCGAATAACCAAAGATCGAGAAAACTCCCCCGAGAAAAACCCTATGTCAGCTCCCGATACCGCAGCACCCGCACCAACCCGCCCTAAGCTTCCCGGCATGCGCAAAGCCGCGATGCTGATGGTCATTCTCGGCGAAAGCACGAGCGCCACGCTCATGCAGTGCCTGGACGAAGAAGAGGTGCATTTCATCGGTCGCGAGATCGCCCGCATCCCGCATATGAACTCCGAGACCGCCGAGTTCATTCTCGAAGAGTATTACCAAATGACCGTCGCCCACGAGTATGTCCTCAAAGGCGGCGTCGATTACGCCAAAAAAATTCTGCTCAACGCCTTCTCGCCCGATCATGCCCAGTTTCTGCTCGACCGCTTAATGAAGACGATCGGCGTCGACGCCGCCAACTTCGACGCCCTTCAGAAAGCCGATCCGCAGCAACTCGCCAAGTTCATTCACAGCGAACATCCGCAAACGATCGCGCTTATCCTCTCTCACCTCAACTCCTCCCAAGCCGCGGCCCTCTTAAACGCGCTCCCCGCGGAAATCCGCGCCGATGTGGCCCTTCGCATGGCCAATCTAGATCAGATCTCGCCCGACATCATCGCCCGCATCGCCACCATCATCGGGCAAAAATTGAAAAACCTCGGAGAACTCAGCCGCGAGTCCTACGGCGGCGTCCGCGCCGTTGCCGAAATGTTTAATCGCCTCGACACCGCTTCGAGCAAAGAGATTCTCGAAAAAATCGAGGGAGAAGACCCCGCCCTCGTCGAGACGGTTCGCCATTTGATGTTCGTATTCGAAGACCTGCTGGCTATCGACCAAGGCGCGATCAAGGAAATTCTGTCTCGCGTCGACCGGAAGATTCTGACCGTCGCCCTAAAGGGCACCAGCGAACAACTCCGCAACCACTTCCTGGGCTGTATGTCCCAACGCGGATCAGAGATGATGCGCGAAGACATGGACTCCCTCGGGCCCATCAAAATCAAGGACGTCGAAGGCGCGCAACAGCAAGTAATCGCTGTTGTCCGCCAGTTAGAAAACGATGGCACGATCAGCATGAAGGGCGGCGGTGGTGGCGATCAGTATGTCGTCTAAAATCATCCGCGGTGCCGACCTACCGATCACGGAAGACTGGTTGGTCGTTCCCAATGACTTTGCCCACGGCGACATCACCCACGGGGATGCCCAAGGTCGAGAGGAGCGCGGACATGAAGAGCTACACCAACAGCAATCCAATCGTATCGCCCAACTGGAACGCCAACTCGCCACCCTGGAGGCCGATCTGCCAGGCCGCTTGGAACAGGCCCGCCAGGTCGGCCTACGGGATGGCGAAACCGCCGGCTTGGCAAAGGCCCACGCCCTCCTCGACTCGACCATTCAGAAATTTGCCCGCGCCGTCGCCGAAGTGGCCGGCTATCGGGCCGACTATCGACGCGAGAGTGAGCAGGAACTCGTCAAACTTAGCACCGCCATCGCCCGCAAGATCCTCCGACGCGAACTCACCGTCGACCCTACCGCCCTCCAAGGGGTCATCAAAGCCGCACTCGAAGGCCTCAACTCGAGCGAAATCTATCGTGTCCGCCTCGCCGCTCCCGACGCCGCCTCCCTTGAACGTCATCTGCAAGCCATGGGCCTGCCTCAAACCATCGAAATTTGTCCCGACCCCGCTCTCGAACGCGGAGCCGTTCTTTTCGAGACCGTCCGTGGCCTCGTCGACGCCGGGATCCAAACCCAACTCGGAGAAATTGAACGCGGCTTCGCCGACCTCGCGAACGCCCGCTGAACCCTTCTTATGCCTACTCTCGACCGGCTCGACTCGACCCGTTACCTCCGCAGTCTCGCCCGCATGCCCACCACGGTGGCCAGCGGCAAAGTGGCCCAACAAATTGGCCTTCTCGTCGAATCCGACGGCCCCGCCGCCGGCCTCGGTGATTTCTGCGAAATCCGCGCGGCCAATGGGCGAAGCATTCGTACCCAAGTAATCGGCTTCCGCAGCGGCAAATTGCTCTCGATGCCCCTCGAAGAAACGGACGGCCTGCAGATGGGCGACCGCATCGTCGCTCGCAGCGAGGCCGCGCAGGTACCGGTCGGAAACGCCCTCCTCGGGCGCGTCCTCGATGGCTTCGGCCGGCCCATGGACGGCGGACCCGCCATCGACGCCGAATCGTATTACCCCCTCTACACCTCCCCTCCCGGCCCTCTCTCCCGGCCCCATATCGACGAACCGCTCATCACCGGAATTCGAGCCATCGACGGCATGCTCCCCTGCGGCAAAGGCCAGCGCATCGGCCTGTTCGGAGGAAGCGGCGTCGGCAAAAGCACCCTTCTCGGTTGCATGTCGAAACATAACTTCGCCGACATCAGCGTCATCGCCCTCATCGGCGAGCGCAATCGCGAAGTTCGCGGCTTCATTGAACACGAACTCGGCAAGGAAGGACTCGCGCGCTCGGTCGTCATCGTCGCCACGTCCGACCAACCAGCTCCCCTCCGCCTCCGCGCCGCCTTCGTCGCCCTCGCCATCTCCGAGTATTTCCGCGACCAAAACAAAGCCGTACTCCTCGTTATGGACTCGGTCACCCGTCTCGCCATGGCCCAACGCGAAATCGGCCTCGCCGCCGGCGAACCGCCTAGCCAAAAAGGCTACCCCCCCTCCGTCTTCAACCTGCTCCCTAAAATCTTCGAACGCGCCGGAAACTTCGAAGGCGGCTCCATCACCGGTTTCTTCACCGTCCTCGTCGAAGGCGACGATTTCAACGAACCCATCTGCGACGCTACCCGCGGCATCCTCGACGGCCACATCATCCTCTCCCGCGACCTCGGCGCCGCCGGCCACTACCCCGCCATCGATATCCTCCAGTCCGTCAGCCGCCTTTCCAGCCAAATCGCCACCCCCGCTCAAAAAGACGCCATGCGCAAAGTCCGTGAGGCCATGTCTGCCTACCATCGCGCCGAAGACCTCATTAACCTCGGAGCCTACGCCGCTGGCAGCAACCCCCAACTCGACGCCGCCATCCGTACCCGCCAGTCCCTCGAACTCTTTCTCCGCCAACCGCCCGAAGAAAAAATCACTCGGGACGGCACCCTCCAACGCCTCACCGCACTCGCCACCGAACTCGCCTAGCTGCGGCCATGAAACGATACGCCTTCTCGCTAGCCGGGGTCCTCCGTCTCCGGGTCCAGCAGGCTGAAGCCGCCGAAGCCCAACTGGCGTTCCTCTACGCCGAACTACAAGCCATCCAAACCAGGCAGCAGGAGTTTGCCGACCAACTCCAGAAAGACGAGGCCGAACTATTCAATCCCAATCGCGTCATCGCTGGCGAATCCCTCGTCCAAATGGATGCCTACCGCCGGTGGGCCACCATCGAACGACGACGTGAGGCCCAAGTCGCCGCCCAATGCATCGGCCGTATCCAGGAACAGAACGCTCGCGTCATCGAGGCGAAGCGAAATCAACAACTTCTCGAGAAACTCCGCGACCGCACCCGCCAACGCTGGGAGCTAGATAGCGCTCGGGAGGAACAGGCCCTCGCCGAAGAAGCGTTCATGAGCCAATGGGGTAAGCGCGAAGGAGGCCACTAGCCTATGCCAAACTAGGAAAACTGCCTTCCTGCGTCCCCCCTATGCGAAAACTTCTAGCTCTCAACCGCGGCGAAATCGCCATCCGCATTCTTCGTGCGGCCAATGAACTCGGTATTCGAACCGTCGCCGTATACTCTCAGGAGGATCGCCTCAGCCTCCACCGCTTCAAGGCCGACGAAGCCTACCTGATCGGCGAGGGAAAAGGCCCCGTCCAGGCCTACCTGGACGTCGATGGCATCTGCGCTCTAGCCGCCGAAAAAGGCGTCGACGCGATCCACCCTGGCTACGGATTCCTCAGCGAAAATCCAGCCCTCCCCCGCGCTTGCGAAAAGTACGGCATCACCTTCATCGGACCCAGCGCCGGCCTCCTCGAAATGCTGGGCGACAAAACTGCCGCCCGCCGCCTCGCCCAAAAGGCTAATGTGGCCGTCGTCCCAGGTACCGAAAAGCCCATCAAAGATCCCGCCAAAGCGGTCGCCGCCGCTCAGAACATCGGCTTCCCCGTCATCGTAAAAGCGGCCTTCGGCGGCGGCGGCCGCGGCATGCGCGTCGTCGAAACCCCCGAAGAACTCCCCGCGCGCCTCGCCGAAGCCCAAGCCGAAGCCGCCGCCGCCTTTGGCAACGACTCCGTTTTCATCGAACGCTATATCCGTCGCCCCCGCCACGTCGAAGTCCAGATCCTCGCCGACAAACACGGCGAAGTCATGCACCTCTACGAACGTGACTGCTCCGTCCAGCGGCGCCATCAAAAAGTCGTCGAAGTCGCCCCGGCCATCGGCCTTGACCCGCGCATTCGGCAAGAACTCGCCGACGCCGCCGTACGCCTCGCCCGCCAAGCCGGCTACTACAACGCCGGCACCGTCGAATTTCTCGTCGATACCGATACCGGCGAGTGGTTCTTCATCGAAGTCAATCCCCGCGTCCAGGTGGAACACACCGTCACCGAAATGATCACCGGCATCGACATCGTTCACTGCCAAATCCAAATCGCCCAGGGGCTCGCGCTTCACGGCCCGGAGATGAACCTCCCGGCGCAGGATAAAATCCCCCTCCACGGTACCGCCCTCCAGTGCCGCGTCACCACCGAAGATGCCGCCAATGGCTTCGTCCCCGACTACGGCAAAATACAAACTTATCGCTCCCCCGCCGGCTTCGGCATCCGCCTCGACGGTGCCAGCGCCTACGGTGGCGCCGTCATCACGCCGTTCTACGACTCCCTCCTCGTCAAAGTCACCGCCTGGGGCAGAGACTTCCCGGAAGCCTGCGCCCGCATGGACCGCGCCCTCCGCGAATTCCGCATTCGCGGCGTCAAAACCAACATCCCGTTCCTCGAAAACGTCGTCAACCACCCCGAGTTTCAGGCCGGACGCATCAACACCTCGTTCCTGGCTAACACCCCCTCGCTCTTCCAGTTCTCAAAACGCAAAGACCGTGCCACCAAGTTACTAAGTTATTTAGGCGAAGTTACCGTCAACGGTAACCCCGAAGTCAAAGGCAAGCGCATCCCGGAAGAATGCCGCCCGGCCGTTCTCCCCCGCCACAACCCCCTCCCGCCGCCCCCCGGCACTCGGCAACGCCTCGACGAACTTGGCCCCGAAAAGTTTGCCGCCTGGATGCGCAAGGAAAAACGCCTTCTCCTCACCGACACCACCTTCCGCGACGCGCACCAATCCCTCTTCGCCACCCGCGTCCGCACCTACGACATGCTCGCCATCGCCAACTATGTCGCGCATGAACTCCCCAATCTTTTCTCGCTCGAAATGTGGGGTGGCGCCACCTTCGACGTCTCCATGCGCTTCCTCCTCGAAGACCCCTGGCAGCGCCTCCGTCTCCTCCGCACCGCTATTCCGAACATCTGCTTCCAGATGCTCCTCCGCGCCTCCAACGCCGTCGGCTATACCGCCTATCCCGATAACGTCGTTCGCGAATTCATCGCCGGCGCCGCCGAAAACGGCATCGATATCTTCCGCATCTTCGACTCCCTCAATTGGTTGCCGAATATGAAGGTACCCATGGAGGCCGTCCGCAAAACCAATCGGCTCTGCGAAGGCGCCATCTGTTACACCGGCGATATCCTCGATCCCAAGCGCGATAAGTACCCTCTCACTTACTATGTCCAAATGGCGAAGGAGTTGGAAAAGATGGGTGCCCACATCCTGTGCGTTAAGGACATGGCCGGCTTAGTGAAGCCTTACGCCGCCCAGAAACTCATCAAAGCCCTCCGCGAGGAAGTTGGCATCCCCGTCCACTTCCACACCCACGACACGAGCGGCATCAACGCCTCCTCCATCCTCAAGGCTTCCGACGCTGGCGTCGACGCAGCCGACGCCGCTCTCGCTTCCATGTCGGGCACCACCTCCCAGCCGAACTTGAACTCGCTGGTCGCCGCCCTCGAAAATACCCCGCGCGCAACCGGCCTGAATCTCAACGCCCTCAACCGCTGCTCCGATTACTGGGAAGCCGTCCGGCCCTTCTACATGCCCTTCGACAGCGGCCTCCGCGCCGGTACCGCCGAAGTCTATCTTCACGAAATGCCCGGCGGCCAGTTCACTAATTTGAAGGAACAGGCCGAAGGCATGGGCCTGGCGCCAAAGTGGAACGAAATCGCCCGCACTTACTCCGAAGTAAATATGGCCTTTGGCGACATTGTCAAAGTAACTCCGTCTTCGAAAGTCGTCGGCGACATGGCCATCTTCCTGGTCTCTCACGGCCTCACCATGGCCGACATCGAAAAGCTGGGCCCTAACCACACCGTAACCCTCCCGAACTCCGTCATCGACATGTTCGAAGGCTCGCTCGGCGAACCGCCCGGAGGTTGGCCGAAAAAGCTGACCAATGTCATCCTGAAGGGCGGCAAACCCCGCAAAGGCCGGCCCGGCGCGCTCCTCCCTGCCGTCGATTTCAAAGAAACCGAAGCCATCATCGAGAAGAAAATCGGCCGCAAACCTTCCCGCACCGACGTCCTCAGCTACCTCATGTACCCCGAGGTTTTCGCCAAATTCGCCAAAAGTAACCAACAATACGGCGACCTGGAAGCCCTCCCCACCCCGCAATTCTTTTACGGCATGAAGCGAGGCGAAGAAATCGCTGTCGAAATCGAACCCGGCAAAAGCCTGATTCTGAAGTTCCAAACCACGTCCGATCCCCATCCGGATGGCACCCGTACCGTCTTCTTCGACCTCAACGGCCAACCTCGCGAAGTCGTCGTCCGGGATCGTAGCCTCACCGCCGTTACCGCATCACGGCCCAAAGCAGACCCCGCCAACTCCGGCCATGTCGGCGCTCCTATCCCCGGAGCCGTCTCCTCGGTCGCCGTCGAAGTCGGCCAAGTCATCGAAAAGGGTGAGCGCCTGCTCATCATGGAAGCCATGAAAATGCAAACCACCGTCTACGCCCCCGTCGCCGGCAAGGTGACGCAGAAGTTGGTCACCGCCGGTCAGCAGGTCGATTCCAAAGACCTGCTCCTGGTCATCGAGTAATCAATGCTCGCAGCCTATCAGTTCGCTCGCCGCCTCGCCCTCACCGGAATGGCGGTCAGCGGACTGCTGGCTGTCCTCAAGATCGTCGTCGGCACCCAAGCCCATTCCACCGCCGTCGTCGCCGACGGCTTCGAATCCGCCGCCGACGTCATCAGCAGCGGTCTCGTCTGGCTCGGCCTAACCGTCGCCTCCCGCCCGGCCGACGAGAACCACCCCTACGGCCACGGCCGCTTCGAAATCCTCACTGGCTTCGCCATGGGCTGCATTCTCGCCGCCACCGGAGTCGCAATCTGCTGGCGCAGTTGGGGCAAGGTCGGCCTCGCCGAACAGCCGCCTGAAGCCTGGGCCATTTGGGCCATCGTCGTCTCCATCGCTGCCAAAACCGCCCTCTCCTGGACCAAACTCCATTTCGGCAAGAACTTCGGCAGCGCTTCCCTGCTCGCCGACGGGCAAAACGATTTCGTCGATATCCTCTCCGGCTCCGTAGCCCTCCTTGCCCTCGGCCTGACCCTATACAACCCCGTTCGCTTCGCCGAAGCCGACCATCTGGGCGGCATCGCCGTCGGCTTGATCGTCAGCTTCCTCGGCACCCGAGTCATCCGGGAAACCGCGATGCAGTTGATGGACACCATGCCCGACGATGACAAACTGCGCGCGGTCCGCGACGTCGCCCTCCAAGTCCCCGGAGCCCGCGCCGTCGAAAAGTGTTACGCCCGAAAAACCGGCCTCCAATATCACGTCGACCTCCATCTGCAAGTCGATTCCCACCTCAGCGTCCGGGACTCTCACGTCATATCCGGCAAAGTCAAAACGGCCATCAGGCATGAACTCCCCTGGGTACAGAATGTCCTCGTCCACGTCGAACCTTGGGAAGCCGACTAATCCGCTCCGTCATTCTGCGCCGAAGACGACGTTTGCGGATGCTCCACAAACACCTCAATCGAAAGATTGGCATAGTGACGCATCGCCAACGGTCGAAATCGTTCCAAAATCTCCCGCGCCTTCTTCTTCGCTTCCTCTTCCTGCGCCAGAACCGCCACTACCCCAGCCCCACCACGAGCCAGTTCCAAATCCAGATCCACGTAAACCGCCTCCGTCCCCATCGTCCGCGATACCGACTCCATAAACTGCCCCCACAAGTGCTTGTTCTCCCGATGCGACTCCACCAGCGAGACGTACTCCTCCGGCGAAAAGTCGATTACATCATCCGCGGGGAACCCATTCGCCACCAGTGCGTCCTGCGCCTGCTTGGCCGCCCCATCATTGGCCATCATCGCGAGAATATAGTTCGTCGGATAAAGCACCCCGAACGAAGAAGCAGCCCCGGAAAAGCGGTCAGTTATCGAGCTCATAAGAAAAAATCCCTCTTTCTGCAAGATCGATCCAGAGCCAGAGTGTTTCAAACGTTACACTAATCTCGAATGATCTCCGTTGATACGCAATTGAAACCGACCGACCTTCGCAGCGGCCTCAACACGCTTTGGCAGGCCTCTGCGGCAAAAATCCGGAACCTCGAATCCGCCTGGCGCCCCGAAAGCGGTGCCCCGGTCTTCACGATCGAAGGGCAGTACACGAGCCGCGGCTGGACCGAATGGACCCAGGGCTTCCAGTTCGGCGCGCCCATTCTCCAATTCGACGCGACCGGTGAAACCGAATTCCTGCATCTCGGCCGCGAGCGCACCCGCCGTTACATGGCCCCCCACATCACACACATCGGCGTCCACGACCACGGCTTCAACAACGTCAGCACCTACGGCAACCTCCTCCGCCTTATGCGCGAAGGCCGCATCCCCCACGATCCCTGGGAGGAGCAGTTCTACATCCTCGCCCTCCAATGCTCCGGCGCCGTCCAAGCCGCTCGTTGGAGCTCCACCGCCGACGGCAACGGCTACATCTACTCCTTCAACGGCCCCCATTCGCTCTTCGTCGATACCATGCGCACCCTCCGCGCCCTCGCAGTCTCCCACCGCCTCGGCCACGTTCTGATGGGGGAAAACGACCGCAAAATCTCCCTCCTCGACCGCATGATCCAGCATTCTCGCGTCACCGCCGAACACGTCGTCTTTTACGGCGAAGGGCGCGACGCCTACGATCTCCGCGGCCGCACCGCCCACGAAATCGTTTTCAATCGCAACGACGGCAACAAGCGCTGCCCCAACTCGCAGCAGGGCTATTCCCCGTTCTCTACCTGGACTCGCGGCCTCGCATGGGCCATGCTCGGATACGCCGAACAGCTCGAATTCCTCGAAACCGAACCCGGAGACTTTACCGCCGTCAACGCCTTTATGGTCCGCGCCGCCCGGGCCACCTGCGACTTCTACCTCGAGTACACCCCCACCGACGGCATCCCTTACTGGGACACCGGAGCCCCCGGTCTCGCCCAAATGGGACTCTATCTGGACCGCCCCGCCGACCCCTTCAACGACCACGAGCCCGTCGACTCCTCCGCTGCGGCCATCGCCGCCCAGGGCCTTCTCCGCCTCGGCAAGTACCTCGACGACAGCCGTTACTGGCAGGCCGGCCTCTCGACCGCCCGCACGCTCCTTCGTGAACCCTACCTCAGCACGGACCCCAACCACCAGGGCCTGCTCCTCCATAGCGTCTACCACCGCCCCAACGGCTGGGACCACATCCCCGCTGGCCGCAAAGTCCCCTGCGGCGAAAGCTGCATGTGGGGCGACTACCACCTCCGCGAACTCGCCGTCTATCTCGGACGAGTTATCGACGACAAGCCCTACCTAACCTTCTGGACCTAATCCGCCAGCGCCCCCCGGACGGAGGCCAAAAAACGGGCCTCCTCCGCACTAACCTTCTCCCCCCCAATTCCCAGAAAACTCCCCTCGCTCCCGGCATTCGCCACCGAATCAGCAAACCCCAACACCCACCCACGATACGTCTCCAAATCCTCCGGTGCCTTCACTCGCAGCGCCGCCACAGCCAAGTGCAACCACCCGATCACCTTCGCCTGCAGCGCCACCCGAGGATCCGTCCCTCCCTCCCACACCGCCGCCACCCGCACCCGCATCGCCCCCATCGCTTCCGGCGTGCACAACGCCCGAATCAACTCGCTCGCATGCTCCGTCCCCGCCGCCGCCGTCCGCCCGGCCACCAGCATCTCCTTCATCGACCCCACCAGCCCGCTGCTCCCCACCAGCATCATCGCCAGCCCAGCCCCATGGGCGGCATCACATACCGCCGCCCACTCGTTCTCTGAAAAATCCTCAGCGTTCGCCATCTCTTACTTCTTGTCGTAACCGGGCAGCTTCCGCGCCCAGATGTTCCGGAACCGCACGAACTCATTGTGGTCCTGCAAGCCCAACGGCTCCTCGGCAGCATGCGCCTTAAACGGAGCATTGATCCGGTGCGCCATCGGCCCCGTTATCTCTTTCCGGTGTTGCACCAGGACGCCATTAAAAATCACGGTCACAAACGGCGGCTTCACTAACTTCTCACCTTCGAACTTCGGCGCTTCCCAAATGATGTCGTACGCGTTCCATTCACCCGGCTTCCGAATCGGATTCACCATCGGCGGCCATTGCCCATAAATCGCCCCCGCCTGCCCATCCGCATAAGTCGGATCCCCGAAGCTATCGAGCACCTGAATCTCATACCGGTTCATGATCAACACCCCGCTGTTGCCCCGGTTCTGGCCCAGCTTCGTACTCCCCGGCAACTGCATGTACTCGATATGCAACTGCATATCGCCAAATTTATCTTTCGTCACCGCGTCGCCCGCGCCGGGCACAAGTTCCAGGTAGCCGTTCTCCACCTTCCACGGCTGCGGCGCTTTTCCGCGCTTGCCCGCGAACGTCCAGTGCGACAGATCCTTGCCGTCGAAAAGAATCACGGCATCCGAAGGCGCGTCGCCCAGCTTCGCGGCCGGCGTCACCACCGGCGGCTTCGGCCGGTCGGCGTCATGCACCTTCCACTGCTGCCCCGGAATTACCGGCGTATCCGTATATCCAGTCACCGCCCCATTGGGCTTCTGCGCGCTCGCCAGCGCGGCCAAAACGGCGAAGGTCGTCAAGAACTTCTTCATGATCCGCTAGCTTATCAGACAATGTTGAGTATGGAGAACATCGAGATCGCCAAGCTCCTCAGCGAAACCGCCGACCTGATGGAGATCGCCGCCGAAGACGGCTTCCGCATTCGTAGCTACCGCAACGCCGCCAGCGTCATCGAAGGCTATAGTGAACGTCTCGCCACCCTGCGCGCCGACCCCACCCGCAAGCTCACCGACATCCCCGGCATCGGCAAAGGCATCGCCGCCGTCATCGACGAAATCGAGACTCGCGGCTCCTTCGACCGCCGCGACCAACTCCTCGAACGCTACCCACCCACCGCCCTCGAAATGCTCCACATCCACGGCCTCGGACCCAAAACCATCGCCGTCCTCATTGAGGCCCTTCGCATCACCACCCTCGAAGATCTCGAACGCGCCTGTAAGGAACAAAAGATCCGCACCCTCCCTCGCCTCGGCGCCAAACACGAGGAAAAAATCCTCCGCGGCATAGAACAATACCGCCGCAGCGCCGGCCGCTATCTACTCAACTTTGCTGACGCCATGGCCGCTGAACTCATTGCCTACCTCGCCGCCACCCCCGGCGTCGAAGCCGTCACCCCAGCTGGCAGCTTCCGCCGCGGCAAAGAAACCGTCGGTGACCTCGACCTTCTCGTCACCGGTCCCGGCGCCCAAGCCGCCCTAGACCGCTTCGTCGCCCATCCCAAGGTCAGCGAGGTCCTTGGCCACGGCGAAAACAAAGCCAGCGCCCGGGTCGGCCTCGAAGGTATCCAAGTCGATGTCCGCGCCCTCCCCACCGAAAGCTTCGGTGCCGCCATGCAGTACTTCACCGGCTCCAAGGAACACAACGTCGCCCTCCGTCAACGCGCCCTCAAACTCGGCTACTCCCTCAACGAATACGGCCTCTTTCGGCTCGATGACGAATCCCGCGTCGCCGGTTCCACCGAGGCCGAAATCTACACTACCCTTGGGCTGCCCTTCATTCCCCCCGAAATGCGCGAAAACCAGGGCGAGTTCGATTCGCCCATCCCCGCGCTTCTGGAACTCTCCGATATCCGCGGCGACATCCACATGCACACCCGCGAAAGCGACGGCCGCGCCACCCTCGAAGAAATGGCCGCCTCCGCCCGCGCCCTCGGCCACGAATATATCGCCATCACCGACCACTCCAAAGCCCTCGCCATGGCCAACGGTCTCGACGAAAAAAGGGTCCTCGATTTCGCCGCTCGCGTCCGCGCTCTAGACCACGAAGCCCTCGGCATCCGCGTCCTCAGTGGCATCGAATGCGATATCCTTCGCGACGGCCGCATGGACCTCGACGACGAAGCCCTGGCCGCCCTCGATTTCGTGGTTGCCAGCGTCCATAGCTACATGAACCTTGCCCGCGAGGAGATGACCGAACGCTACCTCCGCTGCCTCGAAAACCCTTACGTGAAGACCATCGGCCACCCCTCCGGCCGCGTTCTTTTGCACCGGGAAGCCTTCTTCTACGACTTTGAAACCATCGCCGCCGCCGCCGCCAAACGCAACGTCGCCATGGAAATCAACGCCAGCCCCGAACGCCTCGACCTTCACTCGACGCTCATCCGCATCGCTAAATCGAAGGGTGTCCGCTTCACCATCTCCACCGATGCCCACCATCCCAAGCACCTGGAAAACATGAAATACGGCGTGAAAATGGCCCGTCGCGGTTGGCTCTCGAAAAACGACGTCCTCAATACCCTACCCTACAAAGAGTTCATACAAACATGGGAAAAATGAAAATCATCAGCAGCAAAGAGCTGCTCCGTACCCCCATCTTTTGGGTCACCGAAGATACCGCCATCGATCCCGAAGGCTTTGAAATCAAGCGCGCCATCATCCAGCACAGCGGCAGCGCCGTCGTCATGCCGGTCGATGACCTAGGACGCATTCTCCTCGCCAAACAGTACCGGCTCCCGGCCTCGGCCTATCTGTGGGAGATCCCCGCCGGCCGGATGGACGAAGGCGAAACCCCGCTCCAAGCCGCCAAACGCGAACTCCGCGAAGAGACCGGTTATACCGCCAAAAAGTGGAAGAAGCTCTTCAGCCTCTACATGAGCCCCGGCTTCCTGGCCGAAAAGATGAATATCTTTGTCGCGACGGAATTGAAAGCCGGGCCCACGCAATTCATGGACGACGAACGCATCGAGTCCAAATGGTTCGCCGCGGCCGAGGTGGACGCGATGATTCAGTCCGGCAAAATCATTGACGGAAAAACCATCGCCGCCTTCCTCGCCTGGCAGCGTTATCAGTAACTAGTGCTTAGTTGCGCAAGTCCAAGTCCGCTCCTCTTCGGTCGCGGTGCGGCGTCAGTCACTGGCAGTGCCGAACCGCGCACGCCAGCAAGCGGGCCCGGAATCAGCACCGAACCGCGCGCGCCAGCAAGCGGACCCGGAATCAGCACCGAACCACGCGCGCCAGCAAGCGGACCCGGAATCAGCACCGAACCGCGCGCGCCAGCAAGCGGGCCCGGAATCAGCACCGAACCACGCGCGCCAGCAAGCGGACCCGGAATCAGCACCGAACCACGCGCGCCAGCAAGCGGACCCGGAATCA
>Ga0136639_10000398_pt1 | contig 14236 bp, 15 predicted proteins | sample AntDrymUQ8592106_2_FD_113739 | JGI IMG/M metagenome (GOLD analysis project Ga0136639, IMG submission 113739) | Polar desert sand microbial communities from Dry Valleys, Antarctica - metaG UQ859 (21.06) | ecosystem: Environmental > Terrestrial > Soil > Desert | place: Antarctica: Dry Valley...
GAAGCCGGGAAAGCTGGTGGCGATCGATGCGGCCGAATCGACGGTGACCGGGGCGCGGCTGGCGAGACCAAAGACGAGAAAGCTCATCGCGATGCGGTGATCGCCATGGGCTTCGATGGAGCCGCCGCCGGGCGGCGGGCCATCTGCCCCAACGATGACGAGCGAGTCTTCTTCCTCTGTGGCGTCGACGCCGCAGGCGCGCAGGCCTTGGACAATCGCGGCGAGCCGGTCGCATTCCTTGACGCGCAGCTCGGCAAGGCCGTGGAGGATCGTCCGCCCAGACGCGAACGCAGCGGCGACTGCGAGGATCGGATATTCGTCGATCATCGATGGCGCGCGCTCGGCGGGAACCTCGATACCCTGCAAAGGGCCGTAAGCGGCGGTAATGTCGGCCACCGCCTCGCCACCCCTCCGACCGCGCGGCGCGACGTCGAGGCGGGCGCCCATTGCGCGCAGCGTATCGAACAGCCCGGCGCGGAGCGGGTTGATCATCACCGATCGGGCACGGACGTTGGATCCTGGCGAAATCAGCGCCGCGACCAGCGGAAAAGCCGCGGAGGATGGATCGCCGGGGATGTCAACCGAGGTAGCGGTCAGCCGGCAGCCGTTGGCAAGGCTGATCGCCCCGTGCGCCGCTTGCACGTCGCAGCCGAATGCACGCAGCATGTTCTCGCTATGGTCGCGGCTGGCGGCGGGCTCGATGAATTCGATGCCGCCTTCGGCATGGAGGCCGGCCAGCAGGAGGGCTGACTTGACCTGCGCCGATGCGCTCGCGTTGACGTGGCGGATGCGCTTCAATTGCCCGCCGCGCACCGTGACGGGAAGAAAGTCGCCGTCCGCCATCGCGCCCATCCGGCGCAGCGGCTCCAATATGCGTGCCATCGGTCGTCGGCTCAATGAAACGTCGCCGACGAACCTGGCCTCGAGTTCAAAGCCGGCGGCGGCGCCGATCAGCAAGCGGGCAGCGGTGCCGCTGTTGCCGCAGTCGATGGGCGCGGCAGGGCTCTCCCAGCGGGCGCCGGTGACGGTCCAATGGCCCTCTCCAAGTCGCTCGACGGCGGGTCCGAACGCGCGCACTGCTTCGGCGGTGCGCAGGACGTCCTCGCTTTCCAAAAGTCCGTGGATGACGGTCGTGCCCGCAGCGAGACCCCCGAAGATCAAAGCGCGGTGGGACATCGACTTGTCGCCGGGGATTGATAAGCCGCCCCTAAAGTCTGGAGATGCAGACGCTTTAAGGCGGTCATCGCCCTTCGTAAGCACGACCGTGTTGCTCGGCGCAAAATGGTCTGAGATGTCAGGCTTCTGGTTCATTGCCAGTGGTTCATCCTAGCGGAGGCATAATAAAACCCGCACAAGCGGCGGGCTGAGCAGATCTGGCTAAGGCTGGGTCCTAGGAACCGCAGTCACCAGCTAAGCCATCGGGCCGCCGCGAATAAACTATGCGTCGACCAACGCCAGCTCTGCGAAGAACCAATCGCACGCATTTCGGCCCCTGCAAATAGCGCAGCGCCGAAGTTCGGTGGGGTCATGGTCGACAGCATGGCGTGCAAATTCCAGACTATACCGCCGCGCGTCAAGCTGTATCGGATCGCAGTTGCCCGACTGACTTCGCGTTCGGCATGGAAATCTGATGTCCGATTTCCACCCACAGCTGGCGCAATCGCTTATGACCCAAAGCCGAGGTCGGGGGAAATGACGTGGCCAGCGCCCTTGCGTTTTGGGCTCGGTTACGCTCGGTGTCTCGCATGCAAGCCCGACATCATCCGCTCGAACCCGCGCGCCTGGCAGCGCTGCGCGCATATGATATTCTCGATACGCCGCGGGAATCGGATTTCGACGACATCGTGATGCTTGCCTCGCGGATTTGCGACGCCCCGATATCCGTCATCAACCTGATCGATGAGACGCGCCAATGGTTCAAGGCCGAAACCGGGCTTGGGGTGCGCGAAACGCCGCTCGACACGTCCTTATGCGCCCATGTCATTCTGGAAGAGGATTTCGTCGAAATCCCCGATACGCTGGCCGACGCGAGGATGGCGGATAATCCCTTGTGCCTCGCCGACCCAGGGCTGCGCTTCTACGCCGGGGCGTTGCTCAAGTCGAAGAGCGGCTATCCGATCGGCACGTTATGCGTGCTCGACAATCAACCGCGGACGCTCAACCCTTTGCAGCGCGAAGCCCTGCGAATCCTGGCTGATCAGGTCATGACACAGCTCGACTTGCGGGCGGTCATTGCCAATGAGACGGTGCTTCGAAGCGAAATCGATCACCGGGTCAAGAACTCGCTTCAGGTGGTCGGCGCGTTTGTCTCCCTTGAACGGAGGGTGTCGGACGACGACGAAGCACGCGCCTCGCTTGAGCGTGTCGAGCGGCAGATCAAGATCGTCGCCGCGCTTCACGAGCATCTGGGTATTGCCGGCATCACCGAGCTGATCGACCTCGGGCCATATCTTGACCAAGCGGTGAGCCTCATCGATTCGACGCTCGCGGGCGATATCTCGGTCCAAGGCAGCTTCGAGAACGTGGCGGTCACGCCGCGGGAGGCATCGATCGTGGCAACGATCGTCAACGAGCTCGCGGCGAATGCGTCAAAGCATTCGTTCAAGCGGTCGTCGGGAACGATCGTCCTAAGTGGCAAGCGCGTGGCGGAAGCTGGCTATCGGCTAATGTGCAGCGATGACGCTGAGCAGCGCGAGGTCGAAGCAATCGACCCAGGCGGACGCGTCGGGCTGGGGCTCAAGATTCTCAGGGCGTCAGTTCGCCAGCTCGGCGGGACGATGACGGCGACGCACAATCAGGAGGGCTATTCGACGCGGCTCGACGTCAACTTTTCTGGTGCCTGACTGAGATCGCCAGGTCATTGAACGCCTTGGAATCGCTCGACCGCCAATCAACGTCCGACGAGGGCGCAATGCTGGCGGTCGGCTGCCGGTCGTCAAATGCCCGCGATGGGTCGGAAACGGACGCTAGCGGTTACCGGGACGACACTTTCCAATCCGACTGTTACGCGTGGAACCACCCGAAGCTGTTTCTAATGATGCTCGATGCGGTAACAAGCGGGTAACGATGTCGAATGGCATGCCTTATTGCCCACAAAGTTTGGCAGATTCCGTTTGCGCCAGCATGACCGCGCGATAGTTTCAGGAGGATGCGATGGCGCTGATCAGCCTGGACGATGCGTGGGCGATCATCGCCCGGGCAACCGCACCACTTCCCGCTGAAACGATCGCGCTGGGCGATGCCGCCGGCCGAATGCTCGCGGCGCCGGTCACTGCCGCCTTCGATTCGCCGCGCGCCGACGTATCGACGATGGACGGCTACGCACTGCGGCAAGGCGATGCGCGGGCAGGGGCGATTGTCCGAGTTATCGGAACATCGGCGGCGGGCATGCGGTTCAGCGGGACGGTGGGCGAGGGCGAGGCGGTGCGGATCTTCACCGGCGCCGCATTGCCCGATGGCGCCGACCGGGTCGTGATACAGGAGATTGTCGAGCCGGATGGTGATCGGGCAAGGATCGTCGACGCACCCGGCGTGGTTCGCTTCACGCGCGCCAAAGCGAGTGATTTTGGGGCTGGCGATCAAGTCGTCGCGGCGGGGACACGGCTATTTCCGGGCGCATTGGTCGCGGCCGCCGGGGCGGGGGCGGTCGAGGTCAGCGTGACCCGCCGTCCGCGTGTGGTGACGCTGGCGACCGGCGACGAGCTTCGCCCGATCGGCGCCGCGCTCGACGACCCCGAATATATTCCCGACAGCCTCCGCCCCGGCCTTGCGGCGATGCTTGGCGCGATGGGCGCCGACATGCTCGGCCATCATCTGCTCGGCGACGATCTGCCGGCGCTCGAAGCGGCGGCGGCATCGGCGGTCGCGGCGGCCGACCTGGTGGTGGTCACCGGCGGGGCGTCGGTGGGTGCGCGCGACCATGCCAAGACGATGTTCGCCCCGCTGGGGATCGAGCTGTTGTTCTCCAAAGTCGCAATCAAGCCGGGCAAGCCAGTGTGGCTGGGGCGCGTCGGCGAGACGCTGGTGATGGGCCTTCCGGGTAACCCCAGCTCGGCGATGGTCACCGCGCGGCTGCTGCTCGCGCCGCTCGTCGCCAGGCTCACTGGACAGCACTTGCCCGCGCCGCTTGAGTGGCTCGAACTGCCGTTGGGCGCGCCGGCACCGGCCACCGACGACCGCGAGACCTTTTTCCGGGCGGCATTGATCGATGGCCGTCTGATCCCGCTCGCCAACCAGGATTCGGGCGGGCAGCGCGCACTGGCCGAGGCCGGATGGCTGGTGCGTTGTCCGGCGGGGCAGGGGCCGCTCGATCCCGGCGCGATGGTCCGAGCCGTGGCGTTCTAGCGGGTCCAGTCGCCCGACTTGCCGCCCGACTTCGCGACCAGTTCGACCGCCTCGATCGTCATCCCCCGGTCGATCGATTTCAGCATGTCGTAAATCGTCAGGCAGGCGACCGAGACCGCGGTCATCGCCTCCATCTCGACCCCGGTGCGGCCGGTGCAGCGCGCTTCGGCGGTGACATGGAGGCCGGGAAGGAAGGCGTCGGGGGTGATTGCCACCGTCACTGAATCGAGCCCGATCGGGTGGCACAAGGGGATCAGTGTCCCGGTCTGCTTGGCGGCCATGATCCCCGCCAGTTCGGCGATGGCGATGACGTCGCCCTTGGCAGCGCGCCCGCCGATAATGTGCTCCAACGTCTCCGCCGTCATCCGCACGCGGCCGGCAGCGGTCGCGGCGCGCGATGTCTTGTGCTTGGCCGAGACATCGACCATCCGCGGCCGCCCGGCCTCGTCGAAATGGTTTCCGGCCATCCTATCGTTCCATCAGCCGGGGCATGATCTCGACCAGGTTGCACGGGCGGGTGGCGACATTGAGCTGCGGGCCGATCACGCTCCACCCGTCGCGCACCGCCCCGCCCGATCCCGGCAGGCAGAAGATGAAGGTGCCGCCCGCGACCCCGGCGCAGGCGCGCGACTGCATCGTCGACAGGCCGATCTTGTCGTAGCTGACGCGGTGGAAGACGGCGGCGAACCCCTCGATCTGTTTGTCGAACAGCGGCTGCATCGCCTCGGGGGTGACGTCGCGGCCGGTCAGGCCGGTGCCGCCGGTCGAGATGATCACGTCGATTGCCGGGTCGTCGATCCACGCCTGTACCGCCGCGCGGATCGCGGCGATGTCGTCGGGTACGATGGCCCGCTCGACCAGTCGGTGCCCCGCCGCTTCGACCGCGCCAACCAGATAGCCGCCCGATGTGTCGGTCAATTTGGTCCGTGTGTCCGACACGGTCATTACCGCGATCGCGACTTGCGAAATGCTCATGCCTTTCTCTCCCAGCGGGCGCGGTCATGATGATCTTCGGGCCGCGCCTCGATCCAGCTTGTGCCGTCGGCGCTTGTCTCGCGCTTCCATAACGGAACGTCGGTCTTCAGCCGGTCCATGACATGGTCGACCGCGTCGAATGCGGCGCGGCGGTGCCTGGCGGCGGCGGCGACGAATACGATCGGCTCGCCTGGAGCGACGCTGCCGATGCGATGGACGACGGTCAGCGCATCGAGCGCGAACCGTCGCTTCGCTTCCCCGGCAACTTCGCCGATCGCCTGCTCGGTCAGGTGCGGGTGATGGTCGAGCCACAATAACTCAACCCCGTCCTCGCCGCGCACCACGCCGGTGAAACTGACGATCGCCCCCGCGCCGTCGGCCGCGCGGGTGAAGACGTCGAGCAATGCGACCGGATCGATCGGGTCGGGCGACAAAAAGCTCATCCGCCGCTGACCGGGGGCAGGAAGGCGGCCTCGGCGACGCCGGCGATCGGCGCGGGGCCCGCGGTCAGCACATCGTCGAGCGCGATCCTGACATTGGGGTCGAGCAGCGCCGGATATTCTTGCCCAATCCACGTTCGCAACGCTTCGCTATCCACAATATTTGCGGGAATGGAACAGTCGATCACATCCGCGCCGATCGCGTCGCGCAGTCGCCCGAAAAAGGTCAGCCTCATCCGCCGGTTACCGACATGTGTCGCGCAACGCCTTGGGTGCGCTGGGGGGCGATCAGGAAGTCATGGGCCAGCGGCTTGTTGCGCACCGCCCGCGCAATCGCCGCCTCGAGCGCAGCCGGGTCGCCGCTGCGCAGCATCGCGCGCAGATCGACCCGAGCATCCTGGCCGAGGCACAGGTAAAGCTGCCCGGTGCAGGTGACGAGCACGCGGTTGCACGATCCGCAGAAATTGTCGCTCAACGGGGTGATCAAGCCGATTGTCCCGCCCGCGTCGGTCCGCACGTAGCGCGCCGGGCCGCCGGTATCGAGGGCGAGCGGGGCGAGGCTCCAGCGTTCGGACAAGCGGCGGCGGACCTCGCACATCGGGACATGCTGGTCGATTCGGCTCGCCTCGACATCGCCCAGCGGCATGACCTCGATGAAGCTGATCGCCGCGCCGCGCTGGTGGGCCCAGTCGGCCAGCGCGACGACCTCGTCCAGATTGTCGTTGGCCAGCGCCACCACGTTGATCTTGACCGCGATACCTGCGTCGATTGCCGCATCCACCCCGGCGATGACCCGCGCGATATCGCCGCCACGCGTGATCCGCGCGTAGGTCGCCGGGTCGAGGCTGTCGATCGACACATTGACCCGGCTCACCCCATGCCGCGCCAGCGCGTCGGCATATTCGGCCAACCGCGTCCCGTTGGTGGTCATCACCAGTTCGTCGAGGCCGTCGCCGAGATGCCGCGACAGCCCCGCGACCAGGTCGATGAAGCCTTTGCGCACCAGCGGCTCGCCCCCGGTCAGTCTCAATTTGGTGATGCCCATGCCAATGAACGCGCTCGCCAGTGCGTCGAGTTCGGCGAGGCTAAGTACCTCGGAACGCGGGAGAAATTCCATCCGCTCGGGCATGCAATAGGCGCATCTCAGGTCGCAGCGGTCGGTCACCGATAGCCTCAGGTAGGTGATGCTCCGAGTGTGACCGTCGATCATCGAACCGCCTCCAGCCCGAGCCGAACCGCGACGTACAGGATCAGCAACGCGGTCACGATCCGCACCCATTCGGGCCCGATCCGCCGCGCCCCGAGCCCCGCCCCGACAAGCCCGCCGACGAACACCGCCGGGAACAGCAAGCCATGTTCACCGATCACCGCCCCGGTCGCCGCCAGCTCCTTGCTCGCCTGTCCCGCAAGGCCGGAAATCGAATTGACCAGGATGAACGCCGCGCATGTCGCCGCAATCCGCCGCGGCGTGTCCCAGCGCAACAGGTAAAGCAGCGGCGCCAGGAAAATTCCGCCGCCGATCCCGACCACTCCGGCGAGGAACCCCAGTCCGCCGCCAGCCACCGGCTCGATCCAGCGCGGGCCGGGAGCGGGCTCGATCTCGCGTTTCCAGTACGGCTGCCACAGCATCGTCAGTCCAGCCACCAGCAGCGAGCCGGCGAGCAGCCCGATGAACATTTCCTTCTCAACCACCAGACGTCCGCCGAGCCACGCGGCAGGGACCGACGTCACGAACAATGGCCATACCCGCCGCCAGTCGAGATGACCGGCCCGCGCGAATTTCCATGTGCCGACGCTGACCACCACGATATTGCACGCCAGCGAGACGATCGGCACTGCCCGATAGTCGGTCCCGGCGAGCACCAGCAGCGCGGTGTAGGTCGAGCCCCCGCCGAACCCGGCAATGGCGTAGAGCAAGGCGGTAACGAAGAAGGCGAGCGCCAGCGCGAACATCGGGCGTCAGATCCCCGCATACCATTGGTACCCCGCCGCATCCTCCCAATAGCCGCCCTGACCCTGGTACAGATTGTCGATCCGCTCGCGCGCCTCGACCCGCATCACGAACTTGGCGTGCTTGTAGCCAAGGTGGCGCTCGACCCGCAGGCGGATCGGCGCGCCATGGCCGATCGGCAGACGACGGTCGTTCATCAACAACGCCATGATCGTTTGCGGATGGAAGGCATCGTACAGATCGATCGATTCATAATAAGGTCGGCTGCCGAACGTGTCGGCGCAATGGAACACGATGTAGCGGACGCGGTCGCTGAGGTCGGCCGCCTTCAGCAGGTCGCCCAACAACGGCCCCTGCCATTTGCCGATCGCGCTCCACCCCTCGACGCAATCGTGGCGCGTGATCTGGGCACGCTGCGGAAAAGCGCCGAGATCACGGAGCGATAGGTTGAGCGGTTTGGCGACCAGCCCGTCGACCACCAGCCGCCAATCGACGAAGTTGGTCGCGGCATGCGCCTGCCAGTCGACCGACGCGGGCCGGGTGTTGCCGTTGGTGCGGAACACCGGCGACATCTGGTCGCGGCGATACTCGCGGGCCAGGCCGCTGGCGAGCAGCCGCTGGCTGCGCAGGTGCAAGCCCTCGGCGCCGACCAAAATCTTGCGGACATTGGGATCGGCATTAAGCCGGTCGCATCCGCCCAGCAGCAGGCCGCCAGCGCCAAGCGACAGGCCGCTGATTAAGTCGCGCCGGTTCATCGAACACCCTCCTCGATGACCGGCTCGGGCGGCTTGCCCGGAAGCCGGTAATAGCCGCTGATCATCGACCGCAGCTCGTTGATCGGCCCGGCCAGCACGACCATCGCGATATGGACGACGAAGAAACCGAGAAGCGCCACCATCGCGATGAAATGCAACGACCGCGCCGACTGTCGCCCGCCGAAGATATCGAGCAGCCATTGCCACCCCGAATCCATCGCCGGCGACAGCGCCAGCCCGGTGAAGATGATCAACGGCAGCATCACGAACAGCACCGATGCATAAGCCAGTTTCTGGAGAATATTGTAGCGCATTGCCGCGGCACCGGTCGGGAAGCGGAGGCGAGCATGGTCCTTTATGTCCGCCCACACATGCGCCGTCCGGATCTCGGCGCGCGAAATGGTGAGATCGCGCTTGAAATGCCGATTGACTAGGCTGACTGCCATATAGGCGAGCAGGCTGACCCCCAGCACCCAGGCAAAAGCGAGATGCCACAACCGCGCATCGGCCAAATTGTAGCGCGACGGAATCGTGATCCAGTAGGGAAAGGCATGGCGCTGGATGTTGCCGTCCTGGTCGGTCCAGTGACCAAGCACCCCGGTCGTCTCGACCCTGAGCGGCCCGGCCTGGACGAAGCCGGTGGTTCGGGACGATCCGATCTCGAACCAGGCGGGGTCGGCATTGGCGCCATATTGCCCCCAGTATAGACGCGGGTGGGCATTGAAGATCATCAGCCCGCTCATCATCATGACCGCCAGCGTGACGACATTGAGCCAGTGCCACAGGCGGGTCGACAAGCGATGCCGCTTGACCAGGTCGCCGGGGCCGGGACTGCTTTCAAGCATCGTGCTAGGTTCGGACTCAGGCATGGAGGCATTCCGATCGACGATGAACCGCCTTATCGCGGCGCAGGCGGACGTCGGCAATGGGGTTCGCCAACTGGCCACTGGAATTTGCCCCCCTTCGCAGCCTATATGAAGGGCTATGCTCACCCTCATCCTCATCTGGTTGCTGACCGTCGTCGCGATGGAGGGCTTTGCCTATGTAATGCACCGCTGGGTGATGCACGGGCCGGGCTGGTTCCTGCATAAGAGTCATCATCGTCCGCGCGACGGCAAATTCGAGCTCAACGATCTTTATGCGTTGATCTTCGCGCTTCCCTCGATCGTCCTGATCAATCGCGGGATCATGGGCGGTCTCGGCCCGTGGGCGATCGCGGTCGGCGTCGGCGTCGCCACCTACGGAATGATCTATTTCGGCTTTCACGACGTCATCGTCCATCGCCGGATGCCGCACCGCTACATCCCCAAATCGGCCTATATGAAACGCATCGTCCAGGCGCATCGGCTGCACCATGCGGTCGAGAGCAAGCATCATGGGCTCAGCTTCGGCTTCCTCGTTGCGCCGCCGCTCGACCGGTTGATGCTCCAGCTCGAGCAAAGCAAAGGCAAGCTCCGCAGTCCGCGCGCCGCCATCTAGGCCGCCCTTGTTCAATTGCCGTTCACCTGTCACCAAACATCTTCCCAAATTGCCGAGATCGCAAATTGTAGGGGTAGGTGAATGCGTATTTTCACGATGATCTTGATGCTCGGGCTCGCCCAATCGGCGGCGGCCCAGGACAAAAATCCACCCGAAGAACAGGAAATCGTTGTCACCGGTCTTGCCGACGGCGCCCGCGTGGTCGAAGTTGACTTCGACAAAGTCTGGAAGGGCTGCGCTGAATGCAAGCGCACGCTGGCCAAGCTCGATCGGCTGGCCCAGGGTTATCGCGACGAATTGGAAGTGGCCGGCCATTTTTCGTCCGGAGGCTCAACCAATCATTGTTCAAAGGCGAGTCCGTCCCCTCTCCTCACGTTTCAACGGTCGAGCGCGGAGCCCATTGCCGCGCGGCCCAAGACTGCACAGTCGCTGGCCGATGAACTGTGCGCGGCCCGTGTGGCAGAGACTTCCAAGAAGAGTTTTGCGGCGGTCGCGCAGCAATATGTCAGGCCGGAACAGTCCAGGCTGCTGGCGCACATGCGCTCATTCCTTGATCAATTGGGGCCCCATCTCAACGAAGCGACCGAGGCCGAGCGCGTCGCTCATGGTGCGAACGCTGGCCTGACCGACACCAAGCGGACCAGGCTCAGCGCCAAGAATCTGAAGCGCATCGACGTTACCGAAGCTGTCATCCGCCGACTCGACGCCAAGGATTTCACGATCGTGCTTCCCGATCCGCCAGCCCGCGGTCCCGCACGCAAGTAATCTTCAGCCGGTCCGCGCCCACAATCCGCTGCGCTTGAAAGCGGGCGCAGGTCAAGACGCCTGCGCCAGTGCCAGCGAAAATTCTTGCAGCTTGTCGGTGTCGATAATTCGTCAGTACGGCTTAAGCGGGCGCGGTCCACAGATTGTCGCGTGGCGTGGTCGGCGCGGACAGCACCGCCATCGCTAGCGCGCTTCCGAAGTGGAGCAGTTTCTCGCCCTTCGACACGATTGTCCGGCTGTCCCACGCCTGCGCGCCGCGCCGCACCACTTTCTCGCCGATCGCGCCATAGACATTGGCCGCGGCAAGCACTGCCAGCCGCGCGCGGAACGGGAGACGCGCCGCGCCGGTGCGCGCCGATCGACGATAATCGCGCGACAGGTCGACCAGTCGTTTGGCCAGGGCCGCGACCTGCTCGCGCGCTGCGGGAGCGGCGATACTGGCGGGGTCGTCGGGGTTCAATCGCGCTTCGAGCAGCCAGTCGCGCGGGAGGTAAAGTCGGCCCTGGCTTGCGTCGGGGACGATGTCGCGCGCGATATTGGCGAGCTGGAAAGCGATCCCGAGGTCGCTTGCCCGGTCGAGCGTGTCGCGATCCTTGGGGTCGACCCCCATCACCGCTGCCATCATCGACCCGACCGCGCCTGCCACGTAATAACAATAAGCCAGCATCTCCTGCTCGTCGGCCGGCGTCCAGCCCTTGGCATCGAGCGCAAAGCCGGTGAGATGATCGTCGATCGTCCGCGTCGGAATGGCCACTTCGGCGGCCACCAGCCCGAGCGCGTCGAACGGCGTCTCGCCAGTCGGCTGCCCGGCCAGCGCTGCCTTGGTCAGCGCTTCGATCCGCGCCTGTCCGGCGGCAGGGTCTTCAGGAGCCCGGGCGTCGTGTCCAAGCGTCTGGCCATCGGTCAGATCGTCGCAGGCGCGGCACCAGGCGTAGAGCAGCCACGACCGCTCGCGCGTGGTCGTGTCGAACAGTCGGCTTGCGCTTCGAAAGCTTTTCGAGCCCTTGGCAATGATCGCGCCCGACGCCGCGACCAGCGTCGGGCGGTCTGGGACCGCTGCAATCATCCGACAATCAGCCCGGCGGTCGCCTTGGCGCTTCCGACCACCCCCGGGATTCCTGCGCCGGGATGCGTTCCGGCACCGACGAAGTACAGATTGTCGAGCACATCGTCGCGGTTGTGGACGCGGAAGTAGGCGCTTTGGGTCAACACCGGCTCAAGGCTGAACGCGGAACCCAGATGCGCGCCGAGATCCTCGGTGAAATCGGCCGGGGTGTAATGGAAGATCGTTTCGATCCGCTCGCGGATGTCGGGGATCAGCAATTTCTCGATCCGGTCGATCACCACCTCGCGATAGCGCGCGCCCTCGACCTCCCAATCGACGTCCATCTTGCCGCGATGCGGGACCGGGGCGAGCGCGTAGAAGGACGAGCAGCCCGGAGGCGCCATCGACGGATCGGTGATCGTCGGATGATGCAGATAGAGCGACGGATCCTCGGCCAGCACGCCGTTTTCGTAGATGTCCTTGAGCAGCGGCCCGTAACGATCCGAGAACAAGATCGAGTGATGCGGGATGTCGGGGAACGTGCCCTTGAGCCCGAAGTGGACCACGAACAGGCTCGGCGAGAAGCTGCGGCGCTTCAATTTCGCCTCGGCCTGCTTCCCACGCGGATGATCCTTGATCAGGCCATAGCTGTGGACCACGTCGCCATTGGTCGCGACCATATCGGCCTTGAGCTCGCCCTTGGCGGTGATCACCCCGGTAACGCGATCGCCCGCAGTAGTAATCCGCTCGACCGGCTCATCTAGCCGGATAGTTCCGCCAAGCCGCTCGAACAATCGCACCATGCCGTCGATCAGCGCACTAGTCCCGCCCATCGCGAACCACACCCCGCCGTCGCGCTCGAGCTTGTGGATCAAGGCGTAGAGCGCGCTGGTGTTCATCGGATTGCCCCCGACCAGCAACGTGTGGAACGATAGCGCCTGGCGCAATTTGTCGCTTTTCACGAACTTGGCGACCATCGAATAGACCGAGCGCCATGCTTGATATTTAAGCATCGCGGGGGCGGCCTTGAGCATCGACGCGAAGTCGAGGAACGGCACCGCGCCAAGCTTCACATAGCCTTCCTGATAGACGCCTTCGGCATATTTCAGGAAGCGGTGGTAGCCTGCGACATCGTCCGGATTGAGCGCCGCGATGGCTTTTTCCAGTGCCACGTCGTCGTTCGAATAATCGAACGCGACGCCATCGTTCCACATCAGCCGATAGAAAGGGGTGACCGGCGCAAGTGTGACGTCATCGGACATTTTCTGGCCGGACAATGCCCATAATTCCTCGAGGCACGGCGGGTCGGTGATCACTGTCGGGCCGGCGTCGAACGTATAGCCGTCCTTGTGCCACACATAGGCGCGGCCGCCGGGCCGGTCGCGGGCTTCGATCACGGTCGTTGCAATGCCCGCCGATTGCAGGCGAATGGCGAGCGACAGCCCGCCGAAACCGGCGCCGATAACGATTGCACTCTTGGGTGCGCGGGTCGGCATGTCGCTCACGAAATCATCGCCTTCAGGGCCTTTATCAGAGGGACGGGCGGCTTGCCCGTCAGGATGCGCAATTTATCGCGCGAGGTCAGTTTGCCAGCGTAGAACCGCGACACCAATACCTCTTTGAGACGGTAGAAATGGGTGAAGACCTTGACGCGCTGTTCAGGTTCTGCGGCCCGGAACAGCAGGCGGTTGAGCAACCGATAGAAACCGCCGCCACGCCAATGGCCGAGAAAACGCGTGCGTGTCCATGCCGAAATCGACGGACCGCCAAGATCGGGCAGTCGGGATAGTGCGATGGCGTTGGCCGCGGCCTGCGGTAGCGAATAGCCGGTGGTGGGGTGGAAGAAGCCGCCCTTGAGTCCGAGCCGCGCTACCGGGTCGGCGGCGGGCCAGAATAGCTCGGGGTCGCCGCCAAGCAGGATCGGCAAGACTCCGATCTCCTGGCGGATGGGCGTTCCCGTCCACCCCTGAGCCGCGACATAATCCGCGATCCGTGTCCCCAGCGCTTCGTCATCGAGCGCGGCACCGTCGGTATAGTAAGTATCTTCGACCAATAGCCGGTTGGCGCTGAACGGCAGGCTGTAGACGAAGCGATAGCCCTGGGCCTGATCGACCGTTGCATCCATGATGATCGGCACGGCGAGACCGTGGCCGGGCGCGTCATATTCGACCCCGACGAATTTCTGCCACGCCAGCTCGAGACCCGGCATCGGTCCATCCGGCCCGCGCGCATCGATCACCCCCGAGGCCGCGATACTGGTTCCGTCGGCGAGGGTGATTCCGTCGGCCGCAATGGCGGTGACCGCCGTGCCGAGCTTCCACTGGGTCGGTGCCAATTGTTCGCGAACCAGAGCGTCGAGCCCTTGCGAATGGACGCTATTATAGCCGAAGCCGAGCGCCCGGTTGCGTCCCGGGAAGCGGACGGTATGGCTCGGCCAGTGGATCGGTTTCATCGCTTCGACCAGCGCCAGCTCGTCACCACC